>JAFEHB010000129.1_pt1 | contig 78954 bp, 67 predicted proteins | sample 9267121 | NCBI WGS metagenome assembly JAFEHB01 (sample SAMN17103336, study PRJNA684904) | human gut metagenome | isolation source: diarrhea sample from child under the age of five | host: Homo sapiens | place: South Africa: Mafikeng, Mafikeng Provincial Hospital | collected 2019-09 | reverse complement strand
CACGATCTTGCGACCACAGGCACCTGAAGCCTGCGCGTCTGCCAATTCCGCCACTTCTGCATTTGATATAATCAGTCGAACTCGCCGACTGCCTGATTATAATAACCTATGAGGGCTGAAATGTCAAGAGTAAAATCAAAAATAGTTTTAATTTTTTGGTTTGTCTTTTCAACTGCAACAATTTACCAAAGAAAAGTTTTTGAGTACAACTGAATTATTTTTAGTGTCGGAATCTGTTGAAAAAACAAAACTCTTATGATACAATCTTGAAGATTTAGATAAAAAGCAGAAAGGGAGATTATATGAAAGCATTTCTGATATTAGAAGACGGCCATGTGTTTAAAGGAACCAGTATCGGTTCAACAAGAGAAGTCATCAGTGAGATTGTTTTTAATACTTCCATGACAGGATATCTCGAAGTAATGACTGACCCATCGTATGCAGGACAGGCGGTCTGCATGACTTATCCTCTGATTGGCAATTATGGAATCTGTTATGAGGACCAGGAGTCCAGGAAACCCTGGATCGATGGTTTTATTGTTCGTGAATTATCCCGTATCCCAAGCAACTTCAGAAGCGTGGATACGATCCAGCATTTTCTTGAAAAACATGATATTCCGGGTATCGCAGGTATTGACACCCGTGCTCTCACCAAAATTCTTCGTGAAAAAGGTACCATGAATGGTATGATCACAGTCAACGAAAACTATAACTTAGATGAAATAATCCCCCGCTTAAAAGCATATACAACTGGAAAAGTAGTCGAGAAAGTTACCTGCCATGAGAAGGACGTTCTCAAGGGCAATGGACCCAAAGTAGCTCTCATGGACTTCGGCGCGAAGCGCAATATCGCCCGTTCCCTGAATGAGAGAGGCTGCCAGGTAACCATCTATCCGGCACTTACACCGGCAGAAGAGATCCTTGCGGACAACCCGGACGGAATCATGCTCAGCAATGGTCCTGGAGACCCGAAGGAGTGTACTACTATAATAGAAGAAATCCGTAAGCTGTATGAATCTGATGTGCCGATCTTTGCGATCTGCCTCGGACATCAGCTGATGGCACTTGCAACAGGCGGAGATACACACAAGATGAAATATGGACACAGAGGCGGCAATCATCCGGTCAAGGATCTTGCGACAGGACGTGTTTACATTTCCTCACAGAACCATGGATATGTTGTTGACTCAGATATCCTGGAGCAGAAGGGAATCGCGAAACCTGCTTTTGTCAATGTAAACGACGGTACCAACGAAGGTATGGCTTACATCGGCAAAAACATCTTTACCGTACAGTTTCATCCGGAAGCCTGCCCTGGACCGCAGGATTCCAGCTACCTGTTTGACAGATTTATGGAAATGATGGGAGGAACAGATCATGCCGAGAAATAAAGATATCCACAAAGTTCTTGTAATTGGCTCCGGTCCGATTATCATCGGTCAGGCAGCAGAATTCGACTATGCAGGTACACAGGCATGCCGCTCTCTCAAGGAAGAAGGCATGGAAGTAGTTCTTCTGAACTCCAACCCTGCAACCATTATGACAGACAAAGATATCGCGGACAAAGTTTACATCGAGCCGCTTACTGTAGAAGTTGTAGAACAGCTCATCCTCAAGGAGAAACCGGACAGCGTCCTTCCGACACTTGGAGGACAGGCAGGTCTGAACCTTGCAATGGAACTTGAAGAAAAGGGATTCCTCAAGGAGCATAATGTACGTCTGATCGGAACCACAGCCGAGACCATCAAGAAGGCTGAGGATCGTCAGGAATTCAAGGACACCATGGAAAAGATTGGCGAGCCGGTCGCAGCTTCCAAGGTCGTAACAACCGTAGAAGATGGTGTCGCATTTACCAGAACCATCGGTTATCCGGTCGTTCTCCGTCCTGCTTACACCCTTGGCGGAAGCGGCGGCGGTATTGCCAACAACGAATATGAACTGAGAGAGATCCTCGAGAACGGACTCAGACTTTCCCGTGTAGGAGAAGTTCTGGTAGAACGCTGCATCGCAGGATGGAAAGAAATTGAATACGAAGTAATGCGTGACAGTGCAGGAAACTGCATCACAGTCTGCAACATGGAAAACATCGATCCGGTTGGTGTCCATACCGGTGACTCCATCGTAGTCGCACCGTCCCAGACACTTGGAGACAAGGAATATCAGATGCTCCGTACTTCCGCTCTGAACATCATCACAGAGCTTGGTATCACAGGTGGATGTAACGTACAGTACGCCCTTCATCCGGAGAGCTTCGAGTACTGTGTTATCGAGGTAAACCCTCGTGTAAGCCGTTCTTCCGCACTGGCAAGTAAGGCAACCGGTTACCCGATCGCCAAAGTTGCAGCAAAGATTGCTCTTGGATATACCCTCGATGAGATCCCGAATGCGATCACAGGCAAGACATACGCAAGTTTCGAGCCGATGCTTGACTACTGTGTAGTCAAGATCCCGAGACTTCCATTTGATAAATTCATCACAGCCAAGAGAACACTGACTACTCAGATGAAAGCTACCGGTGAGGTTATGAGTATCTGCCATAACTTTGAGGGTGCACTCATGAAAGCTATCCGTTCTCTGGAGCAGCACGTGGACAGCCTGATGTCCTACGATTTCACAGGACTTGATGAAGTCGAGCTGATCGACGAGCTGGCAGTTGTAGATGACCGCCGTATCTGGAAGATCGCAGAAGCGATCCGCAGAGATATTTCCAAGGAATACATCCACAGGATCACCAAGATCGACAGATGGTTCATCGACAAGATCGCGATCCTGGTAGAGATGGAACAGGCACTCAGAACCCAGCCGCTGACAGAAGAACTTCTTCTTGAGGCGAAACGCATGGAATTCCCGGACTACGTGATCGCAGACCTCTGCGGAAGAACAGAGGCAGACATCAAGGCTCTCCGTCAGGGCTACAAGATCACAGCCGCATACAAGATGGTAGATACCTGTGCTGCTGAGTTTGCAGCCGCAACACCATATTACTACTCTGTATATGGCGGACCGGACACAGAAAACGAAGCCGTAGCTACCCATGATAAGAAAAAAGTCCTCGTCCTTGGTTCCGGACCGATCCGTATCGGACAAGGTATCGAGTTCGATTTCTGCTCCGTACATTGTACCTGGGCATTCAAAAAAGAGGGCTACGAGACGATCATCGTAAACAACAACCCGGAAACAGTCAGCACCGACTTCGATATCGCAGACAAACTGTACTTCGAGCCGCTGACACCGGAAGATGTGGAAAACATCGTAAATATCGAGAAACCGGACGGAGCAGTTGTTCAGTTCGGTGGACAGACCGCGATCAAACTTACCGAAGCACTGATGAAAATGGGAGTCAAGATCCTCGGAACATCAGCAGAGGATGTTGACGCGGCAGAGGACCGTGAGCTCTTCGATGAGATCCTGGAGAAATGCCAGATCCCGAGACCGAAGGGACACACCGTATTTACCGCCGAAGAAGCCAAAAAAGCAGCCAACGAACTTGGCTATCCGGTACTTGTTCGTCCTTCCTATGTACTTGGTGGACAGGGCATGCGTATCGCAGTCAGTGATGAGGATGTAGAGGAATACATCGGAATCATCAACCAGATCGCACAGGAACACCCGATCCTGGTAGATAAGTACCTGATGGGTAAGGAGATTGAAGTTGATGCGGTATGCGATGGCGAGGATATCCTGATCCCTGGAATCATGGAGCACATCGAACGTGCAGGTATCCATTCCGGTGACAGTATCTCCGTATATCCGGCACAGACTATCAGCCAGAATGCAAAGAATACGATCGCAGAGTACACACGCCGTCTGGCACAGGCACTCCATGTAATCGGAATGATCAACATCCAGTTCATCGTCTGCGGCGAAGAAGTATATGTTATCGAAGTAAACCCACGTTCCAGCCGTACCGTACCTTACATCAGTAAGGTGACAGGAATCCCGATCGTGCCGCTGGCAACCAAGGTCATCCTTGGATACAAACTCAAAGATATGGGCTACGAACCGGGACTTCAGCCGGAGGCAAAACATATCGCGATTAAGATGCCGGTATTCTCCTTCGAGAAGATCCGCGGCGCAGATATCAGCCTTGGACCGGAAATGAAATCCACAGGTGAGTGCCTTGGTATTGCAGAGAACTTCAATGAAGCCCTCTACAAAGCCTTTATCGGAGCAGGAATCAAACTTCCGAAATACAAGAACATGATCATCACCGTCAAGGACGAAGACCATGAAGAAGTTGTTCCGATCGCAAGACGTTTCGAGGCTCTTGGATACCGCATTTACGCAACAAGAGGAACCGCCAAAGTCCTCAAAGAAAACGGAATCAAAGCGATCCGTACCAACAAACTGGAACAGCCTGCACCGAACCTTATGGACCTTATCCTCGGACATAAGATCGACGTTGTCATCGACACACCGCCGCAGGGTGTAGAACACCAGAAGGATGGTTTTGTGATCCGTCGAAACGCGATCGAGACAGGTGTCAATGTCCTTACCAGTCTGGATACAGCAGAAGCACTTGTAACCAGCCTTGAGAACACAGACCTTCATAACCTGACACTGATCGACATTGCAACGATCGCAAGCAGATAAATCAGATAAGACATAATAATTTACTGACCGGAGAGACAGACGATGTTTCTCCGGTCTTGTGTATTACAGGAAATCTAAACAAAAGTTAAACTTTGAACGAAAATGCATCGAAAGGTTTACGAACCACGGAAACTGTAATATACTGTATAAGTTCAGAGAAAAGTTCTGGATCAAAAATAAAAACAGAGAGGAAAAGAAACATGAGTGTTTTGGAGTTTATAAAAGTTGTGATTCTCGGCATCGTAGAGGGAATCACAGAATGGCTTCCGATCAGCAGTACCGGTCATATGATCCTGGTAGATGAATTTATCAAGATGGATATGGCCACAGAGTTCAAGGATTTTTTCCTGGTTGTCATTCAGTTGGGTGCGATCCTTGCGGTCGTAGTCCTGTACTGGGGAAAATTGTGGCCGTTCTACATAAGGCAGATCCCGAAGAAAAAGAAAGCGCAGCTTGCCCGCAAGAATCCGGTTGCCCGTATCGCGCTGACTTTTGTTGAGAAATTCTGTGATAAGGACAAATGGATCCTCTGGTTTAAGATCCTGGTAGCCTGCATCCCGACGATCGTGATTGCCCTTCCGTTCAATGATTTTATCGAAGAGAAATTCAACAACTATGTAGTCGTTGCGATCGCCCTGATCGTTTACGGTGTGATCTTTATCCTTGTTGAAAACTACAATAAGAGAAGAAAACCGACCTGTACTTCCCTTGAAGACTTAAGTTTTGCTACAGCGTTCAAGATTGGTATCTTTCAGGTACTGTCTGTAGTGCCGGGAACATCCCGTTCCGGTTCTACAATCATCGGTGGAATCTTTGTAGGAACCTCAAGAACAGTAGCAGCAGAATTTACCTTCTTCCTGGCGATCCCGGTTATGTTCGGAGCCAGCCTTCTGAAACTGGTAAAATTCGGCTTTGCCTTTACACCGGCTGAGATCCTGACACTGGTAACAGGCGTTGTGGTAGCTTTCTTTGTTTCTGTTATCGCGATCAAGTTCCTGATGGGTTACATCAAAAAGCACGATTTCAAGGCTTTTGGATGGTATCGAATCGTTCTCGGTATCCTTGTACTCGGATATTTTATCGGCAGAAATTTCCTTGGATAATTGCTTGATTTGACATTTAAGTAAATCCGTGGGATAATGAACGCGAAAAACAAGAGAGTTTTGACTGTAATTCGTTGCAGTTCAGAAAGGATGGTTGAAAACATGCATAAATCTAAATATATCGCTATGGTCGCAGCGGCGGCTATGGCATTGACACTGGCCGGATGCGGAGGCAAGGGTGGAGAACTCATTGAAGTAACACCGACTCCGATGGCGACACCGACACCTACCGTTGTTCCGGCAACCGTAACACCACTTCCGACTTCCACACCGGCACCGAAGATGATCGGTACCAAGACAGCGCAGGCGAAGTTTACTTATCTGTCAAACAGTCTTCAGAGTGATATCCGTGAACTCTATCTGAGAACTTCCGGAAATGAAGACGGAGACTGGGGCAAGAACCTGATCTCTATGGAGTCTTCTATCAAGGCTGCTGAACAGGTGCAGATGTATTATGGCGGAGAGACTTCTTCCAGCACAACAGAGTCCGGAGACTCATCAGAGAGCACTTCGGACAGTACTTCTGCAAATTATGATATGAAGCTTGTCACAGCAGATGGAAACAGCTATGAGATTTATTCTGTAAACTTTGGAGATATGGAAAAAGCTTCTCTGATGCTTGACGACAGTACATCTTCTGTATACCTGCGTTATATGAGCCTTTCCACAAAGAAAGAAACAGATACAAGAGGAAATTCAGTGGAGACGAGTGACAGCAGTGATGAGAGTTCAGAGGACAGCAGTTCCAGCGACAGTTCTTCCAGTGACAGCAGTTCCGACAGCAGTAGTGATTCCTATGATAACTCTTATGACAGCAACGACGACAGCAGTTATGACAGCTCCTATGATGATTCCAGCGACAGCAGTGATGATTATAATGACGGAAGCTATGATGACAGTTACGATGGCAGCTACGACGGCAGCTATGATGATAGTTCCTATGACGACGGTGGTTATGCTGACGAAGGCTATGACACAGACGAGTCCGGCAGTTCAGACTGGGATTATTAACAAAAAAGAATCTGCCCGCATCCTTAAATGGAGGGGCAGATTTTTTATGTACAAAAATATATATTCTTTATAAATAAGACAGTTCTCCGGTATGAGCCGTGTAATAACAGTTCTGACCGCGGAGTGCAGTCTTGAATTCGTCGGAACGGGTGATCTCGATGAGTGCCTGAAATCCGGGAGAATCCAGAGAAGAGGCCTCCATGACAAGATACATCGGAACTTTGAGAAGTGGAATAAAGTCCAGCTTTCCGGCGTTGAGAACGACAGCTTTTTCTCCGATCGCAGTATCACAGTGTCTGTCGATCACTGCAGCAACGGCAGAAAAGTCAGAAACGAATTCTTTCTGATATCCGGATATGGAAGAAGCAGGGATCTGCATTTTCTTAAGCTGTTTATCCAGATAGATCCGGCTGGTACTGCCTTTTTCACGGTTGGCAAGAATGATGTCCTTGCGGGTAAGATCCTGGATACCGGAAATGTCCTTGGGATTTCCTTCTTTAATATATAACCCAAGTGTAAATTCATAGAGTGTAAGCAGTGCAAGTGGGATTCCCGGCAGCAGAGGAGTGATATCTTCTGCAAAAACTCCGGCAGCAGCGGCATGTACTTTCCCGAAATAAAGAGAGTAAAGACCGTTGTAGCTGTTCATATGAGAATGAAGGATCGGCAGTCCCAGAGGATGTGCAGCCATCTGCCCCATCAGAAGCTCCATCACAGAAGGAGCCTGTCCACTGATGATAAGTCCGCTGGAATTAAGGAGATAATCCCTTTTGAGAAGAGAACTCTCCGGGCGGAAATCAGGAGAAGCAGGACGCTGTTCGGAATCAGAAACAGTTTCCTTGAGATATTCTGCAAGCTGTTCTTCGCTGATCCGAAGCTGCTTGCCGATCTTTGAGGAGGAAAGTTCCCCTCGTTTGATCAGCTCATATACCGTCGCCTTTTTGACCCTTAGTCTGTCTGCAACTTCCTGGGCGGTATAGAGTTTATTCATCAATACCAACCATAACGTTAGTAGCCTTGATCACTGCATAAGCGTCAGATCCTACTTCCAGTCCAAGTTCTTCTACTGCAGAGCAGGAAATTGTGGAAACGATGATGTTGCCGCCTCCGATGTCAAGAGTTACGATAGAGTTGACAGCTCCTGTTTTGATGTCGATTACTTTTCCTTTTAACTGATTGCGTGCACTTAATTTCATGAAAATTTTTCTCCTATAAAAATATTTTTGGGTTTTATTAACATTTTCTATCATAGCACAGGGCAAATCGTTTGACAAGAATAGCCACCTGAGATAAAATAAATAAAACATGGCAAAACCGAACAAAACAGAACAACAATAAACAAAAGGAGAAAAAAATATGAAGAAAAAATTAGTTACAGTAATGCTTGCAGGTGTGCTGGCAGCAGGCATGAGCGCAGGAAGTGTACAGGCAGCAACAGCAGATGACGCAAGTGGAGATCTGTATGTATTTATCGCAGCAAGCCTTAACAACGCTATGGAAGTTATCCAGAAGGATTTCAACGAGGAATATCCGGATGTAAATATCCTTTTCAACGCAGACAGCTCAGGAACACTTCAGACACAGATCGAAGAAGGTTCCAGATGTGATATCTTCTTCTCAGCAGCAACCAAACAGATGGACGCTCTGGTAGACGAAGATCTCGCTAAGAAAGATTCCGTAGTAGATCTCCTTGAGAACAAAGTTGTTCTGATCAAACCAAAGGACGGAGAAACCAAGGTTACAGGATTTGAGAACATCACAGACGCAGCTAACATCGCTCTGGCAGGAGAGGATGTACCGGTTGGACAGTACTCTCGTGAGATCTTCAAGAACCTCGGAATCGAAGATGATGTAAACAAGATGGAGATCAACGAAGGTAAAAACGTAACAGACGTTCTCGCATCCGTCAGCGAAGGAAGTAACGAGATTGGTATCGTATACGCAACAGATGCAGCTTCCGTAGCAGATAAAGTTGACATCATCGCAGAAGCACCAGCTGGATCCCTTGAGACACCAGTTCTTTACCCGGTAGGACTGACAGAGGATGCAGAGGCATCTGAGTCCGAAGCAGCGGCAGCAGATGCATTCCTTGCATACCTTCAGACAGATGATGCTCTCAAAGTATTCGAAGAGTACGGATTCGCTCCATACACAGCAGAAGAAACAGCAGATGACGCTGAAGCAGAAGCAACAGAGGAAGCTGCCAACTAATATAAAAAATAAAAAGTCAGCAAAAGGGGCGGATCATAGTCTGCCCCTTTTTGCTGATAAAGGGGAAATAATACAATGATGGAATTTTTACAGGATATAAACTGGAGTCCCCTGTGGATATCCCTCAAGACAGGCGTAGTGGCAACTACGATCGCATTTTTTCTGGGAATTTTCTGTGCAAGAAAGATCATGAAACTCAAACCAGGTTCCAGAGCGGTTCTGGATGGGATCCTCACGATGCCGCTGGTTCTTCCACCGACAGTTGCAGGCTTCTTTCTCCTTTTGATCTTCAGCCTCAGACGCTCATTCGGTAAGTTCCTTCTCGAAAATTTTGACTTCAAAGTTGTACAGACCTGGAAAGGCTGCGTCATTGCAGCAGCAGTGATCGCATTTCCGCTGATGTACCGCAACGCCAGAGCTGCGTTTGAGCAGGTGGACGTAAACCTGATCTATGCAGGACAGACCCTGGGAATGAGCGACCGCAAGATCTTCTGGAAAGTCATCGTACCGGCAGCAGGTCCGGGAATCGCCTCCGGAACTGTACTTGCCTTTGCGAGAGCGATCGGAGAGTACGGTGCAACTTCCATGCTTGCAGGAAACATCCTCGGTAAGACAAGAACCGTTTCCGTAGCGATCGCAGCAGAAACCTCGGCAGGAAACTATGATGTTGCCGGTTTCTGGGTTGTGGTGATCGTGGTGATCTCATTCGCGATCGTGGTACTCATCAATATCGTCTCCGGCAGGGGAATGAAGAGCAGGAGGTGGATTTAATGGCCATCCATGTAGAAATAGAAAAAAGCTTTAAGGGATTTTCGCTGAAAACAGCATTCGACAGCAAAAGCTCCGCAACAGGGATCCTCGGAGCATCTGGAAGCGGCAAGAGCATGACCCTGCGCTGCATCGCCGGAATCGAGAAACCGGACAAGGGAAAGATCATCATCAACGGAAGAACTGTGTTTGACTCTGAAAAAAAGATCAATCTCAAACCACAGGAGAGAAGGATCGGCTACCTTTTTCAGAACTATGCCCTTTTCCCGACCATGACAGTAAAGGACAACATCAAATGCGGTTTCCGCGGAGAAAAAGGAATTCAGGATGCCAAAGTAGCAGACTTTGTTAAGAGATACCACCTCGACGGACTCGAAAACCGCTACCCATCCCAGCTCTCCGGCGGTCAGCAGCAGCGAGTAGCCCTCGCAAGAATGATGATCGGAGAACCAGAGGCGATCCTCCTCGACGAACCATTCTCCGCCCTCGACGGCTACCTCAAGGACACCCTCCAGAAAGACATGGAAGACTTCCTCAAACAATACCAGGGCGACATGATCATGGTAACACATAGCCGTGACGAAGCTTTCCGCTTCTGCAAAGAACTCATGCTCCTCAAAGACGGCAGAACCCTGACCTTCGGAGACACCAGGCACCTCTTCGAGCAGCCAGGCCTCCTCGAAGTAGCCCGCCTCACCGGCTGCAAAAACAATTCCAGGGCTCGTAAGCTGGGGGCTTACGAGATCGAGGCTCTGGATTGGGGTCTCAAACTCCACACCACCCAGGAAGTTCCGGATGACATTACGCATGTAGCTATCCGAGGGCACTGGATGCAGCCTGCCGATACCCCTGGCCAGAATACTGTTCCCTTCGAAGTTCAGGATTACATAGAAACTACCTTCGAACATCAGTATTTGGTTAAGTGTCCAAATGCGGACACAGACGCTGTTCTCTGGTGGATGCGACCTAAACCGAATTTTCAGTTGGACCCAAGAGCCAACTTACCTAAGTACCTGTACCTCCCACCCGAGCATCTGATGCTCCTGAAACCCTGAGGGGGAGCATCTCAAAGTTGCGAAGGCCGAAGCTCCCCCTCAGACACCCCCTACTTGGCCACGCCTGGTGCATCAAGACAGAACGGGTTGACGTCAACTTCTAAGGCTGTTTCGCTGCGCGAAAAGCGCGGAAACTTGAGTTCGTGATAGCTGGAGTTCCCGCGAGCACGCCGAAGGCGTGGTGTCGACGGGCCCGTAGTATGTGATACTGCGGAAGCATGTAGAACAATAGATACGTAGGATTAGTTAGTTTAAGGTGCAAATCTGAACCATACAGAAAAACCAACAACATAAATAAGCACAGACTCAGGGAGCAACCGTGCAAGTCTGCGCTTATATTTATACGGAAATTTTCTGACCTGAAACACCAGGAGAATTTTTCAAAGGGCTCCCCATAAGATAAATTTTCGTCCAACACTTAGCCCAGGGGTTGTCAGGGGACTGGCAAGTCCCTTGACGGTTTGGTTTCCTTGCAGAAAGGAACAGAAAACACCGTTTTCAGGGATTTGAGCGGTATCGCAGATACCCAGAAACAAGCATCGCAATTTTAAATGTCAAAGCATCCTCAAACGACCTCAAATCCAATCCAAACCGTTTCTGTATCTTTTCAAAACGATATACAAGTGTATTCCTATGCACATACAACTGCCTGGACGTCTCTGACAAATTCAAGTTATTTTCAAAGAACGTCCGTATTATATTCAAAGTCTCCCCATCAATCGCATCCAAAGATTCCCCATCGAAAATCTCTTCGATAAACATCTCACAAACTTCCTCCGGAAGCTGATAGATCAACCGTCCAATTCCAAGCTTCCGATACCCGAACACATTCCGTTCGGAATAAAAAATCTTCCCGATCTCCAGCGCCATCCGCGCTTCCTTATATGCGTTCGCGAGATCACGAAGCCCATTTGCTACATTACTATATGCAACCCACGCCTGCGTCATAGCCTCAGCACCAAGCATATCCACCAGCATATGCGCCGTAGCCTCCAGATTTTCATATGTCTCCGTAGAGACAAGCTCCCTCACGATAATGATCCCCTTATCATCCACCGACGTAATAAAATCATGTGTCCGCGCAGAAAAAATATTCCGGATCATAGTCAGCGCATGTTCATCCCCGGCCTGCCGCGTCTCGACGAGAAAGACAGCGCGCTGACAGGAAGAAGAAATATGTAGTTTCTTCGCCCTGTTAAAAGCCTCGACCTCACTGTAAGATCCAAGCAGCAGCTTCTGCATAAAAGCATTCTTGTCATTTTTTTCAGAATAAGCTTCGATCAGGCTTCGGATCTGGCAGACTGCCAGTTCTCCGATCGTAGAAGTGCTTTCTCCGCTTCCCCACACGATCAGAATATAAAGAAGCTCATCACGGTCCATAACCTTATAAAGACAGCAGGAGGCATTGGCAGTGCACAGCGCATCTCCATTTCGGAAATCCTCCAGCTTGCCGGCAGAAGGAATCCTTCTTTCACCGGTAGCGACAAAAACTGAATTATCCTCTGAAAGAAGACAGAAATCAAGACCACTGATCTGTTTCCAGTCCTCCATACATTTCTGCAGATTTCTCTGTATAGATATAGACATAATAAATTCCTTTCTTAATAAAAAAATAACCCGGGGAGAAAAGTCCCCCGGGTTTTAAATTTTTAATCTTAGTTTGTGATAACAAGCTCGGAATCTTTGTCGAAGAAGTGAGTTTTCTCCATATTGAAGTCAAATTTAACCGGATCGCCTGTTTTTGCTTTTGTGCCAGGATCAACACGAGCTGTGATCTGAGTTCCGTTTACATCGAAGTACAGGAATACTTCTGCACCAAGAAGCTCATAAACCTTAACTGTAGAAGACATGGAACCATTCGGTGTATCTGCAACGTCTTCCGGACGGATACCCATAACAACTGTTTTTCCTACATAGCCGCCATCTTTGAGAGTTTTTGCTTTAGCAGCCGGGATAACCAGTTCGTCTTTGCCTAATACTGCAACAACGTCAGAACCTTTTTCTTTGATCTCAACATCAAGGAAGTTCATCTGCGGGGATCCCATGAATCCAGCTACGAACAGGTTGCCTGGTTTCTGGTACAGGTTCTGTGGTGTATCTACCTGCTGAACAACACCGTCTTTCATAACAACGATTCTGGTACCAAGAGTCATAGCCTCTGTCTGGTCATGTGTTACATAGATGATGGTAGCACCAAGTCTCTGATGGATCTTGGAGATCTCGATACGCATCTGTACACGAAGCTTAGCATCCAGGTTGGAAAGAGGCTCATCCATAAGGAATACCTTAGGATTACGAACGATAGCACGTCCCATAGCAACACGCTGTCTCTGTCCACCGGAAAGAGCCTTCGGTTTACGATCAAGGAGTTTGTCAAGGTCAAGGATTCTTGCTGCTTCACGAACTGCTTTGTCGATCTCGTCCTTCGGAACTTTACGAAGTTTCAGTCCAAATGCCATGTTATCATATACTGTCATATGAGGATACAGAGCGTAGTTCTGGAATACCATTGCGATATCACGGTCCTTCGGCTCTACATCGTTCATAACTTTGTCACCGATCTTTAAGGTACCGCTGGAGATCTCTTCCAGTCCGGCTACCATACGAAGTGTAGTAGATTTACCACATCCAGATGGTCCTACAAAGATGATAAATTCTTTATCTTCGATTTCAAGGTTGAAATCTTTAACGGCTTCGAAACCGTTCGGATATGTCTTGTTGATATGCTGTAAAGATAAACTTGCCATTTCTTATTCCTCCAAAATAATTGTAGTAGTTTTTGCTTTCGTTTTGAACTGTTATCAGTATAGCGAAAACAAAAGACGCTTACCAGTGAAGATTTTTACAAAGATTTTGATGGTTTCTTGACAGATTGACGAAAAGGGGGAAAAGCTTCGTCAATCCGTCAGATCCGGCGTTCATTTATGAACATACCTTCCAGTGGATGTGCATGGAACTGACGCTGGAACCATTCACATTTACACAGAAAAAGATAATAAATATTGAGACCGCATTCATGCAGTGTTTCATAGTTGCCCTGGCCCTTGGCGATGATGAGATCTGCTGTTTCAAGCAGTTTCCGTGCTTCCTCGCTGATATGCGGAAGCCAGGTGCCGCCGACATCATTGCCATTGCCGATGACTCTGGTAATCTCTGTAAGCCCGATCTCCTCGGCATCTTCCATTGTCGCATCGTTGATAGCAGGGAAACCGCGGACGATCACAGTGATGGCAAGCTCAGGATAGAATTCTTTCAGCAGTTTGACGACAAGCTTATCAAGTACAACTTCACCACAGTTATCTGTCAGGTAAACAAGCCTGGAGGCAGAGGCGAGTTCTTCGCGGAAGCGGCGGTATTCATTTTCGTCAAGTGGATCCTTATTTTCTTCATTAAGAAGAGAGAGGACAGTGGCAGAATCCACATTTGCAAGTGCGGCAAAATCAATATAGTTGCCGATACGTGCATAGAGAAGTGCCGTTTTCAGCGGATCGTCAGAGTTCCGGATCGTTTCCTCAAGAGATGGTTCCAGATCTAGCATGAGCTGATTGAATTCTTTCTTGATGGAAGAGTAATCTTCCATGGGCTGCTCCCAGAAATCGCTGAACATTTTTTTCAGATCAATGGAAATACTCGGGGCACAGTCGTCCTCGTCGGCATTTGCCATAAGCTCCATGACTTTTTTCATATATTCGGTTTTTCGGTCTGCGTCATCAAAATCACGGATCTTTTTTTCCTGCTTGTTGATGGCACAGCACATACAGAATGGATTCAGTTTCATGAGTTTCCTCCTTGGAACATAAAGTTTTGATACAGATATTTCCTATTATAAGGCTTCGGACAGAATAAGACAAGAAATATGGCAGAAGGCGTGTTTTTTGTTGAATATATTTAGCAATTACTTATCGAAAACCGCATGAATCGGGCAAATATCTATTTCTTTTCCTGTTGATTTTGTGTAGAATAAATAGAAGTAGAAAATCGCAGACTGGGAGATCATGCGGAACAGGGGGAATTGTGAGAAAGTGAATGAGATTGCAGATTTGCTGACAATACTTGGAAATTACTTTCCGCTGGTGGCAATTGGAAGCGTAGAAGCACTGGCGGCTGTATTTTTGCTTGCAAAAAGAGGGCGAAACAAGAATAAACAAAAAAACAGTTCTACACTTCGGGGTGGAGAGAGCGTATTTCTTAAGGAAATAAATTTCAGAGAAAATGAAGCCTGTGTTGTGATACGGCAAAGTGACAGAATGCCGGTTTATGCAACGGAAGGGACAGAGAAACTTCTTGGAGTTGGTTTACAGGAACTTCAGAATGATGTGACCTGCCTGGATCATAACCTCCAGACCGGAGAACACCAGAATGGCATCTGGGAACATTACCGAAAATGGGATGGTACACACACAGAAATTTTTGAATTTCCTATGAAAAATGATATCTGGCTTACGATGTCCATGAGCAGTGCATCTGACGGCAGATACAGTCTTCTTTCTTTTACAGACACCGCGAAGCAGCATAACCAGATTGAACAGTACGAGGAACTGCTTCGCAAAGCCGAAGAAGAAAGTCAGTCCAAAACAACATTCCTGAATCGTATGTCCCATGAGATCCGGACACCGATGAATGGAATCATGGGTATGCTTACGCTGGCAGAAAGCAGTCTTGAGAGCAATGCTCCTTCGCGCACCTATCTGACCAAGGCGGAAGAACTTTCCGGGCATCTGCTGGCACTGATCAATGACATTCTGGATATGTCCAGGATCGAGGCCGGCAAGGTAGAACTTGAACACAAGAGTTTCAGCCTCAGAAATCTTGGCAGGCGGCTCTACGATATGTTCGCGAAGAATCTGGAAGCAGAGGGAATTCACTATGAGATCAAATTTGAGGATATGACCATAGATCATGTGATCGGAGATGAACTCAGAATCAGCCAGGTCATCATTAACTTCCTTTCCAATGCAATCAAGTTTACCCGCAGGGGAGAAATCACAGTTACGTTCCGCCAGATGATGCTTCAGGATGGAATGGCAGATCTTATGATCTGTGTCCATGATACAGGTATCGGAATGGAACCGGAATTTATCAACCGTATTTTCCGTCCATTTGAGCAGGAGAGTAGTGATACTGCAAGGAAATACGGTGGTTCCGGTCTTGGTATGGCGATCACCGATAATCTGGTCAGACTGATGGGCGGAGAGATCGTGGTAAGAAGTACTCCGGGAAAAGGGTCAGATTTCTCTGTATTTCTGCATCTTCCGGCAGCAGAAGAACCTCTGGGCGATACAGGAACACAGAATTCAGAGCACAAGGCAGAACCGGAAGAAGACACCAATGCTTTTGCCGGACGCCGTATACTTGTTGCGGAGGATAATGATATCAACGCCATGATCGCAACGGAGATTCTGGAACAGATGGGTGCAGAAGTCGATCTGGCACAGAATGGTCAGGAAGCAGTTGACCGTTTTGCTGCACATCCGGAAGAGTATTATGATTTTATCCTTATGGATGTGCAGATGCCTGTCATGGATGGACGGACAGCAGCGAAACAGATTCGCCAGATGAACAGGGCGGATGCAAAGAGTGTACTGATCTTTGCACTTTCTGCAGATGCTTTTGTGGAGGACGAACGTCGTTCCATTGAGAGTGGTATGAATGGACATTATGCAAAACCGGTGGATTTCACCGCATTGCAGCATAATATAGGAGTATTCCTCAGAGAAAAAGAGAAGGGACTATCATGAACAAGAAAAAAATCGGACTTGCTGTTACAATAGTACCGGTTCTTGCAGCCGGCACCGTTGCCATGGCATCAGCTTATAAGTCAGGAACAGATTTCAAACCGTTTCAGAATGACCAGGAGATCCAGACGAATCAGGTCGTATTTGACGGTGACGAATCTGGCGTAGACCGTAAGAAGAAAGACGATAGCAAAGAAAGCAGTCTTCTCAAAGATAAACAGGACGATCAGGAAAAAGAAAGCACCGAGCTCAAAGACCAGGCGGACTATCTGTTTGAGAATGAACAGGTGAATACAAAGGCAGTAGGACTTCTGGACGGAGAGAATACAGGAAGTGATATTCCAAAGCAGGATCAGCAGGAGGAAGAACAGCAGAAACCGGAAGAAACCTATAGCATAGTCAAAGATCCTTCCAAAGCGGATACAGAATTAAATGGTACCACGCAGAATGGAGGAAATGGAAGCAGCAGTAGTAATTCTTCAGGTACAGATAAGTCGGGAAGTTCCTCAGGAACTAAGAAGAATAACAGCAAAACAGACAACAACAGCCCTTCACCGACTAAAACTCCTGGTTCCAGTTCCGGAAACAATACAACAAAGACAACGCCGACTCCGGTGCCAACTTCAGCACCGGCACCGACTACGGCACCAGCACCAACAACTACACCTTCAAGACCATCCAGTTCAATCAAGGATCCGGAATCCACGAAATCAAATCCGACAATTGGAGGAGGTACCGGTCTGATCACATTCAAACCTTATGTAGAAGGGGTGACACCGGCATCTGATGATAAAGAAGACGGAAGCAATACAAGTATTGTAATTGAACAGTCCAGCTATAACAGCGGAAGTGTCCTTTATGAAGACCAGAAAGTGACAAAAAGGGATGTCTATAATTCACTGGATACGCTGGTATATGGCAAGGACGGCAACGGTTATCTGTGGGGAGCAGATGCACTGGATAAGTATATCCGTATTGAAGCAGTTTCGTTTGACGGCGGCCAGAGCTGGAAGACAGATTTCCCGTTAACGATTCCGGAAGGCCTCGAAGAAGGAAAGATGCTCATCCGTGTATCATACCGAATGTCAGCCAAAGATTCCAACTGGAAAAAGAAACTGGTTTCTTACATTCCAAAGGGAAACCGTATCTTTGTTCTCGCTAATCGGGTTGATGAAGAAGAACAGGTGATTCTTGAAGATGATATTCTGAATACAGAACAGCATCCGGAACTGGGAGAAATTTTCAACCTTTTCCGTTATCAGGACAATATTATATCCGGTAATCAGCTCACCAGCCTGTTTCCGGGATGGGAAGAAGACGGGGAACTGGTGCCGTGGCTTTATAAAGTCACAAAAGGTCGTCACATTCTGGAACCGGCAGACAAAATTCCATTGGATTCCAGATATACTGCCAAACTTGTCTATGAGTGGATGTCGGATAACTATGAGGTGGGCGACCAGTACATGAACCTCTGTTATCTTCAGACTCTCACAGGATTTACGGACAAGGCACAGGAAGCGTATTATATTAGAACTGATAAACGTCAGTACCGCAAGGTGAGTGTTCCGGAATACATACAGGCAGTTATTATTGATGCAGGTGCCGGGCTGAATACAGATTACCTTGAAATTCCGGATACGGTTCTGTACATTGAGGACACAGAAGGCGGACTGGATGTAGACCAGGGATATCTGGTAAGCTCCGGAAACCGTAATTATTCTGCTACAAAAGAAGGGGTTCTGACCAATAAAGATCAGACCAGCTACCTGGCAATTCCACATAAAATGGAAAAACTGACTGTGCCGGAAACCGTAACAAAGGTAAGCCTGAATGCTGACAACAATCTGAGTGAACTGTATCTTGAGGCAAGGACACTGGATCTGATGCCGGAGATCAGCTATCAGAATCTTCATGGATGCAAGACGATCATAGATGATAATCTTCTGAATGCTTTTCTTGAACAGAATTACAAGGCAGCAGAGGGAAATGATAATACAGTGGCAGCAGAAGAAAATCCTGAAATTACTTATACGGTACAGAATGAGGGAATTGTAAGTAATGAGAGAAAACTCCGCAAGATCCTTAATACAGGAAGAACGTCTTATGTTCTGCCAAACAGTGTAAAAGTCATTCAGAATGGAGCATTTGAGGGTGTGGAAGGGACTTCGACCCTTATTATGCCAGGAAACGGCAGTACAGTGGAGCTGGAGGCAGAATGTCTGTCCGACAGTCGGATAGAGATAATCCGCTGTTACTCTCAGGAACAGTATGATTCTGTGCAGGAACAGCTTCAGAAAGCCGGCGCGTCACCGGAAATTTCTGTAGAACTGCTTGGAACTTCTACAGAAGGCTATATCTACAGCAGCACGATCCGGAATGATAAAGAAGAGACAGTTCTGATCGAGGCACCAAAGGATATTACATATTTTGACGGTACAGTGACTGCTGCGGACGGAACAGTACTGACAATTAATGCGATTGATGATAATGCATTTGAAAACTGTACAGAGCTTATCTGGGCGATCCTTCCGGAAAGTGTCGACAATATCGGATATCAGGCATTTAAAGGATGTACATCACTTCAGGGCGTGCTGATCAATAACAAGGATACAATTACGATTGGGAATATGGCATTTGAAAACTGTGATTCGCTCAGATTTCTTGCATCCAATGCAATGACGGGTTATCTGGAAGATGACTCAGTACCGGAACTTCATGATTCTGCCGGGAACAGCATGGTATATGTACCGACGAATGCTGATGGATATTCTGCAAGATGCGTAAACTTTACGGAAGATTCCGGTGTTTATGGATACGATATCGTGGATATTGGCGGCGAAGGCAGAATGCTGTATGGCCTGAATGAATACGGAAGTCCGTGGCTTGCTATTCGAAGCGGACTCACGATGGCAGATCAGGTAGAACTGCCATGGACGACACAGGAGATTTTTTCCTATGCCATGGAAAAAACATGTTCCGAGAGTGGAAGTTTTACACTGAACTGGGAGGAACTTTGGGGACTCTGGGCATTTGACCCGGGGGCATTTGCGAATTCACAGCTTGGAGGAGATGTTATTCTCCAGGATAATCCGTTTGTCAGTTCTGACGTATTTGCCGGCTGTAAGAACATTACATCAGCAGTGGTACCGGGATACAGTATTCAGTTTGCGGAAGGCATTTTTGCAGGATGCAGTTCTCTTACCTCTGTGACATTAGGAGAGTTTGGATTAAACAGTTATCTGTATGCGAATGTTTTTGATGGATGTTCTTCTCTGACAGATATCACATTTACCGGAGGAGAACCGGAACTTTCCATTTATGGAACACAGCCGTTCCATTTTAACAGTTACTGGACCAGAGAGGAAGAAGTGGAACACATTAAGATTCATGTGATGGCGGGCAATGAGGCTGCTTTTGCCAAAAAGTGGCGTTATCTGTTCTGCGGATATTATGAGCTGGGCAGCGACACCGCTTATCTTCGTATGTGGTCCGACCTTCAGTGGGAATTTATTGACTGGGATACATGGGAGTTCCTGCCGGATGAACAGATTGACAGTATTCTGGAGCAGAGACTTCTCGAATCCGAGAATAATATCCGTACCATGCTCGGAGCAGAACAGGTGACAGAGCCAACAGATTTTTACCCGTATCGTTACAATTCCGGTGATTATGAGGTGACACTGATCGGTGCACCGTCCTATATACAGAATCTGGACATTGCAGCCGAAAAAGAGAAAATGGAACTTCCACTGGCAACTTCCGTAAATTACATTGCGTCAGGAGCGTTTTCAAAATGCAGCAACCTGAGTTCTGTAACGATTCCGTCTACTGTCATCGGAATCAGCGAAAATACTTTCTCTGGTGTGAATTCAGAGAAACTGGTTCTTAATTTCCAGAGTGAGACACCGCTTAAGCTTCAGAGAAGTTCAGATGATACAGAATACAGTTTTGGTGTGGATGACAGTAAGCTTGAAATCCATGTACCGGCAGGCTGTGAGGCAAACTATATTGAGGAATGGCGTTATGCGCTGGCTGGTTATGCAGATCTGGATGCGGTAAAACAGGCTGTCATAAATGATCTGACAGGCGAGGATGGAACAGCTCCGACAGATGAAGAAATCGACAAAGAAATATCCAGGCGTCTCCTTCCGGCAGAAAACAGGATTCGCGTGATGATGGGACTTGATCCGAAAGAAGAGAAGAAAGAGACTGATACTTTGGGTGAAGAACTGTCCGGTAATGAAATCCCGAACGTTGAGGAAGAAGCAGAAGAAACACAGGAAACAGAGGAAACAGACGACAGTATATCCTTCGAAATTCCAGCAGAAGATGAGACTGTATCAGATCCGGAGCAGGATAATTCAGAAGATGACGGACCAGAAGACATAGAAGATACAGAAGATACATCAGAAGATGAAGAACCAGAAGCAGAGACTGACGTAGAAGGATCTGTGGAAAATGAGGAGGAAATACAGGAATGATCGTTGAACAATCCAGAGAAATCATAGAAGAAGTAAACAAAGCGTTCATTGGCAAGAATAATATCATCGAAAAAGTGCTGATGACGATCTACGCGGGTGGACATGTCCTTCTGGAAGACTGTCCCGGTGTAGGCAAAACAACCCTGGCCCTGGCGTTTGCCAAGGTTCTGGGACTGAGTAATAAGCGTATTCAGTTTACCACAGATACGCTGCCGTCAGATATCACAGGCTTTAATATGTACAACAGAGAAAAGAATCAGTTTGAATACAGAGAAGGAGCTGCAAACTGCCAGCTTCTTCTTGCTGATGAGATTAACCGAACTTCTCCAAAGACTCAGGCGGCACTTCTTGAGGTTATGGAAGAGCATACGATCAGCCTTGATGGTGTGACGCATGAACTTCCGGTTCCATTTGTATGTATTGCGACGGAGAACCCGCTTGGTTTTGCCGGAACACAGCCGCTTCCGGAATCACAGCTTGACCGCTTTATGGTGTGCCTTTCCATTGGATATCCGACACTCGAGAACCAGATGAAGATCATCAACGCGCAGCGCTACAGTAATCCGCTTCTGGATCTCAGGACTGTGACAAGTGCACAGAATATCCTGGAAGTCCAGAATTATCTTACTTCTGTCCGTATGACAGACAGCGTGCTGAAATATGCAATTCTTCTCTGCGAAGAGACGAGAGAACATCCGCTGGTAGAACTGGGTATCTCACCGCGAGGTGTTTCTGCTCTGGTGAAGATGGCAAAGGCAAGTGCTGTCCTGAACGAAAGAAATTATGTGATCCCGGAGGATGTGCAGAATGTATTTGCAGATGTCTGTGCCCACAGACTGGTCATGCGTCCACAGGCACAGGTGGAGGGAGTCACAGCAAGGGCGCTTCTGGAAGATATCCTTACCAAAGTCAGACCTGCATCAGCAGAAGAAAGGTAAGCAGATATGTGGAAAAATCGGTTAGGTTATATCCTTGCTTTTTCAGGATGTATGATACTGCTGTTTGCTTACAGCAGACCTTTTATGCTTTATTCGGGCGTTCTGCTTATGACGCTTGCTGTGGCAATGTATCTGTTCCTTCGAAGGGATATCCGGAGTATCGAGACAGTGTTGACAATTGCGCCGACAGTTAAGGAAGGACAGGAAGTTTTTCTGTCTGTGGATATCAGTTCTGAACATTTTTTTCATGCGGCGGGTTATGTAATGGCAGAACTGGAGATCAGGAATGAAATGTTTGATACAGTAGAACACAGGAAGTTTCTGATGAGTCTCAGTGGCCGCAGAAACCATTTTGAGATTCCGGCAGAAACAGATTTCTGTGGAGAAACCTGTATAGAATGTCAGAATATCTGGATTTTTGACCTGTTCAAACTGTTCAGGGCCGGAGGGAAAAAGCCCAGGGCAATTCGGACAGTCGTTTATCCGGAAACGATGGATATCCGTGTGGAACTGGACAAAAACATGGCGGGTGCACCGCAGGAGGAAGGAATGATCCAGAACCGCAAGGGAAATGATCTGAGCGAGATCTTTGATATCCGTGAATATGTGCCAGGAGATGATATACGCTCGATCCACTGGAAACTTTCCAGTAAGACCGACACACTGATTCTTAAGGAAGCCAGCGATCCTTCTCACTACAATGTTGTAATCCTTCCGGATTTTGGACGTAAACAGCTTGGAGAGACAGTTTCAGCCAGGGAAGTGAATGCGGCAGTCGGGATTGGAGTGGCAGTCGGACAGCAGTTTATCATGAAAGGAGTTCCTTTCTGTATTGCTTTTCCAGGTCCAAATGGTCTACATCTGACGGAGATCAGGAATAAAAGTGACTATCAGAAGATGCTGACACAGTGGCTTGCCTGCCGGATCCAGGATAACGGTGGAGACGGATTGAAATATTTTGCGACAGGACATATGGAGAAATATTTTACAAGGCTTTTGATCCTTTCCGCAGGGAAATATGATCAGAATTTAAGTCTTCTGGATGGAAAGATCAGTATTACCGTCCTGAATGCGGTTCAGGACAGCACTACTGTGAATGCCAGCAAAAATGGAACCTGTCAGATTGTGGAGATTCCGGCAGACAATAAAAAAGATACGTATCGTATCATATGTTAAGGATCAGAAGAGAGAATGAGAAATAAAAAAGAACAGATTCCTGTTCAGAGACTTTATATGGACCGGAATCAAAACAGATACAAAAATATCATATGGATCACATTTCTGGCACTTCTTCTGACGGGCGGAATCTTTCTTGTCATAAGAGAAAGCTGGAAGGGACAGTTATCCGCGCTGCCTGTATGTATCCTGACGGCAGGCGCAGGGATTTTGTGCTGTGTTCTGGCTGAGATCATGAGAGAGAGAATGCGGTTTGCCACGGCAATTGCAGGACTGCCATGGATCGTGCTTCTGGTCTTTACAGGAGCTTTTCGTGGAGGCTGGACAGGCGCACAGGCATGGATCAATATGCTGATCAGCCAGTGGAATACTGCGAATGCGGGCGGTCTGGCATTATTTTCTGTGCAGGCGTCCATGCATGATGCATTTGTTTTTACATTGATCCTTGTCCTGGCAGTAGCTGAGATCTCCTGGTTTCTGGCAGATGGGAGACATCTTTTGCTGGCAAATATTTTCTGCATTCTGTGGGTTATCCTGCAGCTTTTGTGCGGGGTACTGAATCCTGCAGCCTGTGGATTTTTGTTTGCGGCTCTTTGTGGAATGTGTGTGTCCGATGATGAGATGATTTTTACAAGAAACAGGGCGGGCTGGACAATTGGAGTCCTGATCGTTTTCTGCATATTCGGAAGAGTCGTGTCAGAGGAGGAAATTCTGGCAGTCAGTCAGTTTCGTGAATCTGTACAGGAAGAGATACACAAGATCCGATATGGAGAGGATACACTGCCGGAAGGAAATCTGTATCTGGCATCCGAACTTAAGGCGGATGCCAGGGAGATGCTTAAGTTAAAGACAGAGCAGCAGAAAACACTGTATCTCCGAGGTTTCGTCGGATCTGTTTATGAAGATGGAGTCTGGGAAGAACCGGCAGATGCTGTCTATGGCAGTGAGAATGCTGGAATGCTGGGCTGGCTTGAGGAAAATTCATTTGATCCGCTTTGCCAGATTTCAGATTACTATGCTCATAGTGATGAGGAAAAAAATCCAGACAAAAATGAGATCCAGATCCGGGTGACCGGAGCTTCACGTTACTATGTATATACACCGGCAGCTGTGGAAGATATCAAAAAAGGAAAACTGACTGAGGATAAAGACATCAGATTTTGTAACAAAGGTTTTTTTGCTGCACGGAATTATACGATAGAAGAAACTTCCGGAACAAGACCGGCAGAACTGATGGTGACAGATCCCTGGGTGAGTACACCGGAATCAGCAGAACAGAAGCAGTACAGTGAGACGGAAGCTGTTTACCGTGCCTTTGTTTATGATACTTACCGTGATGTGGATCCCGAAACACGCGATCTGGTCCAGCAGATGTTCTGGGATGATTACGAGTCAGACAGTGATGGGATTTACAGTTCCATCTGCCGCATCAGAGATGTCCTGAAAGAAAACGTTGAGTATACGGAGAATATAGAGGAAGTTCCGGATGGAGAAGACCTTGTGAGATATTTCCTTACAGGATCGCAGAGAGGAAATGCAATGCTGTATGCTTCCGCAGCTGTAGATGCACTGAGAGTCCATGGAATCCCTGCAAGATATGTGGAAGGATACTATATTTCGGAATCAGATCTCAAGAACAGCCAGAGTGAGGAGATCATCCTTACCGGGGAAAATACGCATGCGTGGGCAGAAGCATATTTTGATGGAATCGGATGGCTTCCGCTGGATGTGACACCGGGATACTATTATGATGCAGTTACTCTTCAGAAGATGGTAAGTACGCCGGATGTCGCACAGAAGAATGCTGTGCTTAAAGATAATTCTTTTGGCTCACAGGAGGTAACCGGTCTGGATGGAGCAGGCGGCAAAAGTGCCCGTGAGAGACTTACCAGGGCCGCACGTGATGTTGGTGCGATCTGCCTTGGGATCGTGGCAGTACTGCTGATCCTTTTTGTAGTGGTGATCATAGTGTGCGAAGTGATAAGAAATGTCTGCCTGTGGACTGACAGAAAAGCAGACAGGGGAGCTTCACCGAGAGAAAAAATACTGAGAACAGAGAAAAAGATCTACAGTTATCTGGCACTTGTGGGTATCAGGGCACGGCTGGGATGGAATACAGAGGAAACAGACAGGCTTATTGCAGACTTTTTTGAAGAGATCGAATCGGGAGAGTATACCCGTGTCTGCAATCTGATCGAAAAAGTGATCTATGGTGAGATCGAACTGGAACCTCATGAAGAACGAACCGTGACCAGTTTCCTGAATAAACTTCTGACCAGTCAGAAATTCATGGACAGGAGAGCCTGGCTGAGACGAAGATACACCTATGTATGGATGAACAGGAAGTAGAACAGGGAAGAGAATATTATTATTTTGCAATAAAATATTGTACCGAGAACATTTTTTTGCTTTGTGCATACTCTAACAGCAGAAGTTTCAAAAGGAGTATCTGCATGAAAAATAAAAAATGGATCTCACTGGCAGCAGCAGTGGTTCTGGCGGTGACGGCACTGCCGATGGGAGTATTTGCTGCGAAGAAAGATGGAGAAGAGGAGAAGCTTACGGAGGTTACACTGAATGAAGTAGCGCATTCGATTTTCTATGCGCCGCAGTATGTGGCAATCGAAGAGGGATATTTTGCAGAGGAAGGTCTGGATCTGACACTGGTGACGGGCTTTGGTGCAGATAAAGTTCTGACTGCTCTGATCTCCGGTGAAGCAGATATCGGATTTATGGGAGCAGAAGCATCCATTTATGCATACCAGGAAGGTGCGACTGACCCGGCAGTGAACTTTGCGCAGCTTACTCAGCGCGCCGGAAACTTCCTTGTGGCAAGGGAAGAAATGCCTGACTTCAAATGGGAAGACCTGAAAGGAAAGAAAGTTCTCGGCGGTCGCAAGGGCGGCATGCCGGAAATGGTCTTTGAATACATTCTCCGTAAAAACGGACTGGATCCGCAGAAAGACCTGACCATCGACCAGAGCATTGATTTCGGTTCCACGGCGGCGGCTTTTACAGGTGATGCTTCAGCAGATTTTACCGTAGAATTTGAGCCGTCTGCGACTGCACTGGAAAAAGAAGGCGCAGGATATGTTGTTGCTTCGCTCGGAGTAGATTCCGGCTATGTTCCATACACTTCCTACAGTGCAAAGACCAGTTACATGCAAAAAAATCCAGAAGTCATCCAGAAATTCACAAATGCTCTCCAGAAAGGCATGGAATATGTCCAGACTCACACCCCGGAAGAAATCGCGAAAGTCATTGCACCACAGTTTGCAGAAACTGACCTCGACACAGTTACGACTATCGTAAAACGTTACTATGATCAGGATACCTGGAAATCCAATCTTATCTTCGAAAAAGAGAGTTTTGAACTCCTGGAAGACATCCTCGAAGATGCCGGTGAACTGAATGAACGAGTAGCATATGAAGATCTCGTAACAACAGAATACGCCGAGAAGGCGGCAGAAAAATAAACAGTTAAGCTCTGCGCATCATCTTGTAGTAAACCGGAATCAGCAGGGAGCAGGCTCCGATCCATGCGAGAGGACTGGCGATGCAGACAGAAGTGTATCCGATCATGCCGGAGAGACCAACGGTAGCGGCGATACGCATGACCAGTTCGATCATACAGGCAGCAAAAGGAGCCTGCCCATTCTGCATACTCTGGATGGAAGTCCGGTAAACAGCAAGAAGCCCTAGGATAAAATAAAACGGTGCAACAACAGTCAGATACATATCGGAATAATGATAAATTTCCTTCGTAGGATCGGACAGGAACATCTGCACGATCGGATGACGCAGGAGCAGAATGCCGACGCACATAATAAGATTGAGCGTTTCTGTCTGGATCAGACAAGCCCGCACACCCTGACGTATACGGTCACTTTTGCCCGCACCGAAATTCTGGGCAACATAGTTGGAAATAGCAGTCATCATGGCATTATTCACAAGAACTGAAACCTGATCTGCCTTGGAAGCAGCTGTATATCCGGCGACTGCAGCAGTACCAAGGGAGTTTACGACAGTCTGCATGGCGAGCTGTCCGATACACATGACAGACATCTGGAATCCCATAGGAAATCCCGTTTTCAGATGCAGTCCGATCATTCCTCCCAGGTCGTGGAAATCTTCACGGCGCAGATGCAGTACCGGAAAGTTTTTCAGCCCGACGATCAGACTGAACAGGGCAGAGAGAAACTGTGAAAGGATCGTAGCCCATGCAGCTCCCGCAACACCCATATGGAACGGTACAATAAACAGGATATCCAGAAAAATATTTAAAACAGAAGAAAACACCAGGAAATAAAGTGGAGTTTTGCTGTCACCAAGTGCACGGAGCATGTTTGAGATCATATTATAAAAAACAGTAGCGCCCGTTCCGAGAAGGACCACGAACATATAATCATAAGCTTCTCCGGAGATGTCATCCGGGATCTGCATCCATCTGAGAATCTGGTGAGCCAGCAGACAGCAGATCAGAGTCAGCACGATCGTAAAAATAATACTGAGAAGTGTGGATGCGGCGACACTTTTTCTCATGCCTTTTTCGTCTTTTGCACCGCATCTCTGACCAAGACAGATCCCGAATCCACCCGTGAATCCATTGATAAAACAGAATACAAAATAAATAATGATACTGGTAGCACCGACTGCAGCGAGAGAGTCAGCACCAAGAGTCTTGCCGACGATCACAGAGTCAGCGAGTGTATAAAAAAGCTGGAACAGATTTCCGAGAATGACCGGAACAGCAAATTTTAACAATGACCAGAACGGATTTCCGACGGTGAGATCCATTTCGTTTGATTTTGGTCTGGACATAAGAAAACCTCCTTATAGTAGTTTGCGTGCTTTTTATTGCACGCCTCATTATAGAGAAATACATGGTAAAATACGATTCTGGTATTGTTGTTTCTGATACAGATATTGACCAGATCATCGAATTTATTTATGATAATTAAGAGCTTATTTTAATTCGGAAGCGGAAAAAACAACAGAAGCTGGAGAACTACAAGATGGCAAAAAGAAAAATCCTGGTAGACAGTACAAGAAGAGAACTTGAAGCACACGGAACAGAAACCTTTCCCATGACAGTAAATCATGATGATCTATGGTCATTTGAAGGCAAAAATGTTCCCATCCACTGGCATAATGATCTGGAGATCAGTCTCCCAAGAGAAGGCGAGGCAATTTATCAGGTTTATCAGAAAAGTTACAGGGTCAGACCGGGAGAAGGGCTTCTGCTGAATCGAAATGTGCCGCACAGCTGCAGTTCTCCGAGGAACGAGAGGGCTTTGTACAGTACGATCCTTGTAAGACCGGATTTTCTGTATGGTGATTTCGGCAGCGATGTCGAGCGGAATTGTTTCCGGCCGTTTCTGCAAAATTCAGCAGTTCCCTGCATTCATCTGACAGAAGCAGACGAAAATGGAAAAGAAATCCTGCAGAAACTGAACCAGGTGGAAACTGTTTTTGATCAGAAATCATTCTGTTACGAGTTAAAGATCAAGGGGCTTCTGTGCGAAGTATTCAGCATGATCCTGTATGCTCACAGACAGGAATTGACAAAATTTATTCCAGCCAATCAGCAGGAACTGGAACGTCTGGAAAAGATGCTGAACTATCTCAACCTCCACTTTGCAGAAGTAATTTCCCTCCAGGAACTGGCAGACCAGGTTCACTTATCAAGAGAAGTCTGCTGCCGTCTTTTCAAAAAAATGACCGGAAAAACAATCACCGGATACCTGGAAGAATACCGCGTCAACAAAAGCTTCCCCCTGGTACAGAGCGGGCAGTATTCCATGACCCAGATCGCAGAACTGGCAGGCTTCAGCAACCCCAGCCGCTTTGCCAGCGCCTTTCGCAAAAGATTCGGCTGCAATCCGGGAGAGTACAATTCCCTGAAAAATAATAGATTGTAGGTAAAAGCTTTAAAAAAATATTTAGAAATGAAACAAATATGTAAATGAGGTATGGTATGATGTATTTATAATATCAAGGAGGACAAGAATATGAACAGGAAAAGAAAAAAATTGATGAAATTGTGTGCATTTTTATTTATGCTGTTTTGCGGGACATTTATATTCGCAAATGGAAATGTTAAAGATGTACAGGCTGCCAGTCGTATGGTTATGTTATATGGTAATAAAACCTATACACAATATGATTTTACCGGGGATGGCAGGAAGAATCGTTTTAAATGTACTGCCGACAGTGAACGAGGATACGTTCGCCTTTACCTTAATGGAAGCTATAAGCAAAGAATATTCGTTGCGAAGGGTACGAATTTATATTGGTGTGGAATTGACAGGAAGAATGTATACTTACTGGCCGTATGCTATCAGTACGGAGGCCATGAATTGAAAGTATATAAATATTCGAGTGGAAGATTTAAAGCAGTACCGGGCAAAGATCAGTTGAATAAAGTGTTTATGTTTTCAAATTTTTCCAAAATACAGGGAGACACACTTTATGTTTATTCCTCACAGGGAAGCAGAAATGGCGGATCTTTCCGGAATGCATCGGGCATGATTGAAGCAGAGACAAAATTCAAACTCAGAAATAATAAGATTTCCTGCATTTCCTGGAATTCCAGAATTATAGGAAGAAGAACATTTTATGCACAGAATTCTTTCCAGACAAGTGCAAGTGACAGGAATCTAAATATAAAAAATGGTCCTAAAGTAAAAGCGGGACAAAAAGTAACTTTAAATTATGTAAAACTGGGCGGGAATACATATGTGTACCAGATCTCCGTTGGTGGACGTAAAGGCTGGTTTAAGGATTCCTATTCTATCCAGTTCAGATGATCAAAGTCATAAGAGCAGAAGCTTTAACAATAAATATATGAAAAAACTCCTGGAACTCATAGGTTTCCAGGAGTTTTTTCATATATTTGCCGGGAGGTGCATCCTCTTTTTATATTTTAAGTAAAGTATAAATAAATGCATTTCCTAATAAAATAACTGGTACTTGACGTATAAACAGGAGGAGTTTTTATGCAGACAAAAATACCAGTTATCAATGAAGAGAATATCCAGGAATATCTGTTATACTGGTCTGCTCAATCCCTTATCCTATTACTTAGCAAAAGTTGGAATATAAGTTGTAGAGCCGTATACGAGACCCGTACGTACGGTTCAATGGGAGGGGCGAGATAATTATTCTCCCTCTGCCCTATTATCCGAAGTTCAACAGTAACAAAGAACGAAAAAGATGTTCATTTGCTGTCATGCATATTTTCTGTACTTTTGTGGGAAAGTCTGGGTGGCTGGTAATGATATACAGCCTCGTACGATTCCAGTTCATCCTCATTCATCGGTCCTGAGGGGATCAGCCCGGTGCAGTCCTGGGTTGATGCAGCATTTGAGAGAAAATCACAGGAATCAATAATTTCCTGATTAGATGTTGCAGATTTGTGTGAAATATTTTTTTTCATAAGTAACCTCCTCGTGCTAATAGTTATTAGTATAAGCAGAAAAACAAAAAATATTTTATAAAATATGAAAAATATCTGAAAGAAAACACAAATTCGTAATCAGGTATGATAAAATGTAAGTATAAATTCAAGGAGGGACAGAGAATATGAAACAGATTACAATGAAAAAGAAAGTGAAACAGTTGTGCTGCATTTTGCTGGCAGTAATTCTCTGCATGGGGATGACAGTTCCTGCTATGGCTGCATCATCCAGATATTATAATGCAGCGGTATCAAGCTACAAGAAGTATGTGAAAGGCAAACGTGGCAGTTACAAAATCGTAGACATTGATGGAAATGGAATTCCGGAACTGCTTATGCATAACAGTTCTGCAGGAATCAACGAAATCCGTACTTACAATCCGAAAACAAGAAAAAATGTACGTGCAGCATCTGTCGGATATGGCAAGGGCTACAATTTTCCGATCAAATACTCCAGAACCTGTCACACTGTAATGCTCTGCAATGCCAACACAGGTGGAACTGAGTACTGTATTTACAGAGTCAGAGGAACCAAGGCAACAAGAATCGTAAAGGCAGAACGCTTTAACGGCAGATTCCAGAAAGGATATAAGGTTAATGGCAAGAGAGTAAGTGGTTCTACCTACAGCAGAAGTGTCAAAAAATACATGCAAAAAGCCGGAGTAGTATGGTCCAGCGGAATGTGATACGGCGCGAAAATGAAAAAGAAAAAAATAGTGAATTGAATTAGTTTAAGAGAAAGCCCAATTTGCTCAGATGGCAAATTGGGCTTTATAAGATTTATTTAAAAATAACTATCGCTGTTTCACTCTGTCCTGTTTTATTGTTTACAGCATTCAGAAGCAGCATGGAATTCTTCTTTGTTACTTTAAATGTTTTATTGTTTTTTAACATTTGTGACTGAAATTTACCAGCTTTGTCCAGATAATCGGCAGTAACAGTCCAGCCGCTTTTTCCCTTAAAGACAGGAATCCCGCACTTCCCTGAACAAAGTCAGCATTCTTGCAAGAAAACTGACCAGTGTTTACGCAAGGATCACTACAAAGATGGAATTTGTGCCGGAAGTACATCAGCACAGTGCGGGTCTGATCCTGTATTATGATAACATGAACTACATCAACCTCCGCAAATATTACAGTGAAACTCTCGGACAGAGCGCATTGTCCATCATCCATCTGGAAAATGGCGTCAAGACAGAATTTTTGAACACCAGGATCCCGGTAGAGGACAAACCGATCTACCTTCGCCTCTACATCGAAGGAAGAAAATCCTGGTTCGAGTGGAGCTACGACGGAGAAAATTATGAGAAGATCGGACGCATCTTCGATACCACCAGATTCTCCGATGAATACTGCAAATACGGTGAGTTCACCGGTACCATGGTAGGCCTCACCTGCGCCGACCGCATCCTCCACAGGAAATGTGCCGACTTCGATTTCTTCGAATACAAAGCCGACGAAAGCCGGATGGTGGAGTAAATTAGTCAGAATATCTAAAAAATTTAATATAAACCATCAATTCTGAACATTGACGGTTACCCCTTGTATGTGACAAAATAGGTATTATCAATAATAGGATTGCCGGGCGTTAAAATGCGCCTGGTTTTTCCGCGTTAAAAAGGAATATCAGGGAGGAAAAAAATGGCACAGAAAAGAAAATGCGGCGTACTGCTTCCAGTGAGCAGTCTGCCTTCAAAGTACGGTATTGGATGCTTTGACAAAAAAGCGTATGAATTTGTAGATGCACTCAAGGAAGCAGGACAGAGTTACTGGCAGATCCTGCCGCTGGGACCGACCAGCTATGGTGATTCACCGTACCAGTCTTTTTCTACATTTGCAGGAAACCCATACTTCATCAGTCTTGAGGCACTGATCGAAGAAGGAGTCCTGACAAAGAAAGAGTGTGACAAAGTAGACTTTGGAACAGATGCGACCAGCGTAGATTATGCGAAATTATACGAAGGACGTATGCAGCTTCTCCGCAAGGCATATGAGAGAAGTAATATTTATATGGATCCGGAGTTCCGCAGATTTCAGGAAGAAGAAGCATGGTGGCTCAAGGACTATGCACTTTTTATGGCAGTGAAGAAACGCTTCGGCGGTATTCCGTGGAGCGAGTGGGCTGAGGATATCCGCCTTCGCTGGCAGAACGCCCTGGATTACTACAGAGAAGAAATGTATTTCGAAATCGAATTCCAGGAATATATGCAGTTCAAATTCCGCCAGCAGTGGATGGCACTCAAATCTTATGCAAACGAAAAGGGAATCCAGATCATCGGTGACATCCCGATCTACGTTGCAATGGACAGCGCAGATACCTGGGCAAATCCGTGGCTCTTTAAACTGGATGAGAAAAACTGCCCGACACAGGTAGCAGGATGCCCGCCAGATGGATTTTCCGCTACAGGACAGCTCTGGGGAAACCCTCTGTACAACTGGGAAGTGCACCGTAACTCTGGATATGAGTGGTGGATCAAACGAATCTCCAACTGCTTCCGCCTGTATGACGTTGTAAGGATCGACCATTTCCGCGGATTTGATGAATATTATGCAATTCCATACGGAGATAAGACAGCAGAGAACGGCTGGTGGGAAAAAGGTCCTGGAATCGATCTGTTCCGTGCAATCTCAGCAAGATTGGGAGACAGAGAGATCATCGCAGAGGATCTTGGCTACATGACTGATAGCGTTAAACAGCTTGTAGAAGAGAGCGGCTATCCCAACATGAAAGTTATCGAATTCGCTTTTGACGAGCGCGATACCGGAAATGCCAGCGACTACCTGCCGCACAACTATCCGAGAAACTGTGTTGTCTATACAGGAACCCATGACAACGAAACACTTCTTTCCTGGCTGGACGACATCACACCGGGCGAGAGAAGACAGGTCCGTGAGTATCTGAACAACTTCAAAGACTCCGGCAAAGAACTGTGTGACGACCTGATCTGCCTCGTAATGCAGAGCGTTGCCAATCTGTGCATCATTCCAATGCAGGATTACCTTGGTCTTGACAACTCCGCACGAATGAACCAGCCGTCCACCCTCGGCAAGAACTGGAAGTGGAGACTAAAAGAAGGTCAGTTCTCAAAAGAACTTCAGAAAGAAATGCTGGAACTGGCAACACGTTATGGAAGAAGATAAGAAGAATAATATCAAAGGATATATGCTCGCAATCCTCGGAGGGGTCAGCTGGGGAATATCCGGTGTATGCAGCCAGTATCTGTTTACGCAATATGATCTCAGTGCTGACTGGCTTACCGCGATCCGAATGCTGCTTTCGGGGATCCTTCTTCTCGTACTTGCTTTCCGAAAGGAACATACACGGATTTTTAAGATCTGGACAAAAGGGAAAGATACGTTCTGGCTGATCGCGTTTGCACTTGCCGGACTTCTTCTGTGTCAGTATACATTTCTGGCAGCGATCAAACATTCTAATTCTGCTACAGCTACGGTCCTTCAGAGTCTGAACGTTGTTTTGATGGCAATCGTGATGGCGGTCTGGAATAAGAAAATGATGAGCAGAATACAGATAGCGGCAATTGTCTTGGCGTTTTCCGGTACCTATCTGATCGCAACGAAGGGAAGTCTGACAAGCATGGATCTTCCCGACAAACCTTGACCTTCCAGCGTGGATCATCATCGCAGTCATCGTTATTATCGGCACAGCAGTTGGATTTTCCGTATTTCTCGAGAGCGTAAAATATATCGGCCCCGTAAAATCAACACTACTTGGCTGCCTGGAACCTGCATCCGCAACCCTTCTCTCAGCCTTGCTGCTGGGAACGAAATTTACCGCGATCGAACTGATCGGTTTTGTATTTGTTGTAGGCACGGTATTTCTTTCCGTGTCAACAAAGGAATAGAAGTCTAAAATATTGCACCGGTTGTTTACTTGAGAAAAAGCATGTGTTATAATTTTTTACACGAAAAGATAAAAAATTATCGGGAGTGTAGAATGAAGAAAGAACTAGAGAAATATTTTGTGATAGCAGATACTGTTCAGGAGATGAATGGAGATATCTGTGAGGTTATCCTTCATGAGCTGACAAAATCTGGAAGTTATGTGGCATATGTTGCAAATGGAACAGTTACCGGACAGAAAACAGGAGAGAAGTCAGATTACTTCGTGAAGCAGGTGCTTGAGAACAAAGACTTTAAAGACGATCATCTTTCGAATTATTTTTTCAGGACAACAGATGAAAAGGCAGTCAAGTCATCATCAGCACTGCTCCGAGATCAGGATGGAGATGTGATAGGGATGCTTTGTATCAACATGGATATTACCATGCTTCAGAATGTAAATACTATGTTGATGAACTATCTGAAAACAGACCTGGAGGCAGGAAGAAATCCGGGAACAGGAGAACATGACGTCCCGCAGGACGTCATGGCAGTCATTGACAAACTCATTATGTCGGTGATTGGATCCACAGATACCAGAGAGTTAAGCCGCTCAAAATGCGTTGGGCTGGTGCGCCTTATGGATGAGAAAGGCATCTTCCTTGTCAAAGGAGCAATGGACAAAGTAGCAGAACTGATGGGAGTCTCTCGAGTGACCATCTACAGCTACCTTGACGAAGCAAGAGGAAAAAAAGGATAATTTTTATAGCATATATTAAGATAAGGGCTGCAGTTACGCTGGTGGTAACTGCAGCCCTTAAAATTGCATTGCATATCGAGGAGGTGCCAGTGGCACGTCTGCTGATTTTATGCCTCAGGCGTATAATACACAGCTGAGAACGGCGGCAGGGTCAGGATGATCCTGTCGTTTTTGAGTGTGATGGCGGTATTTAAGTTTTTCTGGGTGCCGCCGTAGATCTCAAGATTGCTGTTCAGTAGTTCTTTAAGGCTGGTGACTCCCGGGAGTTTCAGTTCGTACATCTGCTCGTGGTCGGAGAAGTTGAACAGGGAGATGATCTTTTCTTTCTTGCTGTTTCGCTCAAAGACGTAGATGCAGTTTGCCTCCTGGTGGCAGTCGATCCACTGGAAGCCGTCTGCCTCGTAATCCTTCTCCCAGAGAGCAGAGTGCTCAAGGTAAAGCTGGTTCAGGTCTTTCATGAAACGTGCAAATCCCTTATGGATCGGATAGTCGAGGAGCATCCAGTCCTGTTCACGCTTTTCATCCCATTCACGGAGCTGGCCGATCTCATTTCCCATGAAGTTCAGTTTCTTGCCAGGATGTGCATACATATACATGTACAGTGCGCGTGCCTGCGGGAATTTGTTGTCATAGTCGCCGCTCATTTTCTGCATGATCGTTGCCTTGCCGTGGACAACCTCATCGTGTGACAGCGGAAGCAGGAAACGTGAATCGTAGTAATACATCATGGAGAAAGTCAGTTTGTGATAATTGTCTGTACGATATTCCGGACCAGTACGGAAATAGTCCAGGGTATCGTTCATCCAGCCCATGTCCCATTTATAGTCAAATCCAAGACCGCCCTGGGAAACCGGATCGGTAACTTTCGGGAAGGAAGTGGAATCTTCGGCTGCGAGGATCGCAGATGGGTGGAGATTCTTGAGTCCCTGGTTCATGTACTGAAGGAACTCTACCGCATTCAGGTTTACCCCACGAGCCGGGTCGCCCTGCCAGTAGATCGCGCGGCTGATCGCATCCATACGGATACCGTCTATGTGGAATTCACTCATCCAGTAATTGGCACAGGACTGCAGGAAACTTCTTGTTTCGCCGCGGGAATGCATAAAGTTGCAGCTTCCCCATTCGCTGACACCGACAGCAGAGTTCGGATACTCATAAAGCGCAGTTCCGTCATAATTTGCCAGACCGTAAGCGTCCACAGCGAAATGAACCGGAACAAAGTCCATCAGCACGCCGATGCCGTGTTTGTGGCAGGCATCCACGAAAGCCTTTAACTGGTCAGCAGTTCCGTATCTGGAAGTCGGACTGAAAAATCCTGTTGCCTGATATCCCCAGGATTCGTCACATGGATACTCATTCAGCGGCATGATCTCAAGATAGTTGTATCCGTTCTCAGTAAGATACGGGATCAGGATATCGATCATTTCCTCATAAGTATACCAGTCGTCGGTCTTGTCGGACGGCTTGCGGAAAGAACCGAAATGGATCTCATAGATGTTGAGCGGTTTTTTGCGGCAGTCGCTACGGTTCTGCATCCATTTGGAGTCTTTGAATTTATATTTGGACATGTCACGGACGATGGAAGCACTGTTCGGACGAAGCTCCATGCCGAATCCATACGGGTCGCAGTGATCGACCGGATTGTCGTTGCGGTCATAGATACGGTATTTGTACATCTGTCCCGGCTTTGCCTCCGGGATATAGCATTCCCAGAAGTTGCCGTCATAAACTTTGTTCATCTCTGATTCCTGCCAGTCGTTGAATTCTCCGATCACAGCGATGCGGGAAGCAGATGGTGCGAAAGTGCGGAAAGTAACTCCTGTTTTTTCTGTATGTGCACCGAGGTACTGATAAGCGTCAAAAATTTTTCCTGTGTAAAATCCGTAAAAATCCATGCAGATTCTCCTTTGCATATAATAATTATGATTCGATAGTAATGGACAATAGTTGTTTTTTTAACTATACTATAAGAAGACAAGGAAGGGTTGTCCACCGACAATAAAAAAAGAAAGACGGATAAGCAACTTTTGAAAAAAACCGTCGGAAAAGGAAAAACATATGGATATCAGAATCGAAAAAACAGAGCGCGCGATCAAGAATGCTTTTCTGGAATTACGCTCCCGTAAACCACTTGGAAAGATCACAATAAAGGAACTGTGCAGTCTGGCTGCGATCAACAAATCAACCTTTTACAGCCATTATGAAGATATTTATGCACTGTCAGACAAAATGGAATCAGAAACGATCGTCTCTGTGCTGAAAAATATTTCCAGCCAGCAGGAGGAGCCGTTCAAGAATCCGGATGTATTTACAAGAAACCTTTACATGGCGCTGATCTCAAACAACACCCTGATCAATCTCTTGTTTTCCGGAACAGAAAAAGCCCGCCTCGGTGACTGTCTGGAGACTGAACTGAAACGTCTCATTTGTGAGAAATATCCAGATTATAAGGAGGACCCGCAGAGAGACATCATGCTTTCTTTCTGCATCCAGGGCTGTTTCCATGCATATCTGAACAATCAGGAAAAAGATGTCGCAACACTGGTCTCTGTCAGTGAGAGTATTGTACGTAAACTGGCTCCGATGTATCTGGAAAACAACACAGAAGAAAACTGAAATACAATCTGAAAGAAGAGAAAACATGAAAAAACTGGTAATAGGAATCCTGGCGCATGTAGATGCCGGGAAGACGACTTTGTCCGAAAGACTCCTGTATCTGTGTGGCGTGATCCGTCAGATCGGACGCGTGGATCACGGAGATACCTTTCTGGATAATTATGAACTGGAAAAAGAGCGTGGGATCACGATCTTTTCCAAGCAGGCGATCCTTAAGACCGAGGATGTGGAAGTAACACTTCTGGATACTCCGGGGCATGTCGATTTTTCGGCTGAGATGGAGAGGACACTGCAGGTGCTGGACTATGCGATCCTTGTGATTAACGGCATGGACGGCGTGCAGAGCCATACGATGACACTGTGGCAGCTTCTGGAAAGATATCAGATCCCTACATTTCTGTTCGTCAACAAGATGGATCAGAACGGAACGGATCACGAAGCCCTTCTTGCTGATCTTAAGGCACATCTGCATGAAAACTGTGTGGATTTTGGAAAAATCCAGGAAAACGATGAAGAAAACACCCTCACTTCGGACCAGATGGAAAACATTGCGGTCTGTGACGAAACACTTCTCGAGAAATATCTTGAGACAGGCAGCATCGAGGAAGAAGAGATTGCAGAACTGATCACACAGAGAAAGATTTTTCCATGCTATTTTGGGTCTGCGCTCAAAGAGGACGGTGTGGAGGATTTCTGGAATGGTGTGCAGAAATATACCAGAGAACCCAAACGTCCGGCAGAATTCGGTGCAAAGGTATTCAAGATCGCAAGAGATGAACAGGGAAACCGTCTGACTTACATGAAGATCACAGGCGGCTCTCTCAAAGCCAAAACCATGCTTTCCTCCCGGGCGAAAGGACAGGCTCTGCCGGGAGTAAGACAGCAGCAGGAGGACTGGGAAGAAAAAGCCGACCAGCTCCGCCTTTACTCAGGAGCCAAATATACAACGATCACAGAAGCAGAGGCAGGAACCATCTGTGCTGTGACAGGACTGACCAGAACCTATCCAGGTGAAGGACTTGGCATAGAAAGCGAATCCGAGCTTCCTGTTCTGGAGCCGGTTTTGAACTATCAGATCCAGCTTCCGGATGACTGCGACCCGCACCAGATGCTGCAGAAATTACGGCAGCTTGAGGAAGAGGAACCGGAACTTCATATTCTGTGGGACAGCCAGCTTGGCGAGATCCATGCACAGCTGATGGGAGAGGTGCAGATCGAGATCCTCAAGAAACTGATCTGGGACCGTTTTCATGTAGCAGTGGAATTCGGTGCAGGAAGCATTGTCTACAAAGAAACCGTTGCAGAACCGGTGGAAGGAGTGGGACATTTTGAGCCGCTTCGTCATTATGCGGAAGTCCATCTTCTGATCGAGCCGGGAGAGCCGGGAAGCGGCTGCCAGTTTTTTACCGCATGCAGTGAAGATGTGCTTGCAAGGAACTGGCAGCGTCTGATCCTTACACATCTGGAGGAGAAGGAACACATCGGCGTGCTGACTGGTTCTCCGCTTACGGATGTGCAGATCACCCTCCTGACAGGGCGCGCCCATGCGAAGCATACGGAGGGCGGCGATTTCCGCCAGGCAACTTACCGTGCTGTCCGCCAGGGACTTCGCAAAGCAAAAAATATCCTTCTGGAACCATACTATGAATTCCGTCTTGAAGTGCCTGCCGAGATGATCGGAAGAGCGCTGGCAGATGTCCAGAAGATGCAGGGGAGCTTCGAATCACCGGATACAGACGGAACAACCGCAGTCCTAAAAGGAACAGCAGCCGTTTCCCAGATGCGCGATTACCAGAAAGAGGTCGTTGCATACACACACGGAACAGGAAAACTTTTCTGCACACTCAAGGGCTATGCACCGTGCAAAAACCAGGAAGAGATCGTACAGAATGTTGCCTACGATCCGGAAAGCGATCTGGAAAATCCGACAGGTTCCGTTTTCTGTGCACATGGCGCAGGTTTTGTCGTACCATGGGATCAGGTCGAGGATTACATGCATCTGAACAGCGGAGTGGAACTTAACGGTCTGGACAGCGAAACCTGGTATGATGATGTGGATTATGCGGAAAATCCGGGTACAGCGGTGGATAATCCAAACATTTCCAGAAACACAAGTGGAAAAAACGGCAAATTTTCCTACAGCGGAAGTTATGATGAGGAGGAAGAGCTGCAGGCAATTTTTGAGAGGACATTTGGTCCGGTCAAACGCGACCGTGCCGCTTTCCAGAAAAAGACGGTTCATTCGTCAGCACCGACCGTCCGCTATCGACAGGGAAAACCACGCAAGGAAGAATATCTCCTTGTCGATGGATACAACATCATTTTTTCCTGGGAAGAGCTGAATGAGCTAGCGAAAGAAAATATCCACGCGGCCTGCGATAAGCTGATGGATATCCTGAGCAACTATCAGGGATACCGCAAATGTACATTGATCCTTGTATTTGACGCTTACAAGGTGGAAGGACACATGGAAGAAGTTCTTACCTATCATAACATTTACGTGGTATATACCAAAGAAGCCGAGACCGCAGACCAGTATATCGAAAAAACAGTCCACCGGATCGGCAGACAGTATCAGGTAACCGTAGCGACTTCTGATGGTCTGGAGCAGGTCATCATCATGGGACAGGGCGCACACAGGATTTCCGCACAGGGACTCAAAAAAGAGATCGAAGACACGGAAAAAAATGCACGTGCAGAGTGGCACCAGCAGCGCCAGAGCAGCAAGACCTATCTCTTTGACCACATGTCAGAGGAACTGCAGGCGCAGATGGAAAAAATTCGTTTAGGCAAGGCAGGCGAAGAATAAAAAATGATATATTTATATAGAAGAAACAAAACAGGAATCTGCATTGACCGCGTATATGGACACGACGGGATCGTGGAACTGCCGGAAACTCTGGAAGGACTTCCTGTGACAGAACTGGGAGCATATATTTTTTCTGACCATATAGACCGGGGCGACCTGGAAAAGTGCAGGATGAGTGGGAAATTCTGTACAGAGGACGGACTGGAAGTGCAGGATGAAGAAGGAATGCCGGAGATGTCCGGAAATGCGGTGCAGGAACTGATCCTTCCGTCAAAACTCAGAAAAGTAGGAAGATATGCTTTTTACAATTGTTTTCACTTGAAAAAGTTAAGTTTCGGCGGTGATCTGCGGGATGTCGGTGTCGGTGCAATGACCGGCTGCCACAAGATCGAGCGGGTCACTGTAAAAACAGACGAGAACGGTGATTCCTGCCTGAGAGATATCCTGACAGAACTGCCGGAGACTCTGAGAGTCGATATGGACAAAAATGGTGAACAGGGGCGTTTCTGGTTTCCGGAATTTTTTGAGGAAGGCGTAGAAAACACACCGGCGCGAATCATCGAAAATCATGTGCACGGAAGCGGGATCCGTTACCGAAACAGCTTCCTTCACAAGAAACTCAACATACTGGAATACGACAAGCTTTTTCCCTATGCGGAAGCGTGGGAGGAGGAGTCAATCGTTCTGAAACTGGTACTGGACCGTATCCTCTACCCGATGGATTTGACAGAGACAGCGGAAGAAAAATACATCCAGTATCTCAGAGAACACGGAGAGCGTGCGGTCAGTATCCTTGGCGAAGAAAAAGAATACGCAGCAATGCGGACGATCCTCACAAAGATCACTCCGGACAGGACAGAGACAGAAAAAATGCTCGAGCGTGCACAGAGATCAGGAGATTCCAGATGGGTCAGTATCCTCATGGACACGCTCGCAGGCCATGGAAGGAAGAAGAGAAAGGCATTTGAACTGTGAACAGAGAAGAAAAAAACAAATTTGGAAATTTTGTTCATGAGCAGCGCAAAAAAGAAGAAGAGGTACTGGAGATCTGCCAGGATATTTTTGCAAATTCCAGAAATGAACTGGCGGTTTCCATGCGTTATTTCCAGAGTGCTCTCAGTGCATTAAAGATAGTGCCGTCAGGCGAGACACAGGTGCTGGGCACGGACGGGAAACTTCTCTATGTGTCCCCACAGTGGCTGCTTCCGATGTTTATGCAGAACAAAGTAGTGATCAACAGGCTGTATCTCCACGAACTTCTGCACTGTCTTTTCTGCCATCTGTGGAGCAGAAAGGAACGGGAGTGGAGAATCTGGGATCTGGCAGCAGATATCGCGGTGGAAAATATTCTGGATGAACTTTATCAGAAGGCAGTTTACATCCGCCCGAACAGTTTCCGAAGAGAAAAATATCAGCAGTGGAAAGTAGAACACAAAGTTCTGACTGCGGAGATCCTGTATTATGATTTCCTGAAATGCGAGGAAGAAGAAATCGCCCGTCTGGAACAGGAATTCCGCAAGGACGACCACCATTTCTGGTACACGCCGAACAGTCGAAGCGGGATGGCAGACCGCCAGAAGAAATGGGAAGAGATGCGGCGCAAGATGCAGACGGAAATGGAGCTTTTTTCGAAGGAAGCAGCAGGGGATTCGCCGGGACTTGTGGAGCATCTGCAGGCAGAAAACAGAAAACGGTATGATTACCGGGAGTTCCTTCGGAAGTTTTCTGTCCTGAAAGAAGAGATGCAGGTGGATATGGATTCTTTTGACCCGATCTATTATCATTTTGGGATGGAAACTTACGGGAATATGCCGCTGATCGAGCCGCTGGAAACAAAAGAGATGAAAAAAATCGAGGATTTTGTCATCGTGATCGACACTTCCATGTCCTGTAATGGAAGCCTGATCCGCAGGTTTCTGGAGGAAACGTACAGTGTACTTGCAGAGTCGGAGAGTTTTTTCCGAAAGATCCAGGTGCACATCATTCAGTGTGACGAAAAGATCCAGGACGATCAGGTGATCCATAACCAGAAAGAGATGGAAGCGTATCTTGAGGATTTTAATGTCAGAGGGTTCGGCGGAACGGATTTCCGTCCGGCATTTACGTATGTGGAGCATTTGATCAAAATGGGAGCATTTCAGAGACTTCGGGGACTTCTGTATTTCACCGACGGATATGGGACTTTTCCGGCAAAGATGCCGCCTTATGATACCGCGTTTGTTTTTATGAAGGATGATTACAGGGATGTGGATGTGCCGCCGTGGGCGATCAAACTCATTCTGGATACACAGGCACTAGAGAGGAAAGAAGATTATTATGAATATTAAACAGGCAAAACAGGAAGTTGTGGATACGGTCGAAGCGTATCTTATGAAAGACGAGTATGGAGAATATGTGATCCCGAGCGTTCATCAGAGGCCGGTGCTTCTCCTTGGTGCACCGGGAATCGGAAAGACGCAGATCATGGAGCAGGCGGCGCGTGAATGCGGCGTGGCACTGGTGGCGTACACGATCACACACCACACCAGACAGAGTGCGATCGGACTTCCGTTTATTTCGAAGAAGGAATACGGCGGCAGGGAATACTCGGCGACAGAATATACGATGAGCGAGATCGTTGCAAGTATTTATAACCGTATGAGTGAGACGGGTCTCAGCGAGGGAATCCTTTTTATTGATGAGATCAACTGTGTTTCTGAGACACTGGCTCCGGCGATGCTGCAGTTTCTCCAGTGCAAGAGTTTCGGAAACCATGAGATTCCGAAGGGATGGGTGATCGTGGCAGCAGGAAACCCGCCGGAATACAACAAATCTGTCCGTGAATTTGACGTTGTCACCCTGGATCGTGTCAAAAAGATCCTCGTAGAGCCGGATTACCAGACCTGGCGGGAATACGCATACAAAGAAAACATGCATCCGGCGATCCTTTCCTATCTGGAACTTCGCAACAACTGTTTCTACCAGATGGAGACAACGATCGACGGCAAACAGTTTGCGACTCCGCGAGGCTGGGAAGATCTTTCCAGGATGATGGAAGTCTATGAGCGTCTTGGAAAAAGTATCACGGCAGATCTTGTGGGGCAGTACATCCAGCATGAGCGCATTTCGAGAGAATTTGCAGAATATTACGAACTGTATCAAAAATACCAGCAGGATTACCAGATCACAGAAATCCTTCAGGGCAAAAACTCCGAGGCAATGGTAAAGAAAGTTTCCCACGCATCCTTCGATGAAAGAGTGAGTGTCGTGAACCTTTTGTTCTCCGGTACACGACAGGCGGTACGAAAAGTCATGCTTCAGGAAGAAGTACTGGAAAAAGTGTTCGAGGTGCTGAAAACCCTGAAAGAAAACCTGTCATCCGGAAATCTCGCGCAGAGACTGGAAGACTACATCTTTGATCTCAAAAACACCCGCGAGAAGAAGCAGAAAGAAGGACTTCTGGAACGAAGAGAAGACCTCTGCATCCGCCAGGCAGTCACACTTCTGGAAGATTACGCGAAACTTCTGAAACAGCACAGTGAGGTTCAGGGAGAAGAAGCGTTTGATCTTGTCCGGGAGGCATTTGGGGAAGAAAGAGCTTCCTGGGAAGACGAATGGGATCAGGCAGGAAATACACTGGAATATGCGTTTGATTTCATGGAGGCGGCTTTCTATAACAGCCAGGAAATGGTTATGTTTGTCTCAGGGATCAATACCGATTTCTACTGTGTACGTTTCCTGGAAACTTATGAATGTGAGAGATACGTACGTTACAACAGAGATCTGCTGTTCGAAGATGTGAGCCAGCAGATCCGAAGGAGAATTGAAGAACTTTAAGAGGAGCGTTATTAAATGAAGAAACAAAGGAAAATCTACACCTTTTTACTTTCGCTGCTTCTGGCGTTTTCGCTTCTGCTTCCGGGCAGTATCGTTCCGGTGGAAGCAGCAGGCGGCGACATGGCGGTGCACTTTATTGATGTAGGGCAGGGACTGGCGATCCTCGTGCAGTCGGGCGGAGAAAATCTTCTCTATGATGGTGGAAACCGTTCTCATGCAGATGAGGTGGTCCAGTATCTTAAGAATCAGGAAGTAGAGACGATCGATTACATGATCTCCTCTCACTATGATGAGGATCATCTGGGAGGACTTGTTAAATGCCTTGATAATTTTGAGGTGGATCATGTTCTGGGTTCCGACTATGTGCACACATCGGACCTTTTTAATACGTTTATGAATACGGCGACAGCGAATGCGATCACTGTCGAATATCCGGCTGTCGGTGATACTTATGAATTTGGAACCGGCAGTTTCACGGTCATGGCACCTTCCGGAATCTCCAAGAACAGCAATGACAACTCTGTTGTGATCCGTCTTGTCAATGGCGACAACAGCTTTATGTTCATGGGAGATGCGGAGGAGACAAGTGAGCAGGATATGATCAGTACAGGAATGAACCTGGACTGTGATGTGCTCTGTCTCGGTCATCATGGTTCTGCATCTTCTACTTCATGGGATCTTCTGGAAGCATCGACTCCATCCTGGGCAGTGGTAAGCTGCGGCAAAGGTAATTCCTACGGTCATCCGACTGCGGAGACAATGGGAAAACTTTCCGACATGGATATCCCGGTATTTCGTACCGATGACCAGGGAACCGTGATCGCAGTTTCTGATGGAAGTACGATCAGCTGGAACCAGGAACCGTGCAACGATTACAGTTCCGGAGATGAGAGTACTGGCAGCAGTTCAGGTTCTTCTGATGCAAGTACAGGTTCAGGTGTGCGTTATTCTGGCTGGTCAGACAGCTCACAGATTTCGGACAACAGCACCGAGACTGCAGACACGACTGACACCCAGGGAGCCATGGTCTGGATCTCTGCAACAGGAAGCAAATATCACAGCATTCCAAACTGCGGAAATATGAACCCGGACAATGCAAGACAGGAAAGTGAATCACAGGCACTCAGTGAAGGTTATGAAGCCTGCAAAAAATGCTGGTAAAAACGAGAATCAGATTTCCTGATAAAAATCCCGTACATAGTGCATAAACTGGCGCACATGCGGTTTCAGGATCCGGTTTTTGCTGTAAACAATATAAAAACTTCTTTTATGAACAGATTCTTCTAATGGAAACAGAAGAATCTGTTTTGTTTTTTCCAGATCTACGGCAGAACGGGCAGAGAGGATTGAGATGCCAAGTCCGTTGACGATAGATTTCTTGATGCTTTCCAGATCGTTCATTCGGGCGATCACATTGAGGTCAGAAGGCGTGATGCCGATCTTTTCCAGAAAAAGATCCATCTCTTTCTTGGTGCCGGAGCCTTTTTCACGGATGATGATCGGATCTTCCAGAAACTGTTTGAAATCGACAGGATCTTCCTTGAATTTCAGGTAGTGTTCTGTGACAGGCGTGGCGATCACGAGGGTATCCTGACAGAAAGGAATAAAGACACAGCTCTCATCTCCGGTATTCTGCCCGACAAGTGCAAGATCGACAGTTCCGTCCAGAACGCGGTGGATCGCTCCCTCACTGTCCGTCTGGATGGAATGAAAATAAATATCCGGGTGGGAGCCTCCGAAACCTGCGAGCAGTTCCGGCAACAGATAAGAGGAAGGAATCGTGGAGGCTGCAAGGTCGATCATGTGCTTCTGCGCCCCTGTGAAGTTGTCGAGAAGGTTGTTGCGGATCTCAAGCATCCGGACTGCACTGTCGTAGAGCTGGTAGCCTCTGGTGGTGACGGTGGTCTTTTTTGTCGTGCGGATGATGAGTTTGGAGTGAAGCTCTTCTTCGAGGGAGCGGATGTGTGCGCTGATGGTTGGCTGTGTCAGATAAAGTCGTCTGGCAGCTTCGGAGAAACTGCCGTAATCGACGACGGCGACAAAGGCTTCTAACTGTTTGAATTCCATAAATCAAAAATCTCCTGAAAAGTGAATCTTCTAAATAATACGATAATGATACGCTTATTGTGAAATCCCTGTGATCTCTGCAAGTGCATGAAGGGCAGTGTCCACTTCTTCCGGGGTATTTTCCGGACCAAAGGAGAAGCGGAGCGTACCGGCAGGATATGTGCCGAGGGTTTTGTGCGCACTTGGGGCACAGTGGAGACCGACGCGGGACATGATCCCGTAAGTATCGTCCAGTTCAAAGGCGGCACGAGCCATATCCACTTCAAGTGTCTGGATCGAGACGACGGCACAGCGGTTCTGGGTGTCTTTGTGTCCGATCACGCGAAGGCTGGCCTCAGCCGGGTCGAGGGTGAGGATTCCGTCAATGAATTGTTTCGTCAGCGTGAGTTCATGCTGGAAAGCCAGATCCATTGAACTGTTCTCCAGATCATCAAGCGCGGCGTGAAGACCGAGGATCCCGGGGATGTTCGGCGTTCCCGGCTCAAAGCGGTCCGGGAGGAAATCAGGGACTTCTTCAGTATGGGAAATACTTCCGGTGCCGCCACTTAAGAGTGGTTCGATCTGAGAAGCAAGCTCGCTGCGGATCAGGAAACCGCCGATCCCCTGTGGTCCACGGAGTCCTTTGTGCCCGGTGAAAGCGAGCGCATCAAGCTTTAATTCTTCCATATCGATCGGAAGTGTACCGGCAGTCTGTGCACTGTCCAGGACAAAAAGCAGCCCATGTTTCTGGCAGAAGGTGCTGATCTCCTTAAGCGGCATGATGGTTCCGCATACATTGGAAGCGTGGAGACAGACGAGAAGTCTGGTATTTGGTTTCACGAGCGCATCTGCTTCTGAGAGAATCAGATTTCCTTCATGATCGCACGGAATCCTGTCAAAAGTCACTCCCTGTCTCTGAAGCTGCACAAGCGGGCGCATTACTGCATTGTGCTCCATCGAAGTGACCAGCACATGGTCGCCTGGTTTCAGGATCCCCTTGAGGAGAATATTAAGGCTCATAGTGATGTTCTGGGTGAAAATCACATTTTTGCCCCTGCCGGATGTGAAATGGAAAAGCCGGCGAAGCTGTTCTCTTGTCTCAAAGATCTGTTCTTCTACGGAATAGGCAGCCTGATACCCGCCGCGTCCGACATTGACCGCACAGCCGGAGAGATACTGATAAACAGCATCAGCCACAGAAGGAGCCTTCGGAAAAGAAGTGCTTGCCTGATCCAGATATATTTTTTTCATAAAATTACCTCACGTACTTTTATTAGATCATAATTCTGAGTATATCATAATTTATAAATATTATCTATAAGTAGCTATAAAATACGACTATATTTAATTGGTGAAAAATGCTCAACAATGGTATGATAATACAAAGAAAATATGCTGATACCAAAATCTTTCAGCATTGAGGGAAAGGGAGGTTATTCACTAATGAAAAAAGAAAAAACAACAATTGTTGTAGCTGGCGTGCTCATCGGTGTGATCGCAGCCATGCTGGTATTCTTTGGAAATCCGGCAAATATGGGATTCTGTATTGCCTGCTTCCTCCGTGATACCACAGGTGCGCTCGGACTTCATTCCGCAGCAGTCGTACAGTACATCCGTCCGGAGATCATCGGACTTGTGCTGGGTGCATGTATCGTGTCACTGATCACCAAAGAGTTCCGTCCAAGAGGAGGCTCTGCACCGGTGACAAGATTTGTTCTGGGTGCTTTTGTTATGATCGGATGCCTGATGTTCCTTGGCTGTCCGTTCCGTATGATCCTGCGTCTGGCAGGCGGTGACGGAAATGCCATCTTCGGTCTGGTTGGTTTCGCGGCAGGTATCCTGACAGGAACATTCTTCCTCAAGAAAGGATACACTCTGAAGCGTTCCTACAAGATGCCGAAACTTGAGGGAAGTATTTTCCCTGCAGTTCAGATCGTGATGCTGATCCTTCTTGTGGCAGCACCGGCATTTATCCATTTCACAGAGCCGGAAGGTGGTCCGGGAGCAAAACATGCGGCAATTCTGATCTCACTGGCAGCAGGGGTGATCGTTGGTATCCTGGCACAGAGAACCCGTCTCTGCATGGTCGGCGGAATCCGTGATGCAGTTCTGTTTGGCGAGTTCAAGCTTCTGTTGGGTTTTGTTGCGATCCTTGTCAGTGCACTGATCGTAAATGTGATTCTTGGATATTTCCATCCAGGATTTGCCGGTCAGCCAATCGCACATACAGATGGTTTGTGGAATGCACTTGGCATGTATCTTGCAGGTTTTGGCTGTATCCTTCTCGGTGGCTGCCCGATGCGCCAGCTCATTCTCTCCGGTGAGGGAAATACAGACTCTGTTGTGACCGTTCTCGGCCTGATGGCAGGAGCTGCTTTTGCCCACAACTTCGGTCTGGCATCTTCAGCAGATGGCCCGACAGCAAACGGCAAGATCGCAGTTGTGATCGGTATCATTGTTGTAGCAGTGATCGGCGTGGTCAATTCCAGGCGAAAAGAAGCCTGAAAGGAGATAAAATATGAAAAGAGTAGATGCAAGAGGACTGTCCTGCCCGGAACCAGTCATCCAGACAAAAAATGCCATGGCGTCCAGAGCAGCTCAGTATGAAGTTCTGGTAGACAATGTGGTGGCAAAAGAAAATGTCTCTCGTTTTGCAATCCATCAGGGCTATCAGGTCGAGGTGGAAGAACAGGGCGATGATTTCCTGCTCAGGATAAAGAAATGATGAAATATATAGCGACGTTTTATTCTCATTATGGTGCGATCCAGTACCGGAAGAACTGTGAGAAGATCGACCTGGAGGCGGTTGTCATGCCGGTTCCCAGAGACTTGAGTTCTTCCTGCGGAACCTGTGTGCGCTTCGAGGCGGAAGGGGAATTCCCGGAGCGAAACGAAGAAGTGGAACAGATCGTCCGGATCGAAGATTCAGGATATGTGCGTATCTATCATGCAGATGAAGAATAAAAAATATTAAGAGGAGCTTTCGGGCTTCTCTTTTTTTGACGTGAGATTGTACGAAAATGTAAATTCGTGTATACTAGGGATAAAATAAAAAACCGCATCAGGTTTAGAGATGCGGCACAGAATCAGGAGTGACAAAAATGAGAGAAAAACTGACAAAAAGAGATGTAGAAAAAATAGAAGAAGAGATCGAGCACCGTAAGCTGGTTATCCGAAAGGAAGCCATCGAGGCGGTCAAGGAAGCGCGTGCGCAGGGCGACCTGAGTGAGAATTTTGAATACTACGCTGCAAAGAAACACAAGAACCAGAACGAGAGCAGAATCCGTTACCTGGAGAGAATGCTCAAGACAGCAGAAGTCGTAGAGGATACTTCCAGGTCAGATGAAGTAGGCATGGACGATATCGTAGAAGTCGAATTCGAGGAAGACGGCGAAGTGGAGAAATACAAACTCGTCACTTCGATCCGTGGAAATTCGATGGAAAACCGTGTCAGCATCGAATCCCCGATCGGCAAAGCTCTCAAGGGACACCGCGTCGGAGACAGAGTCAAAGTACAGGTGAACGAAAATGTAAGCTACTATCTGCGCATCCGCTCTATCGATAAGACAGGGGACGAAGGAGAAGACATCCGCAGCTTCTGACGGAAAAAATCCGCCAAAAAGAGCCTTTTTTCTGTGAAATTCGATTTTACAAAGATTTAACATAAAACTGGTGAGAACTTTACACGATGTCAATATGATGAAACCATATTAAATCTAAGCAAAGGAGAACATTATGGATTTTTTCAGCATATTAACATTGTTGGGCGGTCTTGCCATGTTTTTGTATGGAATGCAGGTTATGGGCGATGGTCTGGCAAAAGTATCAGGAGGTAAACTGGAGCAGATTCTGGAAAACTTAACTTCCAGCAAATGGAAAGCAGTACTTCTCGGAATGTGCGTGACAGCAGTCATCCAGTCCTCATCTGCAACAACTGTCATGGTAGTCGGATTTGTAAACTCAGGAATCATGAAACTGACACAGGCAGTCGGCATCATCATGGGTGCGAATATCGGAACTACCATCACTTCCTGGCTTCTGAGCCTTACTGGAATTGAGAGCAGCAACTTTTTTATCAGCCTTCTGAAACCGAGTTCTTTTTCGCCGGTCCTGGCACTGGTCGGAATCATTCTTCTGACTTTTACCAAGAGCTCCCGTAAGAAAGATATCGGAACCATCCTTCTGGGATTCGCAGTGCTGATGTTTGGTATGGAATCCATGAGCGGTGCAGTAAAGCCTCTGGCGGATGTACCGGAATTTACAGGTCTTCTCCTTAAATTCTCCAATCCGGTAGCAGGAATCCTTGCAGGTACGATCCTGACTGCGATCATTCAGTCATCTTCTGCATCTGTCGGTATTCTTCAGGCACTCTGTATGACAGGTGCAGTTCCGTTCAGTTCCGCATTCCCGATCATCATGGGACAGAACATCGGTACCTGTGTGACAGCACTTCTGTCTGCGATCGGTGCAAACAAGAATGCAAAGAGAGCAGCGATGATCCACCTGTACTTCAACCTGATCGGAACCGTTGTGTTCATGTCACTGTTTTACCTTATCAATACAGCGGTACATTTCCCATTTATGACGCAGATGGCAACACCGGCAACGATTGCGATCACACACAGTGTCTTCAATATCACAGCGACACTTGCATGGCTTCCATTCTCCAATCTTCTTGTGAAACTTGCCTGTCTCACGATCCGTGACGACAAGTCCGATGAAGTCAGCAAGGAAGATCAGGAGTTCATGATCCTCGAATCCAGATTTCTGGAAAAACCGGCTTTTGCCGTAGAGCAGGGAAGAAATGCAGCAAGACATATGGAGCGTGATTCCCGCAAGGCTCTGGATATTTCGCTTGGACTGCTCCGTAACTATGAGGAAGAGCAGGCAGAGCGTGTCCAGAAGATCGAGACAAAAGTAGACCGTTATGAGGATGAACTGGGAACTTATCTGGTGAAACTGAATAACAAAGACCTCTCCGAAAAGGACAGCCACAGCGTTTCCATCATGCTTCACTGCATCGGTGATTTCGAGCGTATCTCAGATCATGCGGTAAATATTATGGAATCCGCAAGAGAGCTTCACGAAAAGAATCTCAGTTTCTCGCCGGAGGCCAGAACGGAACTTCAGGTTCTGGTCAGTGTAGTCGGCAGGATCGTAGATACTGCATATGACGTATTCGACAAGCAGGATATGAACCTCACCCGTGATGTAGAGCCTCTGGAAGAAATGGTGGATGAGCTGAGCAGGGAGATGAAACGTCGCCATGTCAACCGTCTGCGTTCCGGAGAATGTACGATCGAGATGGGATTTATCCTCACAGACCTGATCACCAGTCTGGAACGTATCGCAGACCATTGTTCCAACATCAGCGTCTGCGTAACACAGGTAAGAGAGAATCTTTATGATACACACAGTCATCTGGAGAGCCTCAAAAACGAACCAGATGAAGGCTATTACAATCGTCTGGAAGAACTGCAGAGAGAGTATGTACTTCCGTAAAAGATACACACAGTAACGGCAGATTCCGGACAGAAAGGGAAATAACAGTTACAACAGAATGATCTATTGTGTAGAAGATGAAAGAAATATCAGAGAGCTTTTGATCTATACCCTGGAAACGACAGGATTTTCAGCAAAGGGTGTGTCGAATGGGAAAGAACTCCGGGCACTTCTTAAAGAAGAACTCCCGGATCTTATCCTTCTGGACATCATGCTTCCGGGGGAAGACGGATACAGCATTCTCGAACGGCTCAAAGCTTCACAGGAGACCAAAAATATCCCGGTGATCATGGTCACGGCAAAAGAAGCCGAATTTGACAAGGTCCGCGGGCTGGAAGCAGGAGCTGATGATTATATCACAAAACCTTTTGGAATGATGGAATTTGTCGCCAGAGTAAAGGCGGTCCTGCGCCGCTGTTCCAGACAGGAGGACGACAAAGAACTGAAATGTCAGGATCTGACACTGTCTGTCGGAAAGCACAAAGTCTGCTGGAAGGGCGAAAAGATCGAACTGACACGTAAGGAATTTGAACTTCTTCAGTATCTGATGGAAAACAAGGGACTGGTCATGACGAGAAATCAGATCCTCTGCCATGTATGGGGATATGATTTTGACGGTGAGACGAGGACAGTCGATGTACATGTCCGTACCCTGAGACAGAAGCTTGGAGAAGCCGGAAATCTGGTCGAGACAGTTCGAGGCGTAGGCTACCGGATCGGAGCATAAAAATGAGAAAAAAGATATTAAACCATACCTGTCTGCTCGTAGTCCTGTCAGTGCTTATGACATTCCTTGCAGCGAGTCTGGTCATGTACAGCAAGTATAATGAAGATCTGAAACAGAGCGTCCGGGACAGTACAAAATACATCCAGGACAGCGTAGAAAAGATGGGCGAATCCTATCTGGACAAGGATCTTGGCAAAGCTTCCGCTGCCCGTATCACACTTCTGGACAGTGAAGGAAATGTTTTGTTTGATTCACTGGAAGATCCGACGGAGCTTGCCAATCACAGCAACCGTCCAGAATTTATTCAGGCAGAAAAAGAAGGCTATGCGGAGACTCTGCGTTATTCAGAGACACTTTCAAAGCAGAATTTTTACTGTGCGGTGAAACTTTCCAATGGAGATATCCTCCGTGTGGGAAGAACGACAGACAGTGTCTTTTCGACAATGGTCTCCAGTTCGGCACTTTTTGGTGCGCTTTTGCTTCTGATTCTGGTGCTGGCATTTATCCTTGTCCGGAAACAGACACAGGACCTGATTGAGCCGATCAATACACTGGATCTGGAACATCCGCTTGGAGAAGTCCGCTATGAGGAACTGCGACCTCTTCTGGAGCGTGTAGATGAGCAGAACCACCAGATCGCGAAACAGATGGAAGAGCTCAAGGAGGCAGAGGCTGTCCGCAGGGAATTTTCTGCGAATGTTTCTCACGAGCTTAAGACACCGCTGATGTCGATCTCCGGTTATGCGGAGCTGATGATGAACGGGATGGTTCCGGGAGACAAGATACAGGAGTTTTCCGGAAGGATCTACCACGAGGCAAGCCGTTTAAGTACACTGGTGACAGATATCATCCAGTTGTCGAGGCTGGATGAGAAGGACAGCGATATGCCGTTTGAGCCGGTGGATCTGTATGAGCTGTCAGAGGATATCGTCCTTCATCTGGACAGTGCGGCATCAAAGAAGAATATTCAGTTACAGCTTGAGGGAGCGTCAGTTTCCGTCGAGGGCGTGCGTCAGGTCCTCTATGAGATGTTATACAATATTGCGGACAATGCAGTGCGCTATACGAATAAAGATGGAATCGTAAAGATCTTTGTAGGGCAGAGAGGAAGCCATCCGTACTATCGCGTGGAGGACAACGGAATCGGCATTCCGAAAGAGGAACAGAAGAGGATCTTTGAACGATTCTACAGAGTGGATAAGAGTCATTCCCGGGAAACCGGTGGAACGGGGCTTGGACTTTCGATTGTAAAGCACGGCGCGATCCTTCATAACGCAGAGATCGTTCTGGACAGCGAACCAGGGCAGGGCACAAAAATGGAGCTGGTCTTTTGACAGACTGGCTCCATTTTTGTGCGTTGTAAAAGAAATAAATTTGAAGGCGAAATCAAAGATCCATCTCGGAGAGAGCTGCTTCATCGGCGATGATCGTGCAGTCCGGATGGAACTGAAGAATAGATCCGGGAACTTCTGGTGTGACAGGTCCCTGGATCACCTGTTTCAGGATCGCGGCCTTATCCTTGCCGCTGACAAGAACGATCAGCTTACGGCAGCGCATGATGGTTCCGATCCCCATAGTGTATGCCTGACGAGGAACATCTTCTTCGCTGGCAAAGAAACGCTTATTTGCCTGGATCGTTGTTTCAGTGAGGTCAACACAGTGTGTCTCATCTTCAAAATGGTCGGATGGTTCGTTGAAGCCAATGTGACCGTCGTGGCCGAGACCAAGAAGCTGGATGTCAGCCGGTCCGACGCGGTGGATCAGTTCGTTGTAGGCCTGGCAGCACTTTTCGCTGTCAGTTTCCGTACCATCCGGAACATAAGTATTGTCATAAGAAATGTTCACGCGGTGAAAAAGATGCGTATTCATGAAATAACGATAGCTCTGTTCATGGGAACCTGGAAGTCCCTTATATTCATCAAGATTTACAGTGGTGATCTGTGAAAAATCCAGGTCGCCGTCCTGGTACATTTCTACAAGGCGGTCATAAGTGCTGATCGGTGAAGAGCCGGTGGCCAGACCAAGAACACTGTCTGGTTTCAGAGTGATCTGGGCTGCGATGAGATTGGCAGCTTTGCGGCTGAGTTCCTGATAATTCTTTACTTTGCAGATCTGCATGGTAAGTCCTCCCCGTCCAATTAAGGACAATTGTATTTTTATATAGTTTTTACCCTCATAAATATTAATTCTGACGCTGTGGGCGTTCAGACAGTGCTTTGATAGAAGTGGCGTATTCCGTCGGTGTCATTCCGGACAGCTTCTTGAACTGCCTGGAAAAATAGTGAATAGAAGAATAACTCAGGAAATCTGAGATCTGCGTAAAGTTCATCTCATTTTCCCGGATAAGCTGTTTGGCAAAGTCGATCTTCATCCGTGAGAAAAATTCGATCACACCACACTGGTATTCTTCGCGAAAAAGTTTCTGCAGCTGTGACCGCCCGATCATATTGTTCCTTGAGATATCCTGGATCGTCAGGGTTTCCCGGACATGCTGTTCCAGGTAGTGAATGATCTTGCGGCAGGTATCAGAAGTTGTCTGGCAGGGATCATAGATCCCGGCAGAAGCAGAATAATGTGCGATCGTATAACGACGGATCATGTGGATCAGAAGCTCCTCAAGGTAAAGTGTCAGAAGCTGCTGGGAACCGAAGGAAATCTCAGGTTTCTTGATCATCTGCTCCAGATAAGGGTCGTCCAGAGGTGTGTCAAAACAGTTCCGCGCCTCTGCGATGATGCGTCCGAGGATGCTCCGTTCTGTTTCTGAAAAAGTGAGTATCTTGTTTTCAAAAAATTCCATGCACGGCGAATCGCAGGAAAATGAGATCACGATGATGCTTGGAGCGGTTTTTCCTGTAGCTTTCAGTGTATGAAATTCATTTGGGCGGTGAAAGATGACCTGACCGCGGGAGAGGGTGTGGCAGCCATTGTCTGTAACAACCTCGGCAGCACCGGTGTCCACGCACTGAAATTCCCAGAAGTCGTGGCGTTCGCCGTCAAAATGAAAATCATTCTGATATTCGTAGTAATGGATCGTGTAAATGCTTTTTATGAAAAGTTCCTGGTCCAATGAGACACTCTGATAAGCCACGGGAAGACCTCCTTCATCCACTTGCATTTATTGATTTGTAATATTGTTCTTGGTTCTTATACTAATGAATTTGTGCGAAATAGTCAAACCATAATTGATATTATGCAAAAATATGATGTGATTGTGCAAATACTATTTCTAAAAAAACGCCCATATTAAATAATGGCTGCAGAAATTGAAAATTATTTGTTGTCATATTGGGATTTGTGGTGTACAGTTATTTTTGATTAAGAATACAGGAGGGCGAAAATGATGAAGAAACCAGTTTTAGTAGTAATGGCAGCAGGAATGGGAAGCCGCTATGGAGGTCTGAAACAGATCGATCCGATTGACAAAGAAGGTCATATTATCATGGACTTTTCCATTTATGATGCAGTAAGAGCTGGCTTTGAGAAAGTCGTATTTATTATAAAGAGAGAAAATGAACAGGCATTCCGTGAGGCGATCGGGGATCGTCTGAGCAAACAGATCGAAGTAGCGTATGTTTTCCAGGAACTGACCAATCTTCCGGAAGGTTATGCAGTCCCGGAAGGAAGAGTGAAACCGTGGGGAACCGGCCATGCAGTCTTAAGCTGTATCGATGAGATCGATGGACCTTTTGCTGTTATCAATGCAGATGATTACTATGGTGTACATGCATTCAAGATGGCATATGATTTCCTGACTTCTGAGCAGGAAGAAGGAGATGTTTACCGTTACATGATGGTAGGATACCGCCTTGAGAATACCCTTACAGAGAATGGTCATGTTGCCAGAGGTGTCTGTGTGACAGATGAGGAAGGTCATCTGATCAAGATCAATGAGCGTACCCATATCGAGAAACATGACGGCGGTACAGCATACACAGAGGATGACGGCAAGACATGGACCATGCTTCCGGAGGGCAGCATCGTTTCCATGAATATGTGGGGATTCTCAAACAGCATTTTGAAGGAACTTAAAGAACGTTTTAAACCATTTCTGGATGATGCGATCAAGAATAATCCGATGAAGGGAGAATATTTCCTTCCATTTGTTGTTGACGAACTTCTTCAGGAGCACAAAGCAACTGTCAAAGTTCTCAAGTCCGAGGATAAATGGTACGGAGTTACTTACAAAGAAGATAAACCAATGGTAATGGCTGCAGTTCAGAACCTGAAAGATCAGGGGCTGTATCCGCAGAATTTATGGGAGGAAGCATAAGTGGAGATCAGCAATACAGTACGTGAAGCGATTGACGGCTTCAAATTGCATGGTGAACTCAAAGAGTGCATCAGATATGGAAGCGGTCATATTAATGATACTTATCGACTGACTTACGAGACATCACAGGGAACGAAACGATATATCCTGCAGAGAATGAGCAGAAATATTTTTAAGAAACCAGTGGAACTGATGGAAAATATCAGCGGTGTCACTTCCTGGCTTCGCAAAAAGATCATCGAGAATGGCGGCGATCCGGAACGAGAGACACTGACACTGGTAAAAAGTCAGACAGGTCTTCCGTATTTTGTGGATTCTGATGGAGAGTACTGGAGAGTCTATCTCTTTATTGAGGGAGCGACCTGCTACGATGCAGTAAAGGACGACAATGATTTCTATCAGAGCGCAGTAGCATTCGGACATTTTCAGCAGCTTCTGGCAGATTATCCGGCAGAGACACTTCATGAGACGATCAAGGATTTCCATAACACACCGGACCGCCTTAAGAAATTCAAGAAAGCTGTTGCAGAGGATGTCTGTGGAAGAGCAGCCTCTGTCCAGAAAGAAATTGATTTTATCCTGGAGAGAGAAGAACTGACACATGCACTGTATGATATGCAGCTTGACGGAAGACTTCCGCTTCGTGTAACACATAATGACACCAAGCTGAACAACATCATGATCGATGACGCGACAGGCAAAGCAATCTGTGTGATCGATCTGGATACAGTCATGCCGGGACTGACAGCGAATGATTTCGGTGATTCTATCCGCTTCGGAGCAAGCACAGCTCTGGAGGACGAGAGAGACCTTTCCAAGGTGTCCTGTGACCTTCATCTCTTTGATGTTTATGCGAAGGGATTTATCGAGGGATGTGGCGGTGCGCTGACAGACCTTGAGATCGAGATGCTTCCGATGGGAGCGATCCTTATGACATTTGAGAATGGAATCCGTTTCCTGACAGACCATCTGGAAGGAGATCATTACTTCCATATCCACAGAGAGGGACATAACCTTGACAGATGCAGGACCCAGCTTACTCTTGTAAAAGACATGCAGGAAAAACTGCCGCAGATGAATGAGATCATCAGAAAATATAAATGATTTTTACAATAAAAAAGCTTCGGAACTTTGAACAGGTTCCGAAGCTTTTTGTTGTATATATCAGCCCTTTACACCACCGGAGGTAAGACCACCGACAAGATGTTTCTCGATCAGTATAAACAGGATGATGACCGGTACTGTTGCAAACAGTGAGGATGCAAACAGATACTGCCATTCTACCATGTTGTAACCGTTGAAGATCGTAATACCGACCGTCAGAGGTTTGAAGACATCTGTTGAGATCAGAGTCAGTGCGACTGTATATTCATTCCATGCGTTGATAAATACGAAGATCAGCGCAGTTACGATACCAGGTGCAGCGACTGGAAGAAGGATGCGGATCAGGGCAGAAACCTTGCCACAGCCGTCAACTGTTGCAGCCTGTTCCATTTCAGGTGAGATAGAAATAAAAGTACCGCGCAGCAGCCAGATCGCGAATGCCTGGTTGAATGCTGCATTGATAAATACAAGACCAACGAGACTGTCTGTCATACCGAAGGTTGACATGATCTTGTAGATACCTACCAGAAGGACTACAGGAGCAAACATCTGGGAGATGATAACGATACCCAGGAAGATCTTTTTGCCCTTAAACTTCATTCGTGCAAGTGCATAAGCTGCAGGAATACCACATACGATCGCGATCAGAGTGGAGCCACCTGCAACGACCAGGGAGTTGATGAAATATCTGGAAAGTGGAGCCAGTGTCCAGATATCCTTGAAGTTCTGCCAGAGCCAGTGGACCGGGAGAAGTGTTCCCTTGGTTGCGTAGATTTCTGCACGGCTCTTGGCGGCAGTCGTAAACATAACAAAGTATGGATACAGCGTAATCAATACGACCAGAATGACAAAAACATAAAGAAGAACCCGAAGGAGTGTGCTTTTTGTGTCGCGTGAATGTTTCATTAGTCTTCCTCCTCCTTTCTAAGTGAAAGTACCATATAAACAGAAGCGCATGCACACAGGATCAGGAATCCGATCACGGATACTGCAGCTGCTTCACCGGATTTGCCTTTGTAGAAAGCAAGTTTATAGAGATAGGTAACAAGGGTATCGGTACGGCTTGCCGGGTCGCCCTTGGTAATTGTCCATATGATAGGGAAGGAGTTGAATACATAAATGATATTCAACACAGTACTTACCGTCAGAGAAGATTTTACCAGCGGAAGTGTGATCTTGAACAGCTTCTGCCAGTAGTTGGCACCGTCAACGGTAGCCGCTTCATAATAAGAGTTGTCGATACTCTGCAGACCGGAAAGGACACAGAAAGTAACAAATGGTACAGTAACAAAAATACCTACAAAAATTTCCCATGCAAAATATGCTTCCGGGGTAGGAGTCCAGTTGACCGGACTGGAGATCAGTCCAAGTTTCAGTAAAAGGGTGTTCAGTGCACCGTAATCCTTGTCAATGATGAATTTCCATACGCCTGCCTGGATGATCAGGGAAGTTGCCCATGGGAATACAATAATAGCACGGACTGCTTTACGGAAACGGAATTTGTTATTTAGTACAAGTGCAAGGATAAAACCAAATACAGTAGAAAGTACTACAACAGCAATGGTCCATACAAGGGTATTTTTGAGAACCAGTTTAAAAGTAGATCCCCTGAGGACTTTGGCAAAATTGTCAAATCCACAGAATCCCTTTATCAGACCAGCTTTACTCACTTCGCTCATTGAAGTACGGAAAACTTCAAAGATAGGAAAGAGTATGAAGATTGTCATAAGAAGGATGCTGGGAAGCAGCCACAGATATGGCTCCACAGCAGCCAGAGGTTTCTTTTTTTTCATATTTACACCACCAAATCAATTGTCAAAAAGAATCGGGAGCCGGTCACTAATGTCCGGCTCCCGGTTAAGTCGTATCTCTAAATCAGGAATCAGCCTGCGATATCAGCCTGAAGATCATCAAGCAGTGTCTGAACGTCGTCGCCAAGGAGTGCGTTCTGCTCTACTTCGATAACGCCCTGCTTTACATCTGCCCATTCTGTCTTGGTTGCCGGGTAGAAGTTGCAGCTCTGCAGGATATCGATCCAGGATGAATAAGTTTCGTCCTCTTTTGCAAGAAGATCTGCTGCTGTCTGAGTGGTTGGAAGGAATCCTTCGTATACCATGTAATCAGCGTAACGAGTGTCATCATAGAAGAAGTCAAAGAACTTGGTGATGGCAGCTGTACGAGCTTCCTGATCCTCAGCGGAGTCATCCTTGAATACTTCAAGACGGTCGCAAACGCCCATTGCTACGGATTCGCAGCCCTCATTTGCAGGGATTGTTGTTACATCGTAGTTAATGTCATATCCACCATCGGAGAGATAGGTAGGAATGTTGTTCGGTCCGATCATCATGGCAACTTTGCCTGCACCAAACATATCCTGAAGGTCATAACGTGTTTCGTTAGCCGGATCGGAGTTGGTGTATCCATCGTTTACAAGACCGAGTGCGAAGTTCAGAGCTTCTACGTTCTTGTCGCTGTTGAGGGCCCAGTCACCATTTTCATCAACGAATCCGCCGCCGTTGTTCCATGTATAATAAGAGAATGCAGCCTGACCTTCGTCAGTTGTCATATCAATACCCCATGGATAAACGTCATCGCCGAATTTATCTTTGATCTTCTTTGCTGCGTCCTGAACTTCTGCCCATGTGGTAGGAACGGTAGCACCTGCTTCTTCAAGGATGTCCTTGTTATAGAAGAGTGCACGGCAGGATGCCAGGATCGGTAATGCGTATACAGTATCATCAATTGTGCTTGCTTCCCAGAATGACGGGAAGAATTTGGACTGAAGATCTTCAGAAGCATATTCTGTTGCAGGCATCAGCAGATCGTCAGCTACATAATCTGCAAGAACGTCGATATTCAGAATATCAGGTGCGTTGTTGTTTGCAACCAGTGTATTTACTTTGGTATAAAGATCGTTCCAGGAAACAATTTCGATGTTCAGATCAATATCTGAGTTTTCAGCTTCGAAATCCTTTTCGAACTGGGACCACCACGCCTGGGTCTGGGTACCATACTGGCTGATGATGACATCCAGAGTTGTCTTGTCGTCTGCTGCGAGAACAGGCTGAGCCATTGTTGCTGTCATTGCCAGTACCATAGCTAATGCGATTTTACGTTTCATATGAAAGTCCTCCCTTTTGTTTGGTGAAACTGACAGAACCGTCAGTTTGGTTTCGTGATAATCACGAATGTATTAGGCTGATTATACCGTTTATAAGACTAAGTGTCAATAAAAATAGACAAAAAAAGACTGAAAATACAAAAAAAACAATGTATATTGCATAAATGGAAATGTTGACAAGTTGCACAAAGATTCAAAATCAGAATCACCAAAACAGAAGTTTCATAACTGCATCAGGTAATAGGTAAAATATGCGGGAGTTTTAGTAAAATATGCGGGAGGTTTTGGGAAAATATTGTGAAAAAAATAAAACAGTGCTACAATGACACCGTAGTAAAACAAAAGCAAATGTCAGGAGGAGTAAATCATGGCAATTTTAGTAACAGGCGGAGCCGGATTTATCGGAAGCCATACTGTAGTAGAACTTCAGAATGCAGGATATGATGTAGTAGTACTGGACAACTTAAGCAACTCCAGCGAGAAGAGTCTGGAACGTGTAGAAAAGATCACAGGAAAACCGGTTAAATTTTATAAAGTAGATATTCTTGACAGAGAAGGACTGAACGAAGTTTTGGAGAAAGAGGATATCGATTCCTGTATCCATTTCGCAGGTCTCAAAGCAGTTGGAGAATCTGTTGTTAAACCATGGGAATATTATGAGAATAACATTGCAGGTACACTTACACTGGTTGATGTAATGAGAAAACATAATGTCAAAAATATTATTTTCTCCTCTTCCGCAACTGTATACGGCGATCCGGCAATCATCCCGATCACAGAGGAATGCCCGAAAGGACAGTGCACCAACCCTTATGGATGGACCAAATCCATGCTGGAGCAGATCCTTACAGATATCCAGAAAGCAGATCCGGAATGGAATGTAGTACTTCTTCGTTACTTCAACCCGATCGGTGCTCACAAGAGCGGTCTTATCGGTGAGAACCCGAATGGTATCCCGAACAACCTGATGCCTTACATCACACAGGTTGCAGTAGGCAAGCTCAAAGAACTCGGCGTATTCGGAAATGACTATGACACACCGGACGGAACTGGTGTCAGAGATTACATCCACGTAGTTGACCTTGCCAAAGGACATGTAAAGGCTGTCCAGAAACTGGAAGACAATTCCGGACTCAGCATCTACAACCTTGGTACAGGTAAAGGATACAGTGTTCTTGACATTGTTAAGAACTTTGAAGCTGCAACAGGCGTTAAGATCCCATACTCTATCAAACCTCGTCGTGCCGGTGATGTTGCAACATGCTATTCCGATGCAACCAAGGCTAAGAAGGAACTTGGATGGGAAGCAGAGTACGATATCAAAGATATGTGTGCAGATTCCTGGAACTTCCAGCAGAAGAACCCGAACGGTTACGAAGACTGATTTTTATAAATACCATATATAATAAGAAACACCCCGGCAGAACGTATTCACAGCGTTCTGCCGGGGTGTTTTGTTTTGAAGAGATTTAGTGATATTTCTTTTCTTTTTCGAATTTCGGTTCACAGGTCAGCTCAATGCCGAGTTTGCGGAATTCCCAGATATCCACGGATGACAGCATGACAGAAGTATGTGCCTGGCATCCCTTGAGTGTGTGGAGCTGTTCCAGAGCCTTACGTGCTTCCGGGTTATCAGCGGCACTGACAGAAAGTGCGATCAGGGTTTCATCTGTATGAAGTCTCGGGTTCTTGCTTCCGAGATATTTGGTCTTGAGTTCCTGGATCGGATGGATCGCCTCCGGTGAGATCACATGATGCTCATGGTCGATGCCTGCGAGTTCCTTGAGTGCATTCAAAAGAAGTGCAGAGGAAGCACCGAGAAGGTCGGAAGTCTTTCCATAAACAATGCGTTCGTCAGGAAGTTCAAGGGCAGCAGCCGGTGCACCGGTCTCCTGTTCTTTGGCAAGGCTGGCAGGAACAACTTTGCGGTCATCGAGGGATGCGTGAGCCTGTTTCAGAAGAAGTTCGATCTTGCGTACTTCTTCCTCAGTACCGTCGCCTGTGAGAAGGGCATCGCAGCTCTTATAGTAACGGCGGATGATCTCCTGGCGGGAAGCTTCACAGCATACTTCGTCATCAACGATGCAGTTTCCGGCCATATTGACACCCATATCTGTAGGGGATTTGTAAGGGCATTCTCCCATGATCTTTTCAAACATTGCCTGGAGAACAGGGAAGATCTCTACGTCACGGTTGTAGTTGACGGTTGTCTCACCGTAAGCTTCCAGATGGAACGGGTCGATCATGTTGACATCATTAAGGTCTGCAGTAGCAGCCTCGTATGCCAGATTGACCGGATGCTTGAGCGGAATGTTCCAGATCGGGAAAGTCTCGAATTTGGCATAGCCGGCAGCAACGCCGCGTTTGTATTCATGGTATACCTGGGAAAGACAGGTTGCCATTTTTCCGCTTCCTGGTCCTGGTGCGGTGATGACTACGAGAGGTCTGGTTGTTTCGATATATTCATTTTTGCCATATCCTTCATCGCTCACGATCAGCGGGATATTGCTCGGGTATCCTGGAATACTATAATGGAAGTAAACTTTGATGCCGAGTTTTGCAAGGCGGTTTTTAAAGAGAATAGCACTTTCCTGTCCGGCGTAGCGTGTGATGCATACACTTCCTACATAGAGACCGCGCTCTGTAAAAGCATCGATCAGACGAAGTACATCCTCATCGTAAGTGATTCCGAGGTCACCGCGCATTTTGTTCTTATCAATATCAGAGGCGCTGATGACAATGACAATCTCAGCCTGGTCGCGGAGCTGCATGAGCATGCGGAGCTTGCTGTCCGGCTCAAATCCTGGAAGAACACGGGATGCATGGTAATCATCAAAAAGCTTTCCGCCGAATTCCAGATAGAGCTTGTTGTCAAATTTGCTGATACGGTCGCGGATGTGTTCGGACTGCATAGTCAGATACTTTTCATTATCAAATCCAATTTTCATTTGTCGATTTCCTTTCCATCACAGTTAGCTATAGTAATTAGTTGGGTCTAGCTATCACGTGGATAGTATACTACAGTTATTGTTCACAGGCAATATCCCATTACTACAAACATTCACAGTTTTTCAGTTGATTTATAATGGAAATCTCTTTATAATATAGAAGATAATAAGAGGAGGAAAAGAATGAACGATCATATGGATAAGCGTCCGGATGATAAGCGTCCGAACCGAAATAACCCAGGAAATCAGGGACCGAACAAGAATCGTCAGACCATTCTTGGATTTTTGATCTGTCTCCTGATCAGTTTAGTTTGTCTGAGTTTTGTGACAGATATGATGAGCGATAAATCCAGTGAGATCACATATGATAAATTTATCGAAATGGTAGATAAAGATCAGATCAAAGAAGTGACACTCCAGTCCGGAGTGCTGACTGTCGTTCCAAAACTTCAGAAATCTTACCAGAAAGAAAGCTATAAGGTCAACCAGATGGAGGATACCAGTGCACTGACGCAACGTCTGGAAGGCAAAGGAATTATTTTCAAATATGAACAACCTGATGTGATGGGAGAGTTTGTATCTACCATGATCAGTCTGCTGCTTCCGACGGTAGTGCTGTTCTTTATGCTGATGTATCTTATGCGGCGAATGAACAAAGGTAGTGGCGGCGGCATCATGGGAGTCGGCAAGAGCCGTGCCAAAGCCTACATTCAGAAGGAAACGGGTGTTCTTTTTAAGGATGTAGCAGGACAGGAGGAAGCCAAGGAATCTCTTCAGGAGGTTGTTGATTTCCTGCACAATCCGGGAAAATACACGCAGATCGGTGCGAAACTTCCGAAAGGAGCCCTTCTCGTAGGACCTCCGGGAACAGGTAAGACCCTTCTTGCGAAAGCCGTTGCAGGAGAGGCAAAGGTACCGTTCTTTTCACTTTCCGGTTCCGAATTTGTCGAGATGTTTGTCGGTGTCGGAGCTTCCAGAGTCAGAGATCTGTTTGAGGAAGCCAAGAAGAATGCACCGTGTATCGTGTTTATTGATGAGATCGATGCAATCGGTAAGAGCCGTGATTCCAGATATGGCGGCGGCAATGACGAGCGTGAGCAGACACTGAACCAGCTCCTTGCAGAGATGGATGGTTTTGATACTTCCAAGGGTCTTCTGATCCTGGCGGCAACCAACCGTCCGGAAGTACTTGACCCGGCACTTTTAAGGCCAGGACGTTTTGACCGACGTATCATCGTAGATCGTCCGGATCTCAAGGGCCGTGTAGAGATCCTCAAGGTCCATGCCAAGAATGTCATGCTGGATGAAACTGTGGATCTGGATGCGATCGCACTGGCTACTTCCGGGGCAGTCGGATCTGACCTTGCCAACATGATCAACGAAGCTGCGATCCTTGCTGTCAAGAACGGCCGAAGGGCTGTCTCACAGAAGGATCTTCAGGAATCCGTAGAGGTCGTCCTTGTCGGCAAAGAGAAGAAAGACCGTATCTTAAGCGTGCAGGAGAGACGTATCGTTTCCTACCACGAAGTAGGACATGCACTTGTGAATGCTCTCCAGAAGGATGCAGAACCGGTGCAGAAGATCACGATCGTTCCGCGTACCATGGGAGCACTCGGTTACGTTATGCAGGTTCCGGAGGAAGAGAAATATCTCAATACCCAGAAGGAACTCGAGGCTATGCTGGTTGGATACCTTGGAGGACGTGCGGCTGAGGAGATCGTATTTGATACTGTAACGACAGGTGCAGCCAATGATATCGAGCAGGCGACCAAGGTTGCCCGTGCAATGATCACCCAGTATGGTATGTCACAGAAATTTGGTCTGATGGGACTTGCAACACAGGAGAACCAGTATCTTTCCGGTCGTGCAGTCCTTAACTGTGGTGATGACACAGCGACAGAGATCGACCACGAAGTAATGCAGCTCCTTCATTATTCCTATGAGGAAGCCAAGAGACTTCTGAACGAACACAGAGAAGCACTGGACAAGATCGCTGAGTATCTGATCCGCAGAGAGACGATCACTGGCAAGGAATTCATGAAGATCTTCCGTGCAGTCGAGAGAGGACTTGAGATTCCGGAAAACCTTGACGAACTTCCGGATTTTGACAAGAAAGACGAGGAAAAGCAGCCAGAGACAGAAGTGGATACTCCTGCGAAGGTAAATCTTTCCAAGGAAGCTCTGGCAGAGACAGAAGCGGAAGTCTCTGAGAATCAGGAGACATCAGAAACACCGGCAGAGATTCCGTCCCAGGAAACAGAATCAGAGACATCAGAAGGTAGCAGCACAGAGGCTTAATAAAGGAGCCGCGATATGTTTCAGATTGAAGAAGAATTAAAGAAGCTTCCCGCAAGACCGGGTGTGTATATCATGCACGACGAGCGGGATGCGATCATCTATGTGGGCAAGGCGATCAGTCTCCGCAACCGTGTACGGCAGTATTTTCAGAGCAGCCGCAACAAGGGTGCCAAGATCGAGCAGATGGTCACCCACATATCGAGATTCGAATATATTGTTACAGATTCTGAACTGGAAGCACTCGTTCTGGAGAGCAACCTTATCAAAGAGCACCGTCCGAAATATAATACGATGCTCAAGGATGACAAGAGCTATCCGTTTATCAAGGTCACGGTGCAGGAGGCATATCCCAGAGTCCTGTTTGCCAGACAGATGAAAAAAGACAAAAACAGATATTTTGGTCCCTACACCAGTGGCGGTGCGGTCAAGGATGTGATCGAGCTTGTACGCAAACTGTACCAGGTTCGTTCATGCAGCAGGAACCTTCCACGCGACTGTGGTAAGGACCGACCGTGTCTGTATTACCATATGAAGCAGTGTACCGGTCCCTGTACCGGACATGTAGATCAGAAACAATACAGGGAAAACATCCAGAAGGTGCTCAGCTTTCTGAATGGTGATTTTCAGGATACGATCGACGAACTCACAGACAAGATGATGACAGCTTCCGAAGAAATGCGATTCGAAGATGCTGCCGGATATCGTGATCTGATCCAGAGCATCCGCAAGATCGGAGAGCGTCAGAAGATCACTGCCTACGGAGAAGAGGACCGCGATATCATTGCTGTGGCGATGGATGAGAGCCTTGATCTCAGAGAGCAGGATGCCGTTGTCCAGGTTTTCTTTATGCGAAGCGGCAGGATGATCGGCAGAGACCATTTTTATCTGAGAGTTGCAAGAGGCGATACCCGTTCGCAGGTCCTGTCCAGCTTCCTCAAGCAGTATTATGCGGGAACACCGTTTATACCGAGGGAGATCATGCTTCAGGCTGATATTGAAGACAGAGAAGTGATCGAGGAATGGCTCACATCCCGTCGGAAACAGAAGGTTCATATCGTGATCCCTAAGAAAGGTACCAAGGAAAAAATGGTAGAACTTGCCTGGGAAAATGCCCGTATGGTCCTTGAGAAGGACCGTGAGCGCATCCGCAGGGAGGAAGGCAGAACGATCGGAGCTGTCCATGAGGTAGAGGAATGGCTTGGACTTACAGGAATCAGCCGTATGGAGGCGTTCGATATCTCCAATATCAGTGGTTTTGAGTCCGTTGGTTCCATGGTAGTCTATGAGAAGGGCAAGCCGAAGCGGAGCGATTACCGCAAATTCCGGATCAAGTCTGTTCAGGGGTCGAATGATTATGCCAGTATGGAGGAAGTTCTGACGAGGCGCTTTACACACGAGAGTAATGGAGAGTTCGACAGTTTTGCGAGAATGCCGGACCTGCTTCTGATGGATGGAGGCCGAGGACAGGTCAATATTGCACTTGGGGTCCTTGAGAATCTGGGTATTGATGTTCCGGTCTGCGGAATGGTCAAGGATGACCACCATCGCACCAGAGGACTTTATTATAATAATGTAGAGATCCCGATCGACACAAACAGTGAGGGATTCCGGCTGATCACCAGGATCCAGGATGAAGCACACCGCTTTGCAATCGAGTATCATCGTTCTTTGAGGAGTAAAGAACAGGTTCACTCGATCCTGGACGATATTCCGGGAATCGGAGAGCGCAGAAGAAAGGCTCTGATGCGCCGTTTCCGCTCGATCGAGGCGATCCGGGATGCTTCTGAGGAAGAACTGGCGCAGACAGAGTCCATGAATGCAGGAAGTGCAAAACAGGTGTATGATTTTTTTCATCGGCCAGATGATCCGGCAAATGAGAAATAAAAAGGCACTTGAAATATATAAACATTAAAGGAGAGCACATAATATGAAGGGTGTATTGATGACAAAGATGGTGCAGGAGCTGAATCTTACAAATCTGACTCCTGAGATTGACCTGTCAGACAAGAAGATCATAACCGCAGAGATTAACCGTCCTGCACTGCAGCTTACTGGTTATCTGGAGCATTTTGCCAATGAACGTGTTCAGATCATCGGTTATGTAGAGTACACATATCTGATGCAGCTCAGTGATGAGAAACGCATGATGACATACGAGCGATTCATTTCCAGTAAGATTCCGTGTGTTATTTTCAGTACCATGACCAAGCCGTCTCAGGATATGATCGACATGGCAATTAAATATAATGTTCCTACATTTGTGACAGAAAGAACAACTTCAAGCCTGATGGCAGAGATCATCCGCTGGCTGGGCGTACAGCTTGCACCATGTATTTCCATCCACGGAGTTCTGGTAGATGTCTATGGTGAGGGGATCCTGATCACAGGAGAGAGCGGCATCGGCAAGAGTGAGGCTGCACTGGAGCTGATCAAGCGTGGGCATCGTCTGGTAAGTGATGATGTTGTAGAACTTCGTAAAGTAAGTGACGTCACTCTGGTCGGATCTGCGCCGGACATCACGAGGCATTTTATCGAGCTTCGAGGCATCGGTATCATCGATGTCAAAACGCTGTTCGGTGTTGAGAGTGTCAAGGATACCCAGTCTGTAGACCTTGTCATCAAACTGGAAGAGTGGGACCGCGACAAAGAATATGACCGTCTCGGTCTGCATGAAGAATACACCGAATACCTTGGAAACAAGATCGTGTGCCATTCCCTTCCGATCAGACCAGGACGTAACCTGGCTGTTATCGTAGAATCTGCCGCAGTCAACCACAGACAGAAGAAGATGGGTTACAATGCGGCTGAGGAACTCTACAAGCGTGTACAGGCAAACATTGCACGTAAGAGAGAAGAATAAAAAATAAGAAAAGGTGGAGAAAAATGAAATCATATTGTTTTGGAATCGACGTAGGCGGAACTTCTGTAAAATGCGGTTTGTTCAACACAGACGGAACACTGGTGGAGAAATGGGAGATTCCTACCAGAACTGAGAATAAGGGCGAGAACATCCTTCCGGATGTTGCTGAGACGATCAAAGCCAAGATCGCAGAAAAAAATATCGACAAAGATGATATCGAAGGTGTTGGAATCGGAATCCCAGGACCGATCAACTCCAAAGGCGAGGCTGCCTGTGCAGTAAACCTCTACTGGGGATTCACACCGGTAGCTCAGATCTTAAGTGACCTTACCGGGCTTAAGGCTCAGGCAGGAAACGATGCAAACGTAGCAGCACTCGGTGAAGCATGGAAAGGTGCAGCGGCAGGTTCTCAGAATGTGATCATGGTCACTCTCGGAACTGGTGTCGGCGGTGGAATCATCATTGACGGCAAGATCGTAGCAGGTTCCCATGGGGCAGGCGGAGAGATCGGACATGCACTTGTAGTTCGTGACGAAGCCGAAAAATGCAACTGCGGAAACCACGGCTGCCTGGAGCAGTATGCTTCCGCAACAGGAATCGTGCGTGTGGCTGGAAGAATGCTCGCAGCTTCCGATGATGACAGTACCTTAAGAGAACTTCAGAATATCACAGCAAAGGATGTTCTGGACGCTTTCAAAGCCGGAGATGCAGTAGCAGTCCGTGTTATGGAGTATGTTGGAGACCTTCTCGGCGGAGCAATCGCAGGATTTGCTACAGTTGCTGATCCGGAAGCAATCGTTATCGGCGGCGGTGTATCCAAGGCAGGTCAGCCGCTTATCGACTGCATCGAGAAATACTATCAGAGATATGCATTCCCGTCCTGCAAGGAGACACCGATCGTTCTTGCAACACTTGGAAATGATGCAGGTATCTACGGTGCTGCCAAGATGGTACTCTGATAATCAGAAATTACATATTTTGAGCTGAACCTGAGAGGAAGAAGTCTTTTTACGAAGATTTCTTCCTTTTTTTAGAAAAAAATCCCCAAAAACCAAGGTTTTTGAAAGAAAATGTGAAGTTTTTAATTGGGGGCTTTATTTACGATTTTTTATTTGATATAATGGTACGGACTATAAAGGAGGAAAACCATGAATTACGGAAAAAAATCAGTCTCCAGGAAGCGGAATTCTCTGATTTCCCGTACCGCAATGATGGGTAAGAGAGCACATGTTTCTTTTATCAGAGTCCTGTTTGCGGTCCTGATCACAATATGTGTGGTCGTGGGATGTGTCGGGATTGGAGCTTTCAGGGGAATTATAGACAATGCTCCCGATGTGAATGATATTGATATTTCACCATTGGGATATGCGACTTTTTTGTATGATGGTGACGGAAATCAGCTTCGTAAATTAACGGCTCCCAGTTCCAACCGTCTGCCTGTCTCAATCGACCAGATTCCGGTGGATCTGCAGCATGCGGTAGTTGCGATAGAGGATGAGCGTTTTTATGAGCATAATGGAATTGACGTGCGCGGAATCCTGCGTGCTTTCGTAAAAAATATCACCTCAGGAGATCTTTCTGAGGGAGCAAGTACGATCACTCAGCAGCTTCTCAAGAACAATGTATTTACCAACTGGACCAAGGAGTCTACCTGGCTTGAACGTTTTACACGTAAAATACAGGAACAGTATCTTGCTGTAGAAGTTGAGAAGAAGATCAACAACAAGGATGTGATCCTTGAGAACTATCTGAATACCATTAACCTTGGAGCAGGAACTTATGGTGTACAGGCAGCAGCAAGGAAGTATTTTAATAAGGATGTCTGGGATCTGAACCTTTCAGAGAGTGCAACTCTGGCGGGTATCACACAGAACCCGACACAGTTCAACCCGATCGAACATCCAGAGGAAAATGCCAAGAGACGTAAAGAAGTTCTGGATCACATGATCGCTCAGGGCTATATTACACAGGCACAGTATGACAAAGTGCTCAATGATGACGTGTATTCACGCATCCAGGCTGCCCAGATCGAGAATTCTGAGACAGAGAATACGGTTTACAGTTATTTTGAGGATGAACTGATCGATCAGGTGATCAATGACCTGATGAATATTAAGGGATATACCAGAACACAGGCACAGAACCTTGTCTACAGCGGTGGTCTGAGCATTTATACAACACAGGATTCTGCAATCCAGAAGATTCTTGATGAAGAATATGCAGATCCGTCCAATTATCCGGATTATGTACAGTATGCACTGGACTATGCACTGACTGTCAAGAATCCTCAGGGTGAAGAAGTAAACTACAGCAAGGAAATGCTCGAGCTTTACTTCCAGAATGAAGATCCGGAATTTGACCTGCTCTTTGACTCTCAGGAAGAAGGTCAGAGTTATGTTGACCGTTATAAGGAAAGTATTCTCGCAGACGGAAGCACGGTTGTAGCAGAGCGTGTAAGCTTTGCACCTCAGCCACAGTCGTCCATGAGTGTAATCGACCAGCATACAGGATATGTCAAGGCAATCATCGGCGGTCGTGGAGAGAAGACTGCAAGTCTGACGCTGAACCGTGCAACGGATACAACCAGACAGCCTGGATCTACATTCAAGATCCTGTCTACGTATGCACCTGCTCTCAATGAGAAAGGCATGACACTGGCAACTACTTTTGAAGATGAACCATATAATTATCCGGATGGTTCACCAGTTAACAATGCATCGAGAAGTTATAATGGAACAACCACGATCCGCAAGGCAATCCAGAATTCTATCAACGTTGTTGCTGTCAAATGCCTGGAGGAAGTTACACCGGAATTGGGACTTCAGTATCTGGACAATTTTGGATTTACAACACTGGCACATGGCACAGAAGCAGATCGTGATGCTGATGGAACAGTATGGACAGATGCAAACCTCCCACTGGCACTCGGTGGTCTGACAAATGGTGTCACAAACATAGAACTGTGTGCAGCTTACGCGGCAATCGCAAACAGTGGAAATTATATTGAACCACTTTATTACACCAAGATCCTGGATCATAATGGCAATGTCCTGATCGAGAAAACATCTGCCGGACGTTCTGTTATCAAAGAAAGTACAGCATGGCTTCTTACAAGTGCAATGGAGGATGTTGTGACACAGGGTACAGGTACAGCGTGCCAGCTTGATAATATGACAGTCGCAGGTAAGACTGGTACTACAGATGCATACAATGACCTGTGGTTTGTAGGATATACACCATATTATACCTGTGCAGTATGGTCTGGATTTGACAATAACGAGAAACTTCCAGAGGATGCGAGAAACTTCCACAAGAATCTCTGGAAGAAAGTCATGACCCGTATTCATGAGGGACTTCCGGACAAAGATTTCGATATGCCTGCAAGTGTAGAGAAACTCAGTGTCTGCGCAGAGACAGGGCTTCTTCCGCGAGCCGGCTGCCCGATTATAACGGAGTACTTTGATATCGGTGATGTTCCAACGGATGAGTGCGACCAGCATTTCTATGGATATTCTGATTATGATAATTCAGATATGACGGAACACACCACAGAAGAGGGAATATATAATCCTGATGGTACACAGACAGATAATACGGACGATAATACCGGAGATAATACCGGAGATAATACCGGGGATAATACAGGCGATAACACTGGAGACAATACCGGAGACAACACGGGAGATAACACCGATAATACCGGAGACAATACCGGCGGAGACGGCGGCGGAGATAACGGTGGTGATAATGGAGATAACACCGGAGGCGATGATGGTGGAGATTCTTCAGGTGGAGATGCCGAAGAATAATAAAGTATGAAACAGCAGCAGGCTGCAATCATCTGGCACAGGATGGTCGCAGCCTGTGTTGTACAGGCAGGGAGGATGAGAATGGAACAATACAAAACAGTACTGGAGGGCGGTACCGGGGAGATCGTCGAGAAGAAATCCCGCTTCATAGCAACGGTGCGCCCGGTTAAGAATGAGGAGGAAGCCCTGGCATTTCTGGAAGAGATGCGTAAGAAATACTGGGATGCCAGACATAACTGTTATGCATATTCAATCGGGAAGAATCGAGAATTTACCCGCTGCAGTGATGATGGAGAGCCATCCGGCACAGCAGGCCGGCCGATGCTGGATGTGATCCTGGGCGAAGATATCTATAATGTTGCAGTAGTTGTGACGCGATATTTCGGAGGAGTGCTCCTCGGAACCGGCGGGCTTGTCAGAGCTTACTCCAAAGCCGTGCAGGAAGGACTTGCAGGAAGCCTTGTGATCGAGAAGAAAAAAGGCATTTCTCTCAAGGTTACAACAGATTACACAGGAATTGGCAAGATCCAGTACATCGCAGGAGAACGTCAGATCCCGATCCTCGACAGCGAATATACGGACAAAGTTGTTCTGAAACTTCTTGTTCCTGACGCAGAAACAGAAGCTGTGCAGAAAGCCATCACAGAAGGCACAAACGGCAGAGCAGGAATGGAAAAAGAAAAAGAATTGTACTTTGCAAAAGTAAATGGAGAAGTTCTTACGTTTGAGGACTGACGATCGAAAGAACGATTATTTTGAAATTGAAATACAAAAAAAGCTGAACGCATGTGCAAAACAACGTTCAGCTTTTTTGCCTATTCAGATCAGCATTTCTCCGGTTCCGGATAATCTACGCCAAAAGTATCAACAGTCATAGACTTGATCTCCTGGTCATCAAGCGGACGGTCTCTGAAGTCTGTCTCAGTCTCAGCAATCTTGTTGACAACATCCATGCCCTCGATCACTTTGCCGAATGCAGCATAGCTTCCGTCAAGATGCGGAGCAGCTTTGTGCATGATGAAGAACTGGCTTCCGCCTGAGTTTGGATGCATAGCTCTTGCCATGGAAAGAACACCTGGGGTATGAGCCAGATCATTTGCAACACTGTTCTGTGCAAATTCGCCCTTGATGCTGTATCCCGGGCCGCCCATTCCGGTTCCTTCCGGGCATCCGCCCTGGATCATGAAACCGTTGATGACACGGTGGAAGATCAGTCCGTCATAGAATCCTTTCTTTACAAGGCTTATGAAGTTGTTGACTGTGTTTGGAGCAACTTCCGGATATAATTCTGCTTTCATTACATCGCCGTTTTCCATAGTAATGGTTACGATCGGGTTTTTATTTGCCATAATGATAATCTCCTTTTGCAAAAAGTATTGTTTTTCTTTGTGGGCTCTATTATAATATGCAAAGAACAATTCTGCAAGGAAAAAGGTGATTTGCGTGATAATAGAGACAGAAAATCCGGAGGAAACTTTTGCCCTCGGACAAAAAATCGGCAGAGCTGCCACTCCCGGACAGGTCTATACACTGACCGGTGATCTGGGCGTTGGCAAGACTGTTTTTACACAGGGGGTTGCATCAGGACTTGGAATCACTGAGCCGGTGAACAGCCCTACATTTACGATCGTACAGGTATACGAGGAAGGCAGACTTCCTTTTTATCATTTTGATGTATACAGGATCGGCGATATAGAGGAAATGGAAGAGATCGGATATGATGATTATTTCTTTGGAGAGGGTATCTGCCTGATCGAGTGGGCAGAGCTGATCAAGGAGATCCTGCCGGAAAACAGGATTTCCATAACCATCGAGAAAGATCTTTCCAGAGGATTTGATTACAGACGTATCACGATCGAGGGACTGGAATTATAATAATTGAGGAGAAAAAAATGAAAATTTTAGGTCTTGACAGCTCAGGAATCGTAGCTTCCGTAGCTGTTGTAGAGGATGATATTCTCGTAGCAGAATACACCGTAAATTACAAAAAAACACATTCACAGACACTGCTTCCGATGCTGGATGAGATCGCAAAGATGACAGAGCTTGATCTGAATACGATCGACGCGATCGCAGTCGCAGCAGGACCGGGATCTTTTACAGGACTCCGTATCGGTTCCGCAACTGCCAAGGGACTTGGACTTGCACTTAAGAAACCGCTTGTGGCAGTGCCGACAGTAGAGGGACTTGCATACAATCTGTATGATACACAGGGACTGATCTGCCCGATCATGGATGCAAGAAGAAAACAGGTCTACACAGGAATCTATCGTTTCGAGGATCACAGACTTGTGACAGTAGAAGACCAGATGGCAGTGCCGATGGAAGAAATGATCACGAAGCTGAATGCATACCAGCAGCCGGTGACCTTCCTGGGCGACGGCGTACCGGTTTTCAAGGACCTGATCGCAGAGAAACTGACTGTGCCGTACACATTTGCACCGGCACACGTAAATAAGCAGAGAGCAGCAGCAGTCGCAGCACTTGGACTTGTTTATTACAAAGAAGGTAAGATACAGACAGCAATGGAGCACATTCCGGACTACCTGCGTGTTTCTCAGGCAGAACGCGAACGTGCGGAACGAGAGAAAAAGGAGCAGCAGTCATGACTTTCCGGGAGATGCTGATCGAAGATCTGGATCAGGTCATGGAGATCGAGACAGATCTTTTTGCCATGCCATGGACAAAGGAGGGAATGTTCACTTTCCTGACAAGAGAGGACACCATGTTCTTCGTAGTAGAAGAAAAGGGCAGGATCCTTGGTTACTGCAGCATGCAGACAGTGCTGGACGAGGGTGATATCCTCAACGTGGCAGTACGCAGTGACCGCCAGAAAGAAGGAATCGGCTATTTTCTGGTAGACAGCATGCTGATGCTTGCACAGGCACAGGGAATCAGCCTGGTTCATCTTGAAGTCAGAGAAAGCAACGGAACTGCCCGCAGACTTTATCAGAGACTGGGATTTGTCGAGGATGGACTTCGCAAAAATTATTATACCGATCCGCTGGAAAATGCGGTTCTTATGACAAAGAAACAATGAGAATTAGAAAAAGAGGAAAAATATGTTAGATGTTTGTTTACTTGGAACCGGAGGGATGATGCCGCTTCCAAGACGCTGGCTGACTGCCCTTATGACAAGATATAACGGAAGCAGCCTGATGATCGACTGCGGCGAGGGAACACAGGTGGCAGTCAAGGAAAAAGGCTGGAGTTTCAAACCGGTCGATGTGATCTGCTTTACCCATTACCACGGAGATCATATCAGCGGACTTCCGGGACTGCTCCTTACCATGGGCAATGCAGACAGGATAGAACCACTTACACTGATCGGTCCGAAAGGACTGGAGCGGGTCGTAAATGCATTACGGGTGATCGCACCGGAACTTCCGTTTGAGATCCGGTTTATCGAGATCACCAAACCAGAAGAAGTCATTGAGATCAATGGATACAGGATCACTGCATTCAGAGTGAACCACAACGTGATCTGTTATGGATACACACTTGAGATTCTGCGCCAGGGCAAATTTTCACCGGAACGCGCGAAGGAACAGGAGATCCCGCTGAAATACTGGAATCCTCTGCAGAAGGGACAGACCATAGAAGCAGACGGTGTTGTATATACGCCGGATATGGTGCTCGGACCAGACCGTAAGGGGATCAAAGTTACCTATACCACAGATACCAGACCGACAGAGTCTATCCTGCGCAACGCAAAAGGCTCAGATCTTTTTATCTGCGAGGGAATGTATGCCGAGGAAGAGAAGCTTGAGAAGGCCAAGGGCTACAAGCATATGATGTTCCGCGAGGCAGCGACACTTGCCAGGGATGCAGAGGTAGGAGAAATGTGGCTGACGCATTTCAGCCCGTCACTGATCCGGCCGGACGAATATATGGATAAAGTAAGAGAGATCTTTCCGAATTCATACCCGGGCAAGGATGGCAAAAGTGTAGAATTAAATTTTGAAGAAGACTAGAGGTGTCTGAATATGGAAGATACATTAATTTTGGCAATCGAAAGTTCCTGCGATGAGACCGCCGCTTCCGTAGTAAAAAACGGCCGGACGATTTTATCCAACGTGATCTCATCACAGATCGAACTTCACAAATTATACGGAGGAGTTGTCCCGGAGATCGCTTCCCGTAAACATATCGAGAAAGTAAACCAGGTCATCGAGGAGGCTCTCAAAGAAGCTGACGTTACTCTGGACGATCTGGACGCGATCGGTGTAACTTACGGACCAGGGCTTGTAGGAGCACTTCTTGTGGGCGTAGCAGAGGCAAAAGCCATTGCCTATGCCAGGAAACTTCCACTGGTAGGAGTGCATCATATCGAAGGACATGTTTCTGCAAACTATATAGAGCATCCTGATCTGGAACCGCCATTTTTGTGCCTGATCGTTTCTGGCGGTCATACACATCTTGTTATCGTCAAGGATTATGGAGAATTCGAGATCCTTGGACGTACAAGGGACGATGCAGCCGGCGAGGCATTTGACAAAGTAGCACGTGCGATCGGACTGGGCTATCCGGGTGGACCAAAGATCGACAAATTATCCAAAGAAGGAAATCCGAATGCCATCGTATTCCCGAAGGCCAAGATCGGAGACTGCCCATATGACTTCAGTTTCAGCGGTGTCAAATCAGCAGTCCTGAACTATCTGAACCAGGCTCAGATGAAAGGAGAAGATGTAAACCGCGCAGATCTTGCAGCTTCTTTCCAGAAAGCTGTCGTAGATGTGCTTGTAGAACATACCATGCAGGCAGCAAGGGATTATCATATGGACAAAGTAGCGATCGCAGGCGGAGTTGCATCCAACGGAACACTTCGGGCAGCGATGGAAGAAGCATGCCAGAAACACGGATACAAATTCTATCGTCCGTCACCGATCTTCTGTACAGATAATGCGGCAATGATCGGAGTGGCAGCTTATTACGAATTTAAAAAGGGAACCCGTCATGGCTGGGATCTGAATGCAGTTCCGAACCTCAGATTAGGTGAGAGATAAAATCCTTTTTACTTTATTAAGAAAGATTTGATGGAGGGCTTATTATGAAGCAGGAGAGAAATACAGCGATCGTTCTGGCAGCAGGACAGGGCAAAAGAATGCACAGTAAGATCCAGAAGCAGTTTCTGGAGATCGATCACCGCCCGGTTCTGTACTATTCACTGGAATGTTTTCAGAAAAGTCCTCTGATCCAGGAAATTATTCTGGTAACAGGAGAAGAAATGATTTCCTATTGTAAAAGAGAAATCGTAGAACGCTATCATTTTACAAAAGTAACCAAAGTGATCGCAGGCGGCAAGGAGCGATATGATTCTGTATATCAGGGGCTTCTTGCCTGCGAAGACTGCGATTATGTATTTATACACGACGGGGCAAGACCGTTCATAACAGAAGAAATCCTGGAGAGAGGTATCTTTGGAGTGCAGGAGACAGGCGCCTGTGCAGTCGGCATGCCATCCAAAGATACCATCAAGATCGCAGATAAGGATGGATTTATCCAGTCTACACCGGACCGCAGCCAGGTGTGGTCTATTCAGACACCACAGATCTTTGCATATCCCCTGATCAGATCCGCCCATGAGAGCCTGCGTGCAAAAGACATGTCAGGAGTCACCGATGATGCCATGGTAGTAGAGCAGGAAAAAGGCACCAAGATCCGCCTGGTAGAAGGCTCCTACCAGAATATCAAGATCACAACACCAGAAGATCTTGATGTTGCAGAAACTTTTTTGAAAAAATATAAAAAAATGTAAATTTAGGTGTTGACATGTGCGAAGTTCGATGATAGAATATGTCTTGCGCTGACAGAGAAGCGCAAAAAACACTGAAAAGTGAATACGGAGAGATATCGAAGTGGTCATAACGAGGCGGTCTTGAAAACCGTTTGTCCGCAA
>JAFEHB010000127.1_pt1 | contig 79539 bp, 73 predicted proteins | sample 9267121 | NCBI WGS metagenome assembly JAFEHB01 (sample SAMN17103336, study PRJNA684904) | human gut metagenome | isolation source: diarrhea sample from child under the age of five | host: Homo sapiens | place: South Africa: Mafikeng, Mafikeng Provincial Hospital | collected 2019-09 | reverse complement strand
TTTTGTTCTCTCAAACTTAGCCTTTGCCATTTTAAAATGTCCTCCTTAAAAAACTTGACTCTGTAATCAGAGCATTTTTTCAGATTTAAACTTGCTAACCTTGATTATATTGCAAACCAAGGTTATTTGCAAGCATTTTATTTATTTATAGTGGATCAGTCCTTCTTAGAAAGGATCTTCTCCTGTACAGACTTCGGAACCTGCTCATATTTCTCAAAGAACATAGAGTAGTTACCACGTCCCTGTGTTCTGGAACGAAGGTCTGTAGCGTATCCGAACATCTCGGAAAGCGGAACATATCCACGGATCATCTTACCGCCGCCGATATCTTCCATACCCTCGATACGTCCACGACGGGAGTTGATATCACCGATAACGTCACCCATGTAATCCTCTGGTGTAGTAACTTCGACCTTCATGATTGGCTCAAGAAGAATCGGAGCTGCTTTCTGCATAGCATCCTTGAATGCAAGAGAACCTGCAATGTGGAATGCCATCTCAGAAGAATCGACTTCATGGTAAGAACCATCGTATACATTTGCATGTACACCAACTACCGGGAATCCTCCGAGGATACCAGCTTTCATAGCTTCCTCGATACCTTCGCCAACTGCCGGGATGTATTCCTTCGGAATAGCACCACCAACAACTGTGGACTCGAACTTGTACAGCTCTTCTCCGTTGGCATCCATAGGCTCGAATTTAACTTTACAATGACCATACTGTCCACGACCACCAGACTGTTTAGCATACTTGCTGTCTACATCAACAGGTTTGGTGATTGTCTCTTTGTAAGAAACCTGAGGTGCACCAACGTTTGCCTCAACCTTGAACTCACGAAGAAGACGGTCAACGATGATATCAAGGTGAAGCTCACCCATACCAGCGATAATGGTCTGTCCTGTTTCCTGATTTGTATGAGCACGGAATGTCGGGTCCTCCTCAGCAAGCTTAGCAAGTGCCTCACCAAGTTTGCCCTGTCCAGCTTTTGTCTTAGGCTCGATCGCGAGCTCGATAACTGGCTCTGGGAACTCCATGGACTCAAGGATTACCGGATGCTGCTCATCACAGATTGTATCACCTGTTGTAGTGAATTTGAATCCGATTGCTGCAGCGATATCACCGGAGTAAACCTTATCCAGCTCCATACGTTTATTAGCGTGCATCTGAAGGATACGTCCAACACGCTCTTTTTTATCTTTTGTGGCATTCAGTACATAAGAACCGGAGTTCATTGTTCCTGAATAAACACGGAAATAAGCAAGTTTTCCTACAAATGGGTCAGTCATGATCTTGAATGCAAGAGCGGAGAACGGCTCCTCATCAGAGGAATGTCTCTCAACTTCGTTGCCGTCAAGGTCAACACCCTTGATAGCCGGGATATCTGTAGGAGCCGGCATATACTCAAGGATTGCATCCAGAAGTTTCTGAACACCTTTGTTTCTGTAAGCGGAACCGCAGCAAACAGGTACTGCTGTACACTCACAGGTAGCTTTTCTGAGGACAGCTTTCAGCTTGTCTACAGAAGGCTCATCTCCCTCAAGATACTCCATCATGAGGTCATCATCCAACTCGCAGATCTTCTCGATCAGCTCTGTATGATAAAGTTCTGCATCTTCCTGCATATCCTCCGGGATATCAGTAATGGAGATGTCATCACCCTTCTCATCGTTGTAGATGTATGCTTTCATCTCGAAAAGATCGATGATTCCTTTGAAGTCATCCTCTTTTCCGATTGGAAGCTGAAGACAGATAGCATTTTTACCAAGACGAGTCTTGATCTGCTCTACTGCACCGTAGAAGTTTGCACCAAGGATATCCATCTTATTGATGAATGCCATACGAGGTACATTGTAGGTATCAGCCTGACGCCATACGTTCTCTGACTGCGGCTCAACACCACCCTTAGCACAGAAAACGCCGACAGCACCATCAAGTACACGAAGGGAACGCTCAACCTCAACAGTGAAGTCTACGTGTCCTGGTGTATCAATGATGTTGATACGATGTTCAAGAGCACCTGGCTTTGGTTTGCAGTTCTCCTCAAGAGTCCAGTGACATGTTGTAGCAGCGGATGTGATTGTGATACCACGCTCCTGCTCCTGCTCCATCCAGTCCATTGTTGCTGTACCTTCATGAGTATCACCGATCTTGTAGTTAACACCTGTATAATAAAGAATACGCTCTGTAAGAGTTGTTTTACCAGCATCGATATGCGCCATGATACCGATATTTCTGGTTCTCTCTAATGGATATTCTCTTCCTTCTTTTCCAGCCAATGAATTTTCCTCCTCGAATTAGAAGCGATAGTGAGCAAATGCTTTATTTGCCTCAGCCATCTTGTGCATGTCTTCTTTTCTCTTAACGGATGCACCTGTGTTGTTCATTGCGTCCAGAAGCTCATTAGCCAGTCTTTCTTCCATTGTCTTCTCGCCTCTCTTACGTGAGAACATTGTAAGCCAACGAAGAGCAAGTGCCTGACGTCTGTCTGCTCTTACCTCGATCGGAACCTGATAAGTAGCACCACCGATACGTCTTGCTTTTACCTCGAGAACTGGCATGATGTTGTTCATAGCCTCTTCAAATACTTCAATTGCTGGTTTACCAGCTTTTTCCTCTACTCTGGCAAATGCACCGTATACAATTTTCTGAGCAACACCTTTCTTACCGTCTAACATGATGTTATTGATAAGTTTGGTAACCACTTTGTTATTGTACATCGGGTCAGCCAGAACGTCTCTTTTCTGAGTATGTCCTTTACGTGGCACGTTACTTCCCTCCTTAATCATTGTGATTAAATCATCGGTACTCACGCAGATAACTATTGCATGTTCGCACTGGTAAGGTCCTATATTTAACCCGCAACCGACAGGGTATATGGAATACCGTACAAATCCTTATAGTCTTCCGCTGTAATACATTAGATGAATAATATCTTTGTAATCCTCCTGATCGTCTGCAATCAGGAAGCGGTGTAGATTTCTGATCTACTTAAATTATTTCTTAGCTTTAGGTCTCTTAGCTCCGTATTTGGAACGAGCCTGTTTTCTGTTAGCGACACCTGCGGTATCAAGAGTACCTCTGATGATGTGGTATCTTGTACCAGGTAAGTCCTTAACTCTTCCTCCACGGATAAGAACAACGCTATGCTCCTGAAGGTTGTGACCCTCTCCTGGAATATAACTTGTTACCTCGATACCGTTGGAAAGACGAACTCTGGCGATCTTTCTAAGAGCTGAGTTAGGCTTTTTAGGAGTAGCTGTTTTAACAGCAGTACAAACACCACGTTTCTGTGGAGCAGCCTGATCAACTGCTTTCTTTCTTAAAGAGTTGTATGTTTTCTGCAGAGCCGGTGCTGTAGATTTTTTAACAGCTGTCTGACGGCCCTTTCTTACTAACTGGTTGAATGTTGGCATTCCATTTCACCTCCCGATTTATTTCTCCATGGGCTTTCCCATGGGGCCTTGCGGTTGCTATTTACAAATTACGGCATGCGAAAATATAACGTTTCATTCGCACGCTTGCTCATTATAGACCGTAAATACAGGGCTTGTCAAGGTGTTTTATAAAGAATTTTTGCTGATTTTACAGGGGTTTTACACAGTTTTCTTCATAGATGTCACAACCCTGCGAAAATGACGGTTTTACCTCCAGGGTCTGGCCTTTTCTGTCCACCCGTGTTCCTTCCAGTAAGCCACATCCACTTCATTCCATCCACTTTTTACAAGCTTACGCATCACCTCGAAATATGTTTTGGTCTTCAACACCGGTTTTACATGGCCATAGTTCTTACGGATTTTTTCTGCCAGCTTATCGGTCGCTTTCTCAATCTCCGCCATCTTTTCCGGAGAAATTGATTTATAATTTATGGCATGAACGGCAGTACCGTACCTGTATATCTTTCCCATTCCCCAGAAAAACATACTGTCTGCCATATCTTTGTTGGTCCATTTCGTTCCGGCACCTGCTGCGGTAGAAATACAGACTCCCTGTTTGGAAAACATATCCGGGTTTGGCCTGTGCAGCATCCATCGGTAGCCATAGTGATCCAGCCATGCTTTCATGGAACCGGTACAGTGATAAACATATACCGGACTTGTAAGAATGATCACATCTGCGCTGTCAATGGCATCTGTCAGCGGTTTCAGTTCTTTATAATATGGGCAAAGCTTCTCATCCTTCACAATACACTGGTTACATCCAATGCAGAAATGCCCGAAATCTTTTGGCAGAAAAAACTCTGTCACTTCTCCACCCAGCTTGTCTGCCAGCATTTTTCCTATATGATAAGTAGAACCTTTATGGTTCTGCCCATGCACCATTGTGATCTTCATAAATCCCATCCCCCATTTTTACAGCTCCGTCATCTCTATCCTGCCTGATCACGATCTCTTTACAACGATCCTCTGTAACTTTCAGTTTCTCTCCACGGATATATTCCCGGAAACTGTCCTTAAAAGAGACGCCGCTCCGAAAATCTCCGCATTCTCTTCCGTATATCCTTCTTCTTTTTCCATCCAGCGGTCCACGATCTTCTGGGCTTCCTTCAGCCTTCCTCCTGCGATCCAGGTATAGATCAGCGCCGTTGCAGCTGTAGGATCATCTTCATCCTGCAGGTACCATTCCCGGCAGAAATCACCGGCCTCTTCTTTTTTGTCCAGGGACAGCATCGATGACGCCAGACGAAATCTCAGATCCGCCGGAGCTTCCTCTTTCCACGCAAAAAGATCCAGAAGCTTTCTGCAGACTTTTTCCATCTGAGCCTGGTCCTCTTCCTGTTCCAGTGTTTCCAGATAATCATTGATCCATATTTTCAGATCAAAAGAAAACCCTTCCATGCCGCTGAGGCAAAAAAGCTCCGGTGCAAAATTGTGCTTTTCCCTGCGTCCGCTCTCAACGATTTTCATCAAAGTATCAAACGCCTGATTCCACGCCGTCACATCTCCATCATCCCGCACCATACTTTCGTAAGACTGTATCATCTGCGCTTCCAGTTTTTTCCACAGTTTTTCCATGGCCTTTCCTTTCTGTACTGCAGCATCTCCTGCAGGTTCAAAGCCGCCGGCTCCCGCAAGCCGGAAACGGCCTTTTTATCCGGTTATGGCCTCCGCTCCTTCCTGGAAGTATAGCACGTCTTTTTCCGCCTTTCCACTACAATCTGGGAAATTCCCAGGATCATAACCATTAATATAGAAAGAACTGCTCCCTGTTTTAATCCCGGGGTGCTATATCTCATAACGATCTCATGACTGCCTTTGGAAAGCTTTATGCCTGTAAGTCCCTGAATACTTACTGCCTGTACTTTTTTTCCATCCACAAATATCTGCATATCCGGATCATAAAAGCTTCGTATCAGCAATATCCCATCCTGTTTCACAGATATACTGCCTTTCCCGTCGGAAAGATCTGTCTGCTGGGACGAAAGCTTCCGGTAGATCTCATCCAGATCCGATTCCTGATAGGTTCCCAGAACTGCCTCTTCCATGCCACAGTCTGCCGTTACCCGCACTGTGGTATCCGACTGACAGGTTCCAAGATCCAGAAAATTATTGTTCCAGTAATCCGATGTCTGGCTCTGCCCGTTAATGGTCACATTCTCCGACTCCGTCCCCGGAATATAGAGATATCCATGCTCTCCTTTTTTCAACCGCACTGTAAAAACCGCTCTTCCGGCCAGCAGGGAATCTGAATTTATCGTCTGCATTTTGTACAGTCTTTTTCCCACGATCCCGCTGAGAAGCCGGTTTTGCACTTCCAGCGGATCCGTTCCTTCCATGGCATAATCCGCTACAGAATCGTTTATCATATATGCCCCTTTCAATGCCCGGGGATTCTCATACAGATCAAAGGATGCACTTTCGCCGATCTTTTCATATGCCGTATGCAGCGTTCTTGTATTTCTACAAAGAAGATACCGGATTCCCAGCAGCATGTCCATCACCTCGGTAGCTCCCGCATACTGATAACGATTTTCCAGATTTTCAAATCCCATGTTTCGGACAAAATCCCACATTTCTTCTGTATTCGTGGAAGAATACATGGAGATTCCGTTCAGCTGGTACAGCATTTCCTCATTTCGAACAAGGGGATTTACAATGGCCGACCGGTAGTTTACCTGATCCGCCCCTGTCTTTTTCATAAGACTGGTCACTTCCCTGTCACTTTCCGCATAAACATCACGGTTGGCAGTTCCGTTGTCTGTGATACTGAAAACACCATGGATTCCGGTTTCCGCAAGTATCATTACGGCCAGGACCAGAGATACGATCTTCCTGATTTCCACACGTCCCAACGGATGTGACGGAAGTTTTCCACAAAGAAAACTGCCCGTCCACACCGGAAGAAAAAATGCCGCGATCACTCCGTCTGTAAGAAGGGTTCCCAGCCCTTTTCCGCTTTTCAGCCCTACAACAGTACAAAATATCTCTGCCAGGATAAATCCTGCCAAAATCCTCTTCCCGCTTTCCTTCTCCAGTTTTCCCCAGGCATCACAGCTTATTTTCAAAAGCAGAAAGATGAGAATAAACGCAAAACGATTGGGAATCCCCACCGGTTTGTGCATTCCGTGAAACAACAGATTCAGCGCTGTGATATGAAAGCCTGCAAAATACAGAAGAGCCATTGCCCCTAACATGATCTTTTCTGTCCTGCGGATCTCTTTGTTCAGGAAATAGATTCCTGCAAAAAGAAGCACCGCACATCCGCAGTAAAGGTTTACATCTCCCTGCTCCCCGGATTTTACAAAAGACATGGAATCTTCCATCAATGCGCCAAGCTGTTTCCAGATATCTCCGTAGACACCCTGAAGGCCGGTTCCCGCTTCTGCCGCAGCCGGTGTCCGGGATACTGCAACGATTCCCGGGATCAGCGTGATTCCTGCAAGGCCGGCTCCGCCAATGGAGGCTCCGGCAAATTTCAGCAGAGAATGTGGGATCTTCTCCGGGCGTTTCTCCTTTTCCAGAATAATCATTTGTACCACATAATACAGAGCCGCAAAGGTGCACAGCATAAATCCCATGTAATAGCTTGTCAGGATACCATACCCCAGAACAAGGCAGTACCCTTTCCACTTTCCGGTATTTACCAGCCGTTCAATAAGATATGCCAGAACCGGCAGGAGCATGATACAGTCCAGCCACATCACATTGCTGTAATATCCCATCAGAAAATTGGACAGTGCATACATACACCCCACAGAAACTGCCATGCAGTCTTTACCCGGATATTTTTTCCCGGAATACCATGCCATGGATACGCTGCAAAGCCCTGCCTTGATCAGGATCACCGCAGTGACAGCCTCGTTTACATACATGAATTTCATAAACAGCAGTACCAGGAAGCTGAACGGACTGCAGAGATAATAGCAAAACAATCCATAAAAATTATATCCCATGGCATGTGCGGACCAGGTCCAGCCCGCTCCCTTTCCAAGCTGCTCTGAAAGTTCCCTGTAAAAGGCTGTATACTGATGGACTCCATCTACTACCAGCGCCGAATTTTCTCCAAAAGGATAAACACCCTTCAGTGCAAAGCCCAGCGTAAAGATCAGCACCGGAAACAGAAATGCCAGGAGATAGATTCCCCCTCTGTTTCCCCTTTTTTTATTTTTTTCCGCTTTCTGTATTCTTATTGGTCTCATTTCATTTCCTCGTCTGTCTGCAGCAGCTTCAGGCATTTCTTTTCCGTCGTTTTTTCTGATCCTCTGTATTCTGTAAATCGAACATCTGCGTCTTACTTTATCACATGCTCATAAACCTGAGCATTTTTACAAAACAGATCATAACATGTTTCCTACTGTATCATGTTTTTGTGAAATTACTGCGAATTTTTTCAGAGTAAAAGAAAAAAGCTGCCACATCCTTGGAGACACAGAAACTCCGCCGATGTAACAGCTTCTTTCTGAAGGAATCTGTGTACGCTGATCCACAGATTTCTTCATGGGTGTAATTATTAACTTTATGTGATGAGTTTTTTAGTTCCCGGCCTGTATGATACGGATATTTACATATCCTGAGGTGGCTGTCTACAGGTTAAGAACTATTATGGGTATATGATAGCATGGTCATATACATTTGTAAAATTAATATTTCGTGTTTATAATATAGAACTTTTTAATATTTACCAGATGGATAAAAGTATCTGCCACACAGTAAAATTCTGTTTTTATAAAACGGTATATCCTCTGGATTTCAGGCAGGCTCTCACTTCCATAATATCCTCGGTATGGAATACCATGATCGGCTTGCCGGAATCACGGTTAAAGGAGAGGTACAGATAATCCACGCTCACATTACTGTCCTTCAGTGTAAGAAGCAGATCGTTCAGATTTCCGGTCTTATCCTCAACCTCCACTCCGATCACCTCGATCACGTGGCAGAGATATCCGACAGCGATCAGAGCCTCCATTGCCTTATCCGGCTCCGAAACTACCATTCTTACGATTCCGTACTCTGCGCTGTCATTGGTTACAGAGCCCAGAATGTTGATATCCTCGTCCTTCAGGATACCGGTAATGTTCTGCATAACACCCTTTTTATTTTCTGCATAGATGGATAACTGTTTCAGCATGATAAAATCCTCTCTTTCCTATGTGCTGTATTTTGCTGTTTCTATCGTATGATAAATCTTCGCACATCTTATCAGGTATGTCAACCAAAGCAAGCCGGATAATAACACAGACATTCATATTTTATGATCAGCATTTAATCCGGACCGCCTGTTCATCGGATATGAGCATGGAGATATTTTTCCCGGGTAGCGATACCTCCCCGGATATGTCGCTCCTGCTTGTTTACATCCAGTACCTTGCGAACTTCTATGGCCAGAGCCGGATTGATCACTTTCAGGCGTTCTGCGCAATCCTTATGTTTGGTTGTCACTAATTAGAACGGTTTCATCTAAGCCTAAATCACCGAAGATTCGTAAGTAAATATCTACGTTACCATCCTTGTCTACTTCAATTTTCTGGATAATCCGTTTAAGCTGTGCATTGGTCATCTGGTGAACATCGGAAATATCTTCAATCTCTTTAAACGTGCGATTCAAGATTATTTCCAGTTGTTCACCTTTTGTCAGGTGATAAGCAACCATTTTCAACTCATTCTCCAGACGCTCGATTTCCTGTTTTGTGCCGCCGATTTTTTCATTCAGTTCCTCACGTGTAATGAGGTCATCGGTGTACATATCCATGTATTTCTGACGCATTTTTTGAAGCTTGTGAAGCTGTGCGTTCAATTCCTTTTCGTAATTCAGGTTCTCATCCTTGGCTTTGTAAACCCTCTGGAATTCGCCTGTTACGTGACGAATTACATTTTTCTTTGCTTTCAGCAGCTCGGAAAAGTATTCGGACAGAACTTCAATCAACTCTTCCTCGTCCACTGTCTGAGCATTCGGGCAGCTATCCGCCCCACGTCCATTATGACCGGAACATACCCAGCGAATATAAGTATTCTTATAAGTACGAACAGTTCGTCGAAATGACCAGCCACATTCCTTACATTTAATCAGAGTAGAAAACAAATACTTATTGCTCTGCCGTTCCTTTGTTAATTTAAAAGTCTTGCTTCTGCACTCCAAAATCTCCTGTGCCTTTTCATACATTTCCGGCTCAATAATCCGCAGTTCCGGACGTTCTGTTACCATCCACTCCGTCTCGTCTTTTTCCGTTCTCTGTCCAGTCAGGAAGTCAGCTACTTCCTGCTTGCCGTTGATAATTTTTCCGGTATAAAGTTCATTCGTTAAAATCCGGCACGTCGCATTCTGGCTCCACTGACAATTACGCTTTGTTCGGATACCTTTCGCATTCAGCATGTTTGCAATCTTGGCGGCACCATATCCTTCTTCGATATACCATTTATAAATCTGCCTGATAACAGCTGCTTCTTCCTCGTTGATTGCCAAATTAAAGTAATCTCCAATGGTTTTATCATATCCGTACACAATATTCGGAACTCGTCCTTTTTCAGCATTCATTTTCTTGCCGAATTTCACACGCTTTGAAGTATTGGCACTTTCTTCCTGCGCCAATGCACCGAAGATTGTCAGAACAAATTCACTGTTTCCCATGCTGGTCATGTTGGCCGTCAAAAACTGTGTCTCGATTCCTAATGCTTTCAGTTTGCGGACATTCTGCAGAAGGTCTACAGTATTTCTGGCAAAGCGAGAGATGTCCTTTACTACTACCATATCAAATAGTCCATGTTCAGCATCAGCCATCATGCGTAAAAATTCTTTTCGATTTTTTATTTTCGTGCCTGAAATACCCTCATCTGCATATAATCTAACTAAGTTGTCACCAGTACGCTGGGTGTACTCAGAGAAAAATTGCTTTTGAGCTTCCAGACTGTTGAGCTGATCAGCTTTATCAGTGGAGACACGACAATAAGCAGCTATATTCATATCTAATACCTTTCTGTTATATTTAAGTCGTTCTGTTACAACTTTATTGTACCATCTAAAATATAATTGTAAATAGCAAAATAAGGAATACCCTTTCTTCAGAATATTCCTTATATGCATTACTCTTCGATAAAAAAATTTTCTAACAATAGCATAATGGATTGTTCATCAACATTACCTGGTTCTTTTAAATTTTTTTTCTTTTTATTCAATAACAAATATGTATCTGTAAAAACATCTTGTATCGTCCCAAGGCATTTATCTTTTGCTAATTTAACCATCAACTCAAGAATTACACGATCCACATAGATATGCAAATGTTCTCCTAACATTTGTATTCGTTTATGGCTTTCCCCTGCATGAACAATAGCATTTCTAAGCCTATATAAGCGATAAAGATGCCATTCAATTCTTTGACAATACTTTTCGGAAAGATGCCATAATTTTTCGCGATTTTCTCTTTGCTCATATAAGTTATATATTTTATAACGTATATTGGGATAATACTTAAGCTCATTCGCAAAATAATCTTCTCGATATTTCTCATATTTTTCAAGAAATATAAAGCCTGCGATTTTACAAATCTCTTTATCGAATTCTGTTATATCTTTAAGCAACAAACTTACTTTTCGATTACCTAAATTATTTTTCAAATCGTCAAGTATATTAGAAAATATGCATTCGAAATAGTCATTTTGTAGAATGGAAACTATATTATCAGTAACGCTTTCAATTTTGGATTTTGAACTATCTGTAACACTTGCAACCTCCAACGCTGACCACAAATTAAGAAATGCATCATTTAAGTCTTGTTGATTTAATGCCGCATTATGCAAATCAACAATCTTATTAAGCTGAGAATAAGTTTCCTTTCCTTTTTCTTGGCATCCCAAAACAATTGTATCTATTTCAGTTTTAAAATTTTCTCGTGGCTCAGGCTTGATACTTTTATACCCAAACGCTTTTACGGGAAGAATTATTCCCTCTTGGGTATCTTGTCGAATTACCAATCCGTTTTTACCTATTACACTGATATTATCATTCAAAAAAACTTCTAAATATCTCAAAAAAATTTCTAATGCAGAATACGCTCGTTTCATTGCTGAATAATTATCATATGCCTTTGTTTCCATAACCCCTATAAAGGACTTTTGCTTTCTTTTAATCTGTTTAAAGCAACCATCATCTTCAAACGAAATATGCAATCTTTCATTTAACAACTTTTGATATGGCTTTAATTTTTCATAAAAAACAAAGTACACTTTGTATTTACCAATTTCAAAATCAAACCTATTCAAAAAAATCTGTGCTTTTTTTTCTGGATCATTTATACTTTCCTCAAATATATTTCTCAGGAATCTATATATATATTCCGATGAATATCCATGCCATAGCAAAAAAGCAAGCCAAGCACGAAGTCCTTTTTCAATTTCTGTTTTACGGTTTGATTCCGACAAATTTTCTTTCAAGTATTTACAACATATTTCATAGTACTTTTTCTTTGGTATCTTATTGAATATATAATGTACCGCTGTTCTTTGATCTTTATCTAAAAATTTTGCCATCTCTTCAATAACTTCATATTTATACAACTCTCGAACAATAACGTCTGTCATTAAACTCGACTTAATCTCTTTTGCAATTATATCTAATTGATATTGCTTAATACTCCCTTTCACCACATCTTTTTCAGTATCAACATATTCTTCTAATAATGTTTGTGTATTATGAACAGGCGCTTTAACAATATCATCTGAATAATGAAACAACATTTCTTGTAGTCTTTGAACAAAAAATAAATATCCATCCTTAGTAGATGTCCAATCTTGTGTAATATATTTCATTTTTCATCCCCCTCGCATTTTTGTAAATCAATCATTTTTTTATCAAGTACCACTTTGCATACCTATTAGTTCCTGTTGTAACAACAATTCCATCCTTTTTCATTGCCTGTAACAAATTAGAAACCTTCTTCGATTTCTGTTCATCGCTAAGTACTTCTGGCAATGCTTTTTCCAGTACTTCCATTAAATCTCTTTTGCTGGCTTCTCCCATTGACTGAAGTGCTTTTATAATTAACTGCTTGCAAATATCATCATCTAACCCTTTATTTCGAACATAAGCAGCTTTCTGTCCGACAATATCTGCCACCTTGAAAGATACAAAAACATTAGGATAACGTCCTTCCACAAGACCTTTTTTCTTCAAATCCTTAAAGCTTTCTTTAGAAACTACTTCCTGTTTCTGAACTTTATCCAACAAAAATACAGTTCTCATATCTAAATCTTCATTGGAATATAAAAGCTGAGTATAATTCTTATCCAATATCTTTCCGTACACAGTCACTGTAACTCTATTAATTGTGTTCAAATCATATGTCGGCAATGGGAAGCATTTATCACGCTGTATCTGATACATCATTGGTATTCCCATTGAATTTGTATCAATCATATACAGATTTACCATTGCGTTACACAAAAACACATTTCGATAATACGGTGGTTTATATCCCGGTTCCAGTGCTTGTTCAATAGTTTCTGGTATAAAAGCCCCCTCATTGATAAATACCAGTCTGTCCTCAAATTCCTCTACGTTGATTTTTCCACGCAAGCGATAGTCCTGATGAGCAATACAGTTATTAATAATCTCTTTGATCAGCTCTGGTTCATATTGATCTACTTCATCCGGAAACAAAGTCTGCTGTCCGGCAATATAGCGATACTTTACATTTCTGATCCTGGAATATACCTTATCCACTGCCATTAACATCGGTATATCAAAATGTTCATAAGCTTTTACCGAATTATCTGCATTATAAAGTGTCCAGGTAATTCTAGGAATAAAGCCATCAAAGAAATATTTAGCCTCACTTTTTCCTAATAACAATAACGCCGTTCTGGTTATTTTTCCTTTTATTGTAATACCAGCTTTATTTAAAACCTCAATATCAGACAGTTTCTTTAAAACTTCCTGTGCTTTTTTTCGATCACTCTGACGTTTTGAGAAAAGTTCTCTTGCTCTTTTAATCGCTTCTTCATCCAAATCTTCTATGGTAGCATCTTCTACAATTTCTTTTGACCAATCCATTCCTATCTGATTTCTAAGTAGATCTACTTTATTCATCGGAAGCGGCGATACAGATTCATGCTCTCTGGCATACGCTGCCCCTTGCCATGTTGTCGGAATCCCCCTAATAGCTGGAGGAATTTGAAATGCTATCACTCGACATTTTTCCATTGTCAGTTCGTATATCTCCAGAAATGTCAATCGTTCATTGGTTCCATTTACGATTTCCTTTTTCAAACTTTGCAGACTTCCCTGTTTCCGAAATTCCGTTCCTACATATCGTTTATCATCCGAAATTCCGAAAATCAGCCACGCCTCCTGTAATCCCCGAAGATTTGCTTCATTGCTAAGTGCAGAAAAATATTTACCAATGTCATTAAACGAATAATTTGTGCGTGCTTCTTTAAATTCTACAACTTCATTTTCAAAGGATTCTATCATGCGAACAATCTTTTCTTTTAATTGGCTATCCGTATATATCATATTCTTCCGCCTTTCAAAATTTTCTATGACTAAATTCTATGACTAATCTATGACTTTCTAGAACTAATTTTAACTGATTTTCAGACAGAACACAAGCAATAGCAAAAAAATAAAAGGCATCCCACGCGCTACGCAGGACACCCTCCATCATGTTTTGGTTCATTGGGAAGCTCATCCGCTGCTTCTTGTATTGCCTGTTCCACCTTACTTGCATTTGCTTCAATCAATATCTTTAACAGATAGTCGGCGGTTACTTCCGCAGTGTTTGGATTATGGAATCGATAATTAAGTTTTCTCTTTTTCATAGCGGAATTCCCACCTCCTCCCGTATATCCTTGTCCATAACTATGAAAATGTTCTTTGAAATAGTCCTGCTAAATGTCATTCCTGTTCAACTTAAATAGATGCCAGTCAAAGGGGCATCCCTGTTGTAAACCACCGCTGTAAACAAACTCCAAAAAATCTAATTCTTTTTGTTTTTTCAGTTTTCTTTCCTCAATACCAAATTACTCTTATATATCTGTTTACTGTTTACAAATTCTACAACTCAAAGCAATAACCATAGATAAAAGCGTAAACAACACGCCAACTACCGTAAACCTGACTGGCATTTTACTGGAAGGATAACTCCATCTGCCGGGCTTCCTCCTCAGTAACCGGATGCCAGTCATTTTCATTTTTTAAGTCTTTTGCGTCTCGTTTACAGTTTTCGTTTACACATACCCACGAACGCTGTGTACCGTAATCCTTGAATCTTGTCATCGTCCCCTGTTTCCAACCCACAATGCTTGTATTCATGATTTCACAGATGCGGTCTGTCTCCGCCTTCTTCGGCTTTACATAAGGATTGTCCAGTGCCTCTTTAAAAAGCATCAATGAACAGACTTTTCTGTCTTCATGTTCATCCAGCCATGCCTGTATCATTCCGGCTTCCGTATCATCCGCCATGAACTCCTGCCGCAGTTTATCAAGCTGTGTTTCTGTTTCCTTTGAAAACGCCAGTTTAAAATTCCCATTACGGTACAACATCATTGCTTCCGCCCACACCTGATCAATATACTGTCTGGATTCCTTCTCATTTTCGAGGATATGAACCTCCATCTCTGCCCGGTTCGTCTGAACCGGAACGAATCTTCGATTTCCGGTACGGTCAAACGGCAGGAATCGCTTAATATTGGATGTTCCTCCAAATACACATTGTCTCGGACGATCAAGAGCATATACTGCATAAGAATCCCGATAAGTCTCTTTCTGCCTGCTCAGAAAGCTCTTTGTTTCCTCAATACTCTTGGAACGTGCCGTTGCAACCATTTCAGACATTTCAATCATCCAGTGACCGCGAAGCTGACAATAAACTTTTTCTGAATCCAGCTTGCCAATGTCATCAGTGAACCAGTCATCCTTTACTGCCATGAAACGAAAAAATGTAGATTTTCCCACGCCCTGACCCCCGACCAGACAGAGCATATATTCAAACTTAATTCCGGGGCGGAACGCACGGGCAATAGCTCCCAGCAAAAACATTTTCATACTTTCATAGGTCAACTCATCCACAGGTGCACCAAGAAAATGATGCAGCACATAGCGGATACGTTCCTGCCCATCCCATTGCAGACTGTTCAAATAATCCCGGACAGGGTGATATTTGTTCCGATCTGCCTGATGGACAATACTTTTCTGCACAATCTTATCCATCGTCAAACCGTAAGTCTCTTCCAAATAAAGCATAATATAGTTCAAATCCATATCTGTGAATGCCGGGCTTATCCGTTCCCACCACACGGGTTTTACAATGTCTGTCTGCTCAGTCAAAATATTGTGCCGGAATACATCTTTTAACAGAGGATCATGTTCTAAAATTAGCTTACAGTTATGCCGATTGTTTTTCACAGCACCCTTCTGTGTCATTTCCAGTTGTTCTCTGATTTCCTCTACTGTCAACTCCGTTTCCATTATATCCATTACTTCGCACAATTCCTGTCGTGTCTGTGGTGATAAAGTCTGAAATTCTCTGTTCAATCGCTGTCACCTCCTTCCCATGAGCCACCACTACGGCAACTCGTTCTTCTAATGTGCCTGATAATAATGTATCCAACAGGTACTCTGTTTCTGATATTTTTTCCAATGCCTCCATAAACAGCGGATGCCAGACATCTTCCACCTGTTTCGGAGCACACTCTTCTTTCCACTGTTTCAACAAATGCAGGTAATCTGCCAGTGCACGGAAATATCTATTTTCTGCCTGCAGATACCTCTGTTCCTGTGTTAGCTGTCGTTTGATTTGTTTTCTCTGTGGCGGGCTGTGCCCCATGTTCTCATAATGTATAGAAAAATCTCTTGCCAATTTCTCTGCCGCCTCTTTTGGTTTTAAATTGTACAAGTGTGCCGTAAAATCAATCACATCCCCATCTGCCTGACATCCGAAACAATGAAAACGCCTGTCCACTTTCATGCTTGGATTCTTGTCACGGTGAAATGGACAGACCGCCATTCCATTCTTGTTTACCCGTATTCCATAGCTTTCTGCAGCCTGCCAGGTAGTCACAGACTGTTTAACTGCTTCAAATATATTCATCCTTTTCCTCTTTTCTTTACATCACAACTCCATATCGTTCCTTCCCAATTTAGTTCTTCCTTCGTGTTCCCATCGCTCTCGGTTCTCCTGTTCCGCAGTAATTTTTGCTTTTGCCAGCCTATCCAGAATGGAACTTCTGGCTTTTTTCTTAATCTGTTCGGTATTCACCTTTTTGACTTCCGGTTTTATCAGCGTGGTCTGGATTGTTTTAACTGCTGTCTGCATAGCTTTTGTAATTTTGGTAATTACTCCGTCCAATCGACTTACAGCATAAGTTCTTTCTTTTTGGGAAGCCTTGCGCTCAGGGGAAAGCACCCACGCCTTTGACTGTTCTACCAGACGAATGTCTTCTTTATGGGTTTCCACTCTGACCTCATCCGTCACAACCTCCACAGCTTTGTCGTAAGCAATATCTGAAACTTCATCGATCAAAGCTTCTACTTCTTCAATTTTCAGAGTAAGTGTATCCAGTATTTCTGTCTGGTTTTTCATCTGTTCCTTTTGCTTAAACAGGATATAATCCTGCTTTTCAAGATAATCTCGCCCTCCATAAGACGGTTCTTCTTCCAGATGCAACCCGTATTTTCGAGTTATATCAAAAAGCATTGTCCGGCAAATAGCATCAAAAGTCTGCTTTCGATTATTATTGCGGCCTTTAGGTTTATCCGGTTTTGGAAGTGCAATCCCTAATTCTTCCAGTGCTTTTTCCTGCTGGGGACAGATTTCCCCGTACTTATTCTCACAATCAAAAACATGACGTTCATGAATGTGCGGCGTTCCTTCGTCCAAATGCAGTGCCCAGTCCAGAATATGGACATGAGAACCGAACCGATTTGTGAACTGCTTTGTAAAGTCCTGTACGACCGCAAGTAATATTTCATAGGAAACAGATTCTTCTACTGTTCCTATTTGAAAAATAGTTTCCTCTGGACAGGTTTTATTGTTCTTTAGTAAATCTTCCACAGATCGGTTACGCTCTGTATGACGGGTTCTTGCATTTCTTTCATTCTGCGCTTCTATATATTTTCCATAATGTTCCTGATAAAAAGTACATTCAATTTTCTCAAAACTGATATCCTGAGAATCTTCTTCCCTGTTCTGCATTGTGGTATAGCCACGGTAACAGTCCCAGTAAATATTTTCTCTGACTCTTCCAGCATCAATATGTTCACTGTTTTCCAAGTCGAAACGGCGATCATTATGCCTGGGATTATAAGTGCCATTTTTCCCGGAGCGTCCATTGTGTCTTGTTGCTTTCAATAATTTTCTTGCCCTCCTTTTTCACGTTTTTCCAAATTAAATAAGGCAGCGAAGCTGCAAACCTGCGTGAATTTGCGTCAGGTAATACCCAGTACGAGTAGACGCACGCATCAACTCACTGGGCAATGGCTGCCGCCCTTAACCTGCACAAAAGACTTCGCTCTCCGCTCTGCTCCAGATTTAGTTACTATTCTCTGGCACCCTTCCATTCCCCTTTGCCATCCATTCGAAAAAAGCAATTTTACTAACCTTAATTAATCTGCCGCTTCGAAATGCCGGAAAACCGGGTGTATGAACCAGTTCATAAGCCGTTACTCTGGAAATCCCCATAATCCGCTGAATATCAGCCACATCCAGTACAAGAGGCAGTTCATCATAATTGTTTAATCTCTTATTTTCACTCATGTTGTTCCTCCATTTTTGATCTCATTTTTTAGCTTCTCATTGCCGTTTTATCTTTCCTGTTTCCTGAGTCATACTGCTGTCAAGGCATACAACACGTCATCCATTCGGATGCGCTCACTTCTTTTATCGAAGGTCATGGCGGTTTATCTCAGGTTAGACGGTCATAAAGTTGTCAAAGTACACTGCATAGTACGAAATTACCATGCAATCGTATCTTATCAATCTCATCTTGACTTTTCAATACTTTCGCGATACCATAAATGTAACTAATATTATATTTTTTAAAATTACCATACTAAACAGGAGCAAATAGAAATGGCTTATCAATTTATAAGGCAAGAACCTTGCTACGACCACATCCTCTTCGTTCTGGCATTGGATAGAGACAAAATGAAGGAGCGAATTTTAATCGGAACGGAACAGCAAATCCGTTTTCGACTGGACGGAAATAAAGATAACGATGTCATATATGATATAACACGTCCTCTAGGACGTTTTCTGATAGATTTTGAATATGATAAAGAAAAGAACTGGAATATATATGGACTTGCTCCCCTACGTGATGCATTGCACACTAACCGTTGGAAACAGCCTGCACTGGAACAGACTGCTGGTGATTTTCTGGCAAAAAAATATCTCACCGGTGATCCGGTGAGAATGTATGCTACATTCCGTATTTGGAATGAATATCTTGTTACAAGGGAATATCGTGACCGTAATACTGCCTGTGATCGTTTTATAGAAAAAATCCAAATTTTGACTCAGGCATTCCAAACAGAAAATGTCATGAATTTTAATTCTGATACCGGAAAACCAGAACGTTTTCATACTGGCAGTCTTTATTTCCGCAACACTCCTGCTGAAATCACTCGACTTGAACTTTGGTTTCCGGATAATAGGCGCAGAACAGAATGCGTAGCTGCCTACAGCTCTTTTTATCCGCTTATCACTTATTACTTGAATCGGCTGAATGACTGGGGCCTTTGTTTCCGTCAGTGCAAAGTCTGTGGAAAATATTTTCTGGCAAAAAACCAGCGTTATGAACTATGCAGTGATAAGTGCCGTAAAGCACAGGCACTTCAAAATAAAAGGGAATTTGATGAACGAGCCAGAGAAAATAACTATGATTTGCTTTATAAAAATGAATGCCAGAATTGGCGTAATAAAATCAATAAATCCAAAAAAACTGCTGATTTTCCGATTGAACGTCTGGAAGAAATGAAAACTGCGTTTGACCTTTTTAAGAAAGAAGCTCTGCGGCGTAAGAAAGCTGTAAAGGCAGGAACAACCAAGCCAACGGAATTCACGGACTGGCTGTATCAGCAGAGCAATATTATCTTGAAACTCAGCGAAATCTGAATCCATCCCTGTAAAGGAAAGGCAGCGAATTTACTCGCTGCCTGCCCTCTCATTAAACTTGTATCCTACACCCCAGACGGTTTGAATATATACCGGGTTGCCCGGATCATCTTCTATCTTCTCACGAATATGGCTGATATGACTCATGACAATATTGTAATCGCCAGAATAGGCTTCTTTCCAGACTACATCATAAATCTGCTCCTTACTAAATACCCTTCCTGGATTTTGTGCTAATAACTGCAGGATTTCAAACTCAGTGTAAGTTAATTCTATTTTTCTATTATCACGAACAACTTCCCTCCGTTTCAAATCAATCGCTATACCCTTATGCCTTATTTTCGATTGAAGTTGTATTTCCTGAAAAAGGAATTTTTCTCTGCCGGAATCTAACACGGAAATAACAGAATTTACCAACTCTTCCTCATCTCCCTCGAATGATACCAGCAATATTTTTCCCACTTAATCATCCTCGTTTCATTTAGCACTAACTTAATGCTTCGCCTCTGAATTATATTCCGCAAATGTTTCCGTTTCCGGATTAAATTCAGTAAATAATTCCTGCATTCTATTTTTGCTTACTTTTTGAAAGCTGCTAATCTTTCCACTTTTGTCTCTCGTTACTTCAATGTACATAGTGCCGTTGCTGTTAGAAAAGATTCCCCTTCCCTCATCATATAAATCTGCTATAATCTTACCATTATAAACCCAGTTTCCTTGAGCATCACAGGATACTCCATAATCAGCATACTCCTGTGGAACAGCAATATTAAGACCTTTTCCCTCTTCACTGCTATATTCGCCCATGTCATCAGCCGCTATGTTCTCACTTCCTCCTTCTTCAAAAACAGATCCTTTCATTTCATCTGCAGTTACAGCTTCTCCGCCGGAACTTTCAACCAATGCCGCCGGTTCTGACCAAAAATCATCTGATAACGGTTCTGCCTTTACGTCTGTGATGGTGCCATAGTTTTCCCTTTGCACTTCAACTCGAAGCGTACCTCCACGTTTGGAACTTATTGTATAAGTACCCGGCTTAAACTCATCCCGGAAATATCCAATGGTCTTTCCATCATACATCAGAAATCCTGTTTCTTTCTGGTAAGTTATTCCCGCTTTTGCATATTCAGAAAGCTGTTCTTCGCTGAATACATTTTCATTACTGTCTTTATTTTCGGTGACCGTTTCTGCTTCCTGCTTCGCATATTCTATATTTTCCGGAGAATATGCCATTGTAATTCCCACTGCATCATCAGATGATTTCGACAACTTCATCCCATCTTTTATTTTTTGAAGATTATCCTCATAAAGTGCAATCGTCTCATCTACCTTTTCCTGTGTCCATACAAACCATCCGTCGCCGCCTGTATAAGCTTTTTCACCAATCATAGACTGCAGAACTTCTTTTTCCTCGTCCAGCCATTTCGCATACTCTTCTGCTGTCCACCATTCCACATCCGAACTTGAAAGTGGTTCATCTTCCCGGATATTCACTTCGTTTAAAGCAACTGTTGTTTCACCGTTTTCCTGCGCTGTCTCTGTATTTTTCTCCAAGGATGATGCGGAAGTTGCAAATCCACCTGTCACGCCAATTACCAATACTGCACTTATCATTACTGCAAACTTAGATGTCTTCTTTATCTTCATAATTGCTCTTATCCTTTCTTCAATCGCATTTTTACTGAAACTGTTACATAATGGTGTCAGTCCGCTCTTTTTTTCTTCCATAGATATTAAAGCAGTTGCATATACCGACTTTATATCCATTCCAAATCTGCGGACTACGGTTTCGTCACAGGATAATTCCAAATCTCTGTTAAAAAGAATATACATTACCCACACAAGCGGATTAAACCAATGAATGCATACTGCAGCAATCATTATCAGCTTTGTAAGCATATCAAGCCGTCTGATATGCACATATTCATGTTCCAACACATAACGAAGCTGATAAATATTTTTCCATTCTGTATTTTTTGGCATTAAAATAACTGGGCGAATCACACCATAAGAAAGTGGTGCAGCTATGGTTTCTGTCTGCCGGATGGATAGACTCCTTTTTAGTGGATGTTTTTCCTTCCATGCTTCCAAAATATCATTTTCAACAGGCAGCGAAAATCGAAATTCCCGATAGCATTTTATATAGGAAACCGCAAAAAATCCAAAACAAAGTAACAGACCTGCCAGCCATATTACACTCAAAATCGAAATGGATTCTGTTCTCTGTACCATAGCCTCTGATAATCCATTTGCTATCTCAGGCATATTCCCATGAATGGGTAAAAATGTTGTCGTTTGCGCCGTTCTCACTGGGTTTATATCAGAATAAATACTCTGCAACAGAGAATAAATACTTGTGACTGATTTTATGGAAAATGGAACTAATAACCGTATTAATGCAATCCACCATAAAATCAAAAATGTTTTCTTCGGTAATCTGTTGATAAGCACAGCCCTTAATACCACAATAAGTAAAATAATAACCGTTCCCAGAAAACTCATTTGCAGCAGGCTCATATACATCACCTCATTCCAATTCACTGACGATCTGCTTCAGGTTCTTAATCTGCTCCATAGAAAGTTTTTTTCTGCCAAGAAGTGCCGCAAACAACTTGTCAACAGATCCATCATATATCTTATCAATAAGTTCATCTGTTTCCAGATCCTGTACCTGTTCTTTTGCTATAAGCGCATGGCACATAAATCCCGGTTCCGTTCGTTCAATCGCGCCTTTATTGATACACCGCTTAATCAATGTATACGTTGTGTTTTTATTCCAGCCGACTTCTCTGTTTAAAGTATCTGCAACATATTTCGCTGGCACGTCACCATCCTTCCACAGAACATCCATTACCTTTAATTCCGAATCAAAAAGTTTGATATTTTCCTCTGTCACTTGTTTCGCCTCCTATAAGACTACAGTAGTCTGTTCTTGTTTTCAGACTACCACAGTCTTATAGCATTGTCAATCATTTTCTGTCGCTAGGAAAAGAAAAACAGCCAGCCTTTCGGCTGACTGCTCCATACTAAATATAAACCATTTCATTCAGTACAATTTCTTCTGCTCTGTTTCTAATATTATTACACCGTTGTACCCAAAGCATAGCATCTTTCCGCTTCAATTCCTCCGTCACTCCCTCAGCCGCTTTCATCTGATCAACAATACACGTAAACCGTTCCTCCGCTTGTTCGTCCAAATCCTCCAGATAGCTCCAAAGTTTTCCGGTCAGCAGTAAACTGGAATATCTACCGTAGCACTGCTCTTTCAGATACTCCCTATGCATCTGTCCGTACTTACCGATAGGTCGGTTTTCCTCCGGCAACTTCAAATCCGGGATGTAATAGTCCCCGACAAGCACATATTCGATGCCATTCTCTGTAATTCTTGGTTTCAGTTCCTTCATGGTTCGTTCCTCCTTGATTTTGTTTAATATATTGCCCAAACGAACCGTTCTATTTTGTTACTTCTATATGTACCGTGCTCTTACTGATCCCGAATTTCTTCGCCGCCTGCCGCACCGTAGCCTTTGTTTCAACAATATATCCTGCGATCTCAACTGCACGTTCTTCAATATAATCCTTCACTGCCAAGCCCCCGAAGACGCTTTTTTACAGTGTATGCGAAGGCTTTTTCCGGTATGAGCCTTATTCTGTGCAAAGCTCCTTATAATAATTTAATTCTTTTTCGCCTGCTTATAAAGCACAAGACAGACGATCACAAACACAACCGTAACCGCTACGGTAAGCGGAAGGATCATAGAAGAGCCCGCCCCGAGCAGAAGGCCAAAGCCCTGTCTCAGCGTCAGGATTCCAAAAATGGAAAAAATAACAAATGCAACTGTATTGAGGATTCCCTCAGGTGCCTTGCTTTTCAGAAGATATCCGATCAGAAGTCCGATCACATCCGCCGCAAAAAGTCCCAGTGAACAGGCAAGCCATACCACAACCGCTGAACTCAGCCCCTCATTGGCACCAAATGTAATTGCAGTAAGCTGTGTCTTATCCCCAAGCTCCGCAACAAAAAATGTGCAGAATACAGACAGCGGTGCAAATTTAATCTTACGATCCTTAACATTCTCTTCCTCATCATCGTCACCCTTCAGCGTTGTCGCCGCAAAAAACAGGAACGCTGCACCTGCGATCAGACGGATCAGCCAGGTAGGGACCACGGTACTGATAATACCTCCTGCCAGCACTGCCAGTCCGTTGAGCACCAGGATCGCAACACCGGTTCCAAGCAGAATATCCTTCAGTTTGAACCTGGAAGTCATTGCCACCAGCATCAGCTGTGTTTTGTCACCCATTTCCGCAATAAACTGGGTAAAAAGAACTTTCATAAATAACAGCATTTTTCTTCTCCTTTGCATATTCATCCGCTCCGGAACCATAAAAAAAGACCCACGTATACTCTATCTCTGTAACAGAAATAAAATATACATGAGTCTCATTCTTTAAGATTTGCCAGGTGCATGCACCAGTATGTTGACAAACCACGTCTACACGCGAATTACTCCCTCACGGAATTGATTTTCGTCATTGTAGCAAAGTTGAGAAATTTTGTCAATAGCATCAGAAATCCCTGCCTGCACCACCACCGCCGAAGCTTCCTCCGTCTCCGGAGCTTCCGCTGTCGTAGCTGTCATAATCATCGTCTCTGTCATCGTCATTGCCGGAACTTCCGCCGCTGCTTTTTCCTCCTCTTCCCAGAATCCAGCTCAGCGGAAACAGGGAATTAAAGAGCCGGTGCAGTACACTCATACGGTTAAAATTCTTTTTCCAGTAGTCTGCGGTATCCTTTCCCGACAATTTCATTATAAGGCCCTTCAGAACCAGAACCATAGTTACGATAAGAAATACAGGAAGCATCACGCACAACAGATATGCGCCCACCATGATCAAAACGATCATCACAAGCCCCAGTGCGATCTCCCAGACAGTTCCATCATCATCCTCATCCTCATCATCGTCCACATCCGGCTGCACCTTCTCATACCTGGGAGCTGTTATCTTCTCCAGCCCGTATTCCTCACGGATCTCATTTAACAGTGCATAATAAAGCTCCACGGTACCTTTTTCAAACTGATTGTCTTTATAGGAAGGAACTGCATATTCATCCAGAAGTCGTCCGGTCTTCGAATCAGGCAGCTTTCCCTCAAGACCGTAGCCGACAGATACCCAGACTTTACGGTCCGAAACCGAAAGGACGATCAGGACACCATTATTTTTCTTCTTTGAACCAATTCCCCATTTGCGACCGGTTTCCACTGCATAATCACTGATGTCTTCCCCATCGGTGGTATCCACAGTAAGGACAACCAGCTGCGCTGTGGTATCATCATACAGCTGCTCACCAGCCTTGCAAAGCTCTTCCTTCCAGGTATCGCTGAAAATCCCTGCATAATCATTAACATAGAATTCTTTTGTGGCAGACGGGATCTCCCCGAAAGCTGCCAGCGTACTTCCGGACAGCGTCAATACAAAAGCCAGCAGCACAGCCATCCGTCCGATCCATTTTTTCATAGGATATTCTCCCTCTATCCGTTCTTCATTTCATCAGAACAATGGTCTGATCTTATCACTCTGCCAGCATATCCCCTACATCCGGCGTATCTGCCGCTGAATCATCGGCCTCAAAATATGACGCCTTCTCAAAGCCAAGCATGGAACCAAATACATTCCCGGGGAATTTCACAAGCCTTGTGTTATAAGCTTTCACAGCCTCATTATAATCTTTTCTCGCTACAGAGATCCGGTTTTCGCTTCCGGACAGTTCATCCATCAGGCCCACATAAGTAGTGTCACTTTTCAGTTCCGGATAATTTTCCACTACAACCTTCAGACCGGAGAGTGCACTGTCCATCTGTTGATCTGCCTCAGATTTCTCTTCCACAGTATCCGCATTCATCAGCTGGTCCCTCGCCGCCAGAACCTTGTCAATAATCTCCGTCTCATGCTTCGTGTAACTTTTTACCGTGCTGACGAGATTCGGGATCAGATCTGCCCGTCTCTGCAGCATGGTATCCACATCAGCCTCTGCAGTTTCCACAGCTTCTTTACCTCCGGCAAGCCCGTTGTAACTGAGCATAAGTCCTCCGGCAAGGATCACGATCACTGCAATAACAGCAAAAAATACTTTCTTCATCTCTTTTCCTCCCTTCCGGTATCACAGATAACCTTTCAGCCTGCGATACAGGATTTTTTATATCCCCATTGTACCAGAGCATACGGGATTCCACCAGAAAAACTCACCTTTTTCAGTCAGAATTTTTCTGCCATTTCCATAAGTCCCTGATATATTTTTTCGGAAAGCGGAATGGAAACACCCAGTTTCTTCGCTTCTTTCACAATATAACCGCTGAAGGTTTCCAGCTCCGTCTGTTTTCTCCGGATGCGAAAATCCCTCTGCAGGGAACTGGTTGCATTATCTGCACCTTTCAGGATCTCTGTCACTTCTGCAATTTTCTTCTGCTGCCGTTCATCCGCATCTTTGACTCCAATACAAAGCCACGTAAACGCATCCTGCCGGGCAATGGAAAATCCACATTGACAAACATCATGGATATTCGCCATCCACATTCGCTATCTGCTCATTGTATCAAATATTCCCATACATTTCCAGAAAGCAATTTTCAGTGACATCCTGTTCGAAAAAATACAGAAACTTTTTATCCCGTCTTTTTTTGTCCCGGATTCTGGTGTATACTGGATATAAATTTTTTACGAAAAAAATAAAAATGTGAGGTGACAAAAATGGATGCCAAACCCGTTTTTCACGGAAGTGATATAGAAAAGATCTGCAGCTACTACAATCTGAAAAAAGAAAACATCGTCAAATTCGGTGCAAATGTCAATCCTCTGGGTCTTTCCCAAAAAGCCGGCAGAGCCATTGCAGAACACGTGGATATTCTTTCCTCCTACCCCGACAGAGAATACACATCCCTTCGGAATACGATTTCCGGCTACTGCAATATTCCCGCTGATTTCATTCTTCCGGGAAACGGCTCCAGCGAATTGATCTCCCTTCTGATCCAGGAGCGTGCCCCGAAGCACACTCTGATCCTTGGGCCTACCTATTCTGAATACTCCAGAGAGCTCTCTTTCTCCGGAAGTACCCAGGAATATTACCACCTTCAGGAAAGCAATGATTTCGAGCCAGACATTCCGGATCTCTGCCGGAAGCTGGAGCAGGGCTATGATTTTCTCATTCTCTGCAACCCCAACAATCCAACCTCCTCTGCCATCACCCAGGAAGAGCTTCGCAGACTCATCGGTTTCTGTGCAGAAAAAAATATCTTCGTGATGATCGACGAAACCTATGTAGAATTTGCCCCGGATATCAACGCCATCACCGCAGTTCCGCTGACACGGGAATTCACCAATCTCATGGTACTCCGCGGCGTATCCAAATTCTTCGCCGCTCCCGGAATGCGCCTGGGCTACGGCATCACCGGAAACATGGAATTTCTTGCAAAAATGCGCGAAAAACAGACACCATGGTCACTTAACAGCCTTGGTGCCTTTGCAGGAGAGATCATGCTGCAGGATGAAGATTATATTAAAGAAACCAGAAATCTGATCCTTTCCGAACGTGACCGGATGATCCGGGAGCTGAAGGATACAGACACCTACAAAATCTATCCCGCCTATGCAAACTTTATCCTGCTCAGGATCCTAAAAAACGGACTGACCTCCTATGACATATTTGAAGCCTGCATCAGACAGGGCATGATGATCCGTGACTGTTCTTCCTTCCAGTGCCTGGACGGGGAATTTGTGCGATTCTGTATTATGATGCCGGAGGATAATTCACGGCTTGTTAAAGTGCTGAAATCGCTGTAGTCCTCAAAGTTTTTCTGTATAACCTGTGTATACAAACGGGGCAGCACTCCAAAAACACCTCAAGGAGAATTTATTTTATGGACTTTTTCATTCTGGCAGCAATCCTTCTGCTGCTCATTCCATCCAGGCCTGTGGAATTCAATCCGGAATATATCTCGATGAAACAGACCAACATCATCCGCGGATTTTTTCTGCTGCTGGTATTCATGATCCACTTCTGCCAGTACATCCAGATGAACGGCCCCACAGACCGGATCTTCCAGTTCTGGCGCACCCACTCCGGCCAGCTGGTAGTCACCCTGTTCCTGCTTTATTCCGGATACGGTGTCTTCGTCTCCATCATGAAAAAAGGCACGCCCTACGTCCGCCGCATCCCAGTTCACCGAGTACTGCGGACACTGGTGCATTTTGATCTGGCCGTACTGCTTTATCTGGCAGCCTATTCTTTCATGGGAAGAACCTTTTCCATGCAAAAAATTTTCCTGGCACTGCTGGGCTGGGAAAGCCTCGGCAACAGCAACTGGTACATTTTTGTCATGTTGATCCTGTACCTCATCACCTGGTTCGCATTCCGGATCTTAAAAAACAGCCCTGTACCCTCTCTGCTTTTCATCACAGTTCTGACCGTGATAAGCATGTACATCCTGTCCCTCCACAAAACCGACTACTGGTACAACACCATGCTCTGCTACCCCGCCGGCATGTGGTACGGATTCTTTAAGGAAAAAATTGATGTAAAATTAAAGGCCACAAAGAATTACATCCTTGCAGCCCTTATACTCCTGGCCCTGCTCCTCGTAGTTTACAAAACCCGCCAGCAGATCTGTATGTATGCCATCGGCGCTGTTGTATTCGCACTGGTGGTTGTGATGTTTACCATGAAAATGCAGCTTGGAAATTCACTCCTGGAATTCACCGGAAAGCATCTGTTCGGATTGTATATTATGCAGAGACTGCCTATGGCCCTGCTGCAGCATACCGCCATTGGAGCAAATGCTTATGTTTATGCCGTGGTCTGTTTTCTGCTTATGTATTTGGTGGGGATTGGGTTTAGCTGGGTTTGCGAGATGGTGGATGAGAAAGTACTGGGGAAGATTTTTTCATAGACTTTGTAGGTTGCAGAGCCAGAAAGCTCTGTAACTGTCAGGATATTTTTGTTTGGTGCTGTCAGCTCTAAAGAGAAAACGCATACCGCTAAATCAGAATGAATGTACCGCCGATTTCAGAATAGGCGTACCGTTCAAGCAGAATTTGCAGCTGATCAATCCTTATAATTTGCCTTTTATTTCAACCACAACTTTTCCATGTGCTCCCAATGCTCCATATGGACCAAAACATACAACGACTTTTTTTCCGGGTTTAATATAAAACTGAAAGTCTGAATACTTCATTTTCATAACATAAGAATACCCCTGGCCGGAAAGTTTTTTCGAATATGCTGTTGCTATATTTTTCTTTACATTACTTTTTTTCCAGACGCAACATCTTGAACCGCCAACTTCTTTCCGTCTTTAAGACGATATGTTAAGCCATATTCTCTGCTTTCTCCAACTCCCCCTGCATACCACTCAGAGGCAAATCTAAAGCTTATGTAGCCGAATTGTCTCAGAAGTACTTCACAGTCGTAATTATAATCCGGAACTTAAAAAGCTGGTGAAGGGTGTTATGATTGAAAGCTATCTTCTGGAGGGCCGTCAGGATATCAGTGATCATATGACTCCTGGCTGTTCCATCACAGATCCTTGCCTCGGATGGGAAGATACAGAACGGCTGATTTATGATATTGCTGAGAAATGCTGATTTTTATGGATAATACAAATGTGAACAAATAACTATTCATAAAACAATAAACAGAACGAAATCCGGCTGACAGTCTGTGGATTTCGTTCTGTTTTCTAATAGTTTCTCTATAAAATAATACGTTTCGCAGGATACAATGCCCTATCGCTCCATTCTGCTTTTCTGCAGTCCAAAGAAATAATATTTTTCTCTGCACAGACATTTCTGATCAGTTCTTCTCCGTTGTCTGATGTAAAAAGTGCTGTGATTTCTTTCGTCTCTCCAACACTCCTTACACAGCAATCTACCAGTTCCGGAATCTGAAACAGTAATTCATCCATTTCTCTCATACTTTTTGACTGGTCGATGCGCCTTACAAAATCCAGACGCTTTATCTCACTTCCACAGATACATTTTCCGGGGATAATACGTGTATGGTCGCCGGTCCTGTATCTGATCAAAGGCTGTGCCTCCATCCCAATGGTTGTGATCACCAGTTCTCCCCATTGACCGTCAGGCAGAACATTTCCCTCTTTATCTATGATCTCTATGATACAGTGATTCTCTCGCATGTGCATGCCCTCATGAGCCTGACAGCAGATCGCGCCCCCAAGTCCCATCTCTCTGGAACCATAATGAGGCCAGAGAGGTGTTCCCAGAATTTTTTCTATTTCTTTCATTACTGTTTCCGAATAGGCATCCCCTGATATCAGTGCTCTCTTTATACTTCCTTTTCCACACATTCTAAGCATGGAAAGCAGTGCTGTCGGCATACCTACATAAGTGTCCGACTGTTCCTCTTCCAGAATTGTTTTTAACTCACCATAGGTTTTATTGTTCCCGGTTAAAAGGGGGTGTGCACCTATACGTCTGATTGCCTCTGCGATCAGCTCTCCCAGTCCAAAAGGACCGGAAAACGGCATAGCAACCATAGTCCGGCTTCCCGGATAAATAAACTCACCAAGTCCGGCCATAAAAAGTTCTATGGTATGTTCACAATCTCCTTCTGTATAAAATACACGTTTACCTGCACCGGTTGTTCCACTTGTCTGTTCTGAAATGATCCTCTGTATTTCTCCCTGGGAGCACAGTAACATCCTGCCTCCTTTCTGAGCAAGGTCGGATTCCGTTGTAAAGGGAAGGTTTTTCAGATCAGCAAGGCTTTCCAGCCTTTCTGGCAGATCTCTGTAAAACCCCTGCCTTTCTTTTTCTTTTTTCAAAACAGCATTCAGTTTATCCAGCTGTATTTTGTTTATTGCTTCCCTTGTAATATCTGTAATTTCTTCCTGCTTACAGATCATTGCATCTATATTGGATCGTTTCACTTTCTGTATAAATAGGTTCCTTTCAGATTAGTCAGATTATATGCACAGAACGGCACCATTCCATAATCAGGATCCACTTCACAGATATAACAGCGTTTCAGACGGTCAAGATCCAGATTCCAGGCATCCTGAAAGATCATGCCTGATACTGCAAAGGTTTCATTATGTATCCGGATCAGAAACTCATCCAACGCATCTGTCTGTGTCATTTCTCCTTCATCATAGTTTTTTGTACTGTAGCTCCACTGATTTTCCACATACTGTCTGGAATCATCACTGGTAGTACAGCAGCATCCTTTTCCTGATTTTTTTTCAAGAAGCTTCAGTTCCCGCTCCCCTTTTCTCAGATAACTTGCATGGAAGGAGCAGTAGGGATTCTCTGCTCCGCCGCCTGCAAAATCCTCAATTTTCATCAGTCCCTCTGTCTGTTCTTCCATAAGTCTCAGCATCTTTGGTATGGTGATGGGATTTGTGGGGCGCTTCTGGGAACATCTGCCAAAATAACTGATAGGCTGAAAATGTACGCCACGGACAAAGGGCATATGATTCAGACCAAATTTCAGGATATCCCCTATCTGCATATCATTTACTCCCGGCGCTATGACCGGCACAAGAGCAATACCAAGCTCTGCTTCTGAACAGTTTAAGATCGCCTTTTTCTTCAGTTCCATCATAGCCTGCCCACGCAAAGTCTCATAAACCTGATCTGTCACACCGTCAAACTGAAGAAATACTGTATTCAGTCCTGCTTTTTTCAGCTTTCTGGCATATCCATCCTCCCTGGCAAGCCGGATCCCATTGGTATTTAACTGAAAAAATGTAAATCCTTTTTTTCTTCCCATATGTATGATCTCAGGCAGATCATCTCTCATGGTTGGCTCTCCTCCTGAGAGCTGTATATTAAAAGGACCTCCGTGAGCCATCAGAAAATCATACTGTTTTTCTATTTCACTGATAGGAATATCTCCGTTTTCCCCGCCTTCTCCTGCTGAAGCAAAGCAGACAGGGCAATGCATATTACAGCGTTTTGTGACTTCCAGGATCATACAGCACCCTTTTCTTTCATGTTCCTCACAGAGTCCGCAATTATCCGGACAGGATTTTTCTTTAACCTTCGGATTTACAGGAGTTTCCGCTGAGAGATTTTCTCTTCCCCAGGAAAGATAATCTGTTACATTTCCCTCCCAGATCAGAGTCTGAAATTTCCCATGCGCATTACATTCTTTTACCAGATAAATCCCGTCTTCACCAATACACTTTTTGGCAGGAACTACCTTCATACATTCCGGACAGACACTTTTTGTTTTGCCAATGGTGATCAAAGCTCCAGCACCTCCCGTTCTGTCAGTATTTCCATAACTTTTGTATAAGTATCTGCAATAAGTCCGGGACATTTCTCCATAATTATGCCCCAGTCCAGATGAGTGATATCCTTACAGTAAAAAGCTCCAAATTCTTCTTCTGTCTTTTGGCGGAACCACTGATATAATTCCTGTACAGCCGGCTTCATCTGTGTATCTTCCTTCTCTTCAGGAGCCAGATTGCCGAGAAAATATCCGATGGCACAGGCACTTCCTGTCAAACACCCACAGGTATCTCCACAGTAACCAATTCCTCCTCCAAGGCCTCCCATTGCCTTTACAAGCTGTGGATTTTCCTCTCCTATGGTTTCCAGAGTCATGATCATAATGATCTGTGAACAATGATATCCCATGCTGCCTAATTCCATTATTCTTTCGTAAAGATCCATACATTACTCCTTTCTGCCAACCACCATGGTATAGCCTATTTTTCTGCCTTTATATTCATTCTGCAAAAGCTTATGATCCTCGCAGCAGAATGAATCATTCCAGATTGCTTCCAGATAATATTCTCTCCAGAGAGCAGTCTGATCCTCCTGACAGAGAATCGTAAACCCTGTTTCTTTCACAATTTCCAAAAGATTGCCCGGATCCAGATCTGACAGTAAAAGAAATCCTCCCTTTTTCAGTACACGCCAGCATTCAGAAACTGCCTTTTTCTGATCTCTGCTGACAAAAAATGCACACTGGCTGATACAGAGATCCATACTGTCAGCTGCATACTGAAGGTTCAGAAAATCTCCCCTCTGCACCTCACTGCTTCGCGGAGCAAGATCCACCCCCTGCACATTCAGACCAAATGCTTTCATGATCCGCACTGTCTCTCCCTCTCCTGCTCCCAGATCCAGAGCTTTCATTCCTTTTTTCAGTTCTATGCTTTTCAGAAGATGAAGTGTCTGCTCTTCCCCTCCGGGATGTCTGTTCATCTATTTATCCTCCAGTGCACGTTCCACTGCCAGAACCTTTCCAAGAGCCAGTTCTTCCGGAACATAGACAAAACCACATTTGGGACAAACCGGCATCTCAACAGGAAAACCGTTCTCCAGATACATAAATTTTGCTTTTCCTTTTACAAGAGGAACCTTGCATTTCATGCAGGTCAGCTTTCCCTCAGGATCAATGGTATAATATGTTCTCTCTGCTGCCATTACTGTCCCACCCTTTTCATAATATTCATTCTGTGACTGTATGCTCTGCGTACCAGATACCCATCTTCTGTTTCCACAAATCGCACCCAGAATGTCACATTTCCAAGTCTGCTCCTTGTCACCAGTTCTTTTGTCTCTTCATCAAAAATCGCTTCCTGGTTTTCTCTGTAATCTGATAATACACGCTCCACATCACTTTTCAGTATCATGCGTTCATCCATCATACTGATAGCATCTTCTGTATATGCAACGGTATAATCTTTTTTCTCCATCATCAGTTCCTCATTCCATATATTTTTTAAAAGCTTCTCTTTTAGCCCAAGCCGGTTGTAGCGTTTTTCACTGATATCCGGCATATTGACGGCATTTGTGCCATACAGAAGTTCAAGGATATGTCTGGATTCCCTGCCTTCCCTGACAAATCGGTCCCTGCATGCCATGCAGTACGTTATATATGGGGCATCGGATCGTTCCAGACACTTTTCTGTCATTTTATCTGCCATCTCTTTATTAGCGTAGGAAGTCAGTCCGCCGTATCCGCAACAGGGAGACAGATCTCTGGAATATTCTGTGTTTACAACAGTGCACCCCATATCTGCAAGAAGCTCTCTTATTATGTCCTGTGTCTGCGCATCACCCCTGGCTCCGCAGGCATCATGTATTGCAACAGGTATCTCCAGCCCTTTTGCCTGTGCGGGAAGTCCGATTTCCTTTAAGATCTCCCAGATTCCTGTGACTCTGACGCCAAGACTCTCTTTTAACTGTTTCATACAGCTTGGACAGCCTGCTATGATCATGGGATCTCCCAGCTTTGCAAGCTCCTGCTTCAGCTGTTCATTTACCTTTTCTGTCATTTCATAGCGTCCTGCCCATTCACTGATAGCACCACAGCATCCCAGCATCAGGGCAACACCGCCCTCTGTCCTCCTGCAAAGATCCTCATATGCCTCTGTGACAACATCCGGCGCTATGGCTCCTGCCTGACATCCCGGAAAAAATACATATCTGCAGGTTTCATATCCCGGCTGAGGTCTGCATAAGAAAGCCTCCGAATTGGAGAACAGCATATCCATCAGTGCAAATTCATGAGGTGCCAGAGGCATCTTGTCTGTAGATACCATATTTTCTCTTGCAGATTTGCAGACCTGGCTCATATCAAACCCATTTGGACAGGTTACAGTGCACTGTCCGCAGAGCGAACAGGAATTCATCGGTTTATTCATCTGGTGATCTCCCATAATGATCTGGGTATTATTATAAATCTCACGTGCAAGAAGACCAGGGTGCTTTTTATATTCACTTAAATAGACACAGCTTTTCATACACTCATCACAGTGGCACTGAATGCATCGCTTTGCTTCCTCCATAGCTTCTTCTTTTGAATATCCATCTATGCTGCAGGGAATCTTTTTGGAACCTTTCATCCCTTCCATATTTGTATAGAGCCTGGTAGTAACTGCTCCTTCACTGCCTCTGTTGCTGTGGGGCGAAAGATTCTGTACAAGGAGATCTACAGTCAGGGCAGCTCTCTTTGCAGCAAAAGCCGCATCCATCACAGACTGGGCCAGACCGCTGACAATTCCCGCCTGTTCTCTCAGCATGATCTCTGCATCTGCTGTTTCTTCAGGAGCCAGCTTTTTGGCCACCTCCTCTGAAGCACAGACCACATCTGCCTCCTTCATTTTCTCTCTGATAAACGGAAGGTCAAGACTGCATCCGAATTCAAAGGAAAGATCCATGGAACTGAGACGTTTTGCTTCATTCCTACAATCTGATTCCGAAAGCTTTGGTGCTGCTGCTGCAATATAGGCTTCATAATCTTTCTCCTGACAGTAAATGGTTGCAGGATACATCTTCTTTTCCAGCTCCCCTGCAAGAAACAGCGGGAATAATCCTGAGCCAAAAATCACAGCCTTTTTTTTCTTTCTGATACGAAATACACTGCTCCGTTTTCCAGGTTCCCCATATCGGACAATGGCACGCTCTACTTCACGTATGGATATGCCATCACCCAGCTCACAAAGCCTGCATTTCTCCTCACAGGGTGCAGTACAGCCGCTACAGAGGATCATGGGAAATGGTGTGATCTTCTCATAGATCCCCAGAGCTTTCTTAAAATTTCCTTTTGCAGCATAAAACAGCATTTCTTTTGTATCTGCTTTGAAAGGACAGGCTGCAACACAGTACGCCGGCTGTTCATGAACACAGAGGCTGATCATATGATCCATCTCTTCCTTTGACATTCGATTTACGTGATAAACATGAGTGGAACCTCTCTCCTGTATATATGTCATAACCCGATACTCCTTTCATTTCCAAAGGGGAGACAGTCTCCCGTCTCCCCTTATTATATCATATGATAAAATTATACTGAGAATTATTTCTCAAGTTCCTTTAATGCTGCAAGAACCTTTTCCGGACGGGCAGGAACACGTGTGATACGTGCGCCTGTAGCATTGTAGATTGCATTCAGGATCGCAGGATGAGGAGCATCCAGCGGAGCCTCACCACAGCCGGCAGCACCGTAAGGACCGCTTGGGCGATATGTTTCATTGAAATGAAGTTCAATATCATCCGGCGCATCATTTGGATACGGAATACCACAGTTCTTCAGAGAAGTATCATGGTTCAGATCCTCGAAATCTTCTGTAAGAGCAAGACCGATACCCTGTACAAGACCACCGTAGAAGTTGCCTTCTACAAGAAGTCTGTTCATGATCGTACCTACGTCAGCCACACAGGTGAATTTTTCAACTTTAACTTTACCTGTTTCTGTATTAACAGCAACTTCCGGAAGGAAGATCGTGTACATGTAGGTTGCAAACGGATCACCCTGTGCTGTATCCTGATCGATCGGATGATCTGCACAGAAGGTTGTCACCCAGTTACCTTCATATTTTGTTGCAAGACCTTCAGCCACCATCTCATCATAAGTACGGAAGGTTCCGTCTTCTTTCTTCATAGCTGCCACAAGGTTTTCTGCTGCCAGACGACATGCATTACCTGACATAACCTGTGAACGTGATCCACCTGCAGGACCTGCATTAGGACATGTCTTGGTGTCATTCATAACAAGTTTGATCTGTTCCGGTCTGATTCCTGCCTGACGAAGTGTTTCATGAGATGATACAAGAACACCCATATCAGCGCCCTGTCCGTGATCTTCCCATGCAGCATACATTGTAACTGTTCCATCCGGATTCAGCTCTGCGAATGCGTTTGATGTATCAACACCGTCAAGGCCACAGCCATATACACCGAGAGATACACCGATGCCATATTTGATCTTGCCATCAGAAGCTGCATTCTTTTCAGCCACACGTTTCTTAGCTGCTTCATACAGTGGACGTGCTGTCTTGAACAAATCTTCTTCACAGTATACTTCAGGCGGATAACCTGTAGGGATTGTACTGCCTTCGGATTCTTTGTAACAGTTCATTTCACGGATATCGAACGGGTCGATTCCCATCTTTGCTGCCAGAACATCTATCGCGATCTCAGATCCCATGTAAGACTGCGGAGAACCGTAAGCACGGAATGCGGAACCCCATGCGTGGTTTGTAAATACTGTTGTAGATTTATTGCGGATAGAATTGATTCCATAACCTGCACCTGTAAACTGGGAAAGTCTCATTGTAAGCAGGTCACCGAATTCTGAGTATGGACCATGATCCACATAGTTATTGCCCCAGAGTGCAAGAAGCTTACCGTTTTCATCTGCTGCAAGCTTGATATTCATAAATGCAGGAGATCTCTTTCCCGTATATGTAATATTCTGGAACTGATTAAATACCAGAGATACTGGACGTTCAAGAATCTTAACAGCAGCACCGATCAAAGCCTCATTTGTAGGAGAGAACTTATAACCAAAGGTTCCTCCTGCATGGTTCTGAACAATTCGTAAGTTCTCCATTGGCACACCGATACCATCAGCGATCATAGGCATATGCAGATGGATACCAATGGATTTGGAATGAACAGTTATCATACCGTCTTCGTCAATATAACCATAACCGCAGTCCGGCTCAAGATGAAGATGAGGCTGACGTGAACAGTAAGATTCTATCTCAACCTGCTGTGAATCCGGAATGCTGTCCCAGTCAAAATCAGGACCCTTGATACAGTTTGTCTCAAAGAATGCGTTCGGAGTACCGGGATGAATCTCCGCTGCATCCGGTGCGATGGCATCCATTGCATTCATGTATGCAGGAAGCTCTTCAATCTCAACTTTAACTGCTTCTGCTGCTGCCCGTGCATGCTCTTCTGTATCAGCAGCTACAATGGCAATCGCATCACCAAACTGGAAGATTTTTTCATCGCAGAGTACAGGACGTTCGAATCCGTCTGTTTTGTTGTGTTTTGGAAGCATTACAAGACCATTGATCTTATTGGTTCCGCCTGCTGCCTTAATATCTTTTGCTGTGATAACACGGACAACACCAGGCATGCTCTCTGCTTCTGTTGTGTCAATGCTGAGGATATTTGCATGAGAAACCTTTGCCTGTGTAAGAGCAAGACGAAGTGTTCCTGATGGCATCTTTAACGCATCATCTGCACCAAAGTCCCAGGTACCTGTTACCTTCTGTGCTGCTGACGGACGGATATAATTTGTTCCAACAATAGAATCCCCTGTCTGTTTGAACACAAGGTCTTCCTTTGTCATCTCACCGCGCATAACTGCTGCTGCTGCCATAGTAGCATCAATCAGCGGCTTATAACCTGTACAACGGCAGAGATTACGCTGTTTATTAAACCAGTCTCTTACCTCCTCACGGGTAGGACTTGGATTATTATCCAGAAGTACTTTTGCGGAAATAATAAATCCCGGTGAACAGAAACCGCACTGTGCACATCCATATGCCATCCACGCAACTTGGATCGGGTGCATATCAGAAATTGTTCCCACACCTTCAATGGTTGTGATCTCTGCATGATCGGGAACACGACTCATCTTATAGATACAGGATCTTGTAACTTTTCCGTTCATAATAACATTACAGGCTCCACAGTGACCTTCACCGCAGCCGATCTTACATCCTGTAAGAAGAAGGTGATTACGGAGTACCTGCGCCAGTGTCTCATCCTTATCAAGAATAAGTATTCTCTCAACACCATTAATCTTCAATGTCTTTTTAATCATGTCCCATTCCTCCTTTTAAAAATATTCGTTTCCATCTTACTGATCTTCAGGCTTATGCGTTCCGCACGGATCATGGTCAGCTCCTCTGCCTGTCAGATCTTTCAGTCTCTCTATTCCTCTGGCGGAATAGAAAACAATGGAAGAACTGCTTCCGTCCAGATTCTCACCGCTGAGCTTTAAAACATTTGCATTCTCATAATAATCGATGGGAAGCGTCCGGCTGTATACAACCCCTGTACGCTCATCTTTTACCTGTACAGTAACTTCTTTTGCGGTAATCTCAAAAATCTTATCCATAAAAAAGTTCTCCTGTCCACGTTATTTTATATATCCATACTACCATGATTTTGCACAATTATACAAATTACAAATAATTAATAGTTGGCTATTTTATATATTCCAGACAATTTTATTTTGTTGTATTTAAAATTTTAACTATTTTTATTCTTTTATATGTTATAATAATATCAAATTTGTATAATGTCATTGAAAGAAGGAGGTATCTGAATGCAGACAGGCGCCCTCATCGTGGCTGCGGGGAAATCATCACGAATGGGAGACTTTAAACCCATGCTTCAGCTTGGCTCCATTTCCATCGCACAGCGCGTGATCAATAATTTCCGGCAGGCCGGAATCTCCAAAGTAGTAGTGGTAACCGGATATCATGCAGATGTTCTGGAATGCCACCTGGCTTCCAATAATGTAGTCTTTCTTCGAAATGAGAACTATGCAAACACTCATATGTTTGATTCTGTTAGGATTGGACTTGAGTATCTGAAAGACAAAGTGGATACGGTACTCTTTACACCTGTTGATGTTCCGCTGTTCACAGCCCAGACAGTCACGCAAATGCTCTCTCTGGGGCGTCCCCTTGTAACTCCGGTCTGTAATGGCAATCCCGGTCATCCCATTCTGATTCGTTCCACACTGATTGATTCCATTCTAAGTGATGACGGAAAATCAGGACTTAAAGGTGCTGTGGATAATTGCGGGGAACCCATGTATTATCTTAATGTAGAGGATCCCGGTATTATTCATGATGCTGATACACCAGAGGATTACGATGAACTCCTCCGCATACACAACCAGAGCCTGATCCGTTCTGAAATCCATATTCAGCTAGCCCGGGAAAAAGTTTTTTTTGATGAAAAGCTCTATTCGCTGCTTACACTGATCCATGAAACAGGATCTGTCCGTGATGCCTGTGAGCGCATGCACATTTCCTATTCTACCAGCTGGAACCTGATCCATACCCTGGAATCACAGCTTCATGAACCTCTGATCATCAGAAGCCAGGGCGGTACAAGGGGAAGCCATAGCGAACTGACACCATACGGCGAAGAATTTCTGAAACGATATGCCCGTTTTTCAGAAGAAACACGTTCCTGTTCAAAAAAAATATTTGAAGAATGTTTCGGAGGATTTTTAAATGCGTAGCCTTTATCTGGTCCGGCATGGAAAACCACAGTATCCGGATGAACATTCTTACTGTGTGGGACAGACAGATTTCTCTCTATCCATGCTTGGACACTTGCAGGCAGTCCTTCTTAATGAAGAATTGTCCGATAAAATATCAAGGATATACTGCAGTCCTTTGTTAAGAGCTGTTGAGACAGCAGGCCATATGGCACCTGAGCTTCCACATATAATTGTTTCTGATCTGTCAGAACGAAATCTGGGAGAATGGGATGGCCTTTCTTTTGATAAAATACGCCAGAGATGGCCGGACATTTATAAAGCCCGTGAAAATAACCCTGATCATCCGATCCCGGGAGCAGAAACTCCTGCTGCATCTGGTTTTCGCTTTTCGCAGGCAGTTCATAAGATTCTTTGCGCTTCTGAAGGTGATATTGCAGTGGTAGCTCATACAGATGTAATCTCTTCTTATATATATGCATTACATTCCGGTATGTACAGCAGGCAGCGGTTTCGTCTTCCCTGTGGCTCTTACTATCATCTGGAAGTGAATGAAAGAAATAATATTTCTTTCTCTGATCCCAGTTATATACTGCCTCATCCTGAATTAAATGACGGGCTATGCTTCAGGCTTCGCAATGCGGTTTCTCTGCCCCGTCATGTACAGGCTCACAGTGATGCTGTTACTGAACTTGCCTGTTGTTTATGCAATATGTTGGAATCCAATGGTTATATCTTTGATCAGAAGCTTGTTCGCTCCGGTGCACTTCTGCATGATATTGCCAGACTTCAGAGGCATCACACCAAAACAGGCGGTGAACTTTTCTTACAGTTAGGTTATCCTGAGATCAGCCAGATTATTTCACAGCACCATGGTCTGCTGGAAACCAAGCTGGATGAAGCAGCTATTGTATTTCTGGCTGATAAACTGATTCAGGAAACACAACGTGTAACCATAGAAAAAAGATTTGCCGACAGCATGAGTAAATGCAAAAGTCCGGAAGCTTGCAAAGCTCATGAGCAGCAGTTAGAACAAGCCCGCAAACTGCAGGACATGATACAGTCGCTCTGCCATATCACGCTTTAGTCCAGGCAGACATACACAACTGGAGCAGAAAAATCACTTAATTTAGTTAGGAGGTATTTTATTATATGAGAACATTATTTCAGACAATAAAACAACAATTCCTAGAGGAAAACGATCTTGTACTTGTTTCCGTTACAGCATCCTCAGGGTCTACACCAAGAGGTGCCGGTTCCCGCATGCTGGTCGGAAAAAGCGGCAGAATTTCCGGAACCATCGGAGGTGGAGCTGTAGAATATCGTGCTGAATGTATGGCATTGGATATTCTTGAAAAAAAGGAATCCTGCCAGCATGAATTCCGGCTGAATCATAAAGATGTTGAAAATATTGGTATGATCTGTGGTGGTGATGTTACGGCCTTTTTCCAGTATCTTGATCATAACGATCCGATTATTATGGAAATCACGGAAACTGCGGAAAAATTCTATGAAGAGCGAAAAGATTTCTGGCTGATCTGCGATCTTCTCACCACCTCCGGTGTGAGCCTCTACAGTCCTGCATGCGGTCTCATCGGAACTGCCAATGTTCCTTCTTCTGTATTATCTTCTTTATCTGCAAAGCCACACCGATATCATAGTGAAGATTATGATCTGTTTTCTGAACAGATTGGAACCTCAGGAACTGTCTATGTATTCGGCGGCGGACATGTCTCACAAAAGCTTGTCCCAATCCTTGCAAGCGTTGATTTTCGCTGTGTTGTCCTGGATGACCGGCCGGAATTTACAGATCCTGCTCTTTTCCCGGGAGCAGTTGAAACAATACTTTGTGATTTCAACCATCTAAAGCAGTATGTTTCTATCACAGCTGCTGATTATTGCTGCGTCATGACACGCGGACATTCCTATGATACCATTGTACAGGCACAGCTTCTTGCTACACCTGCATGCTATATAGGCGTCATTGGAAGCCGCGCAAAAAAAGCTGCTGTATTTCGCCGTCTGATTGAAGAATACAACATTAATGAACAAGATTTAAACCGTATCATCTCACCTATAGGACTGGAGATCAAAGCAGAAACACCGGCTGAAATCGCCATTTCCATCACAGGACAGATGATCCAGGTTCGTGCTGACAGAAAGGCTACATCAAAATGATGACAAAATCAGTATATAAAGCTGTAATATTTGGTGCCGGACAAATTGGACAAATGACAGCAAGACTTCTCAACAGTCCCTGTCAGCTCCTGTGCTTTGCTGATAATGACCCCCATAAACACGGATCCTATATTGGGAATATTCCAGTCTGTTCTCCGGATGCTGCAGTAGCACTTCTCCCGGATCTGGTCATCCTGGGAGTTCTGGATGAAGAACGGCGTAATTCTATGATAAAACAGATGGAAAACCTGGGTTATCACGGACCTTTTCGTGATCCCTCCGTCCTTCGCATGTTTGACGCACGGGTTGCTGTTATGCGTCTTTTATCTGAGCAGATCTATCAATTGGATATTCCGGGAAATGTTGCAGAACTGGGTGTTTTCCGAGGTGAATTTTCTTCCCTGATCAGTGCAGCCTTTCCAGACCGAAAAATCCATCTTTTTGATACTTTTGAGGGCTTTTCAGAAAAGGATATCACAATAGAAGCCTCCGGTAATCTGTCCCGCGCCAAAACAGGTGATTTTTCTTCTACTGATATTGACTCTGTTCTTCATGTTATGCCAGATCCTACACGTACTGTGATCCACAAAGGATGGTTTCCAGATACCTTTTCCGATGTTAGAGATGAAACTTTTTGTTTTGTATCTCTGGACGCGGATCTTTATGCTCCAACTGCTGCTGCACTTCCTCTGTTCTATGAACGCCTGGCCACCGGAGGAGTTCTCTTGGTTCACGATGTGTACAGTACACAGTTTTCCGGATGCCGAAAAGCGGTTGGGGAATTCTGTCTGAAAAACCATCTGTTTGCAGATCCTGTATGCGATCTGCATGGAAGCGCAATAATCCGAAAATTATAAAAAGAAACGCCGGAACCGGTATTTACCGGAACCAGCGTTTCTTTTTCGTTTATTTATTGTATAGCCCTTTTTCACGTCCATGCCTAACCTTTATAAAGTTCCTTTCAGAACATTTTCCAACTGTTCATCGGACAGATCAACATGATAAAAAAGATCGAAAAATTTATGTATTTCTTCATTGATATCACATTTAATATATTCCGGATAAATCAATGCTGAGAACCATCGCATACCGATCAGACGATTTGGTCCTGCCGGACGATCCACCCAGCTAAACGGTGCATTCGGAGTTCCATAAACCTTTTGGTCCTGTACTGCTTTTAATGAAGCATAATCAGGATTGCTCAGGATATCTTCTGCTGCAGAACTTCCGCTTTTATCTGCCTTTGGTTCACCATTTACAACAATCACATCCGGATCCCATGCAAGAAGCTGTTCTGCTGAAATCTGAACACGAGATCCATCTCCCAATTCCAGATCTGCAACATTGACTGCATTGATGACATCAAAAATCTGTGCATGCTGGGATCCCCTGGGTGCAGTTTCCAGTGAATCCTCTCCATTACCGAAGTATACACTGACTTTCTTTTCTTCTGGAATATCTGAAAGTGCATTAATATCAGTAAATACCTGCTCCGCATACTGGGCAAGCTCTTCTGCATGATCTTCTACACCAAGAAGTTCGCCCATAAAACGAAAAGCTTCCGCAGAATTATTAAGCTCGTTGTCTACTGCAACAACCGGAATTCCAAGGCTTTCTGATAACGCATCGCAATCAGAAACCATTGCATCATTAATCTTTCCACTATTAATAGCAATTGTAGGATTGGCAGCAATTACTGCTTCATAATTGACAGCATCACCCATTCCAAAATTAGGAAGATCCTGATATTTGTCCAGAATAATAGATTTCTCAACATCATTCAGTTCATAATTCCACCCAAGAAGCTTATCCGGTGCAACCATATACAGAAAAATTGCAGCTACAGGACCCGCTGAAAAAACAGATTCAATATTTTCTGCTGTTGGGACAGTTACTTTTCTTCCTGCCATGTCTGTGATCTCACGGGTTTCAGCAGTTTCCTGCGTGGCATCCTGCTCCGCACTCTGCGTCGGCTCTTCAGCAGCAGCTTTCGTCTCAGAATATCCTGTCAAAAGACTGACTGACATCACCAGACATATAAACAGAGCCAAAAGTTGTCTGTGCTTTTTCATAGACTCTCTCCTTTCTTTTCTCCGCATTACTCATAATTGACGCTTATTGAAATTGACTATACAATTTTTAAGTATTATAATGTATATGCGAATAGTTTTTAAAAACAATTCGGTTTTTCTGAGTATAACACCGTAAATTTGATTAGTCAAGTTACAAGGATGAAGGATTATGAATCTGACAGATAATGAAAAAAATGCCGCCGCTGCCCGACAAAGACGATATGTTCTGCTGTTGGCGGTTATGCTGGTACTTTTGTTTATCATTATAGTACTCTCATTCTGGGTGGGATATTATCCGCTTACACCAGTGCAGGTACTAAATGCATTTTTATCAAAATTTGGTTTTAAAGGAGATATTTTACCCCAGGCAGTTACCATATTCTGGAATATCCGTCTGCCCCGTATTCTGTCTGCTTTATTTATTGGTGCTTCCCTCTCGGTAGCAGGTGCAACCTATCAGGGAATGTTTCGCAATCCACTGGTATCTCCGGATATCCTTGGAGTTTCTTCCGGTGCAAGTCTCGGAGCTGCTTTTGCAATTTTAAACGGAGCTTCCAACTGGATGATTCAGCTTTCTGCTTTTGCAGGTGGTGTGGCCGCAGTAGCCGCATCCTATCTTATCAGCCGAAAATCCGCACATTCCCAGACCCTCAGTCTTGTTCTGACCGGAACTATGATCATGTCACTCTGCAATGCCGGTGTCACAATGATCAAATATGTGGCAGACCCCAATGATGTTCTCCAGCAAATTACTTTCTGGCTTATGGGCAGCTTAACCAAAACCACAACCAAATCCTTTTGCTGGAGTGTTCTTCCAATGATCATTGGATTAAGTCTGATTTTTATTTTTCGATGGCAGATCAATCTGCTGACTTTGGATGAAGAAGAAGCCAAAAGTTTAGGAATCAATGTGCGTAAATATCGTCTGATTTTTATAGTCGCTTCCACATTACTCAGCGCCGCTGCAGTCTGTCTTGGAGGATTGATCGGATGGGTCGGGCTGATGATTCCCCATCTGGCACGTGCACTGGTTGGCGTTGATTACAGAAGGCTGATACCTGCAAGTGCGATCCTTGGCGGCGGATACCTGATACTTGTTGATGATATTTCCCGTTCCCTTTTGTCCATGGAACTTCCACTTGGCGTTGTCACAAGTATCATGGGCGCCCCCTTCTTTATCTATCTTATCATCAAACGAAAGGAGCGCGCGTAATTATATGCTTCTGGAAATTGAAAATGTTTTTGGCGGTTACGGCAATGGTGATATTTTAAAGGGTATCAGCTGCAGCGCAGACTATGGTGATGTGCTTTGTCTGCTTGGCCCTAATGGTTGCGGAAAGACCACTCTGTTCCGCATGATATTAGGTTCCCTTCCTGTTTCTAATGGAAAAATAAAGATAGCCGGAAAAAATATTAGTGACTTTACAACCAAAACACTGGCAAATATGATTGCATATATTCCCCAATATCATTCCCCTGTATTTGCCTATACAGTTCTTGATATGGTAATTATGGGGCGTGCTTCTCATTTCTCCGCATTTGAAACCCCAAAAGAGCCTGATCAGGAAGCAGCTTTTGCTGCCTTGGAGAAAGTAAATGCCCTGCCTCTTGCCAACAGGAAATATACTTCCTTAAGCGGAGGACAAAGGCAATTGGTTTTAATTGCCCGTGCAATCTGTCAGTCTGCAAAAATCTTCATCATGGACGAGCCAGCCGCCAATCTGGATTATGCCAATCATCAGCTTCTCATGGAAGTAATTTCAGGGCTGTCCAATCAGGGCTATTGCATTATTATGTCAACACATAGTCCTGAGCATCCCTTTTCCGTGGGAAACAAAGTTCTTCTCATGAAATCCGGAAAGGTTATGGGATTCGGCTCTCCCAAAGAAATCATTACATCTGAAACCTTACAATCTGTTTACGATATTGAAATGGATGTGATAACTACACACGACCGCTATGGCCGTGAACGAACTATCTGTTTACCGGTAAATAGCTCACCAAAAGCATTTTAGGAGAAATGATACATGGACTCTATATTGGATTATTTTATTTCTCTGCAGGAATCTGAGCCTGCAGAATTACCTGAGCGGGCTATAGAAAGATGGAATAAACGTGCAGACTTTTGGGAAGACGCACGCAAAAAGAAAGAAAAAGGTGATGAACGTGTCATCAGCGCAATAAACTACCTGGATTCCAAAGGACTTCTTGAAAAAAATTATGATGTCGCAGATATTGGATGCGGTCCCGGACGGTTTGCTGCTGCATTTGCCAAATATGTACACAAAGTAGTGGGGCTGGATATTTCTGATAAAATGGTTAAACACGGAATGGAACATATCCAAAATGAAGGCTTAAATAACGCTATACTCTATACATGTAATTTTCAGACATTAGATATTGATAAATCGGGGTATACGCATGCATTTGATTTGGTATTTAGTTCCATGACACCTGCAATCCACAATATGGACGGACTGATAAAATCTATGGAAATGAGCAGGGCATGGTGCTGTAATATCACGCATCTTGACAGACGAAATTCACTCAGGTAACAGATCTTACAGGAAGTATTTGGCAAACAAACAGCACCCCAATGGAATGGGCGATGGTTTTTCTCTCTTTTCAATATATTATTTCTGCTTGGATATAATCCTGAAACAAGCTATGAAAAACTCCATCGTGAAACCTGGGTAACTCCGGATGAACAATATATTGATTCCCTCATGGAGCACATGCTTCCTTCTTAAGAATATACACAGGAAAACGCAAATAAAATCATGCAATGGATTCAATCTCACTTAAACAAAGATGGGCAGATCAAGGAAATAACTGATTCCACTTATGGAAGAATTCTCTGGGATGTTCGAAACAAAACAATACGACCTGACTATAGAACTATTATAAAATGAAATGGGACTTTACTATGACTCAACATATATTTTTAACTGGTAAAAAACACATTGGAAAATCTACATTGATCCAAAAGATATTAGATGATTATAAGAAAACCTCTGATGGATTCCTGACTGTCCGCACAAAAAACTATCTGAAGGATCAGTATTCAGTTCATATGTACCATCTAAAAGAGAAGGAGCTCCCAAACGAATCTAATCTTTTGTTTTTATGCGGAAAAACAGATGAACACACTGCCGATACCTTTGATCGCCTTGGATGCAATATTCTTTCCATGTGTTCTGACTGCTCTTTAATTGTTATGGATGAGCTTGGTCCACATGAAGCAGACGCAGCTTTATTTCGGAGAAAAATCCTAAACCTTTTGGATGGGCAGACTCCCATTTTAGGGGTATTGCAAGAACCTGCAGAATCTTTCTGGCCTGAAATCGTAAATCACCCAAAGGTAGAAATCATTATAATTTCTGAAGACAATCGAAATGATTGCTCTTTACTTAATCACATTCAATATAAAATCTCATCTCCTTAATAATTACTCCCGGGGCTATGCGCTCGGAACTAACCAAAGGGTCAAGTAGCTTTTGAGAAGTCTCTTTGTGTATTTTCAATATTTTTATTCTCAAATCACCCCAAACACCTTCATCGCATTACTCTCCGTCACAGCCACAACCTCCTCGCAGCTGATTCCCTTAATCTCCGCAATGGTCTTCACAACCTCCGGCAGATACAGGGAGCTGTTTCTTTTTCCACGGTTCGGCACAGGTGCCATGTACGGGCAGTCGGTTTCCAGCAGAATCTGATTCAGCGGTGCATACTCTGCCACTTCCTTCAGCTTCCGGGAATTCTTAAAAGTAACCACTCCGCCGATTCCGAGATAAAGTCCCATATTCAGATACTCTCTCGCAATTTCTTTGCTATAGGAAAAGCAATGGATAACTCCACCATACATCCCGTCCTTCATATATTCTTTCACGATATTCAACGTATCCTCCGCAGCGTCACGGCTATGAATGATAAACGGAAGCTGTTTCTCACGGGCAATGTCCATCTGCTGGCGGAATACCTTCTGCTGGAGAAGATGCTCCTCCTTCTCCTTATGCCAGTAATAATCCAGACCGATCTCACCTACAGCCACAGTCTTTTCCATGTCGCAATATCTGCGGATCTCATCCAGAACTGCTGCATCCACCTTATCCGCATCATCCGGATGAACACCCACTGCGCCATAAATAAAAGGATACTTCTCCACCAAATCATAAACCCGGTCAAAATGTCCCACAGAAGCACACACATCCACAATATGCCCGATCCCGTTCTCCTGCATACTATCCAGTATGTCAGAACGATCCTCATCAAAAGCCTCATCATCGTAATGTGCATGGGTATCAAAAATCATAGCTTTATCCACAGTCATCTCGTCACCGACGGAAACTTTTCCACCTTTCAGCACTCTTGTAAACACACCTTCCCGTGGCATGATGCATTCACCCATCTTCTGAAAAATGGCACAGCCATTGTGGCACTCCTTTCCGATCTGAGTCAGCTCCAGCACAACCTCACCGCAACGAAATCTGGTGCCAACCGGAAGCTTTGCAAAATCAATCCCTTCCACAACCAGGTTCTCACCAAAAGCACCATCCTCGACCTCTGCGCCCTTCGCACGAAACACATCGATCTTTTCACCGGAAAGAAGACTCACCTGCCGATGCCACTTTCCGGCATGAGCATCCCCTTCAAGCCCCCAGTCCTCCACAAAAACCGCAGACCCAACATTCTTCTTCTGTGTTCCTTTCTTCTCACTGATACAAACCGCAAGTACTTTTCCCATAATAATAACTCCTATTAATTACACATCATTACCAAATTTATTTCTCTCTATCTCTCACACCATTTAACCATCATCACCAGCAGAGCTCAACACCCGTAAAAAAACAAGCCGCGTAGCGTGTCATCGAACTGGCCCTGCCTCCGTTGAGCGTTCGTTAGTATACCCGCCCACACCTCTCTCATTTCTCTCCATGTCCGCTAAAACCTACTATCCTCAAACACCAGGCCCGCGCAGCCACACTTCTCTCTATGTCCGGTAGAACCTAACATCCCCAAACGTCAGGCCCGCGCAGCCGGGGCCGTCCTGCAGACGTCAGCGAAGTGCCCGTCGAGAGGCGAGGATAGCTGCTGCCACCAAGCGCCCTGTTTGAGCCGCAGGCGAGTTGGCGCGACTGGCAGCAAACCGGCGCCGCAGCCGAACAGGGCACGAAGCGTGTCTGCAGGACGGCCCCGGCTGCGCGGACCGTCCGTTCGTTAACACCCCCGTTCTACCGACCACACTCCCCCACATCTCCAGTCAAAATCTCAATCCCATGCCCCAACGCCTCAATAATAACCTCCAGGCATTCCCTGACAGCCTTAGGACTCCCCGGCAGATTAACGATCAACGTCCCCTTCCGGATCCCAGCTGTAGCCCGGCTCAGCATCGCCCGCTTCGTGATCGTCATACTAAACGCCCTCATCGCCTCCGGAATCCCCGGCACACGCCGCTCGATCACATCCTCCGTAGCCTCCGGTGTCACATCCCTCTGAGAAAACCCGGTACCACCCATAGTCAAAATCAGCTCCGCAAGCCCCAGATCTGCGATCTCAGCCATCCGGCTTCCAAGCATCCCACGGTCATCCGGCAAAACATCCACAGAAACAACCTCATACCCGGCCGCCTCCATAATTTCCTTCACAGCAGGACCACTAAGATCCTCACGCTCCCCTCTGTAACCCTTATCACTAGAAGTGATCACAGCAACTCTCTTCATCACTCAACCTCCGATCTGTGCCATACAAAGCTTCTCCGTCTTATCATCCTTCTGTTTCTCCAGACTTCCGCCAAAAGCATGCCCGTCCGGTTTCTCCGCCAGAGCCTCCAGGATCACAGCCTCCAGGATCACAGCCTTCAGCACCTCATCCGAACCACCACCGCGGATCACCTCCCGAAGATCCCTTCCCGCCGCATACTGCAGACAGGTCTTCAAAAAGCCCTGTGAAGTCAGCCGGATCCGGTTACACTCCCCACAGAACTTATGACTCACCGCGCTGATAAACCCGATCTTTCCGGAAAACCCATCCACATCATAATAATGACACGGTCCATTCCCAAGGGGCTCCCCAACATACGGCGAAAACCGCGGAAGCTTTTCCCTAAGGATCCGAAGCAATTCCTCCTCCGACACCCCATGAAATTCTTTTCCCATCCCAATGGGCATCATCTCAATAAACCGCACATGCACCTTATAATCCCTGGCCAGAAACGCCACCCTGCAAAGATCCTGCTCCGGAATTCCCAGTGGCACGCAGTTGATCTTCAGCGAAATCTCCGGATACTTCAATACCTCTGAGATCCCTTCAAGCGTCCGATCCAATTCATCACGCCGGGTAATTCTCCTGCTGCAGACCTCATCCAGCGTATCCAGGCTGATATTCAATCCGTCCAGCCCCGCCCGGGCAAAATCACTCATCTGATCTTTCAGAAGCACACCATTTGTAGTCAGAGTCACCTTCTCGATCCCCGGCATATTTTTCAGTTTTTCCACCAGCTGAGGCATCCGCGGCCGCACAAGCGGTTCCCCGCCGGTCAGCTTGATCTTCCGGATACCCAGCTCTGCCATCACCCGGCAGATCCTCAAAATTTCCTCTTCCTGCAAAATGAGGGAGCGCTCCACATGCTGCACTCCCTCCTCCGGCATACAATAAATACACCGCAAATTACATCTGTCAGTTACGGAAATCCTGAGATAATCAATATTTCTTCCGCACCTGTCTATCATTATTTTTCCTCAAAACGGAAATCTCCGCTTTTGCCTCCTGTTTTTTCTTCCAGATGGATATCAGACATGACCATGTGCTTGTCAATTGCCTTGCACATATCATAAATAGTCAGAAGCGTCACCTGAACACCTGTCAGGGCCTCCATCTCCACGCCTGTTTTTCCCTCTGTTTTTACCGTGCAGAATACACGGATCACTCCCGCATCCTCATCGGTCTCAAAATCCACGGAACATTTCTGGATGGGAAGTGGATGGCACATGGGAATCAGCTCAGAAGTACGCTTCACACCCATGATACCTGCCACACGGGCCACACCAAGTACATCACCTTTTTTCACATTTCCGCTTTTTACCGCGGCCATGATCTCCGGGCTTACCTGAATGGAACCCGTGGCTGTTGCCGTACGGTGAGTGACCGGTTTGTCGGACACATCCACCATAACAGCATTTCCATTTTTATCAAAATGATTCAATTCCATATCTGTCTATACTTAGCAGATCTCAGCGCCTGCAGGCATCTCTTTCTCCGGTACCATCAGGGAAAGATTTCCGTCTGCATCCTCTGCACAGAGGATCATACCCTCGCTGAGGATTCCGGCAAGCTTGGCAGGTTTCAGGTTTGTAACGACCATAACCTTTTTGCCCACCATTTCCTCTGCAGAGTAATGAGCCTTGATTCCGGATACGATCTGACGAACCTGACTTCCGATCTTAACCTGAGAGCAGAGAAGTTTTCTGGATTTCTTAACCTCCTCACAGGCGATGATCTCACCAACCTGGAACTGCAGCTTCTCAAAATCATCGAAAGTGATCTCCGGCTTTGCCTCGATATCGATCACGTTCTCTGTTTTCTCCTCTTCTGCCTCTTCCTTCGGCTCTTCTTTCTTCGGATGAAGCTTCTCAACCTTCTCAAGAACCTCTTTCAGATCAAGTCTCGCAAAAAGGATCTCCGGTTTGTCGGTTACGCGGTTTCCTGAAGGATAAAGACCAAACTGCTCCATCTCCTCAAGAGTTCTCTCGTTTGCGTTGAGCTGTACAAGAATACGCTCTGTTGTACGCGGCATAAAGGATTTCAGAAGAGATGCACCGATGCAGATACCCTCAACCAGGTTGTAGAGAACTGTTGCAAGACGATCCTGCTTTGTCTCATCCTTTGCAAGTGCCCATGGCATTGTCTCGTCGATATATTTGTTGCAGCGTTTGAACAGAGAGAATACCTCTGTGATAGCATCTGCAACACGAAGCTTGTCCATTTTTGCGGAAACGTTCTTCGGAACCTGAAGGATGAAGTTCTTAAGATCCTCATCAACCGGTTCAGTAACATTCTTATTCTCAACGACTCCGTTAAAATATTTGTTGGACATGGAAATTGTACGGTTTACAAGATTTCCAAGTGTGTTTGCAAGATCGGAATTCAGTCTCTCAACCATCAGCTCCCATGTGATCACACCGTCATTCTCAAATGGCATCTCATGGAGTACGAAATAACGGACAGCATCTACACCGAAGAACTCAACAAGCTCATCTGCATAGATTACATTTCCTTTTGATTTACTCATTTTTCCATCACCCTGAAGCAGCCATGGATGTCCGAATACCTGTTTCGGAAGCGGAAGATCCAGAGACATCAGGAAAATCGGCCAGTAAATGGTATGGAAACGGATGATATCTTTTCCGATCAGATGAAGATCTGCCGGCCAGTATTTGTTGAATGTATCGCTGCTGTTTCCGTCACAGTCATAACCAATACCTGTGATATAGTTTGTCAGAGCATCCAGCCATACATATACAACGTGCTTCGGATCAAAATCTACCGGGATTCCCCATTTAAAGGATGTTCTGGATACACAGAGATCCTGAAGTCCCGGAAGAAGGAAGTTGTTCATCATCTCATTTTTACGAGACTCCGGCTGGATGAAATCCGGATGTGTGTTGATGTAGTCAATAAGCTTGTCTGCATACTTACTCATTTTGAAGAAATATGCCTCTTCCTTAGCAGGTACGCATGGGCGTCCGCAGTCCGGACATTTACCGTCTACAAGCTGGGACTCTGTAAAGAAGGACTCACATGGTGTACAGTACATTCCTTCGTAATGACCCTTGTAGATATCTCCCTTTGCATACATTTTTTTGAAGATTTTTTTGACCTGCTCTTCATGGTCTTTATCTGTTGTACGGATGAATTTATCATAGGATGTATTCATCAGATCCCAGATACGTTTGATCTCGCCGGAAACGTTATCTACGAATTCCTTCGGTGTAACACCAGCCTCTTCAGCCTTCAGCTCGATCTTCTGACCATGCTCGTCAGTACCTGTCTGAAAATATACGTCATAACCCTGCTGTCTTTTAAAACGTGCGATAGCATCCGCAAGAACAACCTCATAGGTATTTCCGATATGCGGTTTACCGGATGTGTACGCAATGGCAGTGCTGATATAATATCTCTGCTTTTCCATCTTTTCTTTCCTCCATAAATATAAAAATAAATTGTGTACTTACTCATAACGGACTGAAAATATATTCCGTCAGAACAGGAAAATTCCTGTCCGGGGACATTGGAAGATTACCAAGTAATTCTCAGCGACATAAAAAAACGCCTTCTCATACCATAACGATATGAGAAGACGAGTTATTACCCGTGTTACCACTTCTTTTCGTTCCTGCCTCGCGGCAAAAACCTCATCAGGTACAGCAAGCTCTATACCCTTCCGCTATAACAGGCGGTCCTGTCACTACCTGCCGGTGTCCGTTAAATCGGACATTCACACTTCGCTTATCGCGTTTAAACCGGTTCAGCAATGCCTCTCCGAAGCCATCTTCCATCTGCGCCTGCACATCCCTCTCAGTCTCAGAACTCCTGCATAAAGTGAACCTTCACCATTCACCCTGCTGCAGATCTATGACCTCAACTACATCACAGCCTGCATCTAAAAAGTCCTCCGGGGATTTCCCTGTAGTACGGTGTACACATGTACTCTCTTCTTCCATGAGTTTTCCATATGGGAAAATCGTAACACATTTCCGATGGTTTGTAAACGGGGAATTTCGATACTGTATTACATTCTCCTCTGCCTGTACATCCACCGCCACGCCATCCGGAACGCAATGGTTGTCAGCGTCATTCCTGCTGCCATGCTCACCGCAAAAAGGATCGTATAGATTCCGTCTTTCTGGAATTTTGCCCAGTCCTTCATCAACATCCAGTTCATTGTCCGGTAAAGTGCTGCTCCCGGAATCAACGGAATTGTCGCAGAAACCAGAAATACAGTTACCGGCGTTTTATGAATTCTTGCCATACATTCTGCATACAAAGTAATAGCTACTGTTGACCAGAAACCGCACACATACGGACTTGGCGTTATGAACTCTACTGCCAGATATACAGCCCAGGACAGACATCCACCCAATGCCGCAAACCAGAGTTTTTTTCCATGGATATTAAATAATGCCGCAAAGCCGAGGGATCCTGTGAAGGATACGACCAGCTGTATGATTTCCCGCATGTTTTCCTCCTGAATAAAATCATAACTACTCTCAAATACTCCCATCATCTGCTGCATTTCGCTACTCCGCAATTGATGCAGTATCTAAACTCCTCATTCACTGCTTATTGCTTTTCGCAACCTTCAAGAGAACTTCCCTGATTCGGTTAAAACAACAGATTCGCCACCGTAAAACCAAGGCCCACGACCAATGCCAGCAAAAGTGCCTCCATACATCGGATCAAACCTGTAATGGTATCTCCTGAAAACATATCGCGCAATGAATTGGTAAATGCAATTCCCGGTATCAGAAGCATGATATTTCCGATGCTGATCAGATCCGCATGATGTCCAAGCCCGATCAGAACTGTAAGATTGGAAAGTACTCCGCCGGCCCCGCAGCAAAGAAGCACTGTCAGCAGCGAGTTTAATGCGCCCTTTTTTACAAAAGCCTCAAACAGCTTCAGGGCGATACCAATCAGCGCAGAAGCGATCATATCGTTGACATCTCCTCCAAAAAACACGGAAAAAGAACCTGAAATTACCGCATAGATCAAAATCTGCGTTTTAAAAGAATATCCTTGTTTATCCCGGATCTTTTCCAGCCCCTTCCGGATCTCCTCCGGCTTCGGCCGATACTCACAGATATATCTTGAAAGCTGGTTCAGGTCATCCAGCCGACCCAGATCATTGGACATTCCCGGCACACGCCGCGTCTGGGTACAGATTCCGAAATCCTCTCCGTAAATAGTCGTCACAATACTGGATGTGATAGAAAAAACATCCGCCCGGGTGGCTCCATATGCCAGGCAGATCCGCCGTATGGTATCTTCCACACGTCCAACCTCTGCTCCGCAGCAAAGAAGCTGTTCACCAATTGTCATCGCATAATATAAATACTGTTCCGCTTCCTCCCGCGTCATCCGGCATCCCTCACTTTCCTGCTTTATTTCATTTTTATCTATTTTAGGACACGTAAATATTAAAATCAACAAGGATTTTTTGTCTTAATATTCATTTCTTCTATATTTCCTCAAAGTAATAAGCAGATATTTTCGCTCAAAATAAAACACCACCCGGACAAAAAAGATATCTATCCCTTCTGTCCGGATGGTGTTTGTGTTTGAAAATCCAATGCTCTGCTCAGTTTTTATTTATTTGAAATCTAATAGATCTTATGCAAGTTTTTCGCCAAGTTCACGGCAAGCTGCAAGTCCTTCATCATCAGGTGTGTTGTTTACAATGAGTCCTTCATCATCAACAAGCTCTGCGCCTGCGTCTTTTGCTCTGCCGCACCATGTTCTCATCCACTCTCCGTCGCCCCAGTCATAGGAACCGAAAAGTGCAACTTTTTTACCGGAAAGTTTGCCTTCCAGCTCAGAAAAGAACGGTTCAAACTCACCCTCCTCAAGCTCCTCATCCCCCATAGCCGGACAACCAAGAGCCAGAACATCAAAAGAAAGCGCTTTATCCACATCCGCATCAGCCACTTCCATAATCTCAACATCCGCACCGGCAGCCTTGGCACCTTCCTCAACAGCCTGCGCCATAGCCTCTGTGTTACCTGTAGAAGACCAGTAAATAATTCCTACCTTGCTCATCTCAAAAACCTCCTGTTTTTAAACTTTATATTATACGCACATCTGAGATGTACAGAGATGCCTCATACCAACAACCTGCAAAATCGAATACCCCGCACGGATCTGCGCCGCAGTAAACTCCCGGCACTTATCATAGCTGTCAAAAATCCTGCGAGCCTGCTCCACATTATCATAAACCTTCCAATAACCACACATCTTACAGCCACTGCCTCCGAATTTCCGGAAACCCTTCACGTCTTCAATGGGATAACCCAGGAAAAGTCCGATTTCATGAGGAAACTCCGTCTTATGAAAAAATCTCTCCTTCAAACGAGCGATCATCTCATCCAGAGAACCATCTATATTATACCCATCCTGGAGCAAAAGTTTCCTGGCTTCATCCTGCTTAAGATATTCCTGAAGCATATCCGGCCGGTACACCAGAAGAAGATAATGCTTCCTGCATCCACAGATGATCTCCATACGGATACCTTCCCGTTTAAGACTCTCCTCATAATCCGAAATGATCTCCGGCAGTTCCGGCATTTTTTCCTTGGAAAAGGAAACAAGATTCGCCGGTTTCATTCCCATTAATACAGGGGAACAATGATAACCCATGACAGATTCAAATTTTTCACAAGTCATTTGCATTCTCCTTTACACGTTAGTTAGATTTATCTAACTGTTGTAAATATACTACCATAGTTAGTCTGTGTCAACTTATTTTTTAAAAATTTTCAACACAAATCTTTATTGATAAAATCTCATCATTAAGGACACAATATTCCTTATAACAAACACTCTGTCAGACATCTGACTGCCAGTTCTCACCATTTAACCGAATCAGGTAAGTCCCCTGCATGGTTGCAAATATCCACTACACCTGCAACGTAAAAATACTTATTTACATCCAGCTCATAAAATGAAAATATTTCAGGATAATCAGATCAAAACCTCTTGACAAACCTCCCTCTGTCATGTATTATAATATCAGTAATAATTACTATTACTGAAAGGAGAGGACATTATGGCAGCACTTAAATACAGCCGTCAGCGAGAATCCATCAAGGAATTTCTGAGATCCAGAACAGATCATCCAACGGCAGATACAGTATACGAGAATCTTCGACAGATCTACCCGAACATCAGCCTCGGAACTGTCTACCGTAATCTTTCTCTTCTCAGTGACATCGGTGAGATCCGGAAGCTGACCAATTTCGGAAGCGCGGATCGCTACGATGGAAGGGTCGCACCACACTCACATTTCATGTGTACCAGATGCAACCGGGTGATCGATATGCAGTCAGACAGCCTTAACGGAATTCTTGAACAGGCAGCTGCAGAATTTATCCACGGAAAAGTCTTTGACGTAGACGCAAGCTTCTATGGGATCTGCAAGGAATGCCTGAAAAAAGAAGAAAAACAAGCTTGACAAAATAAAGATCATATGATACTATAAAATAGTAATAATTACTATTATTAATTCAAAAGAAACAAAAATAAACAATATATTTCAAAAAAGAAAAGGAGATCATTACTATGGCTAAATGGGTATGTACAGTATGTGGATATGTTTATGAAGGCGAGCAGGCACCGGAAGCCTGTCCAGTATGTAAAGCACCAGCTTCTAAATTCCAGAAACAGGAAGGCGAGCTCTCATGGGCAGCTGAGCATGTTGTAGGCGTTGCTAAAGGCGTCAGCGAGGACATCCTTGCAGATCTGAGAGCTAACTTCGAGGGCGAGTGCTCTGAGGTTGGTATGTATCTTGCAATGGCTAGAGTTGCTCACAGAGAAGGATATCCGGAAGTTGGTATGTACTATGAGAAAGCAGCTTACGAGGAAGCAGAGCATGCAGCTAAATTCGCAGAGCTCCTTGGTGAGGTTGTAACAGACAGCACAGAGAAGAACCTTCAGATGCGTGTAGAGGCTGAGAACGGCGCTACAGCAGGTAAATTCGACCTTGCAAAACGTGCGAAAGCAGCTGACCTTGACGCAATCCATGACACAGTACACGAGATGGCTAAGGACGAGGCAAGACACGGCAAAGCATTCGCTGGACTGCTTAAGAGATACTTCGGCTAATATTTAGCACTTCCAAGAGGGTGAGATGAAAGTCTTGCCCTCTTTTTGTGTGGAAAAAATGTGGAAACTTGCGTCTGCCACCCGCTCCAAAAGTAACAAATGTGGAATTTGAAAAAGTGGAAATTATTTGCGGCGCGTTTGCGCCTTATTTTCAAGTTACATTATGCCTTTAAAGGCTCATTTCTTTTACGCGGCGGTAAAATGTGTTTGGCTTCAAGCCAACTTCATTCATAGCGGCTGTGGCTGTGATTTCTCCCGCGCGCCAACGCTTGCATACTGTTTTAAACAGTTCTGTGTCTACTTCAACAGGCTTGCGTCCTTTATACTTGCCTTCGGCTTTTGCAATCTCTATTCCCTCGCGCTGTCTTTCTAAAATATTCTCGCGTTCCAATTCTGCAAGTGCGCCAAAGACAGTCAGCATAAATCTGCCTTGTGGAGTAGTTGTATCAATACTTTCTTTAAGGCTTACAAATTCAACGCCTTTTTCTGTCAGTTCAGAAATGATAGAAAGCAAGTCACGCGTGTTTCTTGCAATTCGAGAAATACTTTCTACAATCACTATATCCCCCGCACGAACAAAAGCCATCATTTCTTTAAACGCGCGGCGGTCTGTGTTTTTCCCGCTCGCCTTATCAGTAAAGATTTTTTCGGCGTTCTGTTCATTCATCATTTTTAACTGTCTTGCTTCATTCTGTTCGATTGTTGAACATCTTACATAACCAACTCTCATTGCTGTGTCCTCTCTTTTGTTTCTGAAATTATTCTATCATAATTCCAAGAGTATGTCAATAGAGTTATGTTTATTTTTGAAATATTTCAAAATATATAGAATAAGTCTTATGACACATTAAAACAGTCTGTTTTTCTCTTTCAATGGGGTATAGTCTAATGAAATGCCAAGAGACGCAAAAAAATAGCGCGGAGTACACGCCCCACGCCATTCTTACATTTAACAAGCAAAATATCATTGTTTGCATTTACCAAGTTCTTTAATTCCAGCTATAACTGACAGAAGAATTATTATAATATAAGCAACTTTCATTATGATAGAACTATTCGTCCAATTACCAGCAGCAATAAAAAACCATAGTATTCCTTGCATAAATTGCATTATACTCTCTATTTTAGGATTACTCATTTTCTTATATTTTATAATTACCAAAACAAGGTAAATAACTAACATAATCAATAAAATTCCTGTTATCATATGTACCTCCTTAAATTTTAAATTATTTCAATTCTAAAACCAAAATTATTATTTCGTTTCGTTCAACAGTCCATTTACTCTCTCAACTGGAAATCTATCTTCAATATCAACTACTTCAAATAAATTTAATGGTAATTCCTTTTCTCCAATCAAAGAAAGATATTCCTTAACAGCTCTCCCGTCAATCATAATCTTCCCATGACCGTCCCAGTGTCGATTACTCTCTTTCTTTTTTACGCCAGAAATCCAATATTCATCACCATTTTCAATATCTATGTAGTTTGAATAGTTACCAATATTCTTTTGAAAAGCATGGTCGTTAAAATATATTGTTTTTTTACTTTTTGAAGTTTTGACATATCCAATCCATGCTGGCCCATCATCAGAATATCCCGTTTTAAGTTCAATATACATTAAATTGCTAATCAATCTTAATCCCTCCAAATTCTGACTTGTTTAACTCTATTATACATCAAAAAAATAAAAAACAAAGGGGCGAAATAATTTCCCGCCCCTATCTTTATACAGTTTGCATTAAATTATTGACCGCAAGTCTTACATTCAACGGCACGCCTTTCATTTGTATGTACTTTGATACTGTACTTGCGCTACGCCCCATAGCACGCCCTACGGCGGCATAATTGCCAAGCTGTGCATATAACTGATACATTTGAACGATTTCCTGCGGCGTTACACGCGGCGCGCCCATTATTCCTCATCGGCAGCAGCTTTTTCTGCTTTCACTTTCTTTTCCGCGGATTCCTTTTCAAAATTTTTCTTCTTTTCCTCTATTCTTTTTTCAGTTTCTTTAACATTAACCGTTTTCTTTTTACGAGTAGAAGTCTTTGCATTGGTCTGTGTTAAAAGACGATTGTTTGTATCATCCATAGCCGTTAAAAAAGAATGCCAGATACGGACAAGCGGGTCTACTGCGGTTGCACCATATTTTTCAAGTTTTTCATTTTCTTCTCCAATTTTTTTGAAAAAATTGTCTGGAATGATGATAATATCTCTGTCAAGGTCAATAGTCACACGCATTTTGATTTCCTCCTTAGAATTAAAAAAATGTAATTTCTTGTGTGTTTTTCATAAATTTATATATCTAATTATATAGATATATGTGTATTATGTCAACAGTTTGTGTTGTCATTATTTGTTTTTATGTGAAAATATCACATTTTCATCTAATAAGCTTTAATTCATGTTATTTTATTAAAATAATGCTTATTTTAATGAAATAGTTCTTGTTTTTATATATTAGTGCTTATTTCATTAAAACAAGATTTAATATACGGATTTTAACGATAACGGTAAATAAAAAAGTGTTTTCGTGTCGAAGTTGTCCACACATAAGCCGCGCCACGCGTAAAAATAATATTTTTCCCGAAATAGGGGCGGGGGTGGCAGCAGGTTTATTGTATTCTCCTGCCAAGTTAAAACGCCCTTTATTTTATTCAAATAAAAAATTTTGTTATAATATATTCATAAGAAAAAGAAATTTCTTAAATCTAAAAGAAAGGGGAGATTGTATGTTTGATGATAATGGTTTTAGCTATCAATTTGCTGAATTTCTGAGAAAAGCAGGAGATGTAAATTTATCATATACATTCCAAAAGGAAATGATGAATCAGCAACTTTATAAGCAATTAGAGCATGAACAAATTGTCCACGAAGTAACCGAAGAAGTTTTATCACGTTTAAATACAACAGTTGACACGCAAGAGATATTTAACAAAATAGATGGACTAAACGACAAAATAGACAGTTTAGAACGTAAATAAGAATACACTGGCGGGCGGTTCTGCCGCCCTGCCATTCCAATAGAAAAGAGGTTTATATATGCCTTATACAGTCCCTAATCAGCGCACTGTATTCATTCATAGAAACGAACTTGTATATGATTTCTTAGGAATACAAAACGCGAACTGGCAAGCTGCGGCGCGCGACTTAGGCGCACACGCGCTCATGCTTTATTTATACCTTGCGTCTAATGCTAATAATTATGAGTTTGCGCTCTCACCTGCTGCCATAAGACAGGCAATAGGAATGCCCGCGTCCACCTATCGCGACCAATTTGTAAAACTGGTAGATAAAGGGTATCTTGTGCAGCGCAAGGAAAGTAATATCTATGATTTCTATGAAACACCACAACGCGTCACGCATACAGAGCCAATAGAAACGATTGACGGCTTAGACTTTACGGCTGACGCTTATGGAACGCCGCAAACCGTAAATAACGAAGCGGGAAAGGATATAGAAATAAATATAAATAAAACAGATACTATAAATATTAGCGGCGTGGAGAAACAAGTTTCTCCTACGCCGATACAATTCAACTTTTAAAGGGGAGAACTCACTATGACAGAAAAAGAAATGTTAGGAACTTTACAACTTGTTTGGGATAATATGGGCTTACAAATGCAAGATAGAGAAGTATGCGGGGAAATGCTTGTGCTTCTGGATAATATGTATCATCTTTTACATGACGATTTACAGTGTCCTTATCCTGTTCGCAAATATGAGATAAATAAATGTGGCGTGTTTGATTTCTAATAGCCCTAAAATAAGCGGGAAGCCTTGCGCGTCCCGCTTTTCCTTTGTATAGATAAAATATCCGTCTACTGCTGCCGCGTGCCGTAAATAGCCGTTTCATGCGTCACACGCTTATTTTATATAGCGTTTAAATTTCTTACAAGAATATCAATTCCAGACTGTGAAACCGCAAGATAATAACGCTCTGTGACCTTTCCGCTTGCGTGTCCCATCTGATTACAAAGAATGTGTGTCGGTGTATTTAACTCTGCAAGCCGCGTGCCGTATGTGTGGCGTAAATGATGAAATTTAAAATCTATGCCAAGTTTTGTTTTAATCGTGCGGCTGTGATATTTCATAGAATTTACAGTCTGTATTTTTCCATTTGAAAGGGAATTTACAAGTTCCAATGATGATACTTTTTCGCCGTCCAAATCTTCAATGAATGTTTGGTTCTGCTCCCGCTGCCCCTTTAGCTGTTCTGCGTCTGCCACCCGCTGCCGAGCTAATTCTACGAAATAAGCCTTTAATTTTTCGCTCATGTAAACAGTGCGGCACGCATTTCGTGTCTTTAAAGGAACAAGTTTTATTAACCCCTCTTGATACTGCATTTGTCTGTCAATAGTTATTGTTCCATGCTCCAAGTCTACATTTTTCCATTTTAAGCCATAACATTCATTGATACGCAAACCACAATAGCAACCAAGTAAATATGCGGTTTCGGCGTTTGTTCCTGTGAAATATTCTTCAAGTGCTTTTACCTGCTCCCGCTCATACGCCACAATGTCTGTATCTTCATCATTTTTCATTTTCGGCATGGATATTCTTACTTCTTTCATCACGCATAACTTGTTATAAGTATCTACATCAAGATAATTTCGTGAATAGGCTTGACCGAAAATCAGATAGAACATTTTCAAAAAACTTTCCACATATTTGTAAGCACGTCCCTCTGTATAGTAAAGCTGTGAAAGATAATCATTGACTTCTGCCACGCTGATTTCATCAATAAACTTATTTCCAAATTTTTCTGCAAGGTGGTTTTTCCATAAGCTGTCTTGCTTTTTTATTGTGGCATATGCTTTTCCGCTGCGCCCCATTTCACAATATTCTTGATAAACCTCGGCAAAAGTCATTCGCTTTTCTACTGGCTTCTTTATGCGGTTCATTTTATCATGCAGCATAGCACTTTCCCGCGCGCGTAACGCTGCTTTTTCTGTTTTTAATATTCTACCAAGTTCGTCTTTCTGTCTTTTTACATCTTTTCTTTTGCCGTTGTAGGTTACTGTGTAGCGAAAGCCCCACATACCATTTTCTAATTGATATACACCAGATTTTGTTGTGTCTGCCATTTGAAAAGTCCTCCGTAATTTTGTGGACTTTTTCAAATCCTTATGTTACTATAATGCCAAAAGTGGAAGTGGAAAAACTCTTGAAACACTTGCAAATACACTGTTTAGGGGCATGAGCGAAGCGAAATGCCTCACGAGATGGCTCGCGACGAAGCAAGACACGGAAAAGCATTCGCAGGTCTGCTTAAGAGATACTTCGGCAAATAAGAAATCCGCATAAAATAAGGATTTTTTAAGGGGGAATCACTTCTGTGATTCCCCCTTTTTTCGTACAATTTTTATTTAACTGTAACTTTACAGGTTGTCCTCTTTGAGCCGCTTCGGATTGTGATTGTTGCGGTTCCTTTTTTCAGACCTTTGATCACACCACCTGATGTTACTGTCGCGATTTTTTTGTTGGATGATGTGTATGTAACTTTTTCCTGGCTGGTTACAGGAGTGACTTTAACTGAAGATGCCAGTTTACGGTAAGTAGTTCCTTTTTTGAGTGTCACAGATTTAGTGCTTACAGTAATTTTCGAAGTTTTTACTGCTCCTCTCTGTACGGTAACTTTAAAAGATGCTGACTTTTTGCTTGCAAGAATAACCTTAACTGTAGTACTTCCTGCCTTTTTACCTGCTGTCAATTTGAAAGTTCCCTTCTTTGTCACAGAAGATACTTTTACGATTCCTGTATTTCCGGATGTCACTTTTGTAACATAATCACCTTTCGCCAGTCCGGCTGCTTTAAATGCAGTGGTAGACTGACCTGCTTTCATTTTCAGGGAAGATGCAGTCAGGGAAATCGTCGGTTTCAGTTTGGCAACTGTAATTTGTTTCCTGAGCACTTTGCCACATACTTTACAATGACTTCCTTCCTTCTTTCCTGCCTTAAATACTGTCGCTGCAATTGCTGCATCTTTTACAGCGGTATGTTTTGCCGGAAGTGTTACGGTTCTTATACCATCACAGGAAGTACATTTATCGGTTCTGCTTCCTTTTGACGTACAGGTTGCCTGAACAGTTTTTACTGCTTTCCAGCTGTGACTGTGTTTTGAACTGTTTTCTCCAATCTCAAAATGTTTCCTTACAAGCCGCTCCCACTCCCCGTTTTTGTTTTTTCGCATGGCAGACAGTGCAAGCCTTGTATTATCATCGGACTTTCTCGTCATGATCGGAAGCTCCTGGCCGGAAACTTTCTGCATATTCCATGCTTCATCATCGTAATCATATTGCAGTTTACCGGATTCTGTATCCTTCCAGCTCATCACTACGATTTTTATATCATTTCCTGTAATCTCAACGGGATCGCCTTTTCCGTTTATATACTGAACCAGTTTTACTTTTAAATTGGCGAGATTAATGGATTCTCCAACAGCCGGATTAAGCAGCTTTCCATTCTTATCTGTCAGATTATCCGGTATCAGCATAAATTCGCTGACTTCAAACCATATATCTTTTCTGAAGGCTTCTTTATATTCACCGGTTTTATCCAGAAGTTTTACTGCTACATAACAGCAGCCAACACCGGTTTTATCGTTGGATTTAATTATAAGCTTCTTTCCATCCGGAGAAACTGTAGCTTCTGCCAGTTTTGATTGTTCTATGATTTCCAGCTTATAATCTTTTACCGGATGCTGGCCACTGGTTTTATCCAGTATGTCTGTCACAATGGTCGTTTCATTGTTCGGCAGCATGGCTTCATTTCCTGCTGTGCCTTCCAAATCGTATGTCAGATTATAAAAGCTTTTTTCCTCACTATCATCACTGTCATGACCACTGTCACCGAAGTTTCCACTGTCGTCGCCATTATAACCGGGTAAAGTATCCACCTCATACATCCGTCTTGCAATCTGGTGCCAGTTTCCATCTGCACTTTTTTCCATTGCAGTAAGCCCAAAATATGTGCCATATCCTGATGTTCTCTCAAGGATTGGGAGCTCCTGCCCTGGAACATCGATCCATTTCCAGCCGTCTGTATCATAATCATGGTACACTGTGCCTGTACTTTCATCTGTCCATGAAGATATTACGATTTTATAATTATCTCCTGTTACCGGAATCGGATCTCCTTTTCCATCTTTGTAACGGACAAGCTGCGGCTTCATGTCTTTTGCTATATCCAACTGCTGACCTACTTCAAGGTTGATTTCATTACCACTTGTATCTGTGATTTTTTCCGGCAGGATCACATACTCACTGACGCTGAACCACATATCTTTTCTGAAGGCTTCTCTGTATCCGCCTTTTCCATCCGGTATCTGTACAGATATGTAACAGCAGCCCTGACCGGTTTTATTGCCAGATTTAATAACAAGTTTTTTTCCATCTGCAGAAACTGAAATATCTGCCAGCTTTGACTGTTCCAGGATTTCCAGTTTATAATCATCTACTCTCTGATAATCCTTTGTTTTGTCCTCCAGATAAGTGGTAGCTGTCATCTGACTGTTCGGCAGCATGGCTTCATTTCCTGTTGTATCCTGATAATCATATATCAGTCTGTAGGAGCTTTTCTCTTCGCTGTCATCGTTATGACCATTGTCATAATCGCTGTTGTTCAAAGGATTAAGCTCATAATGATGTCGGGTAATATAATGCCAGTCTCCATTTTCTGATCTCTCCATAGCCAAAAGTGCAAACCATGTAGAATTCTCTGTTGTTCTCTCCAGGATTGGAAGATCCTGTCCCGGAACCTCTATCCATTTCAGGCCATCTGCATCATAATCACGAAGTTCTTCACCTCCAGGACCTGTCTGTGACATGACGATCTTGTAATTGTCCCCTGTTACCGGAATCGGGTCTCCTTTTCCATCTTTGTAACGGACAAGCTGTGGTTTCATGTCTTTTGCTATATCCAGCTGCTGGCCTACTTCAAGGTTGATTTCATTACCACTTGTATCTGTGATTTTTTCCGGTAGGATCACATACTCACTGATGTTAACCCCAAATTCCCTTTTTGCCACTTCAGTTCCATTTATGAATGCCGTTGCGGAAATTCTGGCGTCTCCGGTTTTATTGTAAACATCCAGCACAATATCCTGGCCGTCTAATGATACGTCTGCCATTTTGACACCATTTCCACCAGTTACCGGAGCAACTTTCAGTTCATATGCAGAAACATCACTACATCCAATTGTATCAACCAGACGGGATTTAATTCTGACATGGCTGTTCGGCAGTAAATCCTGACCTCCACTGGCACCTTCAAATATCAGATTAAGCTGATATTGTTCATTTGCTTCAGCAGACTCTCCACCTTCTGAACCGTCATTGAAAACCTCCTGATTTTCGGTGTTATCCCCGAATAGCTCCGTAATTTCTGATGTGTTTTCTTCTTCTGCAATTTCTTCTTCCGCATTCTCTGCATCATCCTGAATACTTAATTCCTCATCGTCTTCCAAATCAGGCACTGAAGCTGCTTCCCCTGTTGTTTCCGAGTCATCGTTCTCCTGAACTGATTCTTCTGTCTCTGCAGTTTCCTGTCCGGTATCTGCTGTCAGTTCCTCAGCTGCTACCGGTATGGCTGCCCCCATACTCTGTGAAAACGTAAGTGTTGCGGCCAGAAGCATTGCAATCCTCTTTTTCTTCATATGATTCTCCCATTTTCGTTTTTTCTGCCATAATTATACTATATTCACTGAAGCACTGGCTATCATATTCTTCCTTCTACTGGTTTAAAAAAATATACTCCTAAAAAATCACCCAGTGTGCTAATATAAAGCAAATAAAAACATTCCAAAAAGCCTTGAAATACCAGCACTCAGAGATGTTCTGAAATCACCAAAAAAGGAACCGGTCTCCCGGTTCCTTTTTTCGTCATCTCTACATACTATATCCATCCAGATATACCGATGATACATAATTTTTGCTGGTATTCTTATACAATATCTGCAGATAATGTGATCCATCCATAGTGACTGTACTTCCGTTTTTGATCTTTCTCTGTCTTCCGGTTCCGTGTTCACTGTAATATATTGCAACTATCTTGTAGCCCTTCTTTGCAGTGATACATACTTTTGCCTTTCTGGAATAACCTTTCGCAACCGGAACCATGGTCTTTTTATCAAAGGATTTTTTATAATCTTTTCTTCCGAATTTGCACACATTTAACGGATTTTTATAATTATGTACCGTAACTTTAGATTTAAAAGAATATGTTTTTCCATTCTTTCTTTTTACTTTGAAGGATACAATAGAAGTTCCTGTTTTTTTTGCCTTCAGCGTAATGGTATAATCACCCAGAAACGGCATCTTTCTTACTGATACCACATTGGTATTACTGGATTTCAGTCCCAGAACTTTGTCGGATCTGACGGAGTTTATGATTCCATATCCGATTTCCTCACCTTTCATAAGAGCAATAGTCTTATGAAATTTGAGCGTACCCGCCGCCTGTGCTGTGACCGGTGCTACTGCAAGATCTGTCACGATAAATGTAAGTGCCAGAAATAACACCAATAATCTCTTTACTGCTTTTTTCATTACTTTTTCCCCCTTTTATAAGCCTTTTGGACTTATTCTATACATATTAGTATACAGGAGTTTTTCATCTTCATCAATGTTTTTTCTGAATTTTCTGTACACTATCTTCCCGAACCTTTGCGCGAAGCTCTGTCAGATATTCTGAGAATTTCACCTGCTCATTTCCGTAAGTCATCTGCAGATCATACTCCAGCGGAATCCAGGTTTTAATATCAGATTCATTGTGCTGGATCAGGGCTTCCAGCTTGTCCAGAGCTTTATAGATCCTGGCCTCCAGAGTCTGCTGCTCTTCCATTTCCTGATAGAGTTCTGACATTTCTTTATCAAACGGCTCCGGCAGAGTTTTCACCCATTCTCCCAGCACATCGGCTTCTTTCTCCGAATCTTTATCCGTTTTTTCAAAGGCTGGGATATCCCCGGTAAAAGCTTCTCCCAGATCATGGATCAGGCACATTTTCATGATCTTCAGAAGATCCGCCTCAGGGAACTCATCACTGACAAAATATGCCATCAACGTGATCCTCCAGGAATGCTCTGCAACGCTCTCCCGCCTGCCACCGGAAGTATAACTATGACGCACCGCATCCTTTAACCGTTCTGCAACGGAAAGTATTTCGATCAGTTTTTCTGGTTTCATGTATTCTACGCTCCTTTTCCTGCTATTACGATAACTGTATGGATCCGTTTTTCTATCCGGTGAATCGTTAATAACACTTTTATTTTACTATACCATAGTTTCCCGCGGAACAGACCACCCAAAAGCATTCTTCTGCATTTTGCGCACTGACATTTCACATCCCGAATAAATTTGTCCCAACTATAGCAATCCTCTAAAATAATGCATCTTAATCCAGCCCATCAGAGTGTGAAATCCTGCGTCAGATTTCTAAAAAAACTATAAACCATATTGCATTTTTCTCCATAATCGTCATAATGAAATTATAAACAAAAGAAAGAAGGTGATTGCCGATGGATATCACGGTGTCGGATGAGGTCTCACAGGAATATCATGAGCTTGTGAAGAACATCCTCTGTAACAGAGAGTTCCTGAAGCTGAGCCTGTACACCCACCACCAGTGGACCACACGGCTCATGCACAGTATCAATGTTTCTTACCTCTCCTGGTTCATTGCCAGGAAGCTGGGATGTGACGAGAAAGCCGCCGCAAGGGCAGGGCTTCTCCACGATTTCTGTCCCTATGACTTCAGGGCGGAGACACCGACCGGTGAGCATCAGGCGTTTTATCACCCGAAGGCTGCCGCAGACAACAGTGCCACACACTTTGATGTCACAGACAGAGAGCTGGATGCGATACTCTCACATATGTTCCCTCTGGGACCTCTTCCACGCAATAAGGAAGCCTGGATCATCAGCTTTGCCGATAAAGCCTGCGCCATCGCGGAAGGCTGCCATATCGCCATTGCACTGGCCAGGCGGAACCGGATCGTCATCAATCCGGCATAATTTCCACACAAAAAACAGGGCCGTCGCCACTTCTGACGAGCCCTGTTTTTGTGTGGAAATTTATTTTATGGTAATACTTTGCAGATTACTTTATATATCTTAGTTCTCTTTCACAACAACCTTATCCAGGTGCCAGATATCATCTACATACTCCTGGATAGTTCTGTCGGATGTGAACTTACCGCTGCATGCTGTGTTCAGAAGTGCCATCTTAGCCCAGCGTTTCTCATCCTTATATGCTTCCTCAACACGTTTCTGTGCTTCTGCATAGGAACGGAAGTCGCCAAGGATAAAGTACTGGTCAGGTCTCGGCATGTTGCGTTTGTCGAGAAGTGAATTGTAGATGTCACGGAACATCTCTGTATCGCTGGAGAAGGTTCCGTTGATCAGCTGCATCAGTACCTGACGGATCTCCGGATCTGTGTTGTAGATGAAGTCCGGATCGTAACCGCCGTTATTCTCATAGTTGATGATCTGGTCAGAGCTCATACCGAAGATAAATGCATTCTCCTCGCCAACCTCCTGTACGATCTCAACGTTAGCACCATCCATGGTTCCAAGTGTCGGAGCACCGTTCAGCATGAATTTCATGTTACCTGTACCGGAAGCCTCTTTACTTGCTGTGGAGATCTGCTCGGAAACATCTGCTGCCGCAAAAATGATCTCAGCGTTGGATACACGGTAGTTCTCGATGAATACAACCTTCAGCTTGCCGTTGATGGAAGCATCATTGTTTACAACATCTGCCACACAGTTGATCAGCTTGATGATCTTCTTTGCACGTGCGTAAGCTGCGGAAGCTTTTGCACCAAAGATAAATGTTCTCGGATAGAAATCCATCTCCGGATGTGCCTTAATCTGGTTGTACAGATAGATCACATGCAGGATGTTGAGAAGCTGACGTTTGTACTCATGAAGTCTCTTAACCTGGATATCGAAGATGGAGTGCGGGTCAACCTCAACACCATTGTGCTCCAGGATATATTTTGCAAGACGCTCTTTGTTCTTGAACTTGATGGTCATGAACTCCTGAAGAGCCTTCTCATCGTCTGCGTAAACCTTAAGCTTGGAAAGCTGGGAAAGATCTGTGATCCAGTCCGGTCCGATCTTGTCTGTTACCCAGTCAGCCAGAAGCGGGTTTCCATGAGCAAGGAAACGTCTCTGTGTGATACCGTTTGTTTTATTGTTGAACTTCTCAGGCATCATCTCATAGAAATCCTTCAGCTCCTGATTCTTGAGAATCTCAGTATGAAGGCGTGCAACACCGTTTACAGAGTAGCCTGCAACGATCGCGAGGTGAGCCATCTTAACCTGTCCGTCATAGATGATCGCCATCTTCTTGATCTTCTCGAAATTTCCAGGATATTTCTGCTGGATCTCAAGAATGAAACGACGGTTGATCTCCTCGATGATCTGGTATACACGCGGAAGCAGTCTGGAGAACAGCTCGATTGGCCATTTCTCAAGTGCCTCGGACATGATAGTGTGGTTAGTGTAAGCACAGCATTTTGTTGTGATATCCCATGCCTGATCCCAGCCAAGACCTTCCTGATCCATAAGAAGACGCATCAGCTCTGCAACAGCTACAGTCGGATGAGTATCGTTCATCTGGAATACGACCTTCTCATGAAGCTTTGTGATGTCGTCGTGTGTTTTTTTGTATTTGTCAATGGCTGCCTGAAGGCTGGCAGATACGAAGAAGTACTGCTGTTTCAGACGAAGCTCTTTACCTGCCATATGGTTATCATTCGGATAAAGCACCTCTACGATAGTACGTGCAAGGTTCTCCTGCTCTACTGCGTTGTGATAATCACCCTTGTCGAAAGAGTCAAGGTTAAAGTCTACGATCGGCTCTGCGTCCCAGATACGAAGTGTATTTACAACATCGTTGTTATAACCTGTGATCGGCATATCGTAAGGAACAGCCTTTACTGCCTGATATCCCTCATGGATAAATTTATTCTCGTTCTTCACCGGATCCCACTCAACGCGTACATATCCGCCGAAATGAACTTCTTTTGCATACTCCGGACGACGGAGTTCGAAAGGATAGCCGTTCTTCAGCCAGTTATCCGGTACCTCTACCTGATAACCATCGCGTACTTCCTGCTTGAACATACCATAACGGTAACGGATTCCGCATCCGTATGCACAGTAGTTCAGTGTTGCAAGGGAATCCAGGAAGCATGCTGCCAGTCTTCCGAGTCCACCGTTTCCAAGAGCCGGATCCGGCTCCTGGTCTTCGATGCAGTTAATGTCAAGTCCAAGCTCCTCAAGAGCCTCCTTAACCTCGCCGTATGCGCCAAGGTTGATCAAGTTGTTTCCAAGGGCACGGCCCATAAGGAACTCCATGGACATATAATATACGATCTTCGGGTCCTGTTTTTCATACGCCTTCTGGCTCTTAAGCCAGTTGTCAATGATCACGTCTTTCACAGTGTAGCTTACAGCCTGAAAAATCTGCTCCTGTGTAGCCTCTTCCAGTGTTTTTCGATAAAGGAATTTTACGTTTTCTTTTACGCTTTTTTTGAACTCCTCTTTCTCAAACTGCTTGTCAATCATTAGTTTTCCTCCTGTACTTTGGATACTCCCAGTGTTACAGCCTCTTTGTTGATGTTCCATTCTTTGGTGTAACCCTCTGCTTCTCCCAGAACAATGTTTTCTGCCAGTACTTCACGTTTGATCTCATCCTGGTTTGCTTTCATGATATCCATGATCTTATCGTTATCTTTTGCATAGACAATGATCTTGTCCATGACTTCGAAACCAGCCTCTTTACGCATGGTCTGAACTTTGCTGATGATCTCGCGGACAAAGCCCTCCTGGATCAGTTCAGGTGTAAGGTTTGTATCAAGGACAACGGATGTTTCACCGTCTGTCTCTGTCACATAGCCCTCGCTCTGGGCTGTTTCGATCAATAAGTCTTCCTCTGCAAGCTCGACTTTGTTTCCGGCAATGTCAAGAACGAGAACACCATTATCTCTCAGCTCTTTCATTGCTGCGGTTCCGTCGATCTCGGAGAGTGCGGTACGGATGCCGTTCAGAAGCTTGCCGTATTTCGGTCCTACTGTACGGAGCTGCGGCTTGAAGCTGTAGGAAATGAAGGACTCTACATCATCTGCGAATTTCACTTCTTTTACGTTAAGCTCATCTGCGATGATATCTGTGTAGAATTTATCCATAGCTTTCTCAGCTTTTACATACATGGTTCCGATTGGCTGACGGTTCTTGATGTTTGCGGTATTTCTGCATGCACGTCCGAGAACAACGATCTCAAGAAGCTCTTCCATGTTTGCCTCAAGATCCTTGTCGATCCATGCCTCGTTTACCTCCGGGTAATCGCAGAGATGGATACTCTCCGGAGCATTTGCATCAATGCTGCGAACAAGGTTCTGGTAAATATCCTCAGTCATGAACGGGATCATCGGAGCTGCAGCCTTGGCAACTGTTACCAGTGCTGTGTAAAGTGTCATGTAAGCATTGATCTTATCCTGCTCCATGCCCTTAGCCCAGAAACGTTCACGGCTTCTTCTTACATACCAGTTACTCATATCGTCAACAAATTCCTGAAGTGCTCTTGCAGCCTCCGGAATCTTGTAGGAATCAAGATCTGCATCGACAGTCTTCACCATGGTATTCAGCTTGCTGAGCAGCCATTTATCCATAACCGGAAGCTTATCGTAATTTAAAGTATATTTAGTCGCATCAAAATTGTCAATGTTCGCATACAATACGAAGAATGCGTAAGTGTTCCACAGAGTGCTCATGAACTTTCTCTGTCCCTCTACAACTGCCTTGCCGTGGAAACGGTTCGGAAGCCATGGAGCACTGTTGATGTAGAAGTACCAGCGGATAGCATCTGCGCCGTATTTGTTCAGTGCGTCAAACGGATCAACGGCATTTCCCTTGGACTTACTCATCTTCTGTCCGTTCTCATCCTGTACATGTCCCAGAACGATTACATTCTTATACGGAGCCTTGTTGAAAAGCAGTGTGGACTCAGCAAGAAGAGAATAGAACCATCCTCTTGTCTGGTCAACAGCCTCGGAGATGAAGTCTGCCGGGAACTGCTGCTCAAACAGGTCTTTATTCTCAAATGGATAATGATGCTGTGCAAAAGGCATTGCTCCGGAATCAAACCAGCAGTCAATTACCTCCGGTACACGATGCATGGTCTTGCCGCAATCCGGACACTTCATAGTGATGTCGTCAATGTATGGGCGGTGAAGCTCGATGGTCTTCGCACGTTCGTCACCACTCTTCTCATAGAGATCCTGGCGGCTTCCCACGGATTCCATATGTCCGCACTCACACTGCCAGATGTTCAGTGGTGTTCCCCAGTAACGGTTTCTGGAAATACCCCAGTCCTGAACGTTCTCAAGCCAGTCACCGAAACGTCCCTTACCGATGCTCTCCGGAATCCAGTTAATTGTATTATTATTGCGGATCAGATCATCCTTTACTGCAGTCATCTTGATGAACCAGGACTCACGTGCATAGTAGATAAGCGGTGTGTCACATCTCCAGCAGTGCGGATAATCATGCTCGAATTTCGGTGCGTCAAAAAGCTTGCCCTCTTTATCAAGGTCTGTGAGAACCATCGGGTCCGCTTTCTTTACAAACACACCTGCGTATGGTGTCTCTTTTGTCATGTTGCCCTGTCCGTCTACGAACTGTACGAACGGAAGGTCATACTCACGTCCCACACGGCTGTCATCCTCACCAAATGCAGGTGCGATATGAACGATACCGGTACCATCGCTCATGGTAACGTAGTTGTCACAGGTTACGAAATGAGCTTTTTTGCGCTGTTTTGCTGCTGCCTCGCCTGTGCATGCAAAAAGCGGCTCATATTCCTTACGCTCAAGGTCTGTTCCTTTATATTTCTCAAGAATCTCATATGCAGGCTCATCATCCTTTGCAAGCTTGCCGAGAACCTTGTCCAGAAGTGCTTCTGCCATGTAGTAGGTATAGCCGTCTGCTGCTTTTACCTTACAGTAGATCTCATCCGGGTTTACACAAAGTGCAACGTTGGATGGAAGTGTCCACGGTGTTGTTGTCCATGCCAGGAAGTATGCATCCTCACCGACAACCTTGAAACGTACAATGGCAGAACGCTCTTTAACAGTCTTGTATCCCTGAGAAACCTCCTGTGCAGAAAGCGGAGTTCCACAACGCGGGCAGTAAGGAACGATCTTGAAGCCTTTGTAAAGAAGACCTTTGTTCCAGATTTCTTTCAGTGCCCACCACTCAGACTCGATGAAATTGTTGTCGTATGTTACATAAGGATGCTCCATGTCAGCCCAGAAACCAACTGTAGAGGAAAAATCCTCCCACATTCCTTTATATTTCCATACGCTCTCTTTGCACTGCTGGATGAACGGCTCCATTCCGTACTCCTCGATCTGCTCTTTTCCGTCAAGACCAAGCTTCTTCTCAACCTCAAGCTCAACCGGAAGTCCGTGAGTATCCCATCCTGCTTTTCTCGGAACCATGTAGCCCTTCATTGTACGGTATCTCGGGATCATATCCTTGATAACTCGTGTCAGAACATGTCCGATATGTGGCTTACCGTTAGCGGTAGGCGGTCCGTCATAGAATGTGTATGTCTCGCCCTCTTTACGGCTGTCCATACTCTTTTCGAAAATCTTGTTGTCTTTCCAGAATTTCTCAACTTCTTTTTCACGGTCAACAAAATTCAGATTCGTGTCAACTTTACGATACACAATATTTACCTCCTGTGTCTGATTACTGGCTGCTGCCTCATCTGTAAGGCCACAGCGGATTCTTTCCTCACAGATACCTGTTCGTGCCAATGCTTCGGGCACTTATAAAAAAAGACCCCATCCTGTAAAAGGACGAAGTCTGATTCGCTGTACCACCTGTTACATTATACGGGCCTGTGTCCGGATTCCTGCGTCTTATGCTCTGTGTTATGGCGCGGGCCGTTGTTCCATGTCTGTTCATAGCGGACAATTCTTTGTATCTGCCGATATATGTTCCCTGTAACGGAGGAAATCCGTCAGCTCTTACTTGATGATCATCTGTACATCAGATATTCTTCCCGGCTGCTGCCGGACAACTTCGGAACTGAAGCTCAGGAGTGATATTCCGCCATATTTACTCGTCCCGGGCTCCCACCATCCCCGGTTCGCTGCAAGCTTTCCATATGGCTTACTGTCTCCATCACAGCTTTTTCTATATACGCTGTCTATTATAGGTTGGGGAAAATCCATATGTCAAGTGTTTTCAGGGATTTTTTCTTATTATATGTATGTTCACTTCTTCTTAATGGAATTTTCACAGACTGCAAGTAGTTTTTCCGGGAGGAAAGTGGTATACTACTACAGAATCTTGAGGGCAAAAATACAGCTTTTCATTAATACAATGCTATAATTAATGAAATACTGCACCTCATCACAAAACGGGCAAGAGTTTTTTCGGTTACTGATTTCCAAATGAATAATAACCTTCTCTCCCGGATTTATTACTGAAAGGTATCTTATTATGAAAAATATGAAAAAACGATCCCTGCGCCGGATCTTTGCCGGTATTCTCTGTGTGGGAATCCTGCTTACAGGCGCCGAGCCATGCAGCGCTTCCGCGCCTCTTGGATACGATGAATATGGTGATCCTATCGTCACTGCCACACCGGTTCCTGATGGACAGTCATCCGGTCAGGCCGCAGCAATCATGCCTGCTCACTCCAGCTATTATTCTCAGGCCGCCGACACCGATTCCATTGACGGGTGGCCCAAAGGTCCCGGCATCGAAGCACAGGCTGCAGTCCTTATGGACGTAAATACAGAAGCCGTTCTTTATTCCAAAAATGCGGACACACAGCTCTATCCTGCCAGCATCACAAAGATCCTGACTACACTGCTTGCCTGCGAAAATCTGAACGCTAAGACAAATATTACCGTATCTGAGAACGCTTCCACCAGTGTAACTGCCGGAGATTCCAGTATTTATGCGGCTCCCGGTGAAGAATTTACCAGGGATCAGGCCCTGATGGCCGTCATGCTCCAGTCCGCTAATGAAATGTCTGTCGCCGTTGCGGAAGAAGTTTCCGGTTCTGTAAAGAAATTCACAGAACTCATGAACTGGCGCGCCAAGCTTTTTGGCTGCAAGAACACACACTTTAACAATCCTAACGGTCTTCCGGATGAGAATCATTACACCACAGCCTCCGACATGGCAAAGATCGCCAAATCCGCCTGGCTAAACCCTCTTTTCCGGCGATACTGTACCAAACGTTATTACGAGATCCCGCCTACCAATAAATTTACCGAAGCCCGACAGCTGCTCAATCATCACAAGATGATGAAAAACGGCGAATACTATTATGAAGGTGTCCGTGGCGGAAAAACAGGATATACCGATGCATCCGGAAACACGCTTGTCACCTACTGCAAACGAGGAAATATAACGTTGGTAGCCGTAATCCTGAATTCTACTTCCGCGGCAAATGCTTACAGCGATACTGCTTCTCTTTTCAATTATGGTTTTGAAAATTTTGAAAAGGTGGATATGAAGGTGTCCATGGAGCCAGTCCCGTTTAAGGTACTCCCCTGTGACAAATATATCCTTAAGAATAACGGAAACACCTATCCGTTTTATTATCAGACAAAGGTTTATGTGACTATTCCAAAAGGTATCAAAAAATCACAGCTTAACAAACGCCAGGCCGTTCTTCAGAATGCTGTCGGCCCACTGCGTCTGAAAAGCAAATATTATTATAAGAAACAAATGGTCGGATGGGGAATGCAATACGAACGAAACATCGTATCAGATCTTCTCCTGGCTTCGTAACATTTTCCTGCGGCGGAGAGATTCGTGCTTTTCACGGATCTCATCCGCCGCTTCTGTATCTTCTGCTCTCAGAGTCTTCACCCCGAAATATTTTCCCTCATCCGTTTTCCGGATCCTGATCTTTCCGGCAACAGGTCCATGCTCATGGCAAAGGGCAAGGCTGTAATACACCTTGGGATTGTTGGTACTGAACCAGCGGATTTTCCGCTTGGCAGGACATCTGCAGATGGGACACATGGTACTTACCATGGTGCGGTCCTTCATCAGACGCTCCTTTGATACAAATTCCCTGGACACAAACTTGTCATGGTCTGTATAGGAAATATAGATCTCGCTGTCTCTGGATTTTGGATTCTGATATACATCCAGGGACGGATGACGGATCATGCATGCTTCATCGATCTCCAGGAGTATCCTGGCAGTATAGCTGGCGTCTGCCAGTGCCCGGTGAAAATCACGTTTTTTGGGAAGCTCCAGATAGTCTGTGGCATATTCCAGGGAACGCCTGGATATTCCATCCTCGAATTTTATGCTGAAAAGTTTCTGCACATCATAGTAATGCACTGGCCCTGGCATCAGCTTCAAAAGATTATAGTATTTCATATTGCGCTGAAGTTCCATCACATCCTGGTCTCCCCAGGTAAAAAAGCGATACTCCTCCCCGCACCATTCCAGAAATCTGCGAATCGCCCTTGGAAAAGGAATGCCGTTTTCCAGGTCATGATAATCCACGTGGATCACTTCGTGGATACTGTCGTGGATCCAATGGTACACTTTGGGCTTGATCAGGCACTGAAAGGTATCAACGATCTCTCTTTTTTCATTTAATTTTACTGCCCCGATCTCTATGATCTCAAACGGGAGCCGACTATCCGGATGTCTTCTTCCATCCGGATTCTGGTTCCATTCCAGGTCAAATACAATATAGTTCATGGGTTTTCTGTCCTCTTATCTGACAGTGTGCACAGATATCTTTATGAAGAGCAGGCACTGTGTTCTGCTCCTCTATATCTTATGAACGCAACTGCTTCATGGTCTGATCCCGGTTATTTCCCGGTTCTGCACTCAGAAACAGAATAAATCGCTTCAAACAGCTCCTGCTGGAAGCTTTCTGTATCTGCATCTGTCAGAATCATATCTTTCATTTCATCTTCTTCGTGTAGCCACCAGCGGAAATCGCATAATGTGGCCCCCCGTCCGGCACCGTCTGAACAGTCCACATCCAGGAATACTTTTTCTGTTTTAAAGAACTCCGGATGGATAAGATACATAAACGGTACAGCAGCATGGATACTTGCCACGCAGCGATATTTGGAAAAATTTTCAAGTACGTAGCCGGCCATATCTCCACAGGCTCTGGCTGCCGGATCACCGGACTGACACAGCTTCATGATCTGGTTTCTGGTAAGATTACATTTCAGGGTAGCATCCAGTCCGCACATGATCAGTGGGATTCCGGAATCGAATACGATCTTTGCCGCCTCCGGATCTGCGTAGATGTTGAATTCTGCTGCCGGTGTGATGTTTCCGCCTTTTGCTGCACCGCCTGTAAATACAATTTTTCTGATCCTATTCTTTATTTCAGGAAAAACCTTCAACAGAAGTGCAAGATTAGTCATTGGTGCAGTTTCAATCATTACTACCTGCTCGCCCTCCGGAAGGGCATTCAGAATGTCACGGATAAAAAGCACTGCATTGTCAGAAGCAGCCTCTGTTTTTGCTTCCGGCAGTACGCAATGGCCAAGCCCTGTCTCTCCGTGAAATTCTTCCGCATAAATTGCCGCTTTCACAAGAGGACGATCCTGGCCTCCTGCCACCGGAACCTTCAGTCCGTAAAAATCCACCAGCTCCAGTGCATTTTTAGTCACTCTTTCTATCCTGGTACTTCCTGCAGATGTCGTCACTGCAAGCAGCTCCAGTTCATCCTGATGTGCTGCCGCATATGCCAGTGCGATCCCGTCATCGATTCCGGGATCACAGTCCATGATAACCTTGATCTTATCTCCCATATATTCACCTCTGTAAAAACTCTTTCCCCAGTTTTATAGTATTGCCGAATTTCCGCTGTTTACCTGTTCCAAGTATAACAGAGTGGGGAGGGAGTGTAAAGTTAATCAGAATTCACCTCTGTACTTCAGGCTGAAACGTAAAGAACCCCTCTGCCGGGCATTGGCAGAGGGGTGGAAAAAAAAGGGGGTTATATTCATTTATATAAACAAATGCAATGTGCAATTTGGAGTTTTAAGTCAGGCGGATAAAATTATCCGCATTCGGTCAACCAGCCATTATCTGGTTATCTCTGCAATATCCGTTTGGGTTGTTCCGGATATTGGCTTCGAAGTAAATGCCGATCAATCAATAGAAACAAATTTCTTCTCTTCTGCTTCTTTCTTGGTCTCTTCCTTCGGGAAGGTTACATAAAGGATTCCGTTCTCATATTTCGCATGGATATCTTCATGCTTAATGCTCGAGCCTACATAAAAGCTTCTGTTGCAGGTTCCTGTATAACGTTCTCTGCGAACATATTTACCTTTATCATCTTTCTCGTCCTTCTTCTCTTCCCTGGTTGCCTGAATGTTCAGATAACCATTCTTCAGCTGGATCTTCACATCCTCTTTCTTAAATCCCGGAAGATCGATCTCCAGTTCATAATTGCCATCTACATCACGGATATCTGTCTTCATCATATCCTTCACCTGAGGATAAGCATTGGCAGCTGCCTGACGGCCTGCAGGATATCCCATAAAATCATCAAATAAATCTTCTCCGAAAATACTTGGCATTAACATAACTCATTCCTCCTGATCTATATTCGCTGCGTATTATGCAGGCGTTTTTAATTTACTGTTTCTGAAAACTCTGTAAGAACTTTCTCCGGAAGATTTCTTTTTCTCTCTTCCTTTGTTCTGTATGTACTATAACACGCATTATTAGCACTGTCAAGAGGTGAGTGCTAAATTCACACTTTCTTCACATTTTCCCTAAAATGAAAAACTAATTTCCACTCTCAGCCCTTTATGTTCTTTTGCTGA
>JAFEHB010000125.1_pt1 | contig 79702 bp, 74 predicted proteins | sample 9267121 | NCBI WGS metagenome assembly JAFEHB01 (sample SAMN17103336, study PRJNA684904) | human gut metagenome | isolation source: diarrhea sample from child under the age of five | host: Homo sapiens | place: South Africa: Mafikeng, Mafikeng Provincial Hospital | collected 2019-09 | reverse complement strand
TTTGCGCGTCTAACTCATCACTGAAGTAACGAGAATGCGACGCGCAGTTTTCAAAAACGCTCCCCTAGTATCTATAACGCAAGGGGAGCGTCTATTTTCAATTAGTTCGCTTGTTCTGATAATCGAGTTTTGCTTAAGCTCTCTCCCAGCGGCCTCCCGGGGCTGAAGATATAACACAATAAGCAATATTCAAACTTGAGGTTCCAGCTTTAATATACGAACGACAGGACCGTCCACACTCTAAAGTCGAATATGTAATCATCTGCGTATTATTTGGAGTATAGTGATATGGGGTTCCTCCAGCAGGATTTGAAATTGTTTTTGTAATATCATCATACTGGAATCCCACCTCTGGTGAATATTTGGATGTCTGCATTAAACTACTTGCTTTCATAGAGGTTCCGTAGTTCAGTGTTGTTTCAAACCAATTAATTCGTACCTTTAATGCCTGACGGTCATTTGTCACGGATACTTTCATGGTTGCATAAATGCTGTACTGGCTAAGCTGCCCCGTATTGCTTACAATATCAGTGATTGCTACTCTTTGCTGATGCTCGTCTACAATCAACAAACCCGTTGAAATAATATCCTGCTCGCTGCCATTTTCATCCACTACCTGTGTGATTGACAAATAATCATCCGGCTTTGCATCAATGGCGCGGGTCTTCATCTGTTTTTCCTGATATTGTTCAATTGCAACCTTAATTACGTCACTTTCATTCGTGATGTGATTGTTTAAAACCTCTTCATACACTCTGTTTTTTAATTCTGCATTTGTTTCTGCTTTTACTTTGGATTACAATTTCGCTTCCAAATCCTTCTTCACCTACCCCACCATTTACAACAACATCTCTTCCTACAAATCCTGATGGTGGTTAAAGTTAATCAAATATTTTATTTGTCTTGACATAACTTTCCATTAACTTATAATTTGTTTGCATCTTATATAATCTTAAAAGATCTAAATCCTGTTTAAAATATTTCTTGCACTTTACATCTTTTTGTGCTTCTAAAATACAAGCCTCAACCATTAATGAAGTGTGCAATGATCCTCCTTTTCCGGCAAATAATGTCTGTTGAATTCTTTTTCGACAGACACCTATTGCTTTTTCAAAATATCCCAATTCTTCCAACGCCATCCCATAATTTCCCATACTCATACCCCAATCTAAGATGTGAAATACAGGTTTAATAAAACTTTTTTCATATTGTCCCACTAAAAATTGATATATTTCCAATGCTACTTTATAATTCTGTTCACCCCAATAAATCAATGCCATTTCTGTCAAAATACTAACTTCCTCTGTATTTAAAACATATTCTATTTTTTGTCCTTCTTCAACTTTAAGTGACATAGCAAGTAATTCTTTTAATTGTTTTATAAATTGTTCCGTATATTCTGCATTTTCCTTATATTTTACTTTTACCCTTTCTGTTTCAATATATTGGTAATTTTTCATCAAATTACAGTCTAATTTTTCTTCAATTTTTGAAAGTACCTTTTCTGCATTTCCATACTCTTTTCGATGAATAAACTTCGAAAATTCAATCTTCAACTCCAGCGTCTCATACTCTTCCACTTGAATCCCCGTCTCAATTCTATCCCCACTCCTTCCCATCTTCTCCATCATCTGACGTAGATTTCCGCTTCGTGGTTTCTGATTTCCGTTTTCGATTCTTGCCAATGTTTCCTGCGCACAAATGTCTTCACTCAGTCCTTCCTGTGTAAGTTTTGCCGCATTTCTTGTTCGACGTATCAATTCTGCATCAATCTCGAAATTCCGAACCACATGGTCAAACAGACGGTAATTTTTAAAAGAAACTTTATAATCACTTTCCAATTCCAGAAGGCTTGCACGTTCCTGTCGCAGCAACCCAATAAATTCTGCGTTACTATTTTCTTTTTCCAGAATCTGCGCATACTGCTCCAGAATTTCCGGCATATAAAGCAGTTTCCCTTCTTCTCTCAAGTTTTCTAACGCCGTTTCTGTTATCAATTTTAAATAAGTATCCGCTTTTCCATCTCGGGCTGTTTTTTCTATTAACAATGCAGCATATGGAATTACTTTTACTCGTTCTGTCCTCTCAAAGTTTTTCTGAAAGATCTCCTCTACTAACTCCTGAAGTTCTTTCTCTCCTCGTTCACGATCTGTACCAAAACAGACTTCCCATCGAAATAGCAGAAGTTTGTATTCCTCTGCACTTAAAATCCCTGTCTTTCTCTGTATTTCCGCTTCTGGCATTGTCTGTACAATTGCCTTTTCCAAATGTTCACATACTGTCTCTACTGATTTACCACGAAGCCATGCAATCTGCGCATATTCCTGCTCAATGAACTGCTGATGCAGCGGCTCCTTTGCTCTTTTATTCTTCTCATATTCAAGCAGACATTGTTTTGCTTCTTCCCATTTTTTTTGACAAATTTTCTGTTGTATCTCCTGACGCAATTCATAGATATTGTAAATGTCCCTTGGCAATATATAAGTGAGCCTCTCCACCGATTTTCCCAACCGTCCCATAATTCGATCAATCAGAAAAAAATCAATTTCCTGCTGATCTGCTTCAATTCTTGCATATTTTGACACAGAAGAAATACCCAGGCATAATTGTTTTTGTCGTATTCCTTCTTTCTCTCGTAATTTCCATAGTAATTGACCAATTCCTTGCATCTGTTTCCCTTTACTGATTCCTTTTTCTATGTTATTTTTTGTGACTTTTATTATGATTTTAAAATTGTATTTACAGCAAGAGAAATTATCACCATATTTTAATTTGATTTTTATACAAATCCACGTTTTCTATTTTTATAAGTAAAAAAGTGTAATTTTTCCCTTTTTCATACGTATAATATGCTTTGAATTTATTTTCATATTTTTCTTTTAAAATAAAATATGGAATTGCCCTAAATCAAGGCAATTCCATGCATTATAATTTATCTTTAGTATGGAACCCTCCCATTCTTTACCCATAGCAAAGTAAAGCATCGGTGCATGCAGCAGCAGGCTGTCATATCCCATCAACGACATCGTTTCTGTCAATGCTTTGACCTCATCGGATGTTATGAGCGGAAGCCGCAGCGCCATCAGCCCAAAGCAGAGCGAATATCCCAAAAACACAGCCAGAAAGCCGCCGAAAGCCGTCATTAACATATGGGAAAAACTATAAACGCTGCTATGTACCCGCGGTAAAATACAGTTGATATAATTTTTCTGCACATCCTCCCAGTAACTGAGCGCGAACGGCAATACGACAAGAATTGTATTCGTCACCAGAAACGCACTTACACCGCCGCGCGCATTCACCAGATAATAAACCGAGCAGTTTTCTCCTGATCCTGCTGCTTCAGGGTAAATGCTCAGGAAGGTAAGTACGGCAATAAAGGCAATTGCGAGATAAAATTTCCACGATTTTATCATTCTGCTGAAATCGGAATGCAGCATTCGAAAAAAGACCATTTTTTTGTTCACCCCCGTCTCGTATGAATGTTCCATGATACCATTTTTATATTTTCATGATAGCGTAAACGCCTGAAATAGTTTATGACGTTTTCTGAAACTTTGAACAAAAAACTTTTTATTCATTTTATCAAGTTGGAACTTTCTCCACCAGATCTTCTACCGTACATACTAATGCCCGCGCAATCTTCAACAAGGTCTCTGTCTGCGCCTTGTTAATATCCTTTCTTCGCTGTTCATACTGCTGAATGGTCCGAACCGAAACACCTGCCTGCTGTGCCAGTTCACTCTGACTTAGATTTGCAAAAGTACGCAATTCTTTCAAGTTTGTCTCCGGTTTTGCTTCACGATATAATTCATTCATTTTATCTACAAACTGACGAACATCCATTTCATGATATGGCGTGTAGAGCATTCGCACTTCAGTTACAGGAATAGCCTGGTTTATTTCCGCAAAAGACAAACTGGTACTCCACTGATAATAGGCCAACGCCCAGCCTGTCCAATATTCAGGGCTGCGATCGTAAGAATAAGAGGGGGCTTGTTCCGGCTTTGGTTCCCCTGCTTCCTGTAATACTTCATATGCAATTTCAACTCCCGACATTCCCGCTACCACAGAACAGTCACCTCGTTCAAACCGTGACGCTGTATTACTCATACAAAACCACTGCCATACAGTTTCCAACGGCCGTTTTAAATCATTGACCATATAATCCAGCATGCAGGCAAGATTTTTTTGTGCAACAGAAAGATATAATTTATCGTAAGCGTGGATCATCTGGTTTCATCTCCTCATCTAAAATTGTGGTGATATATAAATCACCCCGCTGACGGCGGTTTCGTTCCAGATCAAAATATTGCCGACGCGCCATATGATCACGGGATGCTTTCCTCTTATACCATTCCTGCACACTTGCAATCTCATACCCTGTAAATTCCAAACGTTCAAATGCTCTTCTGCTTTTTAAAACAAACTGCTGTCCCAGTTTTCCCAGACGCATTGCATTACTCAACTGACGGTAAGAAATTGCACCATTAATAAAATCCGCTGCAAAAGAAAAATAGCTGTCGTCAGCACGATATCCAATGATAATATCTTCCTTTTCATAATCAAGATGAAAATTTTGTAGCAAATATTCTTTTGCTTCTGCCGCCAACGGTGTGGATGCATCAAATTCTCGATTTTCCAACAAAATCGTAAGCCAATGGAGCATTGTATAGTCGCGCATATTCAAATTGAGAACTTTCAATCCATCACATTCAATCTCATATCTATTTGCGTAACCATTTTTATCCGCACTGACACCCCATTCTTTGGCCATATTTTGGTTTTCTGTACAGTAAAATCCAACACCATAATCATTATAAATTTTTCCATAACCATATTTCGGCCGTTCAATAATATGATCCGAACCATGATAAACTGTTTTTTTCATTTTACCACCTCTGCTTCAAATTATACTCCTAACGGCGTACAAAAACAATAAATAGAAAAATTTTATCCAATGCGTCGTAAAACCCCTTGCTTTAGCTATGGGGATATAAGACGCATTGGATAAGCATCCTCCTTTTTGCAAATCGGCAGATATTTCAACTTTTAATTTAAATTCATTGCAACTTTTCTTCATTATATAGCAAAAGTCAGAATCTTTGCATGACGTTTTCCTTAACTTTTTTAAACACCAAAAATCCCTCCCCACACATCACGCATGGAAAGGGATTTCAACTTTCATTCTATTCTATTTTCCGCTCTAGCAGATCTCCGCACCCGCCGGCATTGCTTTTTCCGGGGTCATGAGGCATACGTTGCCTTCGGCGTCCTCGGCGCAGAGCAGCATTCCTTCGGACATCATTCCTGCCAGTTTGGCCGGTTTCAGGTTGGTGAGAACCATAACCTTCATTCCGATGGTGTCTTCCGGTTTGTAATATGCTTTGATTCCGGAGACGATCTGTCTTACCTGGCTTCCTACTTTGACCTGGAAGCAGAGGAGTTTTTTGGATTTCTTGACTGGCTCGCAGGAGATGATTTCACCTACCTGGAACTGCATTTTTCTGAAGTCTTCGAAAGTAATTTCTTCCTTCGGCTCAAGGTCAATCACTGCTTCCTCTTCTTTTTCCTCTTCCTGGGATGCAGCAGCCATAGCAGCTTTCTGTTTTGCCTGGATCACTTCTACTTTTTCCATAACCTCTTTGACGTCGAGTCTCTGGAACAGGATCTGCGGCTGATCGGTTACCTGATTGCCCGATGTATACAGTCCGAACTGATCCAGCTCTTCGTAGCTGCGTTTCTCTGCATTCAACTGAGCCAGGATCTTCTCGGTGGTCTCCGGCATGAAAGACTCGAGCAGGCATGCGCCGATGGTGATGCTCTCTACCAGGTTGTACAGAACCTCTTCCAGACGATCTTTCTTTGCCTCGTCTTTTGCCAGTGCCCACGGCATCGTCTCGTCGATGTATTTGTTGCAGCGTTTGAACAGACCAAAGATTTCAGTCATCGCATCTGCCACACGCAGCTCTTCCATCTTGGCAGCAACTTTTGCTTTTGTTGCGGTAACGACTGCTTTCAGATCATCGTCCACTTCTTCTGCTGCGCCGGTCTTTGTCACAACGCCGCCGAAGTATTTGTTGCTCATGGAAATGGTGCGGTTTACCAGGTTTCCAAGAGTGTTGGCCAGGTCGGAATTCATACGCTCAACCAGCAGCTCCCAGGTAATGACACCGTCGTTCTCAAACGGCATCTCGTGCAGAACGAAGTAGCGGACAGCGTCTACGCCGAACAGGTCTACCAGATCGTCTGCGTAGATCACGTTTCCTTTGGATTTACTCATCTTGCCGTCGCCCTGCAGCAGCCACGGATGACCAAATACCTGTTTCGGAAGCGGCAGATCGAGTGCCATCAGGAAGATCGGCCAGTAAATGGTATGGAAACGGATGATGTCTTTTCCGATCAGATGCAGGTCTGCCGGCCACAGCTTGTTGAACTGCTCGGAGCTGTTTCCGTCACAGTCATAACCGATTCCGGTGATATAGTTGGTCAGTGCGTCCAGCCATACGTAGGTAACGTGCTTCGGATCGAAGGATACCGGGATTCCCCAGGTGAAGGAGGTTCTGGATACACAGAGATCCTGCAGTCCCGGAAGAAGGAAGTTGTTCATCATCTCGTTCTTTCTGGAAACCGGCTGGATGAACTCCGGATGGGTGTTGATATAATCGATCAGTCTCGGTGCATATTTGCTCATTTTGAAAAAATATGCTTCTTCTTTTGCCGGGGTAACCGGGCGTCCACAGTCCGGGCATTTTCCGTCTACAAGCTGGGACTCGGTGAAGAAGGATTCACACGGTGTACAGTAAAGACCTTCATAATATCCTTTGTAGATATCTCCCTGATCGTACAGTTTTTTGAAGATTTTCTGTACCTGTGCCTCGTGATCGGCGTCGGTGGTACGGATGAATTTGTCGTAGGACGTATTCATCAGATCCCAGATTCTCTTGATCTCGGTGGATACGTTGTCTACGAATTCTTTTGGCGTGATACCTGCCTCTTCTGCTTTCAGCTCGATCTTCTGGCCGTGCTCATCGGTTCCGGTCTGGAAGAATACATCGTAGCCCTGCTGACGTTTGAAGCGGGCGATGCTGTCCGCGAGTACGATCTCGTAGGTGTTTCCGATGTGCGGCTTGCCGGATGTGTAGGCAATCGCCGTGGTGATATAATATTTTGGTCTGATTTTTTCCATTGCTTTCATTTCTCCTTTCAAATAAAAAAACTGCCTTATTCCGCTCTCTTGTAGTCGGAAGAAGACAGGTTTGTTTACCCGTGATACCACTTCTTTTCGTCCCTGCCTCATGGCAGAAACCTCTGCAGGTACATGTGCTATACCTCTCCGCTGTAACAGGCGGAACCTGTCGCAGCCTTACCGTTTCAGATTGTTGTTCTCACGGTTCGGTGCGCCTCTCGGAAGCCATGTTCGATCTGCCGCTCCTCCTCCCCTCTCAGCCTGCAAAACCGGAATAGTTTTCGGGGGTGTTCTCTGTAAATTCGCACATGCAGATGTACTCTCTTCGTCACTGTGTTTTGTTTTTATGCACTGGTTTTATGCTAACACATTTACATCAATTTGTAAACCGCAAAAAAGCCCGCCGTACGGGGATTTTTTCATATTCTCCCCATTCGGCGGACCTTTCATTCATCGTAACAATTATCTGTGGTTTGCTTTGATCACAGACATTGCTGCTTCATCTGCTACAACTGTCAGATCGTTGTGAAGCTGCAGGATGGAAGCCGGAACCTGCGGAGTAACCGGTCCGTACAGAACTTTGTCGAGGATCTCTGCTTTTCCTTCGCCGCTGACGATCAGCAGAACTTTTCTCGCCTGCATGATGTTCTTGATTCCCATGGTGTATGCCTGGGTCGGAACATCCTCTACTTTTTCAAAGAAACGTTTATTTGCCTGAATGGTGCTCTCGGTCAGGTCAACGCAGTGTGTCTCTTTCTCGAATGCTGCGCCCGGCTCGTTGAATCCGATGTGGCCGTTGTTTCCAAGTCCAAGAAGCTGCAGGTCAATGCCGCCGACGCTGCGGATGATTTCGTTGTATGCTGCACATGCTTTTTCGCTGTCCGGCTCCAGTCCGTTCGGAACGAAGGTGCGCTCTTTGTTGATGTTGACATGATTGAACAGGTTGGTGTTCATGAAGTAACGATAGCTCTGATCATTCTCCGGAGAGAGTCCTTTGTACTCGTCCAGGTTTACGCTGGTGACATTTGCGAAATCAAGGTCGCCTTTGTTGTACCACTCAACGAGCTGTTTGTAAGCGCCGACCGGGGTAGATCCGGTTGCAAGGCCGAGCACTGCGTGTGGTTTCATGATCACCTGCGCGGAGATGATGTTTGCTGCTTTTCTGCTCATATCATTGTAATCTTTTGCTTCAATTAATAACATTTGTTTTTCCTCCAAATTTCTTCTATATAATAAATTACATAATAACCTGTTTCAGGTTCAGTTCGTCGTCCACCAGAAGTACATGCGCTTTTTTGCCCGGTGCAATGGATCCTACTTCATCGTAGATACCGATGCTCTGTGCCGGATTTCTTGTTGCCGCAAAAATGGCATCTGCCAGCGGAATATCAAACGAAACTGCTTTTCTCATGCAGTCATACAGGTTCGTTGCAGAGCCCGCGATGGTCTCACCGTCGGTCAGGGTTGCTTTTCCGTCTTTCATCCAGACAGCCTGTCCCCCGAGGGAATACGTTCCGTTCGGCATTCCCGTTGCCATCATGGAATCGCTGATGAGAACCATGCGCTCACTTCCCATCATGGAGAAGGTCGCGCGGACAACCGCACCGTGAATGTGATAGCCGTCACAGATCAGCTCCATGCGGCACTCCGGATCGTCGAATGCGGCGCCGATGACACCAGGGTTACGGTGTGCGAACGGCGGCATGGCGTTGTATAGATGGGTGACATGGTGTGCTCCTGCTTTCATGGCAGCCAGCGCGGTGTCATAATCTGCTGTTGTATGGCCGATGGAAACCATGACTTCATCGGAAACTTCTTTGATAAATTCCAGAGAACCTGGCATGTTCGGGGCCAGTGTCACGAGACGGATTTTTCCGCCGCTCGCCGCATTGCATGCGCGGAAGAACTCAGCGTTCGGAGCCACGATGTTCTCCTCTGCCTGTGCGCCTTTTTTGATCGGATCGATGAACGGTCCTTCCATGTTGACGCCGGCGATCACTTCTGCTTCCGGCTCATCTTTGATTGCTTCGATGGTTCCGAAGATTTTCAGCAGATCGTCTTTTGGCAGTGTCATGGATGTCGGGCAGTAAGAGGTGATGCCGTGCGCTTTCTCGTAGCGCAGGATCTCTTTTAAACCTTCCACGTCTCCGTCTGAAAAATCATGTCCGGCAGCGCCGTGGCTGTGTACGTCAACCAGTCCCGGCAGAACCATCATGCCTTTCGCATCGATCACTTCCTGATCGATCACTTCTTCTTTTGTGGAAACGAAACGTTTTCCTTCTATATAAAGATCTTTTTCCGCAAACGTTCCGTCTTCCTGAAATACGCGTCCGTTTTTGATAATCATTGTCTTGCCTTCTTTCTTTGATCTGTTCTGATTATAATTTATGTTGATTTTATTTTCAACTATTTTTATATTTTAGAAATTACTTTCACGTCATTAAAGTTCTTTCCATTTTTCCGCCCGCTTTCCCGTGCAATTCACACACAATTGAAAGTTGATTCACCACTCTGCCTGTGATACAATAAAGCAAGAACTGATCCGAATTTTTTTCAGATATTTACAGATACCAGGAGGACTTACGTTCCATGGAACACTTTGAAAAATCGATTATTCCTGTCATTGAGTCTGTCTATCCCTCGTTCACTCCCCTGGAACGGACGGTAGCAGATTTTTTTATTCATAATACCGACGAGTCGGATCTGTCCGCGCGCCACGTTTCGGAACTGCTCTATGTTTCGGAGGCTTCGCTCTCCCGCTTTGCGAAAAAATGCGGCTACACGGGCTACCGCGAATTTGTCTACCGTTACCAGGAAGGCCTGAACGCCGCACTGCCTGGCACGGACGATCACATCAAACAGGTGCTGAATACGTATCAGGAGCTGCTGAATAAAAGCTACTCGCTCGCCGACCGCGCGCAGATTGACCGCATCTGCCATATTCTCACTTCGAAGCGTCGGGTGTATGTCTACGGTCTTGGAAGCTCCGGACTTTCCGCCCAGGAAATGAAGCTGCGTTTTATGCTTGCAGGCGTGGATATTGAAGCAATTACCGACATTCACATCATGAAAATGAATGCCGTTCTGCTCAATGAGAGCTGCGCTGCAATCGGCATTACCGTCAGTGGACAGACACCGGAGGTGCTGCGTGCGCTCGGAGCCGCAAAGGAAAAGGGAGCCTCTACCATTCTCTTTACTTCCCGCAGCTCCAGCGATTACGATGCCTTCTGCGATGAAGTCCTGCTGCTTGCGGTCAAAGAGCATCTGAAAAACGGCGGCGCAATCTCTCCGCAGTTCCCGATTCTCGTTATGATCGACGTTCTGTACTCGCATTTTCTCACGACCGACAGCGAGCGCAAGGAGGCTTTATATGAATACGCCGTCACCAAACTCCATGAAACGTGATCCCGGCCGCGGCAGCGCGTATCTTTCTTTTCTGAAGAAACGCTGCCGCGATTTCTTTTTCTTCTGCCTGCTCCTCGGCGTTTACGTCGCCTTCATCACCCTCACAGGCATCGGCTGTCCGATCCGGTTTTCCACCGGCATTTCCTGCCCGGGCTGCGGAATGAGCCGCGCGGTACTGTTAATGCTCTCCGGTCATTTTCGGGCGGCATTTCGGATGCATCCGCTCGTCTATGCCGTACTGCCCGCAGGGATATGGCTCTTCTTCGGGCCGGAACAGACGGCGGGACTTCGGCGTTTTAAAAAGGGGATCATTACGGTGCTTGTCGTGCTGCTTCTCGCCGTTTATGCCTGGCGCATTTATTACCACGACCCGCTCCTTTCTATTGACCCTTCTCTCGGGCGCGTGCTACAATGGTTCTATCTTAATTAAAGGGGGTATTTACAAATGAATGTAAAAGACAACCGCAGTTTCTGGTTCTATCTTCTGCTCACATTTCTGACGTGCGGACTCTACTCGATCTACTTCTGGTATGTTTATGTGGAAGACCTGAACACCATCTTTTACGGTGACGGCGAAGACAGCCCAAACTACATTATCGTGCTGCTTCTGTCCTGGGTTACCTGTGGAATTTACGGCGTTTACTGGCGTTACAAACAAGCGAACCGCATGTACCGCGAATCCTACGACCGCTACGGTGTGATGATTGAGGAAAACGGTTCCGCCATTCTTCTGTGGACGCTGCTCGGCTACCTGACCGGCGGAATTGGCCAGCTCGTTGCCGACTATTTCATGATCCAGAACCTGAATAAGACGGCGCTCGTTTATAATTCACGTGCATATTAAGCAGGGGAGGCGTTTTTTATGGCAACATCTATGGTAAAGGGAAATCCGGTAAAGCTGATGCTCTCGTTTGCCTTTCCGCTTCTCATCGGAAATCTGCTGCAGCAGACGTATAACATCATTGATGCGGCGATTGTCGGCCAGGCACTTGGCCCGGAGGCACTCGCCAGCGTCGGTGCAAGCAGCAGTGTACAGTTTCTGGTGCTCGGCTTCTGTATGGGAAGCTGCACGGGATTCAGTGTCCCGGTTGCCAAGTATTTCGGCGCCGGAAAGCTTGATAAAATGCGCGATTATATTTTTAATGGTGCTGCACTTGCTGTCCTGATTGCGGCCATTCTGACCACACTCTGCAGTTTACTCTGTGCACCGATTCTGCACCTGCTGTCGGTTCCGTCCGATATTTTCGCGGATGCTTACGCATATCAGCTTGTGATTTTCCTCGGAATTCCGTTTTCGATTCTGTACAATTATCTTTCCAGCATCCTGCGCGCCGTCGGGGACAGCCGCACACCGTTTCTGTTTCTGGCATTTTCGGCAATTCTGAATATTTTCCTCGACCTGTTCTGTATTATCATTCTGCATCTGGGGTGCGCAGGCGCGGCGATTGCGACGATTTCCGCCCAGGCGATCAGCGGACTTTTATGTCTGTTTTTTATTTCCCGTAAGGTAAAGCTCCTGCTTCCGACAAAGGAAAACCGCACTCTGCGAAAGGATGCCGCGCAGGAACTCCTCGCAATGGGCATTCCGACGGGACTGCAGTTTTCGATCACGGCAATCGGCAGTATGGTAATGCAGTCAGCGAATAATGGACTTGGCAGTGTTTATGTTTCGGCGTTCACAGCTGCTATGAAAATCAAACAGTTTATGATGTGCCCGTTTGATGCGATCAGTACCGCGGCTTCCGTCTTCTGCAGTCAGAATCTCGGAGCCGGCCAGTCAAAGCGAATCCATCAGGGACTCCGCCAGGGTGTGCTTGTCGGTGTCGGCTATGGTGCGTTTGCGGGTGTCATCATGATTCTGTTCGGACGGCCGCTGACAAAGCTCTTTATTGTCAGCTCTGCTTTTGAAGCAATCAACGCTTCGGCAAAATATCTGCGCTGCCTCGGATTTTTCTACTGGATGCTTGGTATTTTGAATGTCTGCCGTATGGTAACGCAGGGACTTGGCTACTCGGGAAGAGCCGTTTTCTCCGGCGTAATGGAGATGCTGGCACGAACGATTGTCTGCCTGGGATTTGTCGGTGCGTTTGGCTTCACCGCAATCTGCTTTGCGGATCAGGCTGCGTGGCTCGCCGCCTGCTGCTATATCGCACCGACATGTCTGTACTGCGTGAAGAAATCCACGAAAATGATTGCGGATCGCGGTGCGAAATAATAACGTTATTTTCTGTCTTACAGCGGCTTCCAGATACTTCTCAGGTTATCGCGGCAATCACCAGAAACTTGTTCCATCACAGATTTTGGTTCATTGCCCGCAAAATCAAGAAAAAGATACTGTTCTGCATGGAATCATCTTCCCCGCAAAACAGTATCTTTTTTCTTGTTTTTTCAGCGTTACCGCTCGATTCCATCTCTTGCCGCAAGACCCTTGTCAAACGGATGCTTGATTTTTTTCAGCTCCGAAACATAGTCCGCCCGCTCAATCAGCGCCTCCGATGGTCCCTGCCCGGTCAGAATCACTTCCAGCTTCTCCGGCTTGTGATCCAGAAAATCCAGAAGGAGCTGCTCATCAAACAGTTTGCTTCCAATCGTATAAACCAGCTCGTCCAGAAACAGTACATCGTATTCTTCCTGAACTGCTTTTTCTGTCACTTTCTGAAACTGCTCTTCATAATACCGTTTCTGCTCTGCCTTCTCCTCCGGTGTCATCAGAAACGAAAACTTTATCTTGTCCTGCCCCGGCACAAACGTCACATTCGGCGACAGCAAGAGCACCTTCCGCTCGCTCGTGCTGTTATCTTTCATAAACTGATAAATCAAAACACGGTATCCATACCCTGCCGCACGCGTGCAGAGTCCCATACCACAAGTCGTCTTTCCTTTTCCATCCCCACAGTAGATGTGGACACAGCCTGTCTGTTTTTCCATGGTGAAAACCTCGCTTTTTCTTTCTATGTTCATTTGTAAACAACAGGTAATTCGAAACAAGTTCGCAATCCCAAGTAAAAATTGTAAACAACGGAAAAAGGAGGGCAGATTTTATTCCGCCCCCCAAAAAGGTTTCCTGATTATTTACCAAAATATCTAGCCAGCAGACCAGCGAATGCTTTTCCGTGTCTAGCTTCGTCTCTTGCCATCTCATGCACGGTGTCATGGATTGCATCAAGATTCAGGGCTTTGGCACGTTTTGCAAGATCTGTTTTACCAGCGGTTGCGCCGTTCTCTGCTTCTACACGCATCTGCAGGTTTTTCTTGGTGCTGTCGGTTACAACTTCGCCGAGAAGCTCTGCGAATTTTGCTGCGTGCTCTGCCTCTTCGTAAGCTGCTTTTTCATAGTACAGACCTACTTCCGGATATCCCTCGCGGAATGCTACTCTGGACATTGCCAGGTACATACCAACCTCGGAGCACTCGCCCTCGAAATTGGCTCTCAGGTCTTTTTTGATATCTTCCGGAACATCGGATGCTACGCCAACTACATGCTCTGCTGCCCAGGTCAGATCCTCGCCCTGCTCGATAAATTTCTCTTTCGGTGCTTTACAGATCGGACAGACTTCCGGTGCTTCTGCTCCTTCATAAACATATCCACATACGCTGCATACAAATTTTTTCATAGTCTTTCTTTCCTTTCTTTTTGTTGTGTATTTAATTTTATCATTTCCAATTTTGTGGTTTATAACAGTTTTTTATTTTTGATATTAGTAACTGTTACTGATATTACTTTAACATAAGCTTCCCTTTTTGTCAATGCCTATTTTTAATTTTTTCTTTCTTCCTGGGGATGCTATACGTTCCCCGGGTGATTTTTGCAGTTCTCGCAGATGCCGTAAAAATTCACAGAGTAATCTTCGATCGTACCTCTGAAATTTTCCGCTGCTACGTTCTTGATTTCGCTGATGTCACGCATTGTAAGGTCTGTCACGCAGTGACATTTTCTGCAAATGAAATGGTGATGCGTGGAAGTATCTCCATCGAACCGGTCCGGGCCATCTCCTGTTGTAAGACGCTTGATCTCTCCTAATTCAGAAAGAAGAGACAGGTTCCGGTATACTGTGCCAAGACTGATATTGGGAAATTCTTTCCGTACATCGGTATAGAGCATATCTGCGGTCGGGTGATCCTTTCGTCCCTGAAGGCAGACTTTGATGCTTTCTCTTTGTCTGCTATACTTGAGTGTTGACATAGTTCTTTTCCTTTCGTGTCTTTCGATAACAGTAATTGTTATTATATTTATACTATAAGGCTGCTTCTCGCAAAAGTCAAGAAAAAGATCACTACCCTGTCTACACAGATTTCCGTCTGTCCCAAGATCAAAAATTCCCCAAAAACGAGGAGTGCCCAGGAACCTCTCGGCGCCTGGGCTATTATTATGAAAAAATCTTAATTGTGTAGTGATTGCATACACGCTGTTCTTTTGGAACTGAGATAACTATACCAATTAATTATGAACAGATTATGAACGTGCAGTGAATCTTCTGTGAATCTGTACATTTTTTAGAATTATTTTATATTTTATTTGTGTATTTATCACATATTTTATTTCTAATTCTGTCCCTTACTCTCTACTCTGTCTAGAAATCGTTTTTCTCCGTTAATTTTTCTATTCGTATTGCCCATCCCCGATTTTCCCTGTCATTTCTCTCTCATTTATGTTAAGATTGATGTACAGCCAATGCGGCAGAATGGAGGATTTTTTATGAGTACCGGAAATCAGGAATATATACGAGACATGAACCGCGCCCTGGTTCTCGAGGCAATCGCCAACCATCCGCCGCTTTCCCGCGCAGATCTGGCGAAAATGCTGCATCTGACAAAAGCAACCGTATCCACCATCGTCCAGGAACTGCTCGACCGCCAGCTCGTCATAGAACTCGGCAGCGCCGAAAAAACTTCCATGGGTCGAAAACCGATTCTGCTTACTTTTAATAATCGCTGCGGTTCCATCATCGCCGTCGATCTCGGCGTAAAAAAGATCACCATTCTCACCGGAGATCTGAAGGGAAAATCATGTACTGTAAAAGAATACCCGATTGATCCATCCCTCTCCCTGGAGGAATACCTGATTTCCCTCCTCCACAAAACCAAATCCGACCTCCCCAAGACCCCGTGCGGCCTCGTCGGAATCTCCATCGGAATCTACGGCGTCGTCTGCGACGACCTCGTTTTATTCACACCCTACTACGATCTAAAACACTCCAACCTGAAAAACTACCTCGAAGAAGAATTTCAGGTCCCTGTCATCGTAGAAAATGAAGCCAACCTCTCCGTCATCGGCGAAGCCGCCTGCGCAGAGCACTTTAAAAATATGATCTTCCTGAACATCCACGAAGGCGTCGGCATGGGAATCCTCATTGACGGCGAACTCTACACCGGCCAGAACGGCTACGCCGGCGAATTCGGCCACACCATCCTCTTCCCCGATGGCCGGCCCTGCCCCTGCGGCAACCACGGCTGCCTCGAACAGTACATCTCCGAAGCCGCCGTCCTAAACGATTTTGCCGCCGCCGAAGGCTTAGAAAACGTCTCCGTCGAACGCTTCATCCAGTATTACCAGGAAGGCAGCCCCAACGCCCGCAAAGTAATGCAGGATTTCACCCACTACATCGGAATCAGCCTGAACACGGTTCTCCACACCTTCAACCCGGACGTCATCGTCATCAACAGCTCCTTCACCAACTACATCCCAGGTCTGATCGACGAAATCACCTCCGGAATCCAGAACCGCCTCCGCTGGTACCTCCACGTCCTCCCGGCTCACCTGCAGGATGTCTCCGTCCTCATGGGCGGAATCAGCCTCTGCTCCCGGAACTTCCTCGGAATTTCCACCTTTAAGCTGCTGGACCTGTAACTCAGAAATAAGTCCCTGTTCAGAGCCCCATCTCGATTCCGCTGCGCTGCATCTTGATGTGGCTTCTCGCCATATGAAATTTCAGAAAAAAGTGCTCATTCATGCAAGCATGATTCGCAATTTGTTCTGAAATTTCGCATGGCTCTGAATAGTCACAATTTGTTCATGATTTTTTTACAACATGAACACGCTTTCAACATAATTTACCCGTATACTAAAAGCATAAATAATGAATGCCAACATTATTTACACAATTTTCTTTTTCATATTGCCGATTAGAAAATCGGCTCTCCTTCCTTTAAAAATAAAAATGAAAGAAAGCACTGTTTCGCCAACGGTGCTTTTTTTCATGCCTTTTTCTCATTTTCTCCCATCTTCCTCACAACAATCTCACGCCGATCCGCCCATCCGGGCGGATCCAGACCTCCCCTCCCGCCCCCACTACCAGCCTCGCCGCCGCCCGTCCGTCCTTGCGTGATGCGCATGGCAGCATTGGAAAAGCGGGCAGGAAAAACCAGAAAAAATGGAGGCCTTTCGAGAGACTGAAATCTGGTGCTCAACACCAGATTTCAAGGCATTCTGAGCTGGGAAAGCATCAGGCTTTCCTGGCGAATAATGCCGGTGTCTGTCGAAAGACCTCCATTTTTTCTACGTTTTTCCCCCGCTTTTCCACCGCTGCCATGCGCATCACGCAAGGGCGGACGGGCGACGGCGAGGCGTCCCCTCTATTTACACAATTCATCCGTCAACCGCGCAAACTCCTGTAAATTCAATGCCTCCCCACGAATCGTAAGCGGCCAGCCGCAGGCTGTGATTGCAGCCTCAATCTCCTCTTTCGAAAAATGCAGCAGCTCCGAATTTTTCAGTCCGTTCGCCAGCGTCTTCCGTCTCTGATTAAACGACGCCCGAATAATGGAGAACATCAACTTCTCATTCTTCGTCTCCACCGGCATCACCTCATGACGCGTCAGCCGGATCACCGCACTTCCAACCTTCGGCCGCGGCATAAAACAGTTCGGCGGCACATTCGCCACAATATACGGCTCCGCATAATACTGCACCGCCAGCGACAGCGCCCCGTAATCCTTCGATCCCGGCCCCGTCTGCATCCGGTCCGCAACCTCCTTCTGAACCATAACCGTAATCGAATCCACCGGCACATGATTCTCAAATAATCCCATAATAATCGGCGTCGTAATATAATACGGAAGATTCGCCACAACCTTGATCGGCCGTCCGTTGTTCTTCTCCTTCGCCAGCGCCGCCAGATCCACCTTCAAAACATCATTGTTGATAACCTCAACATTATCATAATCCGACAGCGTATCCTCCAGAATCGGGATCAGATTCTTGTCAATTTCCACCGCACACACACTCCGCGCAGCATACGCAAGATACTGCGTCAGCGTACCGATACCAGGTCCGATTTCCACAACAAAATCGTCCGGTCCGATACCTGCAGCGGCTACAATCTTATCCAGCACATGTGGATCGATCAGAAAATTCTGACCATACTTTTTCTGAAATACAAAGCCGTACTTCTGCAGTACGGCTATTGTATTCTGCGGCTCCCCGAGCCACGGTTTTACTTTCTCCATAAATTCTCCATGTATTTAGAACTCAAAGTCTTTCTCGTAAAGAATCACGCGGTCGTCCGCATCGGTATGCTTTCTGGACATGCGTCTTCCGAATTTACGGGTTCCCTTTTCTGCATGGGCGATGGCACGATCCACCATATCTTTGACCTGTGAAATCGTCATCGGCTCGCCCTCCTTCTGATTGTTGCCAATCTGTGTATACAGAGCAAGCACACCCATCTCGTCCATCTTGTATCCATTCTCACGCGCATACGTGCGGGCAAACGTAACCAGCTCGTCGTTTGTGAAAACAGGAATCGAAATGACCGTCTCAAACTTCTTCGCAAAATCAGGGTTATTCCGCAGAAGACCTCTCATGCTGACCTTCTCATCCTCGATGATCAGAACCAGACTGTCGGTACGGAAATCCATTGCCTGCGACAGCTTCTCGATCGTCTCCGGGTACATCAGACCGGCACGCTCGATCAGGAGGAAACCTCCCGCCAGCTTTGAAACAATCTGCGCACAGTCCTTTTTGTTCAGAACAGATGCATCCAGACGGGCCATCTTCGTTGCCGGAAGTTTTAAGTCAGCACAGATTGCACGGACGAGATCCTCCGACAGCTTCGTTTTTCCAGTACCGTATCCGCCCATAATGGCAATGTTTCCATGACGGGAAGTACGGTCGCCTGCGTAATGATAAACACCATGCATTGCATCCAGAATCTGGATATCCATGCCTGGAACTTTCGCAAAGTAAGTAAACAGCGCTTTCTGCTCATCACTCAGCTTATCCGGCTGGGTGTCGTTCAGGATGCGGAGTCTTGCCTCCTCCGGCGTCTCCTCGCGGAGCACCTCTTCAATCGATTTCGCAACAGTTCCTTCCGGAATGTTGTCGCGGATCAGCTGAACGGTGGCATCCGTTGTTTTTTCGATGCTCATGTTGATCGTCGCATCGGATACGCGCTCACGCTTTGGCTCGGTCGGAACTTCGATTTCGATTTCCTCCGGGGTAATCTCGATCGGCTGGGTTCCTGCCGGCTCAAACGGATCGGCTGGCTCAGTCTCGGCCGGGGTTTCCGGCTCTGTTTCGCTTTCCGGCTCGTCAGCAGGTTCTGCTTCCGCAGTTTCCGGCTCATCCGGCAGTTCGATTTCCGATGCTTTTTCAGCTTCCTGCACTTCTGCGTTCAGCGCTGCCTGAAGCTCACTAAAATCGATGGTCGGCCGTGTCTCCTCTGCCGGTTTCAGATCCGCGATGACAACCGTTGCATCCATGGACGGTGTCTCCGCCGGTTCTACGGTTTCCTCAATTTCGGCTTCCGCCTGAGCCTTCTCGGCTGCTTCTGTTTCAGCTTCCACTGCTGGTTCTGTAACTTCTGCTTCTTCGATTTCAGCCTCGGCTGCCGGTTCTATAATCTCTTCGATCTCAGCTTCATCCATCGGCTCTGTAGCTTCTTCGGTTTCAGCCTCATCCGCCGGTTCTGTGATCTCTTCGGTTTCCGCTTCATCTGCCGGTTCTGCATCTTCTTCCGGCTCAGCTTCCGCCTGCGGCTCCTCAGCCGCTTCCCGTGCCTCTGCCTCGGACTCCGGATCCATCGGCTGCTCTGCGGTTTCGGCTTCTGCTGCCGGTTCCACTGGCTCTTCTGCTTCTTCCTCCGCAACTTCCTCCGACAGGTTTGCTGCGGTCTCCTGGAACAGTGCTTCGAGGTCCGGCTCTTCGTATTTCTTCTCCGGCTTCGGTGCTTTCGGCATTACCGGCTCGGCTTTTTCCTTCGGTTTTGGCTGCGGTCTTGTCTTGATTGTCGTGTTGGCATCCGGGGATACCTCTACGTTTACATCAAGCTGCTCCGGCTCCAGATCTTTTACTTCGTACTGTACCGGCTCTTCGCTTGTCTCTTCCTCGACTGCCGTCTCTTCCTGTTTCTTTCCGCGGAAGGAGAAGACATCGCGGATGCTCTTTGCAAGCTCTGCGTGAAGATCGATCGTATTTCCAAGGTACGTCGGCGTGCTGTCTGCATACGCCTGCTCTTCCGGAATCTCCTCGATCGGCTCCTCTGTCTGCTGCAGTGCTTCGTACTCCTGCACCTGCTCTGCATCTGCCTCGGCCTGCTGTGTTTTCTCATATGCTTCGTACGGCGAACCGGCTTCTTTTTCTTCTTCACCGGCCACATACTGGCTCATCACACCGCCGTTTACCGGTTTTACTTCCGGCGTCTCTGCCGGCTCTTTCGTCGCAGCCATTTCACCGGCTCCGCTCTCTCCGGCTAACCGCACTTTAAGTGCTTCCGGATCCTCGGATGGCTCTTCATTCTTTTTGTAGTCAAAACGATGCTCGTATTTGATCTGCTGGGACGGTGACAGCGGCTCGTACTTCATTTTCAGATCCATTGCCTTTGTCACATATTTGCCCTCGCTGAACCACAGGATCAGCTCATCACAGGCATCGATGCATTTCTGCGTCTCTCCGGCTTTGCTGTAAAGGTTTGCCAGTTCATATGCCCATCTCTCGGTAAATTCCCGCTCTTTGTATTCCTCCAGAAGGGAAATCTGCTCCTCAAGCGGCGCTTTCTGTCCTCTTAAAATCTTGTATTTCAGCAGATACCGGGAATTATCGTGACGTGCGACTGCTTCAAACTCGTTGTAAAAGTCAATCGCCTCATCAAAGTCTTTCATTTTTACGGAGACCTCTACCAGGCGGTACAGAATGCCCTTTCCGATGGAAGAACGGTCATACGCCATCAGCAGAATCTTCTTCGCCTCCGGATATCGTTTGTTCGCCTCATAGACATCCGCTACCATGCCGAGCGTGCGCAGACTCTTGACACGCCGCCAGTCAACGGCTTCTACAACTGCAAGTGCCCCCTCATAGTCCTCTTTTTTTACCAGACTGTTCAGCTCTTCCAGCCGGCTTTGATATTCAGCTTTATCCAATCTTTTCACCTCAATACATTTCAGATTGTTTTAGTTCATAGACACGAACAGTGTACCACACTCCCCGTAGAATGTCAAAAGAATGCCTGTTTTGCAGGCATTTTTCGGGATGCAGATCCTTCCAGCGGTCATCAAAAAAAGAACACCCGCCCCTCCGGTTTTTCCCGGAAAAGCAGGTGTCCCCTAACTACTTATATTTGATTCCGATTACTTTCTGACAGTAATCTTGTCCAGATGCCAGATATCATCTACATACTGCTGGATGGTACGGTCGGATGTGAATTTGCCGCTGTGTGCGGTATTCAGGATCGCGCTTCTTGCCCATGCAGAAGTATTTCTGTATTTATCCTCAACACGCTCCTGTGCTGCCGCATAGGACTTGAAGTCTGCCAGGGTAAAGTACATATCCGGGCGCGGAGCATTCTTCGGTGTGAGCAGGGAGTCATACAGATCACGGAACATCATGGTGTCGCCGTTTGAGTATCTTCCGCTGATCAGATCCATCACTACGTTGTGGATGTCCTGATCGTGGATGAAGTAGCTCATCGGATCGTAGGTGTAGTTGTTCTCATATTCGATAACCTGATCTGCGGAAAGTCCGAAGATGAAGGCGTTCTCTTTTCCAACTTCCTCAACGATCTCTACGTTTGCACCGTCCATGGTTCCAAGAGTCAGGGCACCGTTCAGCATGAACTTCATGTTACCGGTACCGGAAGCCTCTTTACTTGCGGTGGAAATCTGCTCGGAAACATCGGCAGCGGCAAAGATCAGCTCTGCGTTGCTGACACGATAATCCTCGATAAATACAACTTTGATCTTTCCTTTGATGGTCGGATCGTTATTTACGACATCCCCAACGGAATTGATCAGTTTGATGATCGCTTTTGCACGCTCATAGCCTGCGGAAGCTTTTGCTCCAAAGATGAAGGTTCTTGGGTAGAACGGCATATCCGGGTTCTTTTTCAGACGGTCATACAGATACATGATATGAAGAATGTTCATAAACTGGCGTTTGTACTCATGCAGACGTTTTACCTGAACATCAAAAATGGAGTTCGGATCTACATCAATGCCGTTATGCTCTTTGATGTATTTTGCCAGACGAACTTTATTTTTGTATTTAATCTCCATAAATTCCTTCTGTGCCTGTGTATCATCTGCAAGCTCAGCGATCTTTTCGATCTTCGGAAGATCGGTAATCCAGCCATTTCCGGCATACTCGGTTACCCAGTCAGCCAGAAGCGGATTTCCGTGAAGCAGGAAACGACGCTGTGTAATACCGTTCGTCTTATTGTTGAACTTCTCCGGAGTCATCTCGTAGAAGTCTTTTAAGGTCTGTTTTTTCAGGATCTCGGTATGAAGCTTTGCAACACCATTGACAGAATATCCGCCTACGATAGCCAGACGAGCCATATGAACCTGTCCGTCGTAGATCACTGCCATCTGGCGGACTTTTTCCTCATCACCCGGGTACTGCTCTCTTACCTGGATCAGGAAGCGGCGGTTGATCTCTTCTACGATCTGATAGATACGCGGAAGAAGTCTGGAGAACAGGTCAACCGGCCATTTTTCAAGTGCCTCTGCCATAATCGTATGGTTCGTGTATGCACAGGTCTTTGTCGTAATCTCCCATGCCTCATCCCAGCCAAGGCCTTCCACATCCATAAGAATTCGCATCAGCTCCGGAACAGCTACGGTCGGGTGGGTATCATTCAGCTGGAAGGTAACCTTCTCATACAGCTTCGTAATATCATCGTGATGTTTTTTATATTTTGCAACTGCTCTCTGTACGCTTGCAGAAATAAAGAAATACTGCTGTTTCAGACGCAGCTCTTTTCCTTCGTAATGGTTATCGTTCGGATACAGAACCTCTACGATGGTCTTTGCAAGGTTTTCCTGCTCAACCGCTTTGTGGTAATCACCTTTGTCGAAGGAATCCAGGGAGAAGTCCTGAATAGCCTCTGCATCCCAGATGGTCAGCGTGTTTACAACATCGTTGTCGTATCCTACGATTGGCATATCGTAAGGAATTGCGTTTACAGACTGGTAATCTTTCTGTACGAAGTTTACGCGTCCGGTAGCCTCATCATACTCCTGTGCTACGTATCCGCCAAATTTTACTTCTTTTGCGTATTCCGGGCGTTTCAGCTCGAATGGATAGCCGTGTTTCAGCCAGTTGTCCGGTACTTCTACCTGATAACCGTCGCGGATCTGCTGTTTGAACATACCGTATTTATAACGGATACCGCAGCCGTATGCCGGATATCCCAGTGTAGCCAGGGAATCCAGGAAGCATGCTGCCAGACGGCCAAGACCGCCGTTTCCAAGCGCAGGATCTCTCTCCTGGTCCTCCAGAAGGTTCAGGTTCAGTCCCATCTCATCAAGAGCTTCCTGTACCTGTTTGTATGCAGTCAGGTTAATCAGGTTATTTCCCAGCGCACGTCCCATCAGGAACTCCATGGACATATAGTACAGAATCTTCGGATCCTGCTCATCCATTGCTTTCTGGGTTTTCAGCCAGTTGTCAATAATAACGTCTTTTACTGCGTAGCAGACTGCCTGGTAAATTTCCTGCTGGGAAGCCTCTTCCAGATTTTTTCTGTACAGCATTTTTACGTTTTCTTTGACACTGTTCTTAAAAGTTTCTTTGTTGAACTCGGCGTTTAACATCTGCGTCCTCCTTAATAGCAGTCTGCGAGCGGAGAGCTTGTTTTTCTCCCCGCTCGCAGGCCAATTTCATATTAATGATCGTCGTGAAAACACATCCAAACATAATCTTAGATACGTTCTACTGCCATGGTAACCTTTTCGGAGTTGATATTCCACTCCTTCTCATAGCCCTTTGTCTCTCCAGTCACGATATCTTCTGCCAGAACTTCAGATTTAATTTCATCACCATGGTTTTTCATGATGTCTACAATCTTATCGTTGTCTTTTGCGTATACACGGATCTTGTCCATAACCTCAAAGCCTGCCTCTTTACGCATGGTCTGGATTTTGCTTACCAGCTCACGTACGAAGCCTTCTTCGATCAGTTCCGGAGTCAGATTGGTATCCAGAACAACAGTGATTGTATGGTCGGATTCGGAAACATAGCCTTCCATCTGTGCCATGTCGATCAGCAAATCCTCCTCTAATAATACAATTTCCTGTCCATCGATGTCAAGTTTAAGTTCGCCGGTGCTCTTCAGCTCTGCCATTGCCTTGTTTCCATCGAGCTCGGACAGTACGGTTTTGATCTTGTTCAGGAGTTTTCCGTATTTTGGTCCTACGGTACGCATCTGCGGTTTGAAGCTGTAGCTGATGAAATCTGCGATGTCATCTTTGAATACAACTTCTTTGACATTCAGCTCGTCCTCGATGATCTCTTTGTAGAATTCGGAAAGCTGGAACTCGCTCTTCACGTACATGGTTCCGATCGGCTGACGGTTTTTGATATTGGCGGTGTTTCTTGCGGCACGTCCCATAACGACGATCTCCAGCAGGTCGGCCATATCCTCTTCCATCTTCGGATCGATCCAGTTCTCATGTACCTCCGGGAAGTCACACAGGTGGATACTTTCCGGTGCACTTGCATCGATGCTCTTTACGAGGTTCTGATAAATATCCTCGGTCATGAACGGAATCATCGGCGCTGCTGCTTTTGCAACAGTTACAAGTGCGGTGTACAGAGTCATATAAGCATTGATCTTATCCTGCTCCATGCCTTTTGCCCAGAAACGCTCACGGGAGCGGCGTACATACCAGTTACTCATATCATCCACGAAGGACTGCAGTGCTTTTGCTGCCTCCGGGATACGGTAATTTGCCAGGTTGTCGTCTACAGCTTTTACAGTGGATTCCAGACGGGACAGCAGCCATTTATCCATAACAGCCAGCTTGTCATACTCCAGACTGTATTTTGTTGCATCGAAGTTGTCGATGTTTGCATACAGGACAAAGAATGCGTAGGTGTTCCACAGGGTTCCCATGAACTTTCTCTGTCCTTCCACTACCGTCTTGCCTGCGAAACGGCTCGGCAGCCACGGAGCACTGCTGGTGTAGAAGTACCAGCGGATCGCATCGGCACCGTAGGTCTGCAGTGCGTCAAACGGATCTACCGCATTTCCTTTGGATTTACTCATCTTCTGTCCGTTCTCATCCTGTACCAGACCAAGAACGATAACGTTTTCGTATGGTGCTTTGTTGAACAGCAGAGTGGAAATTGCAAGCAGGGAGTAGAACCATCCACGTGTCTGGTCTACAGCCTCGGAAATAAACTGTGCCGGGAACTGTTTCTCGAAGATTTCTTTGTTCTCGAATGGATAGTGATGCTGTGCGAACGGCATGGATCCGGAATCGAACCAGCAGTCGATAACCTCCGGTACACGGTGCATCTCTTTACCGCATTTCGGGCACTTAATGGTCACTGCGTCGATGTATGGGCGGTGAAGCTCGATGTCGTCCGGGCAGTTGTCGGCTTTTTCTTTCAGTTCTTCGATACTGCCGATGCAGTCCTGATGGCCGCATTCACACTGCCATACCGGAAGCGGAGTTCCCCAGTAACGGTTTCTGGAAAGTCCCCAGTCCTGAACGTTTTCCAGCCAGTCGCCAAAGCGTCCTTTTCCGATGCTCTCCGGAATCCAGTTGATGGTGTTGTTGTTGCGGATCAGATCCTCTTTTACTGCAGTCATGCGGATGAACCAGGTCTCACGTGCGTAGTAGATCAGCGGAGTATCGCATCTCCAGCAGTGCGGGTAGCTGTGCTCGAACAGCGGCGCATCAAACAGAAGATCCTTGTCCTCGAGTGCCTGCAGAACGGCCATATCTGCTTTCTTACAGAAAGTGCCTGCCCACGGAGTTTCCTCTGTCATCTCACCTTTTTCGTTTACTAACTGTACGAATGGAAGATCGTATCTGTGGCCGACTTTGGAGTCGTCCTCACCAAATGCAGGGGCGATATGAACAACACCGGTACCATCGGTCAGTGTTACGTAGGTATCGCAGACTACATAGTATGCTTTTTTGTTTCCGATTCTCTTCTCAGCGTACGGGAACAGCGGCTCGTACTCTTTGAACTCGAGATCTTTGCCCTGATAATGCTCCAGAACCTCGGCGCCTTCTCCAAGAACGGTATCTACTAGAGCGGCTGCCATATAATAGGTATATCCTTTGCTTGTTACTTTTACGTAATCCTCATCCGGGTTGACGCAGAGTGCAACGTTGGACGGAAGGGTCCACGGTGTGGTGGTCCATGCCAGGATGTATGCGTCCTCGCCTTTTACCTTAAAGCGGACAACAGCAGAACGTTCTTTGACGTCTTTGTATCCCTGTGCTACTTCGTGGGAAGAAAGCGGGGTACCACAGCGCGGGCAGTAAGGAACGATTTTGTGTCCTTCGTACAGAAGACCTTTCTTCCAGATCTCTTTTAATGCCCACCACTCGGACTCGATGTAGTCGTTATGATACGTAACGTATGGGTTTTTCATATCAGCCCAGAAGCCAACGGTATGGGAGAAATCTTCCCACATTCCCTCGTATTTCCATACGCTCTCTTTACACTGCTCGATGAATGGCTCTACGCCGTATTTTTCGATCTGATCTTTTCCGTCCAGACCGAGTTTTTTCTCAACTTCCAGCTCTACCGGCAGTCCGTGGGTATCCCAGCCTGCTTTTCTCGGTACCTGATAGCCTTTCATAGTACGGTATCTCGGAATCATATCCTTGATAACACGGGTCTCTACGTGGCCGATGTGCGGTTTTCCGTTTGCGGTCGGCGGTCCGTCATAGAATACGTAGGACGGATTTCCTTCACGCACTTTCATACTTTTCTCGAAGATCTGATTGTCTTCCCAGAACTTCTCAACCTGTTTTTCTCTCTCGACAAAGTTCATGTCGGTTGAAACTTTCTTGTACATGCTTGTACCTCCTGAAACTTAAGTTTCTCGTTTGATTTGCTCGCGTAAAATAAGAAAAAGCTCCCGCCCTGTAATAGGACGAAAGCTGTACTTATCGTAACCACCTGTTACATACTATCATATGCATTTCCTGTAACGGGGAACGGCCGGCAACTTCTTACCACTGCTCTCCGGCTTTCTATATTTTATGCGCCGGACGCGCAGATTCAGAACTGCAACTTGGAAGTGATGTTCACCTGCCGCTACTTGTACCGGACTCCCACCATCCCCGGCTCGCTTTCCACAGACCGTTCACGCGCAGACTACTGTCTTCGTCATCGTTTTTCATGCCTTATTATAACTAGGGGCTGTAAGCGTTGTCAAGAGTGGAAAGCATATTTTATCGGTTCTTTTCCGCGATTTTACGGGATTTTCGGGGGTGTGCGTTGCTATTTAGACATGGGGATGGTAAAATCATGGTATCTTATAAGGAAACGGAAGTGAAAGTTTGAAGGTTGCAATTGCAATTGATTCATTTAAAGGAAGTCTCTCGTCTCTTCAGGCCGGGAATGCTGCTGCGCAAGGGATTCACAGGGTGGATCCAGATGTTAAAACGGTTGTGCGGACACTGGCGGACGGAGGAGAAGGGACGGTACAGGCTCTGACGGAAGGACTCGGCGGACAGTTTGTGTCCGTTCCTGTGACGGGACCGGCACAAAAGACAGTTTCGTGTACGTATGGCGTAATAGAACAGGCACAGACAGCTGTTATTGAGATGTCCGGTGCAGCTGGAATTACGCTTGTTTCGGATACGGAGCGAAATCCATTGTATACAACGACATACGGTGTCGGTGAAGTAATCCAGGATGCGGTTCTGCGTGGCTGCCGCCATTTTATTATCGGAATCGGCGGAAGTGCCACGAATGACGGCGGTATTGGTATGCTGCAGGCACTCGGTTTCGGACTGCTCGATGCAGAAGGAAAACAGGTTCCTTTTGGTGCCGTCGGGCTGGAATCTCTTACCGCGATTACGACAGATCACGTTCTGCCGGAACTTTCGGAATGCACCTTCCGTATTGCCTGCGATGTAACGAATCCGCTCTGCGGTTCCAACGGTTGCAGCGCAGTTTTCGGGCCGCAGAAAGGGGCGGATGCAGACATGATTGCGCGGATGGATTCGGCGCTTGCCTCTTATGCCTCCCTCTGTCAGAAACAGTTTCCAAAATCTGATCCAGCTGCGCCTGGAACGGGGGCCGCGGGCGGTCTGGGATTTGCTTTTCAGACATTTCTGCCGGCAGTTCTCGAGCCGGGGATTCAGATTGTGCTGGACGAAATCAGACTTCGGGATGATGTGCGCGATGCCGATCTTGTCATCACCGGCGAGGGACGGCTCGACGGGCAGACCGTGATGGGAAAAGCGCCGATCGGAGTTGCAAAACTTTCAAAAGAATACGGCAAACCGGTCATCGCATTCTCCGGCTGTGTCACAAAAGACGCATCCGCATGTAACGCTGCCGGAATTGATGCCTTTTTCCCGATTCTGCGAAGCGTCATTTCACTTGAGGAGGCTATGGATGTGAAAAATGCTGCTGAAAATATGACAAATACGGTGGAGCAGGCTTTTCGGCTGTTTTTACTTCATTAAAAGATAAGACCGTTTTCTCCTGTTATGATTGTTGCAGGAAAAAACGGTCTTGTATTTTCTTTATTTTCTTCCAAGGTAACGGTTTACGGTTCTCTTATATTCCTCATATGGCTTTCCAAATGCTTTCGCAAGGAACGGCTCCTCGACGTTCACGATCTGGATGTGGAACATCACAGCTGGAAAGATGGATACTGCGCATAGAATCCCGTTAAAGAACATCAGCAGGATTCCCAGGTAGACCAGATCGAATCCAAGGAACGCAGGATTACGGCTGATCTGGTAAATTCCATCGGTGACGAGTTCTGTTTTCTCTGTTTCGGATACGCCCGCGCGCCAGCTGTCGCGCATAGTCAAAACGGAGATGATGAAAACCACATCACCGCAGACGGCAAGTACAAATCCAATCATCCGCATGGCAGACGGCATGGATGATGCATTGCACCAGATGCTGATGACTTCCGCTGCCAGCGCCAGAAACGTAGCGGTTTTCATGGTCAGTTCAATCGTTTTTGCCTTCCCTGCTTTTCCTTTTCCCATCTGATCCGTCTGGATTCCCTGGCGTCTCTGTGCCATCATTTTTCCCAGATAGCATCCGTAAAATACAAGTAAGACTGCGATTGCCCCAAGTTGAAATCCCATGGTTCACCGCCTTTTATCGTTTGTCTTCCACGCCAAGAATCTGTCCCACAAACACGATATGCGGCTGCCAGCCGCCTTTGAAATCCGGGTAGACTTTCGGCATGGAGGCGTAGTATTCCTGGATTTCCGGTGCGAGGTCTTCTTTGGCAAACTGATGCTGATACAGTTTTTTGCAGAGGAAGGTCAGGTTTGCTTCTTCATACGTTACGCCGTTGCCGATCGCAACCGGGGTGAGGCCTGCGGCGGCAGCTTTGTCTCCGTCACGGCCGGAGTGACCGCCCATGTAGCCCAGCGCTTTGCGGTACTGATCCGGGTAAAAGCTCACGGTGAAGGTGTCGCTTTCTTTCAGGAACTCACTTGTGTAGCGCGCCGGGTGCACGTAAACCGTTACGGTTGAAATGGTTTTCCGGTCGGCTGCCCAGATATTTCCGAGGCTTCCCCAGCCGATCGTGCAGCTGTTGAAATGATCCATTCTGCCGGCAGTGACGAGCGCCCACTGTTTATCGAACATTTCAAATACCTTGTAGTCTTCCTGTCTAAAATCTTTCATTGTAAAATCCTCCCATGTTCTTTTCTCTTTATTTTTTTACTGTTTTCACCAACAGCATCATCGGCCGGCGCAGCTCATCCTTCATCCCCGGGATGTCCATCATTGTTTCCGGCGGCATGGCTTCCTCCACGGCTTTCAGTTCGAAGCCGTTGTTCAAAATACCATTCCCTTTCCCATCAGATTTTTGCTAATCCTGCATAAAACCCACCTATTCATTCTGTAACTTTTGTCTTTATTTTGCTGTCCATTCTTTCAGCGCTGCCGTAACTCTTCGGTCGATGTCTTTTCGCGTTGCCTCGCATTCCTTTGGATAATCTTTTGCGGCTTTGAATACAAAGCGCATTACAAATTTCAGGCCGATCGGGAGTGCGATGCGGAGCATGCCTTCCGGCAGGACGAAGTGGGTTCCGTGTTCATAAGCGAGTGCCTCGTATTCGCAGGTGTGCGGGCGTTCTTCTAGGCGTTTTGCCATGCGGCGGACGTATTTTCCGGCCTCCCAGAAAGAATCATCGTCTGCGCCGATCAGCAGCAGTTTTCCCTGAATGTTTTCGACTTTGATCATTTCTTCCTCGGTGTGCGGTCTTACTTTTTCGGAGTCGATAAACAAACATGTTGACCGCTCGATATCTCCGGAGCCTTTTGTTTCTTCCTCAACTTTATGCCAGTAAGTCGGATGCTCATACACAAACGGCATGTAGGCAAGCGGCTCGCCTTTCCAGGAAATCGTCGATGCATTCGGAACCGGCCATTCGCGGCAGCCGTCCCGCTTGCCCTGTTCAAAACCCTGCCATACGAAATCGCTGCCGGTGAAGCTGACGGTCAGTGTGAGCTCCGGCAGATACGATGCGGCGGCAAGCGCAACCATCGCCGTTGTGCTCATCCCCATGATGCCGATTTTTTTGTTTCCATGCGCTTTCAGCCAACGGATCGCGGACTCGATACGCTCCAGCGGATAGTTGACATGACTGTAATTTTTCTTTCCGGGAGATACACAGAGCGCGTTCACGCCATTTCTGTGCAGCCATTTTGCACCGCATTTCGCCATGTAGTCATTCGGATCATCCCCGAACAGGCCGATGACGGCATGGTCGGCACCGTTTGGATTTTCATAATAGGTTGCGTAGAAGCCATCTGTTTCTGTTTCAAAAAACTGTTTTTTCATATTATTCGCCCTCGTTTTTTCAAATCCAGATTTCAGTTATACATTCCTAACTCTCATTATAACGGGAGAAATGGAAAAATCAACTTGAATCCAAATTTGTTTCCTGAGGCTGAGTATTCTTCTACAAAAATGCAAAATAGCCGACTGCCCGGAAATGATTGTTTCGGGGCGGCCGGCTGCTTCGTAAACTATTTTTCTTCACCCATGAGATACTGGATTGCTGCTCCAACGCCATTATGGTCATTATCGGCGGTAATATATTTACAAATTGCTTTGATCTCATCGTTTGCATTTCCCATCGCAACTGGGAAACCTACACTGCCAAGCACAGCGCGGTCATTGTCTGCATCACCGATACCAACAGTCTCGCCGAGGGTTACGCCCAAACGCTTTGCAAGCTGCGCAAGGCCGGTTTCTTTTGTCACATGTTCCGCGGTCATTTCCAGTGACGTTTTCTCGGCAAATGCGAAGGTCAGCGGCAGGGCTTTTAATTTCTCATACGCCCGGCTCCGGTCCTCCTCGGAACGGAAATAGATGTTGATTTTCGGAACGGAATCGTATCGCTTGGCTTCCTCTTCCATGCTCTCGACCTGCGTCGCCACTTTTAAAAACAGCGGCTGATAACCCCCCATGCGGAACTGGTCCATATGCTGGATATCACTGGATGAAACGATCGAATCGTTTTCCGTCAGGATATGCGGCATTGCCTTGTATTCTGCTGCCGTTCGCACAATCTTTTCTATGTATTCCCGCGCAATCTCCGCCCGGTAAATGGCCTTTCTCTCCGCGCTGTCATACACCAGTGCGCCGCTGTAGCAGACCGCATAGCGCATCATCGGCAGAACCGCAAAATACGACTCCAACTCCACCACCGCCCGGCCGGTACAGTACACAACCGGAATCCCGCCATCGACCGCCGCCTGGATATCTCTGACGGTGTCCTCATGAACTGTCTTATCCGACTGCAGCAGCGTTCCGTCCATGTCTACGGCGATCAGTTTGTATGCGTTTTTCATGATTTTCTCCTCTTACGCAATCCTATCATTCACTGCTTCCATCTCATACAATGTAAATGGATCAATATCTATACAGTTTGTTTCATCCCATTCTCCGGAAATATCCCAGGCGAGTGTTCCATTCATAACGGTACATGCATCTTTGAATTTCTCAATTTCTCTTAACGGTGCAAAAATCTCTGCTTTCAAATCATCCGTTGCATCATAATCAACGATTTTTCCGTCATCAAAAAAGACCTGTACATGAAAATTATCTAATGGAATCACCTGTACAACCGTAGGAAAATATTCATTCATAGACTTTCACCTCACGTCTTATATCAGTGGATTAATTCTGTTTAAAGGCTTCATATCCTTTGCCAGCTCCCAGTTTTGCATTAACTCATCCTGGTGAATGGTGCACCATGCCAAAATCAGACGTAATTGCTTATTTGGCAATGATCCTTTTATTACCTGTATATGATTAATGTCGACCAATGCTTTATTCCCATTATATTCTGCATGAAAATGAGGAGGCATATGGTCTTTATAATACATTGTTACCCGAATCCCATAAAATAATGATATCTCCGGCATGTGCTGCATCCCCTTTCTATTTTTTATAGTGTAACATTTTTTCTAAACATATGCTAGAAAGATCTTCTCAGCTTTTCTCCTCCAGTTCTTTCAGATAATCATAGCACAGGCCGCCGTCACAGCGGTAGAAAAATGGGTCTTTGCGAATGGTGCTTTCGCTGTTCAGGATAAAGCTGGCGAGTTCTTTTCCTGTTTCGCTGCAGAATTTCATGCGGAAGCTGTAGCCGGTATAGTTCAGAGAAAGTTTGTCTTTTTTCATTTTGGTGTTCTGGATATTTTCTACGATACAGCGAATCTCATCTGCGTCACAAATTTCAAAGCTTTCGCCGGTATTGCCGTCGAAAACGGAAATCAGTGTTACATCGGATGAGGCGACTCCTTTTAAAAATGTCGTCGGAAGAAAATACCATACCGCCAACAGCGCTGCCGCCAGAAGGATGATTACTGCTATGATTGTGCATCGTTTTTTCTTCATAAGGATTCCTCCTCAAATTTCTAACGCACCTTTTCCCACTGCTCTTTCGTCATCTGGTTCGTATGGCCGACCCGGACTTCGTGCATCTGCGGCACTGGGACTTTCTGGCAAGTGTGGTGATAGGTAAATCCGAGTTTTTCCTGTACTCTTTTTGACTTCTGGTTGCCGTCGTAATAACCGCACCAGATGACATTCATGCCAAGATCCTCGAAGCCATGACGCAGGATTTCTTTTGCTGCTTCCGGCATATAGCCGCGGCCCCAGAATGGTTTGCCCAGCCAGTAGCCAAGCTCGCATTCATCGTCGCGGTCGGTCATATCGGTATGTCCGTTTAACCGCAGCTCGATGGAACCGATTGCTTCATCGCTTCCTTTTTCGCAGATCGCATAGCACTCTGCCCCGTTCAAAAGATTCCGGATCACATTCCGGCTTTCCTCCACTGACTGATGTGGCTGCCATCCCGCCGCCGGTCCGACTGCAGGATCTTTTGCATAATGAAACAGACTCTCGGCATCCGCGTCGGTCCATTTTCTTAAAATTAATCGTTCGGTCTCTAACATCGTTTTTCCTCCCTCATCTGCGTTCGAGCAAATATACTTTTACAGCAAACTCTTCATTCCCCGGCATTTTCCCGCTTTCTATGCCGGTCACTTCAAATCCCATGGATTCATAAAGTGCTCTCGCCGGCTCATTTCCCACCAAAGCTTCAATAGAATGGATTTCAGGAAACATCTGCATTGCATAAGCTGTCAGTCTCTTTCCTATTCCTCTTCTCATATGGGCAGGATCAATATACAGCCAGGCCAGTTCTTCCTCCGAACAGGCTACAAAGCCAACAACCTGACCATCCTCTTCCGCAACAAAAAGTCCTGGATAATCAAAAAGATTTTCTCTTTCTGCCGCAATACAAAGCGGCAAAAATGCATCTTCCAATCCCGCAAGTTTCAACTCAATTTTTCTGCTTTCATCATGAATCTTCTGGATCGCATTCCAGTCAGATACTTGATAGTTTCGGATCGTAATAGACATATCTCCCTCCTTAACCCGGATTTTTCAATCTATATTTTTCAATCCCTCGTATAATTCATCAAAAGATTTCATCCCACTGCATCTGCCATATGACAAATTCTTATTTTCTCCAAATTCAAGCAGAAAACATTTTGCCATTTCTTCCACCGTCTGTTCCAGTGCGCAGAAAAATTGCTGATAAGCAAAATTACTTGCAGCGCTGCCTTCTTCGAAGGTATTCATAATAAGGGACTCTGTCACCTGGTCAAGAGGATACATCTTGAGATGCATCAGTTCATGTACGATAACTTCTTCGAGATTCTCCTGTTTGGGATTACCTGTATTCAGCAGCAGTATCGCTTTTCTGTCATCACAGTCTATTTTGAAATCTCCGGTTTTTCTCCATTCAGGATCATCAACAAATTCCAGCTTTACATCCCATGCAGGAACAATTCTCAGCTTCTTACACCATTTTTCGAACAGTTCATTTAATTTTTCTTTTTCCATTCCCCACTCATTCCTCCAGCTTTCAAATTTTTATCACATCGCACTGCTCTTCGCCAGCAGCATCGACAAATACGATTTTCTTATCGTATCTTTGATGGAATACCCTAATTTCTGAAGAATCTCTTCCAGCTCTTTCAGCGCAGCTTCCCGCTCTTCTTCTTTTTCTGCCAGGATTTCCAGCTCCAGATATTCGCCGAGGCCGGTTACGGTATCTACGCATGCGGTTATGTTTCCGTTCTGCATATACTGTCTCTGTTTTTCCACTTTCGGAATTGGCTGGAATCCAATGTTTTCCAGGATTTCTCTGCAGACTGTCGCATCTTTGACTTCCGTTTCCAGCTCTTTTCGTGTCATGGAAACGGTATCCATTTTTGCCCCTTTGTAAGTAATCGCCGCCGTCTTTTCTCCCGTATCCAGATTCTCAATACTCCGAACACGAAGCGCTTCATCTAGTCTGGCAAAATCGTGATGTTCGGCTGTGTAGTAGGTGTCTGTTTCCATAACCAGCTTTTTCTTTTCAAAACCAAGCTGCTTCAAAGAAGTCAGAATCTGTGTTTTATCCTCAATTTTTAATTTTATTTCTACCTCGACACTCATAACTGCCCTTTCTCTTCAACTACCAATCAACACTTCCTTCCCCCGAAACGCAAATCCATAATGCCGGATCCGTTCCTTTGCAATTCCTCTGGCAAGCAGTTCTGTGTCGTATTGTTTTTCCCGAATCTGATGAAGTGCATGTTCCACCGTCTGTTCCAGCGACTTTTCTTTTGATGTATTCTGAACCTTGAATTCCATTACGATCGCATCCAGATTTTCTTTCAGTGGTTCCATTACTACATCATACCGTCCAAATCCACTTTCTCTGTTGGATGTGATTCTGTATTTTCCGGCCAGATCAACAATCAGCCCAAGGACAAATCCATGATAAAATCTTTCTGGTTCGAGTTCCTCTGACGGTTTTCCGCCCGTGTCGAAACTTCTGAATGTCTGAAGTGCTACCTGATTCATAAACTGGTTCATATAATCCAGCTCTCCGGCCAGCAAAGCATCTTTAAAATTACCATACGCAGACTCTTCTTCTGTAAACCAGTCCTCTATCATTTGTTCAAACATCAGCATCGTCTCGTGATTTGTCACTTTCAGATCGTACTGCCGTTTTCCTGTTCTGTTATCCATCTCGTACCGATCCACTTTCAGATAGCCGCTGGCAAGCATAAGGCTCCAGATGGATCCCCGCTTTCTGCCAAGTTGTTCAAAAATAACCTGCTCATCCAGCTCTGTGCAGATCACTCCGCCGTTTAATAAATCTTCCATCTCTGTCTTGATTTTTGCAGGACTTCGACGGATCAGATTGGAGATCAGCATATTTCCGCTGGTATCTGCCCAGTAAGTTCCATACTCTCCCGTATCCAGATATTTTGTGATGGACCACGGATTGTAAATGTCTTTCCGTTTTCCAAAGGAAAATCCATCATACCAGCAGCGGACGGTTTCTTTTTCATCAGACAGCCCGTTTTCCTCCAGCGCATGAAAGACTTCTTCTTCTGTAAACCCAAACGAGCCGCTGTACTTTTCCGATGTTGTTGTTACAACTTCAAGATTATTCAGATCGGAAAAGATAGATTCTTTACTGACTCTTGTTATTCCTGTCAGCAGTCCCCGTTCCATATAGGGATTCGTTTTGAATGTGGAATTGAACAGGCTTCTGATAAACGCAGTAAGATTCTCCCAATACCCATGAATATACGATTCCTGCAAAGGAGTATCATACTCATCCAGAAGAATAATCACCTTTTTTCCGTAATAGCGGCTCAGGTAATCAGACAAATAATTGACGGCTACTGCTGCTGCATCATCCGACATATTTTTCTCAACGGAATCAAAATAAGCGCGGTCTTTTTCATTCAATGCTTTGCTGGATTTGACAAACTCAAAGGTGCTGTATAATTTCACCAGTTTACGGATCACCGCTCTTCTTGCGGACTCATATGTGGTTGCCTTAATATCGGCAAAGCTGAGTGAAATCACCGGATACGTTCCCTGCAGCTTACGAAATTTTTCCTCTTTCCAGATGGCAAGGTCTTCAAAATATTTGCTGTATTCGGAATGATTTACGGAAAAGAAATATTCGACCATACTCATATTCAGGGTCTTGCCGAATCTTCTTGGGCGTGTGATCAGAGTAACACTGTCCTGATTGTCCCACCATTCCCTGATAAAATCCGTCTTATCAATATAAAAACAGTTATTCTTTCTGATGGATACAAAATCCTGATTTCCAATGGAAATTACTGATTTCATGGGTCTGCTCCTTCCTAAATCCTTTACCACCGACAGGCTTGCAAAAATTTATTTCTGTTTCTATTTTATCATATTTCTCTGGCAGAACAAAGATCATTCCCTGTCCGAAGCAATTATTTTCCATTGGATATTATGTTTTGACAGATGTCACGAACTATGCTTTCTCTGTCCTGATCCGCCGTTATTCTGGTTTCATGCAGAACGGATGTATAATCTTTTTCGTTCCACCATCTCTGCATATCTTCTGCACTGAAATCATTGCAGTTCGGCTTTGTTTTGTGGCGCTTCACGGTCTCCTCGAAGGGGATGTCGAAGTAATATGCGTATATATTTTTGCCATATAAAGCTACTGCCAGCTCAAATAACGCACGATACCATTCCGCATTCAGTATTCCTTCCAGAATAACAATCTCGCTGTGTTTTCTTCCATATCGCAAAAGTTCTTCCAGAAGAGGCAGCGCCTTTGTATTTTCTCCGTCTTTGACTTTGAGCATATCTCTTCGGATAACATCCTGCGAGATCAGCATTGTATTATTTCCGAACACTTGCTGTAATTCCTTTGCAATAGTTGTTTTTCCACTGCCGGAATTTCCTCTTAAAATGATTAATTTATTCGTCCGTAAGCAATCGCCCATTGTCATTCCATTCTCCATACATAATTCCCGCTTTCGTATTATCTAAAAGTTTCTGCAAACGGCTCTGAAATATTTCTTTTTCCTCAAACATTATAATTTTATACACTTTTCGCTATCTGCAGCGCCAGAAACAGCTTGTCCAGATCGTGGTTAGCGGCAGATAATCCATCCGTTTCATAGTTTCCTTCGATCAGCACATCTCCCGCAACAAGAAAATCATACAGTTCAAATCCATAAAAATCACAGATCGCCTGAACGCCTGCGAGTTCCATTTCCACGGCAATGCATCCTTCTTCTTTTCGTTTTCTTACAAGATTTACCGTTTCCCGAAGCATACTGTCTGTCGTCCATACGCGCCCCTGAACGTATGGCAGTTTCCTTCCTTTGAAAAATTCCGCCAGTTTGTCCGTGCTTTTTATTTTTATGTAATCCTGCGGTTCTGCAAAATAATAGGACAGTCCTTCTCCCCGGTATGCCTCCGTCGGGAGAATAAACTTTCCATCGGTTGCTCCTTTATCCAGACTGCCGCACGAGCCAAACATGATAAAAGTGGATGCACCTGTCAAATGGTTGACTTCGGCAATCGTTCCGGCTGCAAGAGTGGAACCAATTGGTGTCAGGTAGAAACCAATCGTTTCTCCCTCATATGGCAGAGTCCAAACCGGTATATTTCCATTGCATGCTCTTACTTCTGCAATCTGTCGGCATGGGAATTTTTCAAGCATGTATTCATATATTACTTTTGAAAAAATTACCATACATTTTTTTACCAGATGCTGCTTCTCCCCATAAAAATTCTCCAGCTTTACAATCGGCTCGCTGTTGATATCATAAGAATCAATAATCATTCTTTCTCCTCCATTTATGTCACGTATAACATATTTTTCTTAATTTATGTCATTCATAACATAATTTTATGTTCCAACGGCATTCATACCTCTACCACCGCTTCATATTCTTCTCAAATTTCTCCGTATACGCCGCTTTTAATTCCTCCGCCGTAATTCCATAGCAGAGCATGACGTCGTTGTAATACATCAGAACATCCGCCATTTCCTCCACGAGGTGTTTTCTCAGATCTTCTTTCTCTACCGCATCTGCCGCCCCGTTCTTTTTCACGATATCGATCACTTCGCCGACTTCCCCAATCATCCAAAGCAATTTATTCTGTCCTGTTGCCGGGCAGATGGGTTCCCATTTTTGTTTGTATTTTTCCTGCAGTGCTTTCTGCATTTCCTGCATCTCGTTCATACCAAAATCAGACATGCTGTTCTCCTCCATACTCGTAAATAATCATTTGAAAATATTGTAGCTATTCAGAGCCATGCGAAATGGAAGAAAAATCGCGAATCATGTTTACATGAATGAGCTATTTTTCTGGAATTTCATATGGCTAGAAGCAACATCGAGATGCAGCATAAGCGGAATCGAGATGGGACTCTGAATAGTTACAAAATATTATACCCTATAAATGCTTCAATGGTAAACTTTCATTTTGCCGCATAAAAAATACGCGCCGCATTTCTCATCAAAATCATGAGTATGCGGTGCGCAGTTTTTATTTTGCTTTTTTCTTCTCTCTTTTCACAAAAAGACAGACACATACAACAACAAAAACAGCCGTTGCAGCGATCAGTACCGGCCATACCGGCAGTGGACAGACGCCTGTGCTGATCAGTTTCAGTCCCTGGTAAAGTGTGTATACACCGAAAATTGAAAAGATGACAAACGCCAATGTATTCAGCAGCCCATCCGGTGTCTTGCTCTTTAAGAGATAGCCGACCAGCATTCCGAGAATATCCGCAGCGAAAAGTCCGAGGGAGCATCCGATCCATACAACAAATGCGGATCCCATCCCTTCGTTTGCACCAAAGGTGATTGCGGTAAGCTGTGTTTTGTCTCCGAGCTCTGCTACGAAGAACGTACAGAAAACGGCGAGCGGTGCGAACTGAATTCTGGATTTGCCGCCTTCTTCCTCTTCCTCGTCATCATCACCGGAAATGGTGGATGCTGCGAAGTAAAGAAATGCGAGTGCTGCAATCGTCTTAATCAGCCAGTCCGGAATGAATTCACTGACGAGGCCGCCTGCGAGAACCGCCATTCCATTCAGTACCAGAATCGCGGCTGCGGTTCCCAGGATAATGTCTTTCAGCTTGTACTTCGAAGTGAGCGCAATCAGCATGAGCTGCGTCTTATCACCCATCTCTGCAATAAACTCAGTAAGAAACACCTTTAGAAATAACACCATTTTCCATTCCCCTTATCTTATAATGATATAAATGGCATATACAGCATAAAATGCGACCATACAAAAACCTTCGACTCTTCCGATTTTCTTTTTGGTTCCTGCAAAAATCCATACACATACCGTGAATACGATCAATACACACAAATCAATTATATTTTCCGTAATGATGGCCATCGGGCTGATTGCGGATGCAATGCCAAGTACCATAAGAATGTTGAAGATATTGGAACCGATCGCGTTGCCAAGTGCCATATCAACTTCATTCTTTCTGGCAGCAACGATAGAAGTTACGAGTTCCGGAAGGGAAGTTCCGATGGAAACAATGGTCAGTCCGATCAGAGTCTGGCTCATTCCGAGATCGCCCGCGATTCTCGCTGCGGCATCTACGGTCACATCTCCGCCGACTGCAATGGCGACTGCTCCGCCGACGATGAACACGATACTCTTCGGAACAGAAAGCAGCTTGATGTCCTCATCGGAACCGCCTTCAATTTCGACTTTTTTTCCTTCGCGGTTTGCCTTTAATGCAATCTGAACCATGTAGACAATGTAACCTGCAAAGAATCCAATTAAGATCACGCCGTCCAGGTGACCGAGCATCATACCGGATTTATCGCCGAGTCCGCTGATTCCCAAAACCATTAAAAGTCCGGCGCAGATCAGGGACAGCGGGATGTCTCTTTTGATGGTTTCCTTTGCGACTTCTACGGTAGTCAGTACGGCACAGACACCGATGACAACCATCAGGTTAAAGATATTGGAACCGATGACATTACTGACGGCAAGCTCGTTGTTGCCGGTAAGTGAAGCTGATACACTGACTGCGGTCTCTGGAAGTGATGTTCCCATGGCAACAATGGTCAGTCCGATGATGATCGACGGAACATGCAGTCTCTTTGCCGCGCTTGAGCTTCCTTCTACGAAAAAGTCTGCACCTTTGATTAACATGACAAAACCGATGACGAGACAGACAAGCACAAGAGCAAACGGGGCGTTGTTGATGAAATTTTCCATGTTTTCCTCCTTTGTTTTCCACAATAGTATCGTTAGCAGAAGCGGATTTTACTCGTTACCCGCGAAAAAAAAGACTCATGTATATCAATAAACAGCCAGCCTTTTTTCATGCTGTTCACTGATATACATGAGTCTCATTATTTAAGATTTGCCAGATTATACTCTTTTCTTATAATCAGAATGTTGACAAATCACACATTCGTGCTAACTACTCCCTCATGGAATATTACATTACTTGATAAATACTATCAAATGTCTTCAGGGTTGTCAATAAAATTTGACTTTTTTATCCGAAAGATTTCAGCCCCGCTTACGAATGCATACCAGTCATGGGTGCAGAATACTTTACAAAATATAACAAACCGAATATCCTAAAACGAGAAAAACTTCATTTTCATGATAGTCCATTTTTAGACTGATCTATCTTTTCTATGGTACTCACCTCTCTATTCGTCCTGTGTTTCCATCTCTTCGAGTTCCAGTTCCGTTTCCATCATGCGCTCCAACAGGGATTCCTGTGCCTGATTTTCTTCGTCTATTTTCGTCTGAAGCTCCATCAGCCGTTCGTAATTTGCGGAAAGTTCCGGGTCCATCATTTCCAGTTGAAGTTCTGACATTCTGCTCTCACTCTCCGCAAGCTGCTCCTCGTATTTTTCGAGCTGCCGTTTTAAGCGGGACAGAATTTTTCCCGGGTTATAATATTTCTTTTTGTCAAACACATCATCCAGCGTCGGAACATCGGCCGGTTTTCGTACAGCTCCTCCCGCATTTCCCGTTTCTCTGCCCGGCGTCTGCCGTTTGATTTCTTCGAGATACTGTGCATAATTCATTCCGTAAAATTGTACGTCGCCCTCGCCGAACTCCAGAATGCCGGTTGCCACCTGGTTGATGAAATAACGGTCGTGCGATACAAACAGAACGGTTCCCTCGTAGCTGATCAGCATTTTTTCCAGCGCTTCTTTTCCCGCCAGATCCATGTGATTCGTCGGCTCGTCCAGGATCAGGAAATTCGGTTTCGTATAGAAAATCCGGCAAAGCTCCAGCCGCACTTTTTCACCGCCGGAGAGCTGCCCCATTTTCTTTTCGACATCCTCACCGGAAAACAGAAAGGCTCCCAGTGCGCTTCGGACATCGTTGCGAAGCAGGTTCGGATAAAGACTCCAGAAATAGTCGAGCACCGTCTGCTCCGGGTCGAATTTCTGGTTGACTGCTTTGTGCTGATCGAAGTAGGCAAAATCCACGCGGTTTCCAAATTGATAACTTCCGCCCAGTGGATTGATTTCGCCCACAACGGTTTTCAGAAGCGTCGATTTTCCTTTTCCGTTTTCTCCAATGATCGCAATCCGTTCTGCTTTTTTGATGACGGCCGAAACCTCGCTCAGGACGGTATCGTATCCGATTTTCAGTTTCTTCATCGTGAGCACATCCGTATAGCTTTCGCGTACCGGATGGAATAAGGCGTGGAATGTCCTCGTGTCAAACCGCCGCGGTTTCTCAATTTTTACCATGTGCTCGATCGCCATTCGTTTCGAACGGGTGGCCGCAACTTTTGTCGGTGTGTTTTTCCATTTTTCAATCCACGCCGTCAGACGCTCGATTTCCTTCTGCTGCGCCTCATAGTCTTTTTCCTGTTTGATCTGTGCTTCTTCTTTTTGTTTCACAAATGCCGAATAATTTCCCGGATACCGTTTGATGTCACCGTATTCGATTTCATACGTCACATCGATCACGCGGTCCAGAAACATGCGGTCATGCGATACGATGACAACGGCATTTTCGTAGCTTTTCAGATAATTTTCCAGCCACTCCACTGCAGCGATGTCGAGGTGGTTGGTCGGCTCGTCCAGAAGCAGGATGTCCGGGCGCTGTAAGAGGAGCTGAATCAGGGCAATTTTTGTCTGCTGTCCGCCCGAAAATTCACCGATCGGTTTTTCCAGATCTTCGAGCGCAAAACCAAATTTCTGGAACATCGTTTCCATATCTTTTTTCCAGCTGTACCCGTGCAGGCTCTCGATTCTCCGCTCCAGGTAATCATACTCCGCCAGCAGTTTTTTATGATCGTCGGTCTCGGCAAGCAGCTTTTCGATTTCCTTTTTTCGTGCTTCACACGCAAAGACTTCCGCGAAAGCCTTCTCCAACTCCTCTCTTACCGGCACATCTCCATCGGTAAAATTAATCTGGCGCAGAAAACCGATGTTCTGTTTTCCGCTCATCGTAATTCCGCAGCTCTCGTCGCTGTCCAGATTACTCATCTCAATATCCCCGGCAATCAGCCGCAGAAGCGTCGTTTTTCCGCATCCGTTTCTGCCGACAATTGCAATTTTTTCTGTGTCGTGAATTTCAAAATTCACACTGTTTAAAATCGTGTCTGCGCCAAATTGGACTCTGGCATTTCTGATCTGATATCTCATGTTTTATACCTTTTCTGTTGTTTCAACTCACAGTCGGTATTTTCACGGAGTCCGACATGTCGAAAATAGTTCGACTGTGACTTACCTCATGTCAGTGAGGATACCGATTTCTCTCCGCCCGCCACTGCTGTTATGTTTCTTTTAACAATTCATCCCACCGCTTTAGAAGCGGGGACTTCTTGTCTACTGATGTTAAAATTCTGCTTCCATTATACCGTCTTCGCCCTTCGTTCTCAATGCCAAAATTTTTCGAATCAAATTTGGTACGCCTGCGGCATAAAAATATCTCTGTTTTACTGATTTGCTCCAGTAAAACAGAGATATTTAACTTCCTATATATTCCGAAAGTCCCTTACGCAAAAATACTACTCATGAGTAGTATATAATATTCTTCTCTTTTTTTCAATGCTGTCTCTTAACAGATTTTCCCAACCAGCACTACAATCCCAGCTGTCACAAGTGCAATGATCAGATACAGAATCGTCGCCAGGCCTCGTTTTGTCAGCACGGTTTTCCATGGTTTGATGTACGGAATCCCTTCCATTCCTTTGATCTCCCATATTTTACTGTGTCCAACCCACACCCGGTCAAGCATAATTCCGTCGAACCAGTTCATCACCACAAGGAAGAGGTAGGATTGGAGATATGCCGTCTTGAAATCGGTGACTTTATTCCAGACAGAAATGATCGCGATCAACACCACGAACAAAATGATGCAAAATGGAATCATAACCTGCTTTCCTTTTTTCATGACCGCATCTTTGTCGATCAGTCCACGTTTATCGGCTTCTTCTATATATTCCTTTGGGTAAAAATAAACACAGTTCATTCCATCATTTCTTACCAGACACTTTACCATCAGAATAAACAGAAGACAGTATAATATGTTTTGCAGCAACAGCATCTCACATTCCTCCTCAGACTACCGTTTATGTTTCTTATAGCTTCATGTTAGTTCAGGCTAATCACATTGTCAAGAGGACTTGCTGTTTTTACATTAACACTGCCGCAATGGATAAATTATAATCGTTTATAAAGCAAAAAAAGAAACGAGCAAGTCCTGTCAGGCATAAACCTTACCCAGTGAAAACTCATTTCTTTTTTAGACAATGTCAAAGATACCATACTTCTTTCTCCCATCGAACTTTCTTTACACTCGTCCCTCATTTATTTTACAATTTCTATTTCAGATTGCAAAACTCATCCGCCGTCAGCTCATAGTCGACAGAAGATTCCATTTCCCCCAGCTGATTTTTCCAGGAATTGTAATGGACTGCGGTTTTGCGGAAGCCGAGTTTTTCGTAGACATGCTGTGCTCTTGTGTTTTTGAGGTTGGTATCAAGAAAAATAACGTTGGCTCCCATGCGGAACAATTCTTCTATGAGCATGCTCAGTACAACTCTTCCAATGCCTTTTTCCTGGTAATCGGATTCGCAGATTTTGATTCCGATTTCATATCGATGATTTTCGAATACATAGAAACTCATTTCGCCGATTCGCACATCGTTGTATTCTATGATGAGTCTTCGTCTTGTTTCATCGCTGTCGTCGGCAATCTGTTTTTCAATTTCCGCTGCGCTTGTCCCAAGCCCGTTTGGAAATCCGGCGTGGGCCATAACGGTTCCATCGTTCCACCAGACGGCTAATTGTTCACAATCTTTCTTTTCGGCATTTCTAATGCACAGCTGATTGTATTTTATGTTCATTTCTTCTCTCTTTCTCTGCAATCACTTACAGCTTAGACTCATACCATTCCTCCGCCGTTTTCTCAAATCCGACCGACTGGAACATGCGCTGGCTTTGTCCATTAAAAGAATAAATATTGGCTTTTACCCGCTCCATTCCCTTTTCTCTTGCAAGCTTCAGCATCTCCAGAACGCACTGTCTTCCGATATGCTGATTCTGGTATTCTTTGCAGACAACGACAGCGATTTCACTATTCTCTCTCAGCGAAACATCTCCCACCAGCACGCCCTTATATTCTATATAATAGCAGTCACCGTGCGCGGTAAGATAATCATACATCCGATGCAACATCTCCACATCATACGGCTCCTCCCGGTTGTCCACCTGCTTACACACGTCCAGATCCTGATACCACGGAAGAGAGGCCTCGTCATTCCTGTAATATGGGATCAGCCGGAGTTCATTGTCTATGATTCGTTCGGTCATTTTGGTTTGGCTCCTTGTTTTTTGATCTTAAAGTGCTGCAATTTCCTCTGTAATTTCACAGACACTCTTATTACTCGTATCAATTTTTACCGTATCAAGTACCTGATACATCTGAATTCGTGCAATGCTTTTGTCCATAATCTCTTCCGTACGAATCTTATTTGCGATGTCGGATAATAACCGCTTCCGCAAATTTGCTTCATCCACGATCAGCGAAATTTTAATCACTCTGCATTCTTCCGTGTCCAGCTTACTGACGATTTCATCAACAATACTCTGCTCATGCATCACCCAGCAGAAAATAACGTTTTCATAAGCGCTGCAGTGCAGAAAGTTATTCAGCAGATAACAGATGTTGTCCATCACCATCGCTTCCGTCTCATCCGTCACCTGAAACGGATCGGCATCCCAGCACCAGTCTCCGTCAAGAAAAACGCTGTTCGTCAGCTCTTTTTTCAGTTGCTGGCTTACTGTCGTTTTGCCAACGCCCATCGTTCCGCCGATCAAATATAATGTTTTCATTTTTCTCTCCCCATAACACGAATATCCGAAAAAATATCGTTTTCAAAAAGGATTTCAAATCCATCTGCCGGCTGAAATCTGCCATTCAGGATTTCTTTTCCATGGAAGGATATTTTTCTTACTTTGTTTTCCGCATCTTTCACTTCAATTTCACAGTAAGAAAGCAAATATGCACAGATCGCCGTCGCATGAGAAACCACGAGTGCCGTTTCACCCTCTTCCATCTGGCAGACAATGGAATCTATCGCTGCTTTCATTCGGACCTTCACCTGATTTAATGATTCCCCGCCCAGATTGCGAAAATCGTGATCTTCATACTGTTTCAGCCAGAAATCCTCCCTGGCATCCCCGATCGTTCTTTCATGTAGCTCCTTCACAATGACCGGGTGATCTGCGATGAATTCAGCTGTTTCCATTGCTCTCCGATAAGGTGAAGAAAAGCATCTGTCCACATTTGAAAATATATTTCTTTTTGATACAGCAAGTGCTTTTCCCTTTTCCGATAAAGGAATCCTTTCATTCGGCATATCTCCTTTTTCCGGGATAGAATGCCGCATTAAAAATATCTTTTTCATTTTTATCTCCTTCGACAGAATATTTTATTCGGTTATCATTGACTCGGTTGTAACCGAGTAAAATAATACATCTGCTCGAAAAGTGATTTGACTTATTTCTCTTTCCGAAATGTAATCACAAACGCCCCCTTGATCTGCATGGAGGTCGCCATATAATCGTATGTGACGAGTTCCTATCCTTCGGCGGCTCTTTCGTTGATGCGTTTGTCCAGAATTGCAAGGTCGGCTGCATCGGCTTTGTCTGAGAACCATTTTGTTCCTACGGTTAAAAGTTCCACGAGTTTATCCATCAGCTGCGCTCTCTCCTGCACTTCCTGTATTCTGATCTCACTCATCTTCCTTCCACAGCTTTCCTTCCTTATAATGCTTCCTGCAGAGCGCCACATAACTCTCATTCGATCCAAGGAAAATCTGCGCACCTTCCCGCACGATTTTTCCGTTTGCATATCTCGTATTGCACTGTGCACGTTTTCCGCACCAACAGACCGTCGGAACTTCCTCGATGACGTCGGCGATCTCCATCAGCCGCATGGATCCCGGAAACAGACGGGTCCGGAAATCGGCACGCAGGCCGTAGCAGAGTACCGGGATCTCGTAAAAATCTACGATATCCGAAAGCGTATCAACCTCCTCCGGTGAAAGGAACTGCGCTTCGTCGATCAGAACCGCGTCCACTTTCTTTCCATGATACCGATATTCCTCGCTGTCTGCGCTCCACGTTTTCGAAATTTCTTCTAAAAATTCATCCACGTACTCCGCCGGTGCTTCCAGCCCGATGCGGGATTTGATCTCATGCTCTCCGTCGCGGTTGTCCGTCCGCGGTTTCAGCAGAACTGCATACTGTCCGCGCTCCTCGTAATTGTAGCGAACCATCAAAATATTAGCAGATTTCGAACTGCCCATCGCGCCGTAGCGGAAATATAATTTTGCCATTGTTTTTCGTCCTTTTTGTCTTTTATTTATCTTTTCTTTTTTCTTCGAATCATCCACCGAACCGCCAACGTTCCCGCAAGCAGAACCGCCGCAATCACACCATCCGCAGAATCCCCGTATACCACGGCGCCGGATTGTTTTCATTACTCTGACCCCATTTATTCTCTAAAGCAGAAAACTATCGAAAAATCAGATCTTTATCGATAGTTTCCTGTCTCTTTATGCTTCTTTCCTCTTTTGATTCCTCTTCTTCCGCAGATTCTCCTTCTTCTGCCGAATTTCCCCCGCTTCCTGCTCGCTGCTGATGCGGATGGTTTTTACGATGAAAAGTTTTCCCTCATCTGAATGCTTCATGCGGGCTTTTCCCTTTAAATATCCATGTTCCGGGCACCAGGCTACGCAGTAATAGTTTTTGCCGCCTGCCGAAAACCAGCGTAAGCGTTTTCTTGCCGTTTTCCCGCAGATGCAGCAGTGCGTGCTGCAGACCTCGCGGTCGTGCATGGCTTCTTCTTTTGTGTCGAATTCGCGGGAGATGAATTTCGTGTAGCCATTATAGACGGCGTGGATCTCCTCTTTTTTCGATTTCGGGTTCTGATATACGTCGATCGAGTCGTACGCCAGCACAACATCCATATCGATGCGTGCAAAAATGTCGGCCGTATATTTTGCATCCGAAAGCGCCTGATGAAAATGCTCGTCCTTCGGGAGATGGAGGAAGTCGGCGGCGTACTCGAGCGCCCGGCGGCTCTTCATCGTTTCGTACTGGATCGCGAACAGTTTCTGTACATCGTAAAAATGAATCGGCCCGCGGATCAGCGACAGGAGGTTATAAAATTTCATGTTCCGCTGGAGCTCCGTCAGGTCTCCCGGTCCCCAGGTGCCGAACATGCACGCACCGCCGGAGAATGCAAAAAATTCCTGCACGGCCTGCGCAAATGGGATTCCGTTCTGCAGATCCTCTTCTGTCAGTCCGACGACCTCGCGCGTCCGGTGATGGAGATGCTGGTAGACCACCGGTTTTACAATCCGGTGAAACGTTCCCACCACATTCCGCTCACCATCCATCTTCACCGCGCCGATCTCAATAATCTCAAACGGCAGCTTCGGGTTCTCTTTTCCTTTTCCATAGGGACACTGGTTCCATTCCAGGTCAAAAATCACATAGTCCATTGTATTGTCAATCCTTCATTCTGTGTCGTCTGTCCCTATTATAAATGATTTTGATATAATGAGCAACTATCTGGCAATTCCATTCTCTGCCCATTCTGGCAATTTTCTTCCTGTGCATTACATTTCCCATTCATTTCATCCTGTTCTCTTTCAAACTTAACGCTTCTTTTATTGAAATCCCAGGGTAAATCCGATATAATATTTTTAACTCCGGCCTTCGTTTTTACTCAAGAAAATCACCTGAAAAAGCCGGAAATATTACGAATTTAGATGAGCATCCGATATGAAAACAAAATTAATGCAAAAACAGATTCGATTTCAGGCGCTTCTGCTGTTTTTTATTACATTTTTTCTTGTCGAGCTCTGCGCCGTTTTTCTGTATCAGAATCAGTTAAAGGAAGCAAAGCTGAAAGCTGACTATACCGCACAGACGACCATCGGCCGCGTGAAATCGCAGCTGAACCACTACCTTGCGGAATCAAACCTGATAAAACACATGATCGAAGCAGGCTACACCGTCGATGACCAGCAGTTTTCCGTTCTCTCCGCACTGATGCAGGATGACCAGAACGTCATCAAGGCGCATGAGCTGGCGAAAGACGGCATTGTCACGCAGATTTATCCGATGCGTGGAAACGAAGCCGCTCTCGGACTCAATACGCTCGAAAATCCTGCCAGACGGCAGGAGGCCACTCTTGCCAAAGAGAGCGGTGAGTACACCATCGCAGGACCATTTGAACTGCAGCAGGGCGGCATCGGCGCACTGCTTTTTGACCCGATCTACACAACCGATGACAGTGGAAACAAGACCTTCTGGGGCTTTTCGATTCTCGTTCTCGACTGGGAATCCTTTCTGGATGAAATCGAACTGAATACGCTGGAAGAAGCCGGCTATACCTACGAAATCTGGAAAACTTCTCCGGCCACCGGCGAACACGTTTCCATCGCACACTCCGGCAATTCCCGGCGTTCCGATGCCATGGAAGTTCTCTGCACCGTGCCGAACGACACCTGGCATTTTGAAATTGTACCGAAAAACGGCTGGCTCAGTCCGCTGCAGGTTTTTGTTTCCTTTGCACTCGGGCTCATCCTTTCCCTGCTTACCTCTATTGGTTTTCTGCAGTTCCAGATGCGCCGCTATAAAGACGAGATTCACGCAGCAGAACTGGAAAAAGCCGTACAGGAAGCGCAGTCTGCCAACGAAGCAAAAACACGTTTTCTGTTCAACATGAGCCACGACATCCGAACCCCGATGAATGCCATCATCGGCTTCTCGGATCTGCTGGAAAAGCACATCGACGAGAAGGACCGCGCGGTCGACTACATTGCAAAAATCAAGTCCTCCAGCAGTTTTCTGCTCTCCCTGATCAACTCCGTGCTTGAGATGGCGCGCATTGAGAGCGGTAAGGCCTCGCTGAAAATCGAGCTCGGCAGCTACAGCGGGCTGATCAATTCCCTGGATGCAGTGTTTGAGCCTTCGTTAAAAAGCAAAAATCTTTCCTATCTCTGTTACAACACGGTGGAACACGATGCCATCCTCTGCGACCGGACAAAAATACGGGAGATTCTGCTGAACATTATCAGCAACTCCATCAAATACACGCCGGAGGGCGGAAAAATTTCCGTAAAAATCGAAGAGACACCGGCACCAAGGAAGGGCTTTGCCTCCTACCGCATCACCGTGAAGGACAACGGCATCGGCATGAGCAAAGAGTATCTGCCGCATATTTTTGAAGAATTTACAAGAGAACATTCCTCCACTGAAAGCCACATCACCGGAACCGGCCTCGGCCTTCCGATCGTCAAATCCCTCGTGAATCTGATGGGCGGAACGATCGATGTGGAAAGCGAACTCGGTGCCGGAACAATAACTACGGTCTGTCTCACGTTTGGACTTCCGACCGAAGAACAGCTTGCGGCTCACCAGCATAAAGACGAGATTCTCGAGCAGTCCCTGCAGACGCTTTCCGAAAAACGCGTGCTGCTTGCCGAGGATAATGACCTGAATGCAGAAATTGTACTCACCGTTCTGGAAGAAAACGGCATTCACGCCAAGCACGTAAAAGACGGCGCCCTCTGCTTAAAAGCAGTCCAGAACGCACCAGAAGATTATTACGATGTTATTCTGATGGATATTCAGATGCCGAACATGAACGGCTATCAGGCCGCAGAAGCGATCCGTGCACTCCCGGGAAAACGCGGGGAAATCCCGATTGTCGCCATGACGGCAAACGCGTTTGAAGAGGACCGCCGAAAAGCACTGGAATCCGGCATGAACGCCCATATCGCGAAACCCGTTGACGTTTCGGTTCTTCTCGAAACACTTTCCAGGTTTTCATGACCTTTACAGATCTGGAGTGCATATGAATACAGATAAAATGATGAAAGTAGCGGAGCATTCTTCCGCAGAAAAAACAAACTTCTGGCGCAGGATCTCCCGGACTTGTTAAATTCTGATCGCGCGGTATACCAAAAACAAATAATATACATGAAAAAAGGAGCGTTCCCGTAAAGAGAACAGCTCCTTTTTTCATGCGCCGCAGCGGACGCTTTTATTTCTCGTTTTTCAGCAGCTCCAGGTTTTTGGAGATCAGCTCGCATCTCTGTTTTACGCAGTCCGGGGATCTGTGCGGATCCTGCGGTGTGTTGAACAGATAGTCCTCGAGTTTGTCGATTGTGGTGGTTGCTACATGCATTCTTGTATCGCAGGATGCATAGTAGATGTAAACCTCTCCGTTCTCACGCGCAATCGCGCCGTTTGTAAATACAACGTTGGAAACGTCTCCAACTCTCTCTTTTCCAAGCGGAACCAGGAATACACCGGACGGCTCTGCAATGACTTTGGACGGATCGTTCAGATCGGTACCGAAGACATACAGAACGTAGCGAAGGCCTGCTGCTGTATTTCTTACACCGTGTGCAATGTTGATCCAGCATTTCTTACCGCGGATCGGCACTGCTCCGGCACCGTTTTTGGACTCGGTCAGGGTATGATAAATACGTTTGCTGATGATCTTCTCCTCGTCGATGACAGCGTGTGTGATATCATCGCAGAGTCCGAAGCCGATTCCTCCGCCGCTTCCGGTCTCAATGAAACCATCCATCGGACGGGTGTAGAAGGCATATTTTCCGTCTACGAACTCCGGATGCAGAACAACGTTTCTCTGCTGCGGAGAACGTAAGGTTTTCAGGTTGTCCAGACGCTCCCAGGTCTTCAGGTCTTTCGTTCTTACGATACCAGCCTCAGCAACAGCCGCAGACAGATCCGGATCGTTTTTGTCCTTGCTCTCAGAGCAGAACACTCCGTAAATCCAGCCGTCCTCGTGCTGGGTCAGACGCATGTCATAAACGTTGGTTTCCTCTGCGCAGGTATCCGGCAGCACAACCGGGTAATCCCAGAAATGGAAGCCGTCGATACCAGTATCACTCTCTGCAACAGCAAAGAAAGATTTTCTGTCATTGCCCTCCACGCGGACAACGAGATAATACTTTCCATTCAAATAAATCGCGCCGGAGTTCATCACAGCGTTGATGCCGAGACGCTCCATAAAGTACGGATTCGTCTCCTCATCCAGATCATATCTCCAGTGAACCGGAGCGAACTCTCTTGTCAGCACCGGATACTCGTAGCGGTCATAAATACCGTTGTAAAAATCTGCTTTTGTGTTCTTTCTTGCCACAAGGCGGTCTACCTTGGCTTTTTCCACATAATACTGTTTATTCAGCATCTTTTAACCTCCCAATTACTTCCATACACATCCGTCCATTGTGATACGGGCATTTCCACGGTTCTACAATCGGCTCATGGATCGGGCTTCCGTCTGCATTCACGCACCAGAACCACTCAGACCCCTCTCGTTTATCGATCACATATTCCTTGATGTAGCCCCAGATGTCTTTTGCCGCATCGAGATACTTTGTTTCCTCTGGTTTTTTCTGCCATGCATTTAAAAATCCAACGACAGCTTCTGCCTGTACCCACCAGACTCTTGTGGTATCATCCACACCGCGCTCGCACTCATTCATCAGCGAATGATTTTTGTATGCCGTATTGTAGATATTTTCCGCAATCTCTCCGGTGATCGGCAGCAGTTTTTCCCGGTAAGCCGGATCGCCGAGCACTTCTGTACCCCGGTCGATCAGCCAGGAAGTCTCGATATCATGGCCATAAGAATACAGATCAATCAGCGTATTCCATGTCCGGTCGAAAAATACTTCCTGACGGCCTTTTTCCTTGTTGTATACTTTATCCGCGAAGAGATCCATCATAAAGCGGAGACGGTCACCGGTAAACGGATCCTTTGTCACGCGGTACAGCTCTGTATATGCTTCGAAAACATGCAGCAGCGTATTCATGGTCTTCTCTGCCATGACGCCGTTCTCCGAGAGCTTTTCATTGCTCTCCGGCTTGAAATCGCGGGTAAATGCCTCGAGATAACCGTACTCGTCGGTGCAGTGTGTCTCGATGATCTGCTGCAGCGATTTTGCCAGCTCCAGCGCCTCGGTGTCGCCTGTCGCATCAAAATACGTAGACAACGCATAAATTGCAAATGCCTGATTGTACGTATGCTTTGTCGTATCGAGCGGCTTTCCGTCGTAGGTGACAGACCAGAACACGCCACCGTACTCGCGGTCCACACACGCCTGTTTCATAAAGCGGTACGCATGCTCCGCATCGGCGCGCAGCTTCTCGTCCTTTAAGGTCAGGTACGCATTCGAGAAAAACCAGAGAATTCTGCTGTTTAAGATGCAGCCCTTCTCATACGTTTTCTGCACGTTCAGATCAAAGTCCTGATAGCCGTAAAATCCGCCGTATTCCTCATCTCTTAAGCCCTCCCAGAACGGAACGATCCGTCCAGTAAGCTCCTGCTTTACTTCCTTTGCCAAAGACTGCATCTTTTCTTTCCTTCTTTCTTATCTTCTTCCGATTTCGGTGTCAGACTCGCGTACGACACTGTTTTTCTTGATATAATCTACAATCAGATCTACGGTTGTGAATGCCAGTCCTACATACGTATCGGCTGCGCCGTAGTAGATCGCGATCTTTCCGGTCTCTGCATCGTGAATGGTTGCGCACGGGAAGGTTACGTTCGGAACGAAGCCTCTCTCCTCATACCACTCTTCCGGTGTCAGAAGGAAGTTCTGGCAGCGGTATTTTACGATGGACGGATTCTCTTTGTCGAGGATTGCGCCGCCGATGCTGTATACATAGCCATTGCAGGTGCCGCTTACGCCGTGGTAGAACAGCAGCCATCCTTCGTTGGTCTCAATCGGAGCTGCGCCGCCGCCGATCTTTAAGGACTCCCACCACTCCGGGCTCTTGCTCATGACGTGGCGGTGTTTGCCCCAGTACAGCATATCCGGGCTCTCGGACAGGAAAATGTCACCGAACGGTGTGTGGCCGCTGTCGCTTGGACGGGACAGCATCACGAAGTTGCCGTTGATTTTTCTCGGGAAGAGAACGGCATTTCTGTTGAATGGAAGGAATGGATTCTCCACACGTACGAAGGTTTCAAAATCTTTTGTTTTTGCCATTCCGATGGCTGCACCGTAGAAGTCCTGGCACCAGATGATGTAGTAGGTATCTTCTACTTTTACAAGACGCGGGTCATATGCGTAAACCGGCATGAACGGTTTGCCTTCTTCGTCAACGAACTGGATTTTGTTCTCATCGAAATTCCAGTGGATCGCATCTTTGCTTCTTCCAAGGTAGATGTACGGGATTCCGTTTGTCTGCTCACCACGGAATACTCCGATGAACTCGTCGCCGTACGGCATAACGGCGCTGTTGAAGATTCTTGCTACTTCCTTCACCGGATTTCTTCCGATGATCGGATTCTCGCCGTATCTCCATACCGGTGCACCGGAAAATTCAGCCGGGCCTTCCTGCCATGGCATATTTTTGACAGCATCTCCAATAATTTTAACTTCGCTCATTTTTTGAAACCTCCATGAAAAATATTGTTTGTTTATGAGTTGTACTTTGTTTTTTTAAGTTTCTGTTAGTGGACAGAATCTTGTTTTTTAATTCTTTTTTCTCCGAACCGCCGTGTTTTATCACCCTCACGCCCAGTCCTTTAGCTTAATTTTAACATAGATGGTTAATTTTTCAACTGGAAATTGCTTAAAAAATAAGTTCCGTTAGATACTGTCAATTTTTAAGTGACTTTGTTGTGTAATATGTACAAAAACGGGGCATTTCAAAATGCCCCGTTTCTTAATTTATAATTCAGTTATAAAAATCAAAGCTTTACGCTCTCTTTCGGCACCAGCTGTCCGGAGACAATTTCCATATTTTTGCCGGATGCCGCGCCGCGGATCTGCTTCAGCGCTTTTTCGAGCGCTACTTTTACCATCGCCTTCGTATTGATCTCATACGAAGTGATCTTGAGATCCGGGAAACCCGGATACAGGTAATTGTCGAAGCCGACAACGGAAACGTCCTCCGGCACGGAGATGCCGCGTTTTTCCAGCTCGAGCATCAGAAGGCCGGCGGTCAGGTCGCAGTTGCAGACGAACGCTTCCGGCATCTGTTCCGGGAGATGAATTTCGATCTGGCCCCGCTCATCACGGTCCTCCAGAATCCATTCCGCCGGTGTCACATCGCGGTGTTCCAGAACAGCCTTGGAAAAACCGCAGTACCGATCCATGATACTGCTGGAAAAATGAATCGAACCGACAAAAGCCAGCTTGGTCAGGCCATGCTCATACAGGTATTCCGTCATCAGATACATTCCGTGAAAGTTATCTGCGATCACGGCATCTTTTGCCAGCTCATTGTCGTAGAAATCCAGAAATATGATCGGAAGATCCACGTTTTTCTTCAGATAGTGGATGTAATCGCGGCTCGTGTCTCCCATCAGGATCAGCGCATCGACGGTCTGCTCCTTGGCGATGCACGGCACGATCATCTCATCTTCCATCTCCTGTTTCAGGATCTCCACGGTCACCATACAGCTCTTTTCCGTCGCCGCCAGTGCCATCTCCTGATACATTTTCCAGTAAAATGTCGTATACTCTGCCAGATACCGTTCCGGAATCACCACTCCGATGCAGCGCAGGCTTTTTCCCTGTGTATTTCTCGCTCCGCTTCCCGGCTGGCGGTACCCCATTTCCTTTGCAATTTCCAGAATCCGGGCGCGCACCTCATCGCTGACCCCTTTCTGTCCTGTAATCGCGTTATGCACGGTGACGGCGCTGACGCCCGCCACCTTTGCAATATCTGCCAATCTTACTTTTGCCATATATGTTACTCCTTAGTCCACTGCGATAAAGTGATACAGTCTGCTGACGAAATCGCCCCAGAAATCTTTCATGCGGAATCCGGCATTCATCAGCATCTCGCCGCTGTAAACCTCGTCGGTTCCTTCCAGACGGTATTTTTTCGCCGGATCGAAGCCGCGCAGGCGTACCTTGCGGGACGGCATATTTACCTGTGCCAGCACCTGTACGTAAGTTACAAGCACTTCGTTTTTATCCTCAGAAGCTACTGCCCAGCAGTCGGATCTGTGGTTTTCACGGTAGGAAAGAATACGATAATACTCTCCATCGCGGATCAGTTCATGATATTTGTGATACATCGCGGTCTGCTCCGGAATCAGTTTTCTCTCCTCCTCTGGCAGCTTTGTGATATCGAGCTCATAGCCAAATGTTCCAGCCAGTGCCACATGGCCTCTCGTTGTGAATGGAGTCACACGGCCGACGGTGTGGTTCGGGCATACGCTGACGTGTGCACCCATTGCGCAGAGCGGGTAAATGAGGGCGGTTCCCTCCTGGATTTCCAGACGCTCGATCGCATCGGTGTCATCGGAGCACCAGATCTGCGGGCTGTAGTAGAGCATTCCCGGGTCAAAACGCGCACCGCCGCCGGAGCAGTTCTCCAGAAGCAGATCCGGGAACTCCTGCACCAGACGCTCCTGCATCGCGTACATGCCGAGCACGTAGCGGTGGAACAGCTCCTGCTGGGAATCCTTATCGAGATAGGTGCTGCCGAGATCGCTTAACTGGCGGTTCATATCCCATTTTACGTATTTGATGTTTGCGCTGCGCAGGATTTTTGCCACGCTCTCATATGCGTAATCCTGCACTTCCGGGCGGGAGAGATCCAGCACGTACTGGCAGCGGCTCTCGGTCGCTTCTCTTCCCGGAATCTGGATGGCCCATTCCGGGTGCTCTTTGTAGAGGTTGGAATCCGGTGAGATCATCTCCGGCTCAAACCAGATACCGAACTCCAGACCGATTTCATTGACTTTGTCGACCAGGTTCTTCAGGCCGCCTTTGATCTTCTCTTCGTTGACAACCCAGTCACCGAGGGAAGAATCGTCTTTATTTCGTTTTCCGAACCATCCGTCATCCATAACCAGCATCTCGATGCCGTCTTTTTTCGCTTCTCTTGCGATATCGAGAAGTTTGTCGGTATCGAAATCAAAGTACGTTGCCTCCCAGTTGTTGATCAGAATCGGGCGTTTTTTGTGGTTGTACGGGCTGCGGATCATGTGTCTGCGGTAAAATGCATGATAGGAACGCGTCATTTCGCCAAGTCCCTCTGCGGAGTAAACCATAACGACTTCCGGTGCCTGGAACTCATCGCCGGCTTTTAAGTTCCAGCAGAACTCGTCCTGATTGATACCCATGACCATGCGGACGGTGTCGAACTGGCATCTCTCGACCTGGCCGATGAAGTTACCAGAGTATACGAAATGCATCGCATAAACCTCGCCGCGCTCCTGATCGGTTCCCGGTGTTACCATTGCCACGAACGGGTGCTCCTGATGGCTGGATTCACCTTTTCCGGAGGAAACGAGCTGTTTTCCGTAGCGGAGTGCTCCCTGCTGGATATGGCGTTCTCTTGCCCAGGATCCGTGAAGGGAGATCATCTCGAAGTCTTCGTTGTCCATGTCGAGGCAGGCACTGTAGATTTTCTCTACTTTCAGTGTTTCGCTGCCCTCATTCTTCACACAGACGCTTCTGGTGATAACGTTTTCTTTTTCAAAAACAGAGTAGGAAAGAACAACAACGAGTCCAAGGATCGGATCTTTGCAGGTGATTTCCAGTGTCTCAACTTCCTCTTCGGTTCCGAAAGAAGCCGGAAGACCTTCCATTTTGCGTTTGCCTTTGAAGATCTCATAGGAATCAAAATGGATTTCGCATCCCATGCGTCCCTGTACATTTCTCACGTTCAGGCAGCTCTCCCGGTAATCACCGATTCCGCCGGTCGGATACTCCATCGGGAAACGGTCGAGGAAAGAAGATTTTTCTCTCTTGTTGACGGACGGGGTGAACGGCGGCTCGTCCATACGGAGCGGGTACAGATCCGGCTCTCCGTGCAGAAGCGGTCCGTAGTAAACGTGTCCGACGTAGCCTTCTGGACTCAGACCGATCACATACGTCGTTTTCTCTGTATTTAACTGAAAAAGCTTTTTGTCATCATAATATAAAATCGCCATTTTCTTCTCCTTGTCTGAAGGCAGCCGCCATCCGCCGCGCCGATTTTCTGCCAAAAAAGCCCCCGCCCGCCGGGCTGAGGCCTTTTTTTGTTTCTATATCACACAGCGTTTAAGCAGTTACCATTGCATTTTTTAATTTTTCCAGTTTCTCGGCTGCATCTTCAAGGGATGTGCCTTTTACGCCGAAATAGAATTTGATCTTCGGCTCAGTACCGGATGGGCGCACACAGCACCATGCGTTGTTTTCCAGCTCATAGTAAAGAACGTTGGAGGACGGAAGTCCGGTCGCGCTCTTCTCTCCGCTTACGAGATCCTGGCGTACATCTGCTTTGTAATCGCGTACGGCAAGAACCTGGAAACCGCCCAGCTCTTTTGGCGGGTTCTCACGGAAGTTGGTCATCATGGTCTGGATCTCTTTTGCACCGTCGATACCTTTTAAGGTCATCGTTGCAAGACCCTCTTTGTAGTAGCCGTACTCCTCGTACATATCCACCATGGCATCCCACAGTGTTTTGCCCTGCTGTTTGTAGTATGCAGCAACCTCGCAGAGCATCATAACTGCCACGCAGGCATCTTTATCTCTTGCATATGTTCCGGCCAGGCAGCCATAGCTCTCTTCCAGACCAAATACATAATTGTGTGCACCGCTCTGCTCAAAAAATTTGATCTGCTCGCCGATGTATTTGAATCCGGTCAGAACCTCGATCAGTGCCACGTTATAAGCTTTTGCGATTGCTTTTGCCATATCGGTCGTAACAATCGTCTCAACGAGTGCCGGGTTCTCCGGCATGGTTCCGTTCTTGGTGCGCTCACGCAGAATATACTCTGCGATCAGCATACCGGACATGTTTCCGGTGAAGCTTACGTACTCGCCGGTCTTGCTGTCTTTTGCATAAACGCCGAGACGATCTGCATCAGGGTCGGTTGCAAGGATGATGTCAGCGTCTACTTCTTTTGCCAGTTTCAGCGCCAGTGTCCATGCTTTCTCGTCTTCCGGGTTCGGGTAAGCCACCGTCGGGAAGTTTCCGTCCGGCACTTTCTGCTCTTTTACAACGTAAACCTGATTAAAGCCAAGCTCGCGCAGAACGCGGCGTACCGGCACATTTCCGGTTCCGTGAAGCGGTGTGTAGACGATCTTCATATCTTTTGCCGCATCTTTGATGATTTCCGGATGAATGCTCTGCTCTTTTAATTTTGCAACGTAACGGTCATCAAAATCGGTTCCGATGACCTGGAACAGGCCTTCTGCTCTTGCATCATCTTCTTCCATCGTTTTAACGGCAGAAAACTCGGTTACTTTTGCTACCTCTGCGAGAATGTTTTTGTCGTGCGGCGGTGTAATCTGTGCGCCGTCCTCCCAGTATACTTTGTATCCGTTGTACTCTCTCGGGTTGTGGCTTGCGGTAATGACGATACCGGAAATACAGCCGAATTCACGGACAGCAAAAGAAAGCTCCGGTGTCGGACGCAGGGACTCGAACAGATACGTTTTGATTCCGTTTGCATTCAGGCAGAGTGCTGCTTCGCGTGCGAATTCCGGAGACATTCTTCTGGAATCGTGTGCGATGGCTACGCCTTTTTCCTGTCCGTTCTGGGAAATAATGTAGTTGGCAAGGCCCTGGGTTGCCTGGCGTACGGTGTAGATGTTCATGCGGTTGGTACCCGCTCCGATGACACCGCGGAGTCCGCCGGTACCGAACTCAAGCTGACGGTAGAAACGGTCTTCGATTTCTGCCTCATTTCCTTCGAGTGCTTTCAGCTCTTCTCTGGATGCCTCATCAAAATATGGATCATTGCACCATTTTTCATATACTTCTCTGTAACTCATGTTTGTTATCCTCCCTGTCTGTTGTACTTTATTTAACTTAAGACAGCAGACTTTTTCTGGATTTAAGCTCGTTTCATCACAGCTTAAAGTTACTATTTGTTTAGTCTGCTGTCAACTTAAAAATTAATTTATTTTTTCTAATTCTCTTGGTTCCTGATAAAGCTCTTTTAGATCACTGAGAACCTGTACTTTTCCTTTGCGGTCTGCGGTGCTCCAGGCTTTTCGTCAGTTCCATGACAGCCTTCATATAGCAGGCATGATCCTCTCTTAACCGGCCATACCTTCCGCAGCGTTCCGCGCAGACGGTACATCATATTTTTCAGTGCTCCGTACGGATTTTCACTCTTCTCATCCGTCCAGAGTGCTTCGGTTAACTGTTCCAGTGTTACGATATGGTTTTTGTTGCAGATCATATAAACCAGCAGCTTTGTGATCATCGGGGAATGAATCGCTTCCTCGTTGAGGCAGCGTGTTTCATCGTACATGCGGAATCTTCCAGGCAGCTGTACGCGAATCATAAAACATCGTCTCCTTCTAAGAACTCAAGCTCTTTTTCGGTCTGAATTGCCGGCAGTGCACTGTATTTCAGATTCTTTGCCCAGCCTTTTTTCTCCTCGGAGAAGCGCTCGCTGATTCTCTTGTAGACGAGTTCGCATCCTCTCTGGCTGCCGCCCTGCAGCAGAATCACATACTGGGACGGGCTGTATTTTGCAAAGAAATCGGAATGACGCAGGCTGCGTTTCATTACCTCAAGCAGCTTTTCGGACATACGGTCAAGGCGCGGACCGCCTTTTGCCGGGTAACCTTTTCCGTCTGTAATGGTGCACAGCATCAGCCACGGCATCTGTCCGTTCAGCTCGGACATACGGTAAACAAGTCGGTAGCAGTCACGGAATCCGGCGAGGGAACAGAAGAATGCTCCGCCCTTTTCTCCCGGGCTCTCCTGAAGATCTGCCTGTACCTCTTCGATCACGCGGTGTCTGCTGCCCATGCGGCTTCCCAGATAGCGGTACTGCTCCACCAGTTTCTCGCTCGGTGTAACGCCAAGCTCTTCAAAGTAATGTTTCGAGGTCTGCTCGTACAGTTTCATGGCCTCTTTGTATCTCTCCAGGCCGATCAGCGCCTGCATCTGGACTGCCTGCCACTCGTCGAACGGATACAGTTCGGAAGCAACAGAAGTCAGTTTCTGCAGCTCATCGAACTCCTCGTTTTTCAGAAGATACTCACTTACTTCTTTCAGTGCATCGGAATATACTTTTTTCAGCTGCGCGCGCTCCGCCTGTACCCACTCTTCCTCGCCGAAATCTGCAAGGAACTCTCCGGTGTACAGCTCCAGTGCTTCGATCATCTGATCCATGCGCGCTTTCTCGTCCGTCTCTTTTCCTGCTTCCAGGATCTTATTTTTGATATCAATCGCATCTACCTCGACCGGCATCGGGCTGGTCCAGTGGTAAACGCCTTTCTGTGTATAAATGTACTCAAACTGCGGAAGTCCTGCCTCGACAAGGCTTCTTTTCAGGCGATGTACGCCGACACGCAGGCTGTTTGCCGCGTCCGCCACATCTTCTCTTCCGTATGTGCTCTCCAACAGTCTTCCTCTGGAAATTCCATTGTCCTTGTTATAGAGGAAAATCTGCAGAAGTCTCATCGATTTTGTTGCCATTGTTTTCCGGAAGGAAATCGGCTGGTCGCCGTACTCCAGGAAAAAACTTCCCATCATGTGTACTTTTAAAAGCGGTAACTGTTCTGTTTGGTTTTTCATTTCTTCGTTCATACTAACTCCTGTATTGCCTGTTGTGCTCTAATCTCTGTGGTCGGTTGCGCTGCGCTCCGCAATCGGCTGCGGTAACGGGCCGGCGGTTCCCTGTTCGTTCATTTCAAAAACAATTACGGACGCCGGATTTCTGTTTTCTATTTTACATCATTTTAATCAAAAATCCTACTATAAAATGTATAAAATATTAACTTTAACACCGAAAAATTCCTGCTTTTTCTTCTTTTGTCTTGTTATCTTTTTGTCAATCCCATCTCATCCGTAAATTGCCCGCATGATTTTAGCCATCAGCCGCCCTGCAGGCGCCGAGAGCACCAGTACTACAGCAAGAGATACCATGCCGCACCCGAGCAGTGCGCGGTTCACAAGTCCCCGTGCTGAGCAGAATCCGAGGCAGAATCCCTTCTTCCAGGGCCAGAACAGCTTTTCCGGTTTCCGGTTGAAAAAATCGAGCACCAGATGGGACAGAAAGCCCACGGCAAAATAAGCGGACGCATCCGGGTAGATGATGTCCACGCACGCCGTCAGCAATGCCAGCGCCGCAAATGAATGCATGAAGGAGCGGTGCGGCTGCTGTTTCCCATAGGCGCAGATCAGCAAAAATGCTGCCGTTCCGGCGAGGAGACGCAGCACGCTGCTGTCGCTTGTGAGGCGGCGGTAAATTCCAAGATTCAGTTTATACTCCGCAAGAATTGTGAGCACCGCAACTGCAACTGTTGCCGTAATGATCTTATCGGCATCGCGGTGCGCCTGTGAAGTGCCGACATCAATGTCACTGATCAAACCGCCGATCGCGGCAGCCCCGGCACCGGCCACAAGCGTGGGAACCGTCTGCGGCTGTAAAACAGCAAGTGCCGCTGCTGTTCCAATAAAAAAATGTGTTCTTCCAAGCATTTGTCTGTTTTTTCCTTTCGTAAAATTTCCTTTATCATAGCACATTCCCGCCCTTTTATGCAACCATTTGTTCGATTCTTTTACGACCGTATGGTCCTATCAGGATTAAAAAAGAACCTCCTGCGACCGTTCATCGCCGCAGGAGGTTCTCTTCTGTTTCTGCCTTTATTCCATACTATTTTCAGGTTATCTTATTTCACGTTTTTCCCTTCATTGTATGAATTTTCATTTGACATTTATTACTCATTTGAGTTATATTCTTATGTTTCATATACCAGTTCACCGGCAAGATACGTCCGGCACACCGGAATGTCTTTGATCGTGCTCTCATCCACCTCAAACGGATTCTGACCCAGTACGACGAAGTCTGCCATCATACCTTCTGCGATCTGGCCTTTCACGTTCTCCTCGAAACTTGCCTCGGCGCTGCGGATCGTGTAACTGTCGAGTGCTTCCTGTACGGTGAATTTCTGATCCGGCAGGTACGGGCCGACGTGGTCGCGCAGCGTTGTTCTTGTGACAGCGCACTGTATGCAGGCGAGGGCATCCGGCAGCTCTACCGGGCAGTCAGTTCCGTTGCTGACGGAGACGCCGTTGTTCATCAGCGTCTTCCAGCTGTAGCTTGTGCTCGCAAGCTCTTTGCCGACGCGCTCCTCTACGATATGGTTATCGTAATCGAGGAAGATGCTCTGTGCGTAAACGTGAAGATGCATTTTCGCGATTTTTTCAAGCTGATCGGCTCTTGTGATCTGGCAGTGTACGATGCCGTGGCGGTGATCTTCTCTCGGGTTTTCAGCAAGGGCTTTTTCATAGGCACTTAACACGCGGTCGAGGCACGCATCACCGATCGTGTGAACTGCAGCCTGCATGCCGTGTGCATTGGCGTAGCCGATCATCTCATCCATGGTTTCCTGGGTGAATACCGGGATTCCGCAGGTGGACGGGTCGTCTGCGTACGGGCGACTGAGGAATGCTGTTCTCGCACCGAGTGCGCCGTCGCCGAGCATTTTCAGCGGTCCGATTTTAAAGCGGTCTGTGCCGATGCCGGTCACATTTCCAGCCTCAACGAAACCTTTTAAGGATTCCAGATCGGTAAAGTTGCTCTGCTCGTAAACGCGGACGGTCAGCTCGCCGGACTCCTCGAGTTCTTTGTATGCTTCGTTGACGGTCTGCCATGGAACGGCGCGGTAAACGCAGTAATCATCACTCTGGCTGCTGGTGACGCCGTAGCTGTTCAGGGCTTTGCAGGCGCTGCGGATCATATCTTTGATCTCCTCTTTGCTCGGCACCGGAATGCTGTCGTAAACCGGTTCCATTGCATTGTCGAAGAATCTTCCGTCCGGCTCACCGTTTTCCATACCGATCTCTCCGCCCTCCGGCTGCGGGGTATCTGCGGTGACGCCGAGGAGTTCCAGCGCTTTGCTGTTGACTACGAGGCAGTGGCCGCACGCTCTCGTCGCGCAGATCGGAACTTCGGTTGATACGCGGTCAAGATCGTAGCGGTTCGGCATGCGGTCCACGTCCGTGAAGTAATCCTGATTCCAGCCGCGGCCCATCAGCCATGCGCCGTCTTTTCGCGGATGCTCTTTCTGGAAGGTGTCGAGGCAGGCGAGCATATCTTCCAGGCTTTCGGTATGTGCGGCAAGCTGCGCTTTCAGCAGGGAGCTTCCGTAATTTAAAAGATGCATATGGCTGTCGTTAAAACCGCTGCAGACGAATTTTCCGCCGAGATCTACAACTTTGTCGCCGGCTGCTGCAAGGGCATCTGCCTCTGCGCTGCTTCCGGCGAAAACAAATTTGCCGTCTTCTACTGCAAACGCTTCGACAAGCGGCAGTTTTCCGGTGTAGACAGCTCCGTTTTTGTAAATTGTTTTCATATCATTATCCTCCTACTGTCATCTAAATTTGATTCTATTCTTTTCTGCCCATTTGCGCAATATACAAATTCAGACACGCTATTCTCTTGCGTGTCTGGATTCGCTTTTGAATATTTTTTATTTCGTTTTCTCTTCGTAGAACAGGCAGGCGTTCTTGTCTACCGTGCCCTGGCCGAAGTTTCTTGCTTTGTAGTCTTTCAGCAGTTTGAAATACTGGTTCGAGAGAATCAGGATCACTGCTACGTTGACGAAAGTCGGGATCGCAGATGTGATATCAACGACAGTCCAGATAAAGCCCTGGTTGTTGGTCTTTACCAGATAGATCGTCCACAGTACGCCCGGCAGAGCGCGGACTGCATAGAAGACTTTCATGACGATATCTTTCATCTTGCCTTCTTTTTTATACAGATGCTCCAGAATTGCCAGATAGTAGGTGAACCATCCGCCGGAAGTCGTTACAGTGAAGATGACCATGATGACTGCCAGAAGGATGCTTCCAAATTTGCCGAATCCGCTTGCAAATGCACTTAAAGCAAGTGTTCCGCCGTTCGTTCCGTCGGTCCAGTTTCCGCTTAAGATAACGGAAAGTGCGGTGATCGTACAGATAACCATGGTATCAAAGAATACCTCGAAAGATCCCCACAGACCCTGCTCTACCGGATGCGGTGTTTTTGCGGAAGCATGGATCATTGGAGAAGTACCCCATCCAGCCTCATTGGAGTATACGGAACGCGCCATACCCACACGGATAATCTCGCTGACTGCGCAGCCGGCAAAACCGCCGATCGCTGCTGTTCCGGTAAATGCGTTTGTTACGATGGCTGTAAATACGCCAGGAACGCGGTTGATGTTGATGATGATCATGCCAAGTCCCATCAAGATATAAAGAACGCTCATAAATGGAACGAGCTTGCTGAACAGACTTGCGATTTTCTTCGTACCGCCGCTTGTAACGACATAGGTCAGAATGCAGAGCAGAACGCCCATCACGATAACGCCTTCTACTTTGAAGCTTCCAAGATTGATATTCTCAATACCGAACGCACCGGCTACGACCTGAGATGCGGTCAGGTTGGAAGAGGTTACGAAGAAGGTGGAGAAAATACCGATGCCGAAGATGAGCGCCGGGATCAGCCACAGCTTGCCCCAGTGGCGCTCCTCGCCAAGTCCGCACTCCATGTAGTAAGTCGGACCGCCGTAGTACTCACCTTTTTCGTTGGTGTGACGGTAGTAGCAGCCGAGGGTAACCTCAACCTGTTTCAGGATCATGCCGAGCAGGGAAGAAAGCCACATCCACATGATGGCTCCCGGGCCGCCTGCTGCGACTGCGGTTGCAACACCGGCGATGTTTCCGAATCCTACGGTACCGCCAATGGCAGTTGAAATTGCTTCAAATGAGGAAAGCATACCCTTTCCTTCGCTTGCTTCTTTTTCTTTCTGGAACAGTTTTCCGCCGGTTCTCTTCATAATCCAGCCAAAGTGACGGAACTGGAAAAATCCAGAACGAACGGTAAAGTACAGACCGGTCAGAATCATCAGCGCGATCAGCGGCACGCCCCAAAGGACACCGTCCAGCCAGTTAAGAAATGCTATCATGTCAAAATCCTCCCTTTTTTCTTTTCCGGCAACAGTTTTCTTCAGACGTATCCTGTAACACCCGTTTCGTCTTTCGTTCTCCAACCAAACAGATTTCCACCCCTGGAACCTTTTGTCACGGTTCCAACTGCAGTACAATAAAAAGAGCAGCGGTCTTCACCACTGCTCCATTAAATCTACGTTCATGAAGCAATAGCTCCTCCACCAGTACGGTGAGAGTGCACAGCCTGTTCGACTGTACCCCAACGCAGACAGTTTTTCGGGAACTGCCCCGTTTCGGCGAATGCTCCTTTCCCTGCCCGTCCCAGACCCCGTTGTCTCAGGACAGGTACTCTTAGCCTTCGCGCCTCTATTGCCGAATATGTATATTGACAGGTACTATCATATGTTTCTTTTCGCCACTTGTCAATCGTTTTTTCGACATTATTTTACAAAAATTTTATATTTTCGAAATTTGTCCCGATTTATTTGAGATTCTCCCCGTCGATTTTTTCGTCCCGGTAAAAATACTCGCGGTCGTGTTCGCCGATTGTGACGCCTGGAACGATGGTGACTTCTGGCTCTTTGGCCAGATCTTCCACATTCGAGTTGTAAATGATTCCTTTTACCATTCATTCTCTGTCTGTCATACTGTCCTCCTGTCTGCTGTAGGATCTAAATAAGTATCCCTTCCAGATGATCCATCTCATGCTGGCAGATCTGGGCTGGCCAGCCGGTGAATTTTTGGCGTTGTTTTTTCCAGTTCCAGTCGTAGTATTCGATTTCGATGTTCTGGTACCGCTTTGTTTTCCGCACGCCTGGCAGGGAGAGGCAACCTTCTTCTGTTTCGTAGGGGCCGCTTTTGCGGACGATTACCGGGTTGAACATGATGATGTCGCGGAATCCGGCGTTTACGATGATGATGCGTTTTTTCACGCCGATCATATTTGCCGCCATGCCGACGCATGCCTCGCGGTTTGCTGCCAGTGTGTCCTGCAGATCTCTTCCCACCTGCAGATCTTCCTCTGTCGCCGGGATGGATTTCTGTCCGAGGAAGAGAACGTCTCTCATAATTGGTTTTACCATTTGTGTTTCCTTTCTCTTTCGGCCTTAAAGGCCGAAATTGTTTAATTTTCTATTTGAATCCGCATATCGCACGATGTGCATCCGATTACGGTTTTTCCGCCTTTCTGCTCCAATCGTTCTACTGTTCCGCTGCAGAACGGACAGATCCAGTCAATCTGTTTTCCGGCTTTGACGGCCTGCATCATGTTGACGAATTTTGTCGTATCTACATTTTTCGAATTGCAATTCTGCGTCCAGTCACCGGAGAGTACTTTTCGCAATTCGCCGTTTTCATTCAGAATAACGGTGTCGCCCTCCTCGATGTTCCAGTCATACAGCATCTGATCCTCCTGGCGGATGCGCGATTCTGTTCCGTTTTCATCTTTCAAAACAACAACTGCCATGACAGGCTCGTCGGCACCGCGCTCCTCACAGCCGAAATCAAGGTCTTCCTCAATTCGCATTACCTGATATTTCATAAAAACGCCCTTTCTTCAAATATAATTCATGCTTTTTTGTATTCCACACGGTTTTTGCTGTTACAAAACTTTTTATTCCTGAATCGTAAAAATCACAACCCGCTCCCGGCTGTCCCCGCCCGGAAACAGATCCATACAGTCGATCTCATCGAGAAATTCCAGTTCCGGCACCGTCATCAGATACGAGATATAAGCATCCGACGGGTAATAGAAAAACAGCTGGATCTCCCGCGGATTTTCGTAGTACGATTCCAGCAGTCTTGCCATCGCTTTTCTTAAGATTTCAAGCGAAAACGGGTTAAAAAAATACACCCGGTCCACTTCCACAGGAACGGGAAAATTTTCGGCGCTCTCCAGCACAAACTCCGTCCGCGCACCAGAGGCCGCCGCCTTTTTGTTTTCCATTGCCTTCGCATAAATCCGGTCATCATACTCCACACCGATGGACTGGCACCGGGTCTGCGCCGATAAGAAGAAATCTACGCGGCCCTTTCCGCATCCGTAATCGAGCAGCGTATTTCCCTTTCGGATCATCCCTGTGTTTGCCATCCGCTCCAGCACGCAGTACGGGGTCGGCTCATACGGATACCGGTACAGATCCGACCGGCTGTCATCCCGCCCCATTGTGTGGATCTGCAGCAGCTTGTCCCAGCGGTTTTCGTTTTTATCCTCTCTCATCGCCCGTCTCCCGATACTGTTCGAATAATTCCAGATACTCCTGTTCCACCGCAGCAAACGGCCGCACCGTGTAGTCCAGCGTGATGTGAAGTTTCGGCGCATCCCCCGCCTGCGGTTCCTCCAGCAGATTTGTCAGATCGTACCACAGCAGATCATTGTCGATCTGTTTCATCATCCGCTGCTCCTCCGCCGTCAGATCACTGCCAAGATATTTCTCATAAATCACCGAAAGCAGATGATCCTCAATCTCGCGGTACCGCGGCATCTCCTGCTTTAATGGCCGCGGCACGTCCGACATGTAGCACTCGCTTGCGTCATGCAGAAGGCACGCCAGCACCAGCCGCCGGGAATAGCCGCGCGCGGCAGCCTCTTTCGCACAGCAGATGCAGTGCTCTCCCACTGACCAGAACGTCGTCACATGGCCGTTTCCGCGGCAGATCATCGGCAGCGCATGCGCAAAATCCTCCACACAGAGCAGCCCCGGATCAGGATGTACGGGATCGAAGTGTTTTCTTGTATACGTCGTTATCGTACTCATTCTTTAACCTCGCTGTACGGCTTTACTGCCGGCTGTCCCGCGTGCGGCTCGCCGATGATTTTTTCCATCCAGACCATATCGTACCAGCGGTCGAATTTGTAGCCGCAGTTGTGGAAGGTTCCCACGAGTTCGAATCCGAGATGCGCATGGAACTCGGCGCTGTTTTTCGTCAGATATTCATCCTCGACCTGCGGATAGCCGATGCAGGCGTAGAGGTTCAGAATGCCCATTTTTTTCAGACGATCGGCCAGTTCTTCATACAATCTCCGTCCCAGTCCGCCTTTCCGCGCATCGTGGTCGAGATAAATCGTCAGCTCGCTCGACCAATCGTATGCGGCGCGGCCAACGAACGGATGGGCATATGCGTAACCCTCGATTTTTCCATCTCTTTCGATCACGAGATACGGGTATTTCTTCATGATATCCCGCATACGGTTTTCGAATTCTTCCAGCGACGGCACATCCCACTCGAAAGAAATCACGGTGTGCTCTACGTAATACGCATAAATCTCCAGAATCCGTGCAGCATCCTCTATTTTTGCATCTCTGACAGTAATTGTACTCATAATAAACTCCTCCTCTGACCGTACTGCTTGCGTTTTCTGAACTTTATCTTATCACTCCGCTGAAAAATGGACAACATGATTTCCAGATTTCCTTTTTTTCTAAATTTTTCTGTGCTCTTTGCTTTCTTTCCTGTATAATAAAAGAAACAAGACGGATCACTATTTTTCTTCTTAATGAAAGAAAGGAACGTGCCTATGAAAATTTTAAATCTCGAAAACGAAAACCGGAAATTCACCAAATCCATCGAAAATTTCCACGTCATGGAATATCTCCAGGATTCCAGCGTCTCGCCGATGACTGCCATGGAGGAGTATTACATGAGCAAAATGAATGTGCGCCGCCGCCAGGTTGTCATTGAACTGGACAAGGAGCACTCCGCGATTATCCAGTCCGGTGCGATGCAGTGGATGGGCGGCCATGTACAGGCGACCGCCGGAATCAAAGGGATCGGCGACCTGTTCGGAAAGGCCATCAAAGGCGCCATGACAAAGGAATCTGCCGTAAAACCGGAGTACGTCGGCGACGGATATCTCGTGCTGGAACCGACCTACAAATACATCATTCTTGTGGATGTCGAGAAATGGGGCTCCTCCGGAATGACGATTGAGGACGGCATATTCCTCGCCTGCGACGGCAGAGTCAAAAACAAACTGACCGCCCGCAAGAGTATTTCCTCCGCTGTCCTCGGAGGTGAAGGCTTCTTCAATCTGAGTCTCGTCGGCAGAGGCGCCGTTGCCCTCGAAAGCAACGTACCTGAGGACGAGCTGATCGAAGTCGAACTCGAAAACGACGAACTGAAAATCGATGGAAACCTCGCCGTCTGCTGGTCCTCCAACCTTGATTTCACCGTAGAGCGCTCCACCAAAACCCTCGTCGGCTCCGCCGTCAGCGGCGAAGGCCTCGTCAACGTCTACCGCGGAACCGGCCGCGTCCTCATGAGCCCGGTCGCCCCGACAGATTCCCTGCTGACTGCAACCAACACGACCCAGGCGAACCCCGCTGTGAAGAACAACCTTCCGCCGGAAAATTAAATTCGAATCCTCTCCGCCCCTATGCCTAATACGCATAGAAAAAAGTCAAATTAAACCTCGTTTTTGATTGACACTTTCTTCAAAACATGTTAGCGTAAAATACGCATTTATCTTTACATTCTTAAGAAAAACCATACGATAAAATACATGTTCTGGAGAAAATGATGAATAGAATAAACTGGACTGAACTGAAACCGCAGATTCAGCAGGTCGGGCGATTAAGTCTGCCTGCGATTCTTACACAGATTACTACGATTGCGATGCAATACATTGATTCCGCGATGGTCGGCGCGCTTGGGGCGAATGCTTCGGCGGCGATCGGACTGGTTTCGTCGACGACGTGGCTCCTCAGCGGTACGATTTATGCGGTTTCAGCCGGTTTTTCTGTTCAGGTAGCGCATCAGATCGGGGGAAATCATGACAAGAAGGCAAGGGATGTTGTGCGGCATGGCATCGCGTCCGCGCTTGTTGTGTCGGCTGTTTTGTGCCTGATCGGGCTTCTGATCAGTCATCCGCTGCCGGGGTGGCTCGGCGGTGCGCAGGAGATCCGGCGGAATGCCACGCTCTATTTTATGATGTTTGCCATCATGCTTCCGTTTTCCCAGCTCAACTCGCTGATGTCGTCCTTCCTGCAGTGCAGCGGTGATATGGTGACACCCAGTATTTTAAATGCCGTCATGTGCGTGCTCGATGTCATTTTCAATGCTCTTTTGATTCCGGTTTTCGGTGTCATGGGTGCCGGTATGGGAACGATGCTGGCCTGCGCCGTCATCAGCCTCACGGGTGCCTGGTTCTGTTGTGTCCGCAATCCGCAGCTGCGTCTCCGCCGGAAGGAAAAAACGGTTTTCGATGCGAAAATTCTGAAAACTGCATTCAAAATCGGTGTGCCGGTTGCCGTACAGGAAATCGCGATGAACAGCGCCATGGTTGCTGCCACCATGCTGATTGCCCCGCTCGGCTCCATTGCGATTGCGGCCAATTCGTTCGCCGTCACCGCCGAAGGCCTCTGCTACATGCCAGGCTACGGCATCGGTTCCGCCGCGACAACGCTCGTCGGCAAAAGCTACGGCGCCGGAAATTACAAGCTGGCGAAACGCTACGGAAATATCTGCATTGCCATGGGCGCAGTCCTGATGGCCATCACTGGAGGTCTGATGATGATCTTCTGTCCGTTCGTCTTTAGCATTCTGACTCCTGACCCGCAGGTTCGCTCGTTTGCCGCCGAGGTACTCCGCATCGAACTGCTCGCCGAGCCGTTTTTCGGCGCTTCCATCGTTGCCGCCGGAGCCCTCCGCGGAACAGGCGATACGTTTGTGCCAAGCCTTCTGAACCTTGGCAGCATCTGGGTCATCCGCCTCGGTCTCGCGGTGCTTCTCATCACCCCGCTCGGCCTGCGCGGCATGTGGATCGCCATGGCTATCGAGCTCTGCATCCGCGGACTGCTGCTACTTTACCGCCAGCATACATCGAAATATTATAAAATATCATAAACGCCATACAAAAAAGAGGTGATCTGCCGGCACAGAGCAGATCATCTCTTTTTTTGCATCCTGCTTATTTTTTGTTTTTCATTCCAAAGTTTTTCTGTTCATCCTCGCGGAACAGACGGTTTTTATCCTTATAAGACTGAAACGCATGTTTTGTCGCCTTCCACATGGTCCGGAACGAGAGCCCCTGTTCTTTATCATATTTCGATGGCAGTAAAAGATAGCAGAGAAGGGAAATCAGTACGCCGATGCCGGTATCCAGAATCCGGGCAAGCGTATAGAAAACAACTCGTTCCTCACCAACTGTGTAAAGTACCACAAAGTAGACCACGATTCCCGGCTGGATCGCAGAGTCCGCCTGCAGTGCCAGATTGCACCACAATACCAGGCAGAGCCCCGCCGCCAGCCACAGAAAAGCCGGAATTCCAAACGGCTGTTTCTGATACAGCATGTAGAATGGAATGACCAGGATTCCTCCCACAAACGTTCCGATCAGGCGATTGATTCCATTGTGGAATCCCTCTTCAAACCGGCTCCCAACCCCGTACACTGCGCCGATCAGCGCAAAGCAGGGGTTGCGGCCGCCGGGAATCAGATATTCATAAATCAGGGAAGTCAGCAGAACAACCACCGCTGTCCGCCACATGCGTTCCGTCAGACGGGGTGATTTGAAATCCTTCAGCGGCGTGAGCTGCCACTTATTTTTCACCTCCGCCCGGTCCAGCATTTCCTGTGGTCCCATAGGCTGCTCCTGTCAAAAACTCTTATTATTTGATAAATTATTTGATAAACTTCACTTCCGGATAAATTGCCTGTTTTGCAGCCTCTTTGCGCTCGTTGAAAACAACTTTGTTCTCTTCAAACAGGTTGCGTCCTTCTGCATCAATAGAAACGATCAGCGGACCGAACTCTTTTACTTTATTGCACCATAACGTCTCCGGCATTCCCAGTTCATCCCAGTGATGCTCTGCAATTCTTTCCACCTCAGTCGCGGCAACAACCGCGCAGCCTGCCGGGAAGACACAGTGAATGGCACCGAATTCTTTACATGCACGCTCGGTATTCGGACCCATGCCGCCTTTTCCGACAATGACACGTACGCCGGTCAGTTTTGTAAATTCATACTCGAATTTCTCCATACGCATGGAAGTAGTCGGTCCGACAGAAACCATCTCGTAATCATCTTCTGTTCCCTCAATTTTCCGTACGATCGGGCCGGCATGGAAAATTGCCTTGTCTTTGATATTATATGGAAGCTCTCTTCCGTACTCAACGAGTCTGCGGTGTGCAACGTCACGGCAGGTCATGAGATCGCCGTCCAGCCAAACAATATCTCCGATGTGGATATCTTTCAGGTCTTCTGCGCTTACCGGTGTAATCAGAACTTTTTTATCTCCTCTAATTTCGATCATAATTCGTACCTCCGTTTATGCATTAAATTTCCAGGTGGAATGTGTATCACAAGTTACTGTCAGATCAGGATTTACCACGATATGGCCGCGACGGTGGGACCAGCATCCCACATTTACGGCAACGCCGATCGTGGATGGATGGCGGGCGGTGTTTTCAATGTTTACACCCATAACGGAATATTTTCCGCCCATTCCCTGCGGTCCAAGGCCGATGGCATTGATGCCGTCTTCCAGCAGACGCTCCATTTTTGCTGCATTTGCATTTTCATTGTGGGAACCGATCGGGCGCATCAGCGCTTTCTTTGAATTTAATGCTGCGGTTTCGATGGATGTTCCAACTCCAACGCCGACAAGAAGCGGAGGACACGCATTTAAGCCGTAGCTTGTCATCTGATCCAGTACGAAATCGGTGATTCCTTCATATCCTGCACCTGGCATCAGAACCATCGCTTTTCCAGGAAGCGTACATCCGCCGCCTGCCATGTAAGCGTAGATTTCGCATTTGTCACTGTTCGGAACGATATCCCACCATACGGTCGGGGTTCCTTTTCCTACGTTTTTCTTGGTATTGTACTCATCAAAAGTCTCTACCGAGTTGTGGCGGAGCGGTGCTGCAAAGGTAGCCTGTACAACAGCCTCTTTCAGCAGGCCTTCCAGTTCATTGATGTACGGAAAATTCGTTCCGCATTTCAGCCAGAACTGAAGCACGCCGGTGTCCTGGCAGCTCGGACGGTTTAATTCCACCGCCAGTTTCTGGTTTTTGGTCATCGTCTCATACAGTGCTTTCGGAAGCGCTGCTGTTTCCTGGGAGCCCAGCTCCTCCAGCTTTGCAACTACATCGTCCGGCAGCTTTTTGCCGATGTGGGCAACAAAATCAGCTACCATGTCTGTTAAAACTTTTACTCCATTTTCGTTTGTCATAATATACCTCCTATGAATGATTTTCATGAGTGAACTTTGTGGTGCGGGGCAGGAATTTTCTGCCCCTTGTGGTGTGTGATACCTGTTTATGCGAAGGAATGCTTATCATGGATAAAAAGGAAACAGGATGGGCAGCAGTATCATGCAGATTGCAAAGGATACGAGGATCAGAGGCAGGCCGGATTTTACATAATCCTTGAATTTATAGCCTCCGAGTCCGACTACCATCGTGTTTGCAGGCATACCAATTGGTGTTGCATACGCGCAGGAACCGGCGATAACAGTTGCAATCACAACGGACCGCGGGTCTGCTCCAAGGCTGTTTGCAAGAGAAACAGCGATCGGAATCATAAGTGCCGTAGTGGCTGTATTTGACATAAAGTTGGTCAGTACACAGGTTACCAGGAAAATTACCAGGAGAAGCAGAATCGGATTTGGATTGGATCCGAGCAGACCGACGATTTTATCGGCGATCATACTTCCTGCCCCTGTGACATCCAGTGCTTTTGCCAGGGAAAGAGAGCCTCCAAAGAGGAGAACTACTTTTAAGTCAATGGAATTCAACGCTTCTTTTTCTGTCAGAACCCCGGTCAGCACCAAAAAGAGTGCGCCAAGACAGGCGGAAAGCTGAATGCTGATTCCAATTAATTCTTCGAAAATCATAGCGAAAATTACAACGATCAGAACAACAAGTGAAATGATCTGTTTCCATTTCGGAACATTGCTGAAATCTTTCTGCTCTTCCAGGTTCTGGGCTGCTTCGTTCTGATTCTGCGTAAGAAGTTTATATCCAAAACAGACGAAGTAGAGGATTCCTATCAGCAGCATCGGAATTCCGATTGGCGCGTACATGAAAAAGCTGGTTTTGATTCCCATCTCCTGCAATGCATTGACGCCCATCAAATTTCCCGGCGCTCCGATGATAGAGAGGTTTCCGCCGAGGGCTGCCGCGAATACAAGCGGCATCAGCAGGTGGCTTCTGGAATAACCGGACTCATCTGCGATTCCACAGACAACCGGGATCAGTACGGCAGCGGTTCCGGTGTTGGATAAGAATCCGGACATCACGCCGGCAATTACCATAATGGCGATGATCAGTGTTTTTTCGGTTTTGGCAAAGCGGGTTACAAGTCCTCCGATTTTGTTTGCCATTCCCGTCTCGAAAAGTGCCTGGCCGACAACAAACATGCCGACGCAGAGGATAACGTTGCTGTTTACGTATTGAGAGAAAGTCGTTGATACATCCAGAATTCCGGTGAGAGTCAATCCAAGCGCACAGATCGAAGCTGTCAGACCCAGCGGAATTTTCTCCAGAATGAAGCTGACAATCGCAAATGCCAGAAACAGCAATGTGATTGTGGTTTGAGACATTCCCAAATCTCCTTTCGTTTTTTCAGTTTTCTTTTTCTTGAAAAGCATCGGCCGAACACGTTTCTTTTGTTACTTGTATTATACGGCGTGTACTGGTTAAAAAACAAATTGGTGGAATACATGACCCCATAAAAAATTTTTATATTCGCAAAACAGGGGCTCTTTTTTTGTGCATTTTTACCTGGTTTTGCGGGAAACCGAAAAAAAATATAGAAACATTTACGTCTCTATGGTATCTTAATGGTAATATAACGTTGTCTCAACGAACATTTGGAGGGGAAAAATGACTTTAAATCAGCTTCGTTACTTCTGTATGGCAAGCCGGTGCCACAGTATTACAAAAGCGGCCGAGGAATTGTACGTGACGCAGCCGACCGTATCGGTTGCTATCCGTGATCTTGAAATTGAATTCGGCGTCAGTCTCTTTTCCAGAAAGGGAAATCAGTTAATTCTGACGCGTGAAGGGGAGGAATTTTATCAGAAAGCAAATTATATTCTCCAGTACTGCAATGAGCTGCAGGCGGATTATTCCAATCTCTCCCGTGTGCGCCCGCCGATCCGCATTGGTATTCCGCCGATGCTGAGCACCGTCTTTTTTCCCGAGCTTCTTCTCGCTTTTTCAGAAGAGCATCCCGAAATTGCGGTATCTCTTGAGGAGTATGGTTCGGTCCGTGCCTGTAATCTGGTGCAGGATGACACACTGGATCTGGCGCTTGTCAATATGGAACAGTATAATATTGATAAATTTCACCATGCCGTTCTTGCGGATGACCAGGTCGTATTTTGTGTAGCAAAAAACCACCCCCTGGCAGGCAGAGAAGTGGTTTCCATTCAGGATATGGCAAAACAGCCCTTAATTTTCTTTAATGCTGACTCGGTGCAGAATCAGCTCCTGAAGCTGCGGTTCGAACTTGAGGGGTATACACCGAATATCATCATGCGGAGCAGCCAGATTTACACGACACTGCAGTTTTTAAAGACGGGCCGCTATGCCTGTTTTCTGTATTCCAGCATGACTGATAAATTTCCGGAAATCATCGGCATTCCGATGCAGACACCAATTCGAGTGAAAATCGGCATGATATGGAAGAAAAGCAGATACATCAGCAGCGATATGCAGACGCTGATCTCTTTTACAAAAAAGTATTATCAGATGCATTCGTTGATTCCATCGGACAAAAAAACGAGCGGGGATTGAATATATCCCCGCCGTTTTCTGTAATCTTTTTTTATTTCTCTGGAAAATCGTATTGTACAATCTCACAGTTTTTCACACCAAATGCCGCATATTCTTCATTCGTCATATCGTGAAAATACGACTGCACGACACGCGCAATGCCGTTGTGTGCGACGAGAATATACGTTTTTTCATCGGATTCTTCCCGAATTTCATCCAGCAGATTATAGATTCTCTGCGCCAGCCGCAGAGTCGATTCGCCGCCCTCGTGGCTCATTGCGAAGCATTCCTTCGCCTTTTTGAAGTCCGCTCCATCGCGTGCTGTGGACTCCCATTTTCCAAAATTCTGCTCCGTCAGCCGCGGCTCCGGCCGCGCCGGGATGCCGGTCATCTCGGAAATATGTTTCGCGGTGTCTGCCGCACGAACCAGCGGGGAATACAGAATCTCATCCGCCTGAATCCCCTCTTTCAGGATTTTCTCCCCGGTCTCAACCGCCTGCTGATGCCCAAATTCCGTCAATGCAATATCCGTCGCCCCACAGATCTTATTCTCCACATTCCAGATCGTCTGCCCGTGACGCACAAAATAAAAATGTCCCATGAAATGATTCCTCCTGCTTATCCTCGTCAAATGTTTCTTTCTTTTCAGAATATCACAAGCCCGCATCTGCCGCAATGAACTGTTTTTAAAAACTCCATTTCCACCAGATGAATCTTATTTTATTCACTTTTTGTACCTTTTCTTTAATTCATTTTCAATTTTTAAACGTCTCAACCTCCACAACCCGGTCTTTCCCTTTCGTTCCCCAGATCATCAGATGGGCCTTATATTCCACCGAATCCCGTGCATAAAAGAATGGCTCCTCGCGCAGCAATGATGCGCGTTTTCCTTCGGCTTCCAGTATCTTTTTCCGTTTCATTGCCTGCTCCTGGATTTTTCGGATCTGGGTTCCTTCTTCGCCAGTGAAGCGTCGTTTCGGGTAATTCTGTGCTTCGCGGGCCAGTTTTTTTTCCAGTAAATCCACGACTTTCGCGTGGCGGCTCGTATGCAGCAGTTTTGCGATCTGTTTTGCGAGGAGTTTTCCCTGCCATTTTTCATAAAGTGCAAGATACCGCAGCAGCACTTTATCGCCTGCCTCCGATGCCAGTTTTTTCATCTCCGTAATTGCCTCTTCCGTCGCTTCCCACCACGGGCATGACGGTACGAGATACTGATCCGGCACGGCCGGGTAGCAGCAGAAATTGAGCGGCGGGAAATTGGCCAGCGATGCCAGACGCATTTCTTCCTCGGTGCAGAACGCCTCGCCGAGGTATTCCAGCTTGTCCCGCAGGATCGCAATACGGAACTCAATCTGCCGCAGATACTCGTATCCGTCCACCCAGAAATGACCCGTTTTTCCGTAATCAAACAGATGCACTTCCAGTGAAAGGCGGCTGAAAAACAGCGTGCACACCGTCTCTCCCTGCCGCACGATCAGAACGTACTGCTCCCCGTCTTTTTCCAGTGCGGCATCTATTTCTCCCTCGTATTCCTTCTGATACGTTCCCGTCAGCTCCGCGTCATGAAAAACGAGAAAGCTCTCTGCCGCATCGTTCATCAGATAGACAAGCCAGATCTCCTTTTCTCCTCCCCCGTACCGCTCACCCGGAAGCAGCAGCTCGAACTGCCCCTGCGAAAGAAGCACATCCAGCCTTTCCAGTTCCTCGGTCCATGTGATATTTTCTGCAATTTCCATTCCGTGATTCTCCCCTGTTTTCTTTTACTTCCTATGATACACTATAAAAAGGCTCCACTGCAATCCAAAGCAGTAGAGCCCCTTCTCCAAATTTTTCTGTTATTAATCCGTCCCGTTATCCGGCGCATGCCGTCCGCACTTTCTCGTCCAGCGTCGTCTGAATTTCTTTTAAGTTCACCGGTTTCAGAATATGCCCGCGTCCGCGCACCGCTTGCGGTCCGTTGCAAAGGTATTTGCTGTCATCGCAAAAATCGGAACATCATTGTCCTCACGCACACTGTTTCGAATTTTTTTCGTCGCCTCGATGCCCTCCATCACCGGTATCTGCATATCCATGAAGATCGCAAAATAGCTTCCCGGATCCGACGCTTCAAACTGATCCACGGCCTTGGAACCATTCTCCGCCCAGTCCACGACAAGGCCGAGGCTTCCGAGCAGCTCCGTCGCAACTTCTGCATTCAGTGCATTATCCTCCGCAAGCAGAACAGCAGCACACCTGCAATCAGTGCCACCAGATACAGCGGGTGGTCAAACAGATACGCCATGATGGTCGGTGTCTCCACGTTCATGCTCGTAAATGCGGTGATCGCCGGATGGCGGGAAAATGCAAACTCCTCCTCTCGTATTTTCTTTTCGCAGGCAATAAAAAAGCACCATAGATTCTCCTACCGTGCATTTCAGTCATTTCTCCCTATTTATTTTATAAGAAATGTTCCATATTTACGCAGCTGGCTGCCATTTTACAGGCCTTGTAGCTTTGCGTCACAGCCTTTCGACTGCTTTGCCGAGATTCTTTTTTTATTTTAATTCATTGCTGTAAGACTCTCTTCTCCTTTCCCATCGGAATATGATATAATGACCTCTGGATTTTGGCAGATTACTGTTTTTAACATTGGAGGTGTACGATGAAATACAGACTCATGACAGAAAACGATTTAGAATATGTTGTCGAAAAAAATAATGAATACTACAACAATGTCGAAGGCTGCTGGACCTATGAAAAAGCCTATAAGAGAATTTATCAGGTACTCACAATGGAAAATTCCTGAAGTAAACTGCGGAATCGCAAGTATGTGTTTCGTCTTGAAAAAGCAGCAAAAATATAGTATAATATTTTTGTTGCTAACCTGGCTGAAACATTTATAATTTTTGTTTCTGTAGCTCAGTAGGATAGAGTGTCCGCCTCCTAAGAGAAAGCCGAGGCATTCCCCAAAGGGAAAAAATGAAAAACAACTTTCAGTTCGAATCTATTCTGAAAAATGCTAAGGGTGACAACAAAGCATTCCCCAAATTGGGGAACGTTCTAATGTTACCAAATCAAAAAAATCTGTAGATTGACAACTCGAAAAAGAGTTGATAATCTTATATATGGCCGAAGGGAAAAATCCCAGAAACCCAGTAAAATCAAGGGTTTGCGGCATATGTCGTCATAGCTCAGCTGGATAGAGCACTCGCCTCCTA
>JAFEHB010000124.1_pt1 | contig 79860 bp, 85 predicted proteins | sample 9267121 | NCBI WGS metagenome assembly JAFEHB01 (sample SAMN17103336, study PRJNA684904) | human gut metagenome | isolation source: diarrhea sample from child under the age of five | host: Homo sapiens | place: South Africa: Mafikeng, Mafikeng Provincial Hospital | collected 2019-09 | reverse complement strand
TAGTTGCTTAATCCCTTCCTAAAATTCTTCATCAACACTATTTGACAAAGAGCCTCAAAATCCTGCTCAGTCGTAACAAACACTTTCTTGGTAGGGTAGAAACGCATAATTTCTTGACCAAACTGTGCTGTTAGACTAGATGGAACCACAAACAATGGTTTATGAATAAGCCCAAGCTCTTTCATCTTGAAAGCTGCTGAAATCATGGTTAGTGTCTTACCAGTACCCACTTCGTGAGCAAGCAGTGCACGTCTCTCTTCAAGAATACGTTGGACGGCATTCTTTTGGTGAGAGCGAAGCTCTACACCTTTAGCCAACCCATCAAATTCCAAGAGACTTCCATCATATTGACGTGTCACATAGCGATTAAAGACTTCATTGTAGGTATCTTCAATCACTTCTTGGACTGTTGGGTTTTCATGAATAAAGTTCTTAAAACTCTCTTGTAGAACACGTTCACACTCACGTAGGTTTGCTGTAGCCACTTCATCAACCTTACGTATAGGGTTTTCAGTCGTACCGAAATTACGCATGATTGTAGGTTGATTACTTGTAAGCAAGTGAGCCACAATATCTGTTGCGTGTGAGTAGCTTTTATTGTACTCATCACGTAGACCTAAACGAAGGTTAGATTGACGACTCATATAGCAGTTTAACAAGCGTTCGTTGAAGCCTCGTCCGATTCTGGATGTCACTAATAGTGATTTAGTTTCTTCAGAATGGAGACCAACCTTTTCATCCAACAATTCATTAAACACCCATTGAGATACGACGTTACTAGGAATCCAGCTAGAACCAATGCTGAAATCAATATCAGATAAGACAACTGGTTCTGGTACAACAGATAAAACCAATTCCAAATAACGTTCCCAATCCGCTTGTGTATCTCCGTCTTCAATGAGAGAGTTAATGCAATCACGTTTAGCAAGAACATCACCTGAAAGGAATTTATCCTTAGTAACATAGTGTACAGTCTTATCATCAATATAGCGTTCCACATCAATCATCACTGTCTCACCTAGTTCTGAAATCATCATATCTTCTGAAACATCTGGATAGACAGAACTCATGAGGTTCAAATCAACGCCACGACCTTCTGAAAGCGACACATTCAAGGCTTCTACTGCTGACATCACTTGATGGAGGTGTTTTTTAGGACGAATAGTTGGCTTTTTAAAAGCATCTGACTTCACAAAAACTACCTTTGAGCTGTCATTCTCGTCCAACTCCTCTAATTCAAGACTAGCGATAAGAGGATAACGATCATCTCGGTCAAAGAGGCGAGCATTCACCGCTTGATTGATAGAACTATACTTCTTCTTGAAAGTATCGTAGGCTTGATTAAGTGTTGCAAGCAGTTGTTTGAATTTACCTTCATCATAGTCTGTCGTCATTTGAATATCAATAATGGCTTGATACGCATTTTTGATAGCAACCATGCCACGAATACGCTTGTTTTCTGTATCCGTAAGGGGTGTTTCATAGAAATAAATACCTTTGTAAAGCCCTTTACTTTTAGCTGCTTTAGAAGGTGTTTGACTTACCCATGTATTCGTAACAATATTAGGGTCTGCTTCTACTGCTGCTTCAAAGTCTAAAATGGCTTCTTCTTTGTATTTATCATCATACTTTACGAACTGTCCTTGTTCGTCTTGATAAAAAATCATTTCAGCTGCGCGTGAGCTAGGACGGATAGACGTGTTATCACGATAATAGACACGCCCATTTTTATCACAAGCATACTCGTTCAATCGAATATCAAGTGAAGCAAGTAAGTCTTGGTCAAGATGATTCACTTCTTCTTTAAGGATAATATCACGAGGTTCTTGTCTCTCTACTTCGAAAGGCATTGTTACTTTTGATAGTGCTTCTTGAAGCTCTGAAGCTAAGTCAAAAGAGCTATCTACCACAAGATCCAGTGTTCCACCATTGAAATGACGTACCTGATAATCACCTAGGACACAAGGATTTTTACAAATAGCATCCTGGAAGAAATAGGGATTGAGTGAGACACGTTTATCAAAGGGGAGTTTATTTCTATCTGAAGACCAGAAGTCGATATTAGTATCGGGAACAGGGATAAAAGCTCCTTTTTGGAAAAATAGGATATCTGTTACCACTCGTGTTCCAGCATCTTTAAAAGCAGTATTTGGTAAGCGGACACCACCTAAAAACTGAGTTCCGCTACGACGGAGTTCTGGCAGAATTGAACCAGCACTCTTATCTGCAGTTCCAGTTGAAGTGATAGCAGCAACCATCCCATGATAGGGTACCAAATCGATAGCTTTCTTAAAGAAGTAATCATGAATACGATAAGGTTTATTATCATAAGCTTTATCGACAATGCGAACATCCGCAAATGGAACATTCGTAATGACCAAGTCAAATGGTGTCCCTTCAAAGTTTACTGTTTCAAATCCTTGGACTAAAACAGTAGCATCTTGATGAAGGTGTTTAGCAATAGCACCTGTAATGGTATCAAGTTCAATTCCATAAAGAGTAGAATTCTTCTTGATATCCTCTGGCATTGTTTCAAAGAAGATACCAGTACCCATTGATGGATCAAGAATATTACCTCCTTTAAAACCACTTTCTACAATCTTATCCCACATTGCAGTAGCAATCTCTGGACTTGTGTAGTAAGCCGTCAGGGAGCTCATTTCCATCGCACGATATTCTTCTTTAGTGACAAAACTTTTTAGCTCATCACGTTCTTTTGCAAAACGATTAATCTTACTATCAAAGAAATCGTTAGCAAGACCTCCCCAACCAACATAGTTTGAGAGAATTTCTTGTTCGGCACTGTCAGCTAGACGGTTATCTGCTTCGAGTGCTTTCACAAGTTTAATGGCAGAAAGGTTAGCTTGAACCTTTTCTGCTTTAGACATTGTTTTATTTTGTTTTTGTTCTTCCATTGTTGTTCTTTCTCCTTAAAACTAAAAAAGACCTGGTATAATACCAAGTCTTTCTTTTTAGTTGTAGTATTTGTTTATACGACTCAAAAAAATGTGAGCCTCTCGTGTTTTCCTGTTTTTGAGGAACTCAATAAAACTCTCTTGAATGTCAAAAGAGAATGCTCCAGCCAGTTCACATTGCTTATCAAAGCTTTTGCTGACTGTCATAGCTTTACTCTTACGAATAGCTACATGCGTGGGCATTGTTCTGGGAAAGGTAACTCCTAGAGAGTAACCAAAATCAAACAAAGTTAATAGATATGGCGGTTCATCTTTAGAAAAGATAATCCCAAAGTTATTCCAGTGTCTATCAACATTTAAGGTTAAGCGATCAATCTCAAAGAGTCTGGCAAATATCGAATCAAGCTCAGCTTCTGAAAAACCAATCTCAGCCAACTCTTTTTTCAAAAAGTTATACTGCTCTTGAGGTTGTTTCTTGGCTATTTGTTCGATATCTGATTCCGTATACCCCCTTTGTTGCAGCAAACGAAACATCGTAACGAAGCTTCCACCTTCTGGTATGAAATTTTGTGAACGACAAAGATCACTACCTACTTTTTCGTAAGGTACATAATCTTCAATCCCACAACTTTTCAAAAACTCAGATACTAGAAACTCAGCTTCAGCCTCCCCACCAAAAAAGTCTCTCTTATAGAAATAGTCATCTTTCAACCATTTCTCTTGAGTTCCTTTGCTAGAGGTAAATACAGTCATAGTATCTCTCCTATTTTCTACTTAAATTAGGATGATGATCTTCTAAAACAAATGGCTCATCATTGAGTTCTGGTATTGATACCCAATAAAAATCATCGGTATCAAAACCGTGTGTCATAGCAATTTCGTGCCAGACATCGGGAGCTGTATAGGTATAACCTAAAAGTTCCTTTCGGTTTTTTCGTCCAAAATCAATTTGACGCCCTTTTAGAAAATCTACCATACGTTCATAGGTGAATTCTGTGTTCAACAAAAAATCATCTTTCCTTTCAAACGTATCTAAGGTTTTACTGATTGTATCAACCAGGTATTTTCCAATCATCTTTTTATTATTATAAAGAACAATAGTCAACTTCATGACGTTTCTCCCTGAATTATACATGAAATCACGTATAGTGTTATCTCTAGTATAACATGAAAACGCAGTTGACTCATAATGAGTTCTCGGTTTCATTTTTTCTCCCTTATCTAAAACTCAATTTTAAGCTTTCCACAATGGGCTAAAAATTGTTCCGCTTCTTTCTTAGCCTCTTCATCTGCAGCTTTGTTCCGTTCTCCTCTCAGTTGAATAATCCTATCATTTTTCAATTCTAGGGTATAAAGAGGAGTTTCTCTGTCAGTTTTATCACGTACAAAGACAATAATAGAGGAACCGTAGACAAAGTGTTCCTTTGCATACCTTCCAACACAATGATGTAGGTGTTTCCCCTCTCTGACAATTTCACTTTCATTTTTAGGAAAGATAAATGCATACTTGTCAAATGTTGTCTGAGCCTTCATCATGTTTGCCAAGCGTTCAGCTGTTACAATTCTCAACTTCGCCTCTTTCTTTTCTTCCTCACGTCGTCTTTTCTCCGCTCTCAAATTACTTACGGCATTAGTTACACGTAAATGAGTCCCACGTTCTAGTTGATTCTCGAGAAGAATCGAATAATTTTCGACAATCTCTGTATGTTTGTTTTCCCAATTTTTAGGTGTAACTACATAATCTCCATCAAATGGAATTCCCAGAGCTTCTACCATTTCTCGATAGTCCTCATAATCACGAAGACAGACCTCATTCTTCATCATCCAGTTAATGAAACGAATTGGTTTCACCGTGGATGGTAAGATACCATTTAAACGCTTAATTAGTGGCGTCCTGTTAGGAACCATAGTATTTATAAGTAACTCGTATAAACCCTCGAACGTTCGACCATATTGTCTACGCATATCTTCCTCGAAAAATGCCTTTTCGATATTCATATCCGTATTTTTAAGATATTGTTTATTCCTTCTGAGAAAATTCATAGTAACCTTACCCATATTTGCATGCTTATGTCCAAGACTACATGAGTAATAAGACCTATAAAACGTCGTACCTACCAATTCTTTGACGACTCCACGCGCCTTTATTTTTTGAGCGAATTCAATACGTTCTCGATATTTATAGATATGAGGTAGCACTGAGCTTATCTCAAAATTATCTTTAATCACGTGTCCAAAATCTAAATATCTCAACTCAGATTTTGTTTGTAACTTCTGAATAAGACTTTCCATACTACCATAAAGCGTATAGACACTAAATGCACCAGAGCCAAAAAAGAGAGCATTTCTCTGATTTTGGAATCCAGTACTATAGACTTCTTTACCTTCTTTAGCTGAAAGATATGGATCCCAGTGTGCTTTTACCATCTTATTGTTGGCAAGCTGATAAAAGTTATAAAGGCTGACGTCAAACTTTTCTTTGCCTTCTTCAAATGATTGAGTAACTGCATACATTTGCATTTCAATGCGTTTCTTTGTGACTCCCATCCAGACAAAGTAAAAAGTATCTCCTACAAAGGTTAAACGGCTGTTAAGTGATAAGCGTTTTGTAACCTTTTCCGAGAATTTTTTTCGGTCGGAAGAGATAATTGTCTTAGACTTATTTGACCATTCATAGATAGGAAAATTATTCTTCGCCCATTTGAAAAATCCGTTAGGAACTTTTAAACGATTATCTACGATTTCTTGAATATTCTCTGCTTTTGTCATTGTTTTTTCTCCTTAATCAATAAAAAATGGCCCTAGGACCATTTTTTATTTTGTTGTTGTTAAAATTCGCCTTCTTCAACAGATAAATCCGAAAAAAGATCCAACTGTTTCTCATCCTTTTCAGGAGTTTTCTTAGTTGGGATTTTCTTTTTAGTTTCTGTTTTAGTTAGGCTCTTATTCTGTTTCTTTTTTGGCTTCTTAGTTGGTTGCTTGGTTGATTTCTTACTACCAGTAGTCATTTTACCTACGACTGGTTTAGTCTCAACCTTCTCAGCGGTAAAATATTCTTTAACCCAAGAAAAGACTGTGGCATCATCAACCATAGCACCTTGACCATTTCTATAGTCAGATTTACTGGCTTTTCTGATGCAGTAAGCCATAGCATCCTTAATCGTACGATCAAGATATTTGAGAATCCCAGCAATCAGCTCATCATCCTCTTGATTATCAACTATCCAATTATGAATAGCATCCTCAGTCGGTGTATGTGCTTCAGCCATTTCTTCATCAAAATGGCTTACTGCCATGAAGCGGTCAAAAGCATCAATCTTAATTGTATCAGTCATTGTTTTCTCCTCTTTTATTTAATCAAAGCTACGTTTCGTTTTCCATCTTTTCCTTGTTTCATTTCTAAAACATCGTGTGGGATTGAAAAGTCATCTTGATAAGCTGTTGTAACGACACTTAATCCTGCAGAAACAGCCTTAATTACTGTTTCTACTTCTTCTTGTGTATTAGCTTCACCAATAAACAAGACGTCAGGGTTGAAGCGTAATACAAAAGTCACGAGCTTTTCCAGTTCCATACCGTTAGCTTTATTGACTTGTAGTTGGTAAAAAGACATTTCCTTAATCTCGACGTGTCTTTCAATTGTTATGACTTCACCTTCTTTAAAAGCTTCAGCAAGTAACGAGTAGGCTAAAGTCGTTTTGCCGACACCTGCAGGACCAGTAATGACATGTAAGCCTGGAATGCGTACTTTTTCAAGCACTTCTTCCACACAACTACTATCAAACTCACTCAAAGAAATTCGTCGCTCATTCACATGAATAAGTCGGATAGACATCGTTTCTAGTCCTTGTAAATTAACTATCGTCGATATCCTAATGGTAATAACTCTACCATCGTCCAACTGATAGTCACAAGTTCTTACCTGACTACAACGGTTTTTTGTTACGTCCATATCAGCTATAGATTTAATATGACTAAATAGAGCATCCGCATCTTCTGATGAAATGAAGTCATGGACCTGTTTAACATCAGCAGTTCTAAATGCTACCTCGTAATCTTCACCATGTGGGAAGAAGGTAATATCTTGGATATTATTATCGATAGCTTCTTTTAAAATATTGTTTACAATCATTGTTTTTCTCCTCTCAGAACTCAAACAAGCTTAACTGTTCTCCTTCAGTTGTTGGTTTATCTTCAAGTGGCTTTCGACAAGCTACTAGTGTTTTTGGCTCCTTCTCAACCTTATAAATAGGTTGCATTGCACGATAGTTCTCAAAGAACGTGTCAAAAAATGCGAACAAAAGGTGTCGACATTGCCTCAAAGCCCTATACTCTAATCGAGTATAGTAAGTAGCTTCATCAGATAGCAGTTCTGAATCTTTGGTATAAGTTTCAAAAACCCACCATTCAAAGCCACGTGCAAACACTTCAGTCGGTGTCAAATAATAATCCAACTTCTTCTTAATATGAACAGCTTGAGCTAAGTTCGTTCTGCTTTCCTCAGCTATTTGAATAAGTTTCAGCAAGCTAGCCTTATAGATATTACGAATATCTTTAAAGCTATGTGATGTAGAGCTAATGATACCTGATTGATCATACGTATAGTCTAAATAATGACCATACTCATGTATAAATGACGAGGTATCTCTTACATCAACTGCCATGATATTTAACCCTGGCACATAAAGTCCGCTTGCTTTATGTTTTCCTAGCTTTCGGAATTTGAGTTCGGGTTCTACAGTAGAATGAGGTAAGTGATTACACAACTTCTCCCATTCGTTCTCTAGAACCCTGAATTTCTCCTTATCAAAATCACTACGTCGATAACGCTCGGTATCTACTTCAACTTTCGAAAACCCTAAATCAAGAAATGACGTATTACTGTTCATTTCATGATCTTGAAAGATTTTATCCTCACGTACACTGGCTATCGTCTTAGTTGAATGATTAACATATTGTGCATTAAGGTTAGCTGCAAGAGCATCTTCATACTCTCTTTTAAGAACGTTAGCTATCTTTTGGGTATTTCCATAATAACTACATTCCTTGTAGATACCTTCACTATGGATAGACATCAATTCAAGAAAGCTAAAAGATACTAGTCCATACCTCGTTTGAGAACTACTCTCTCTCCAAAAACTTAGGTTTTTCTTCAAAGGTACTCTAACCTTTGAATCGTCGACAATGAGAAGATACAAAGTGCGTTTGGTATCTTCTGCACTTTTAGTAGCAGGTAATCTACTCCCATGGAGTGTGAGAAGAATCTGTTCACCGAAAAGGTGTTCTTGATTTTCTTCATCCCTCAAGCTCATGCCCTCGAACAGTCTTTTTAGTTTATTCGAAAAATGTGCTTGATCATAACCAATGGTTTCAATATCAGCCATGATGTCTTTGACTTTATAGGCTGTATAGACATTATCTTGTCCGAATACCTCTACTGCTAGTGCTCCGACTTCTTGAGATAAAAGTTCCTGACAGTGATATCTGCGGATATTCGCATAGTAAGTACAAAACTTTCTCACGATATCTGCAGCTTTATCAGTCTCTTTTATCTTCGGAAAAGTGACTTTTTTAGTTGTTTGTTGTGCTACTGCTAGTAAATTTGCCATTGTTTTTCTCCTTAATAGCAAAAAGGAAGGTAAAGCTTAAAGCTACTACCTTCCTCTTTCTCTTATATGTACTATGTACGATACACTATGAACTATACATAGTATGACATACAATTTATTGCGTAAAAAAAGGAAACCTAATTATTGTTATCAAGTTTCCTTGCATAATCTCGTTTGTGACTCTCTATATTTCGAAAAATATCATTCTTATCCCAGATTTGTAATTCCCAAGGATAATAGAAATGACTCTTGTTTTTAAAGTAGAGATGGATGCCAGTATAGTCTTCAGTATCATTTAAATACCAATTTTTAAGACCGTATTCTTCCTTCCAATCATCTAAACGATCCATCACTTCAGTAATGACAGATGTTGGCAAAATGACACGTGTTCCAAAAATATCATTTAAAACCGAATTTACTGGATACCCTTCTGCTCTTTTAGTAAAACGCTCAATCTTATCTAAAATAGATTCAGATGTCTTCACTCTATAGAAGTAACTAATATCGCTGACATCTGCTACCATCAAATAATCGTTGATAGATTCGTGCAGATTCAAACGATATTTTAGAATCTCATCAACTGGCACCTTCGCGAAAGTGTGATTAAGATTGACTTTAGCAAGTTTACCACTTTCAAAATACTCTTCTGAATACTTTATATGAATGGTGTTGATTTCAAAGATCAATCGCTCTACTTTCTTGATATCCAACCCTTATACGTCTCCAAATAATTTTTCTTCATTATACCATATCCTGTTTATTATACGTTTTGAACTTAATCTTTTCTTCTGGGGAAGCTTTCAAAAGGAAATCATCAATTCCCTTTTCATGAGGCCAGATTAGAGCACGAACTGTACAAGACTGCTTCGTAACTAGATTTTGAACCATGTCATACATACGTTCAAATACCGAATCATTATCCTCAAAGTCTTGGTCAAATGCAAGATAAATTGGTTTAACCTTTTTGAGTTCAGTCTTTCCGATAAAGTCCGATATAGGACGCCATGCTGCTACTCCTGCCATAGAGATAACACAGATTTCCCCCAATTGAGAAAGACGAGTGTTTTTCGCAACTGATGCGGTGATATCTCCTTTAAGCAAACCTTCCGTAACTAGAAGGTTATCAACCTTACTCATAAGGTTGACTTTAGCCTTGCCTTCATCCGAAAAACATGCTTGTTCTAAAATGTCATCAGAATAAGCAAAATGGGGAAAAGACTTAGCACTTGTTCCTTCTGGCTTATATGCTGACGAAACAAAGACATATTTTTGCCCTTTTTTAAAAGTCAACTCAAGTCCAGACCGAAACTTAACTCTAGTTTCCTTAGTTGTCCCACTTGCTAGCTCATGTGATGAACCTTTAGCAAACACATACCAATCGAAACTTCCATCTTCATTTTGGAAGACTTTAGCAGTGCGTGCATTTCGTCCCTCTTGAAAGGCTTCGTTTACTTTGGCTTGATAACTAACGTTATCAAGACGTACTTGAAAACCTACAATTTGTCCCCATGAATTGCGACATGGAATTAGGATTCCATCTTTTGATTCAAAAATAGGACATTTTGCGTTTTCGTTCCAATAGAAACCAGGAACTCCACGCCAAGCATTTTTAGGAAGCCCATTTGCAACAAAGAGCTTTTCCCAAATAGTTGCTGGGTGAGATACTGTTGTATCAACCTGCTTCTGACGTGTTTGCTTTGTTGATGAAGCATAGCCACGCAGTGCAATAGTCTCAACAGAAAGACCTCGTTCTGCACTTGTTAAGTGCTTGACATGGTCCTTAGTCAATCCCAACACATCAATTACAAGAGAATTTACCTTGTGAAGTGTTGAGATACTTGCCAAAGGTTGACTTTTCCAACTAGGTTCAAAAGTCACCTCTTTCGCTTTTTTAGGGTCCAAATCATAAATAGTCCCAGCACTACCAAATTGTGGTTTGTCTAGGTCAATCTTTCTAGCACAGACAGCCTTAGTCTGATCTGCAAAAACTAGACACCAATCTGGTTTCCCACAAATAGGACAAGGGTAATCACGTCCTACCCTAATCATTTTGGTTTGTCCAATCGTAATAATTTTTGTCATTTTTTTCTCCTTATAAAATATAACATTGTTGTTTTAAAGTGACCTTGGAAAGTCTCGAACACCTGTTCGTAGTCTTTCCTCCGCATGACGACAATTTAGAGATGGAAACACCTGTTCCTCGCCTCTAATCATCGAGATGTCGCCTTCCTTTTTTGTCCGACTACTCAAACACAAAACAAAAAAAGCATAACAAAGAAGCCGGCAAGCCTTGTCTCTAAAAACAAGGTTGCGCGTGCCTATGGAAAACCATAGGAAACTTCTCGTTATGCTTTTATCTGCTAATAACGTTTGTTGTAGCCTTTCAAAAAATTAAAGGCGAATTATCTCGTACATGTTGTTAAGCGTCAAACCCCTTCTTCTGTCTGATGGCTTAACTGATAGCTAAAAGCGAGTACGCTCCCTTTTAACCCAATCAAACATGGGATACCTATTGCTGGGACAGAACCAGAAATAGCATCTCCTCCTCCATGCTTCTCTTTTCTTTAGTCACGTGACCAAAGGTTCACCGTTTGAGGTGGTGGAAAAAATATAAATTAAACAATTTATGTCTTTAGTATAGCAAAGAGCAACTAACATTACAAGTTTATCGTTATTCGAATTATAACCATATATACTACTCTTCATTGTATTATATACTATACATAGTCTATAGTTTACAACACATTATGTATAGTCCACCAATAGTAATAAGCGAAGAATCAGTCATCATGAAAAAAGAAATACAAGATACATTGATAAACTATGTATCTTGTATCGTAAATAATCTAGAACACTCTTTATACTAATTTTAAATATAACTTATTAACCAATAAGAATATAATCATATATAGTTCTTAAATGTATCGTTCAATATGCATCGTATATTATCTACTATATACGATAAATAAAGAAACAACACATTATTCACATTACATAATGTATTAGGTATTGTCTTGTGATAGAACTGTTCTTAATTATTATATTAAATGAATGAATAAAGAATATACGATATAATACCTAGCAGTACATTACTTAACAATATATCTTACATCGTCTATAGCATACTACAAAGTTTTTCTTTCTTTGCACTACACTATATATAGTGAGGTTATGTATATTATATATGGAATAAATACATCGTCCAGAGTACATTCTTATGTTTTATATAGTATATAATGTATCGTGTATGGTGATGTGCGTTAATTTTCTTTATTTCCAGAAGTATTTTATAAAAGATATACGATATAATGCTTTGCATTACATTGTTTGTCTACATACTATACATCGTCTATAATATACGATAAAAAAATTGCAATTTGTTTTGTTAGTCATTTATATATAGTAATGCTATGTATAGTGTAGTGAGCAAATGGTATTATGTTTGAGTTAGAACTCGAACATAATGCTATACACTATATATCTATACAGTATGTATAATATATATCTGTAAGATACATCCTCTATTATACATTATCTTTTTTTATATAATATATAGTGTATCGGGTATAACTTTTGTTGTGGTTTGATACTCTGTAATATGTTATGCTTTTGAATAGTATATAGTAAACGATACACTATGTATTAGCTAATGCGTGATAACCTTGTTAGGAAACATTACTTTTATATACTATACATAGTGTATCATGTATTGTTTACGATATATCTTACACAGTACTTGCTATTGAATTTCTATATGGTATACTTTAAGTAGTTAAATATGTATCGTATTGTTATACATAGTGTATCGTACATATCGGATTGAAAGGAGTAGATATGGTTGCAAATACAATCGTAGTGATGGATGAAAAAGGAGGAGCAGCCAAAACAACATTAAGTTTATTATTGGCTCAAGCTCTAGGAAATGCTGGATATAAAACGTGTGCAGGTGATCTAGATGGTCAGTGCAATCTAACTACGGCAGCAGGAGTGAACGAAGACGAACAAGAAGGGATTTATTCTGTACTAAAAAAAGAAGTAGAAGTAGCTGATGCTATTGTCCCGGTTGACGGATATGATCTGCTTCCAGGTAGTAAGCTGATGAAAAACTGGGAGAGTGAAGCTTCAGGACTAAAAGATAGGGATTTTCGTTTAAGGAACGTAGTTCAAGATATCAATGATTACTACGATTTTGTACTCTTTGATACACCTCCGTTCTTTGGTGTTTCTACAACAAGTACCCTTTTTACAAATTCGAAAGTTTATGTTCTTATTCCTACTACACCTGATAAGTTTGGTATTGAAGGTGTAAAAGATACAATCGAAGATATTGAAGCTGTTCAAGAAGGATTTTCTTTCTTTGGAATTGATATTGTTATTGCTGGAATCGTTATAACTCAGGTTGATAAAGGGCCCGGCTTTAGTAAAAAATCAATTAAACAAGTCAAAGCAAGAGAAGCAGTAACAACTCTTGAGAAAATTGCGGAAGAACATAATACTAAAGTTTTTGAGCAATACTTATTTAATAATAAACAATACAAAGATATGATTGCTAATCAAGCAAATGTTTTTACAAATAGTGGCTATAGCATCCCTCAAAAACAAATCACAAATGTGATGAATGAACTAATTAAGACGATTGGAGAACACAATGGCGAAAAAGCTTAATACTATCCAACAAAGAAATTATAATAACCTTTTAACAGCTGTTGAATCAAATGATCGCAAAACAGCTAAAGAAGTATTTGACCGTTTTTTTAAAGGGAAAGAGATTGAAGAAGTAGTAATTGATAAACTTAAGGAGAAGCATGATATTACCTATCTAACTGAAGCAAGTGTAGAACCCAAAAAAGCTGCTGTTTCTCCTAAAAAAGCAAACATTGTTACTCAGAAAAAAGAAAAAAACAAAATTCCTACTAAACTTGAACCAGCAAAAACTCCTGAAGAAAAGGTGCGTTCAAATCTAAACATGACACAATTATCTATGTCTCGTTTTAGTGCATTAAGAGCTGTTTTAAATAAAAGAGACCTCAAAGGAGAAAATGGCAATTATCCTAAACGTGGGGGATCTGATAAGCTATTCACTGAAATGTTAGATCAGATGTACCAACTTTTAGATGAAGAACAAAAGGAGTTGTTTAATACATTGGTAGAAACTGAGATGAGTTTTAAGTAATCTAGTTTAACATGTAGTTATCATACAAAAATGTAGGTAACTCGTATTGAAATCATTTTTTGCATACAAAAGTGTAGGTAATTACTACACTTTTTGTTTTTGTTGTAATTTAGCATATAGTTGAGAGAGAAAATAGTGATGTTATAAAGCTTATTATTATTAATTTTGTTTTAGTAATAATAGTTTAAATAGTATTAAGTAGTATTAAGTGGTTAATTATAGTAACTAAGTAGTTAATTATAGTTTTAAGTAGTAGAACTCCTGAAACCCTTGCTATTACTGAGGTAAGCTTACCTTTATCCTATAAAACTGTATGTATATCCTACAAATTGGTAGGTATATCATATAATTTTGCATGAACGTCACACAAACTTGTATGTTAAGTCTACAAAAATGTATGTATGTCATATAAAATTGTAGGTGTATCCTACAAATCGGTATGTATGTCCTATAAAGTTGCATGTTAAGTTTACAAAAATGTATGTATGTCATATAAAATTGTATGTATATCCTACAAAAGGGTTGTAAATTTTAAAAAATACTATGAAAATCAGAATATTAGTGATATAATGTCATACAAAAGGGTTGTAAATTAATATATTTATACCCTGTCACATATTGCAGTGAGTAATTAGCTTGTAGTAAAATAATTACTTTTATTTAAAATACGACCAAAATGTATGATGAATGAACTAAGAGAGGTAGAAGCATTTGGTAGAGAATAGAGAGTTCAGAGAAATCATCAAATATGATAATAAGTTCACCCAAATGTTTCAGCTGGGAGACCTTTCACCTCTTCAAGAAAACATGATTTATTCTATATTTGGTGAGTTGCGAGATGTTTATGACGAAAACGAAGCAGCAATCTTTTCTTATTCGAGTCTGGCAATGCTAGCAGGAAATACATTTTACAGTTCTAGGGAACAAAAAATTGTTCCTAGGACTGGTAAGCGATTTGAAACTACAGTTGAGGAACTAGAGGAAAGAATGACTAAAATTGTATATCGACATCCCGAAAAGGTTGTCGATGGTAAGGTAGTCTCTTATACCTCCATCCCACTGTTCAAGACCTTTAGAGTAGACCACGAAAATAAACTGATTAAAATCCACTTGTCTGATGCGGAATATACTGAATATGATGAAGTAACTACAGAAGATGGATTGAAAGTAAAAGTAGCGGTCAAGCGTACAGTTAAGGACCTTTTCAATAACCCAGAGTGGGGTAAAAAAGCTAAGTACATTCAGTATGGACGTGATTACCATAACCTATTGAAGAGTAAGTATTCTAAACGATTATTTAGACATTTAGCAGACTGGCGTAAAACAGGTTTTGTAAAAGATACAGCTGAAGAACTAGAGCAAGAAGTTTTGATCTTGGATAGTCCAAGTTTACTTCGTTCGAAAGGTACTAAGCTGCAGCAAGCATTGGATGAAATCAATACGCTATTAGTTGATGAGCATGGGCTTCCTGTCATACAGGATTTAACAGTAGAGCGAATCAAAAAAGGAAAATCAATTACCCACTATATATTTAGGTTTAAACCGTTCGATGACGATTTGAGACGTATTGTTGCAACAAACGATAAAGTCATTACCTTTGAGAAGAAGAAGGAGTTAGACTTCAAACGTAAGATGGCTATCGTGATGGAGAAATTCTACACTGTTTTTCCTAAAGGGAGCAAGGCTGACAACTACAATAATAAAAATCAACTCAAACGTTGGCTTGAAACAATGGACCATGAACTAGTTATTGAGGCGTTGGAAAGAACAGGAAGTGATGCAAACCGTACTTTCGGTTGGACAAGAACGTTGCTCAATAAATGGGAAGTAGCAGGGTACACAAAACTTTCAGATTTGAGAGATAGTCATCCAACTAATAAGGATAATCGTCCTTCAAATGTTCCAGACTGGTCTGAGCCAAACTATGAAAATGGAACGGATGACAAAGACCGTTTAGGACTAGTAGTAGTAGCAGTTAAATCAGCAATTAAAATAGAACTCTCAAAGACGCCTGACGAAGATAATAAGGCGGATATTAAACATTTAGCAGAGAAACTGTTGCAAGAGAAACTGTGGGAACTTAAAGATAAAGGTTTAGAGTCACTGTCTGATAGTCATTTTGAAGAGACAAGAGAACAACTTTTGACTGAGATACTTGATTATTTTAAAGTATAACTTCAGATATGTTTTTGAAAATATATTATATATAATTGCGATACACGATGTATCGCTATTTTGTTTTAGAGATTTTTTATACTAGTTAAATCTAAAATCAACATGCAATCTTGTATGATATAATAGGTTTAAAAATATAAGTGGTAAACCTGTAGTTAATTGCTATCATTATTGAGAGGAGGAGAATTATGTCAAAACAGAAAGATAAATATCTAGCACTTAGAAGGCAATTACCAGATATTATAGATGAGTATATATCTTACCTTCAAGTAGATATCGAAGAACCTTCTCCCAAAATGGTTGAACGTTTGTCAGTGATCCAGAAATTTTTAAATAGCTATGCAATTACGATTGATAAAGAGGCTGTTTCCCTATCATTGACAGACTTAGAAAAATTACCACGAGAATTTGTTCAAAATTATTTAGCAAATTTACGTCTGAAACCAGCAGGAAAAAGATTTATTCTCTATACTTTAGCAGCATTTTGGAATTATCTTACGAATACCTCCTTTACAATTGAGAGAGGAATGCCGTTATTTTATCGTAACGTGTTTAATGAATGGAAGATAGTTTACAAAGAGAGTTACCACAACATAATATATTCCGAATCAAAGAAGAAGACTATTTTGTATACGCAGGAAGAGCTAGAAAGCTTACTTGATTTCATGGCAAACAGTTACGTTACAACTCTACCAACTCAGAAAAAGGCTGATAATTGGGAAAAGGAGAAAGAGCGAAATATTGCTATATTTGCGATCATAATTGGTACTGGAGCAAGTACTCAAGAAGTTGTTAACTTGACAGTTAGGGATATTGATATGCGTAAAAAAGGAATTTGGGTTGTTAGGAACAATGAGAAACAATTTATCCGTTTTCTTCCTTTCACCATTCCTTACATAGCTCCATTTGTTAAGGAACGACGTGGACGATGGGACTTAGACCCTTCTATACCGTCATTATTTTTAACCATGTTGAAAAAGCCTATGGGGAGAAACACAATAGGCCATTTGGCAAAGAGCATTGGACATGCTTATGGTAAGGTAATTACTCCTAGTATTTTAAAAGACAGCCACGCCTCTATTGTTTATAAAGAGACAGGTGATATTAAGAAAGTTGCTGAAATACAAGGATATAGTTTAGATAAGAATCACCTTATAAGATTTATTGATTGATAGTATGAACTTATCTCCAGATTAGTCAAAAGGCCACTTAAGGCCTTTTTTATGTCACTGGGTTACGAATAGTGACTCCTAAGTCTATAATGAATTTATAGAGAATTAAGGAGGTCTTATGCTTAGAAAAAACAATGAAAAAAGAGGTTGTTTTGCCAGTCTGATTTGGATACCGATTGCAATTGTTGTTATGTTTTGTATAGCTGGATATAGTATGTCCCAAGGAATTAATGTACCTGGTATTTTATCTAGTGGCTTTAATGTTATTAGTAAAGGGGAGCATGCCAATTCAAGTGATGTCGGAAAATTATTTGGGAGATTTATTCCCAAGTCAGAATCTTCGGAAACAGGAAACAGTTCTTCTAAAACAAGTGGTGTAAAGTCTGGTGCTTTCAGCTACAGTCCATTGCCTTTTGAAAACCATAAGCTAATGGTCAATGGAGATTTGGATAGTCTTGGTAGAGCAACATATGGTCACATCAGACTAAAGTATTCGGACAAACCACAAGATGATAGAGAAAGTAAAATTAATGTTGATCCAGTCGGTTGGCATAACTATCGTTTTAAGTACGAAGATGAGTCTGGAAAAGTCAAAAAAGCTTATCTGATGAATCGTGGGCATCTTATTGGTTATCAGTTTTCTGGATTGAATTCTGAAATAAAAAATCTAGTACCTATGACACGCTATTTGAATGCAGGAACGATGTCTGATAGTAAAACGGATGCTAATAATCCAAACGGTATGCTATACTACGAAAATGCACTAGCCAAATGGTTGAAGAAAAACCAAAATATGTACTTAGATTATTGTGTTGTTGCAAACTATACTGACAATGAGTTAGTACCTAGGACTGTAACGCTTTACTGGACATCCTTTGATGAAAATGGAACACAATATGGAGTTGAACTATCAGAAGCAGGATTAGCAACGAGTGATGGAAATGTGAGTTCGGTCACACTTCAGAACGTTTCAAAGAATGCTAATATTAACTATTTAGATGGTACAGCCACAAGTAATTACTAACATTGACTATAGAATGTTTTGTGCTACAATAATGAGCAGCGTAAGCGTTTGGACAAACAAGAAGGGGGGATACTGTCAATAATTATTTACTGTTTTACTTATAAAAAATATGGTATAATTACTAAAAAATAATATGGAGGTCAAACCATGGGAATTGACTGGGAAGAAATTTTGGGAACTGATGACAATATTGGTGAGGCATATGAAGAGTTGGCAGCCAAAGCAGCTGAAGATGATTGGTACTATGTTAGTGGGACATGGAGAGGAAAAACAGTAAGAATCAATGATAAATGGGGTGAACATTACTTCACAGATCAGGAATTAAAAGATTTATTTGATGGTAAGTCTATAAAAATCAACGCTTATGTTAATGGGAGAAATCAAGCAGTCGTTGGTAGATTAGATCATTATTGGTATAAAGGTAGTTCGCGTATAGGTTTCGTTCCAAGTTGGAAGTGGTAATATTTTGAATTAATAAAATGTACAAAAATCAAATTTATCTTGTATCTCAAAATGGCTTTCCATAGGAGAAAGAGACTAATTATGTGTGGAATATATACTAACTTTAAGACTCTTTATCATTATTTAGACTGAGTGACAAAAAGATAATATCTAGAGAGGATTAAATATATCTTCTCTTTTTTTGATATTTGGAGCTATTATTTCAGGAATACATAAAATAACTCAAAGCTCAATATATGATTAAATACAAAATTTGTATAAAACAGAGAACGATACTGTCAATAATTTTGTGTAAACACTCAAGTAGAGTTACGGAGTGTTAATCAAATAAGCTTTCAAGTGTGTCAGAACATTTGCCAAACCTTCTATGGATGCGTTGATTTTACTTGAAATTATAATCTTCAAACAGGGTAACTAAATAACGTTCCAGAGCCTCCTCGTTAGGAAAAAGAACCTTCTTTTTCGTTTGACGTTTGATTTCTTTGTTGAGAGACTCAATCAGATTTGTCGAATAAATGCTGTGCCAAATCTGGTAGGGAAACTGATAAAAAGTTAAAAGATTATCCGTATTCTCCAGACTTTCCATGACTTTCCTATACTTTGGTTTCCATTCGGCGATAAAGTCCTCTAAAGCTTGTACTGCCATTTCTAAATTTTCAGCACGATAAATCGTTTTAAATTACTCCAGAATAACCGCTCTATCTGCTCGTCTCACTTTACTAGCTAGATTTCGACTAATATGAATTAAGCAACTAATGGGTAAGCCTGACTGATAATCTGCTCAAGCTCCTTGAAGCCATCGGTCACTACAAGAGAAACCTGTTGGATTCCTTGGTTTTGAAGCTTGTCTAACAGGGTGGACCAAGAAGCATTGTTTGCATTTGGGGCAATCTAATATCCAAGAACAGCCTTCTGTCCTTCTGGTGTAATGCCAAATGCGATATGAATACATTCTTTACTAACGGTTCCACGTCTTAATGGAAGATAGGTTCCGTTGTTAATATAATGGAGTTTTTAAAGATAATTTTTATTTGTTACTCTCTAACCTTGCATTGATATCAAAAATCTATATAATAATTAATAAAGAGCCAGTAGAAGGGGTGAGAATTATGTTTATGATCTTGGTTCTATTACTTACATTAGCGAGTTTCTTATATGTTACCATCGGTATCGCCAAGAAAATCTTTTCAATTTTCGCCTTAATTACACCAATTGTAGTCTTGGGTGTTGGGCTTCTTATCGCAATGAGTTAACAAAAGTCAAGGGGGGTCACTATCTTACAGGTAGTGACCTTTTTTGTTATGCTTTTAATGTCAAAAAAGACATTAAAGGAGAAACATATGAAAGCACTTAAACTTATAAGAGAGGACGGTTATGAGAACGTCCATTATGCTAGTTTAGGGGAGCAAAAATTTAAAACATTGGTTGTTGCAGATAGGAAAGATGAACAAGAACAATGGTTTGAGCAACCAGAAATTGAATGTGTTCCAGAAGAAGTCTCAGATATCATTCGAAACTACACACTCCCATATATTGATCTTGGAAATACTGAAGATGAGTATTTGTTAGAACAAGCAACTAATAAGGTTGTATCAGTTGTGGTAGAAAATGTGCTTGAAACACAGCCATTTATTCCTAGAAATAGAAATGGTCGTCCTATCGGTGAAGGTGTAGCTTTCTGCGATATGTTAGTAGGGCGTATCCAAAATGGAGAACTTGCTGGAACAGCAGTTTATATTAAACAAACTGAATCAGGCTTCCGCCAGCCAAAGGATTTCTTTAAAATGGTTGGACGGATTTTTCCTTGTAAATTAACTGAAATCCATATCCAAACTATCGACAATTATAAACTAACTATCAATAACCCATCAAACTATGTTGTTGAAGGTAGTATTGAGTTAGCTGAGTGGTTAACTAATTATCAACTTCTTCAGCAAATTGAAAAGAGTAAAGATAACTCTTCTCGTAATCGAGATAGAAAAAATATCTTGGAACGTACTCATGAAGGTATTGTATCTGCTGTGATTAACAATGGTAGCAATGCAGGTATCATGGTAATGACCAAAAAATTACAAACGGTATTCATTCCAAAACATAGGGTAAGTTATGAGTGTGATTCTTCATTTGTTAACCTAGACGAAGTAGTATCAGTCTTTGATAGGGTGGAATTTAAAATTACTGGGGCCAATACCCAAAAACCAAGTCCAAATCAAAGAGAACGTCACATTATCCATGACTATATTCGTATCGAGGGAGATATGAAAGTTCTAGAAGAAGCACCTCAAGATGCTTTGATTGAGATGATTGATGATAAGAAAGTCATAGGACGATTGTTTAAAGTGCGATTTATCAGTTTTGATCCACAGAGTCTACATACAGTAGAGTTGGTTGACTTTCCAGGAATCAAAATTAAAATGAAGGACTCGGGTTCTTTAAATCGAGTTCCTTTTAAGCAAGGAGATGAAATTTCAGTTGTTATTCAAGATGCTCATTATCGCTGGGTAGACGCAAAGAGCAGGGGGCGTCGAGTGGCTAAAAAAACTGAAGAAGTGAGCAGTAATTCACAGAATACGGAAGAGAAAAAATGTCTGTTTCGTATCAAATCACGTTTCAATAGTTTCTATCCAAATCGTGTGAACAGTAAAATCTTATCAACATTTTTCACTAGTTGAGTTGCATATAGTTCCCTCTGAAATGGGAACTTTTTGTTTACGTTCGGATTATAAAAATTTAACAAGGAGGGGCAATGAACCATCATAATATCAATGCTATTGTCTATTATCTGATAGTCTTTATTCGGTATGTCTTACCTATTACCTTGGTCTTCATCGGTATCGGTAGGTGGAGTTATGCTAAATCTATCAATAATCCAGAGAAACAAATCATGGGAGTAAATTTTGCCTTAAAATCAATTTTATTCTTATATATCGTTACATTTGTTCCCATATTCATCATCTATGGACTTGCAATGATATCAAAGGGGGGCGCACAAAGTGGTGACTTCTCTATGATTAGTTTCGTAGAGGTCTTTACCCTAATAGAAATTCTAGCAGTTGGGATATTACCTGCATATGGTTTCATACAGGGATACATATATCACTATCAATGGTTGATTACAGAAGGTAAGAAAACAACAAGCTTACCTCGACGAAATCTATTCATTAGACTTGGAGTAATAAGTCCGATTGCTATTGTTGTATTTATGGAATTCTTGAAAAGAATGTTTGCTTACTAGAGAGGTGCTTTATGTGGAAGATCTTGAAATTATTTTTTAATCGTTATTATACAAATGGTAAGCGAACAATAGATATCTTGCTGTATTGTTGGCGAAAATATATTGATTGGGTATATCATATATCTTTTGGATTATTTGCTTTCAATATTATTATGTTTATCTTCAGATGGCGTTTGCCTAATTGGGTATTTATATCTTTATTTATATTTTTGTTCGTTAATATGGCTTTAGTTTTATACATTGGTGTATGGCACAGTAATGTTACAAGTCGTCAAATTTTCGTGCTATTTGAAAAATATGATACCTTAAAACGAGCAGAACGAAAGAAAATTATTGGTAAGTATGCTATAAGAGCAGCACTAGCAGCAGTACTTATATCTTCTGGATTATATGTACTAACAATCAATAACTTTATCTTATCCCTCATCAATCGTATGTATGATGTAGCAGATAATTATCTCAAATATATGCCCTGGTCAATACCAAATGGAAGTCAGACAGGTATTGTTTTAAGTTATCATACTCTCAAACCTATAATAGGAGCTGACTGGTTCAACAGTTTGTTATTGTTAACTCCGATTGGAGCAATTGGTCTTATTTTTTATAATAGTTATGCAACTGGAATTGCTGAAAAAACCTACGAGAAATTGGTTGAGCAATGGCTAGGAGGACGTTACTTCCAAGACAGTATATTAAGTAATATTGTTCATAATCAAGATGAAAAAGGTCAAGCGAATTTGGTTATGGGGCTTAACTCTAAAACTGGAGAGCAAGTGATTTTACATGCTAATGAGAGGACTTATCATACTATTATCTTTGGTTTGATTGGTACTGGTAAATCGGCAACGATTCTGATTCCAGCAATGCTACAGGATATGGAAAATATGAAATACTATCTATTATCCTATCGTAAGTATTTGATGAAAGTAGATGAAGAACTGGAACAAGGATTCTTTAGCACAGAGTTTGAACGGAAGAAAAAAAGACGTGAATTGTTGGAGCAGTGGTATAACAATGGTTATGCTGCAGAGCTTACAAATGGTATTTATATGACTGAACCATCAGGTTCGATGTATGGCACAATTGTTAAGTACGCTCATAAAATGGGCTTCCCTGATGAAATGATTTGGACTCTAGATCCTACTAACCCAGGAACTGGTGCAATTAATATTTTGGATGGAGATACTACTCAGGTAAAAGGGGCTGTTCGAGACTTATTTAAACGATTTAGTGATCCAAGTGGGACTGGTTCTTCTTTCTTCCTTAACCAAGAAGGACAACTTACTGATAATATCATTACGGTCATTAAAGAGGTAGCGTTGATACCAGATGCCCCAATAAACTACATGTTAAAAGGTAAGTCTCCAACACTAACTGAATTCTCAAATATGTTACGTTCTAGTGATTGGATTGAAGCTTATATTGCTGTTTTTGAACAATTACTGAATCGAAAGAAAAGGCTTTTTGAAGAAACGTTGAAAAAGCATGAAGGATTCTTAAAGCAGGAAAAAGAAAAGTGGTTAGAGGAATCAGAGTACAATCGTGAACACGAACAACTCTTTGATACTATCCTTAGACCAGAGAATGTTCATGAAGCTATTAACGCCTTTAATGATGAAAGAAATAAACTTGAAAACCTCCAAAGCTCTTATGATTATTTCATCAATGCTCATCAATTAAATTCGTACACAGAGGAATATTATTATACCTTTGATGCTAACGTATCTGGTCTAAAAGCAGTTATTGATGACCTATCATCTTCACCAGAAATCCGTCGTGTATTTTTCTCACAAAGTACCAAAGATTTAGATATTGTTTTAAAAACGGGTGGGATGATTTTGGTCAATTCTGCTAAAGGTGTTCTTGGTAAAGAAAAGTCTCGAATGGTAGCACAGATGGTAACATTAGTTATGCAAAATGCTGCTCAAAGACGTCTCCCAGATAAGTCTCCTTTCTTTGCTTTTTATGAAGATGAAAAGAATGGTTATTTGATGCCAGGTAATGATAGTAACTTCCTAGATGAGTCTCGTAAGTTCCATGTTCCAGTTATGCATGCTTACCAACATGACGAGCAAATTAGAGACTCTATTGGCGAATCTGGGGCTGATGCAATCAAGATGTCTTATCGTAATGCCTTTACCTTCCAACAAACCTCAACAAAGGTTGTAGAGTTCATTAATCTACGATCAGGAGGAAAACATTATGCTCTTAAAGAAACCAAACGTGCAACAAACGATGACCTCTTAGCAGGGAATCAAGGTAACTCCAGTGCGACTTCAGAGGAAGTAGTAGAAGAAGATAACTTCACTGCTAGAGATGCAAATAACCTAGAGAAATTCCAAGTTGGTGGTGTTATCGTCAGTGATGATGAAGTCTCAAATATGATTTATTTGACAACATCTCCGCATTTTGAAATGGATATTTCAAAGGACTCTTTTGTCTCACATACACCTTTCAATAAGGTTTATGGGCTCGGAGAGGAAGAACCGGAAATTGCAAAAGCATACAAGTTGTGGAGAGCAGAAGTGATAGAATATTACGCTCAAAAAGAGTCTGAAAGCCACCTCTATGAAAGTGATTTTACTGAAGAAGAATGGCAAGCAATTATGGATGTTAAGGTACCAAATGTTGATAGTAATGTAAATGATACAGTTGGTAAAAAAGATGATTCCCCATCGGTTAAAAGAACAATATTAGTCAACGATAGTATAACAGAACATAGAGAAAGTACTTCAATTAGTGAAGAGGAAACGGAGGATATTGGGCAAAAAGAGGAGAACAATAACTCAGAAATTCCACCAGTTGTTGAAGAAAAACAAACTGTAAATAGCAAAAATGATATTGGTGAGTTAGAGGATAAAGAAATAACTCAAAGAGTGATCCTAGCTTCATCATCTACACCCGAAACAGTCGATACTCAAAATATTCAAGCACCTAATCAAGAGTTTGAATTACCTCAAGAACTCTCTCGTGTAGCTCGTGAGAAAGCAACTAGAACTTTAGAAAGTAATGTAGAACAAATGGATATTGATGAAGAAGAAGGGTTTTAGATAACATAAAAAGCAACGGAAATTTCCGTTGCTTTTGTTCTAGTTTTGAGAGTTATTATATGTTTCTTTGTTAGTCTTCTCATCATCCTTTCTTGCTTTTTCTTCTGCTTTTCTTTGCTTAATTTCTTTCTTTACTTCTTTAACCTTATTTTGTGTTTCAACAACTAAATCATCAATAGATATATCTGGGTTTTCTAGTTTTTTCAATTCGAAATAGATTTGCCCTAGTTTATCAGTCTGTGATTTTTGATAAGCCTTAAGCTGTTCCATAGCCTCTTTTTTTTGTTGTTCGTATGTCTCAATTTCCTTAATGAAATCTGATTCAGTTTTTTTGTTTTTTCCTGCCATAATATGCTCCTTAATTATTAATTATATCTAATAGTATAGAGCAAGAATATTAAAAGTCAACCCATGTCACTCCCTTGAAAATAATCTATTCTAGGGTATACTGAACACTATAGCGACCTATTATAAATGAATCCTAATAGTAGTTATTAAGTGCTTAAAATCCCATAAAACCGGTTGTTACGAGTGTTAAGTAATAACCAGATTTTATGAATGAAAGTACTGAGAGAACAGAAGTCTAAGAGTTTACTGTATTTATAGGGCTGACGACTAATATTAGAAACTCGTAAATCATAAATGAGTAAATGGTGGCTACTATATAGCTAGAATAAACCATGTTTTTTAGGGATTATCGTTATAAAAATAAACTACGACGTTATGAATGAGAGGAGATGAAAGTATCAATCAGCATTTTACGGGTACAAGAGAATGCTTGTGTAGGGCAATAGCAAAGGCATAACACGATTTTAAAAGTAATCGTTGCACTCTTCGAAAAAAGACCAGACTATATACCCTATTGATTGACTATTTTAGGACTACAAAATGCAAGATATAAAAAATAGAGATTTTACCTCACTTATTTCAAATAAAAAAAATAAAATTCATTACACCCAGAGGAATAAAATAGCTACTTATTTTGTTTCAAAAAATCAAAATATCTCTCTGTCGTTTTCAGAAGAGGAGCTTATCATCTTTTATCATCTACTAAGGTTTGGTTATTTTGATAAGGAAATCATAGACCTCATTTATACTGCAGTAACTCGAAAATCTAAAACCCCTAATTCATGGTTTTATCGTCTTGTTGGGAAGGTGAATCATCCTATTTCAGCATGTTCGGATGCTAGAAGCGGTAAGAGAAAAATATATTATCTGAACAAAGGTTTTAGTACCTGGTTGCTTACTATGATTAAGGGTATTGATAAAATACGGTTGCTAACAACAACGACAGAATATGATAGGTCAGTATATAGCATTGTCAGTAATAATCTTCTAGGAGGGAAACCTCAAACCGTAAATATTCATGATCTAGAGACCAGACGATTAGTTGCTAAAATCTTAAACAAGCTTTTCTTTAAAAACCAAGACAAGTCTGTTTATGACCTAAACATACAAGTCGTATTTCCCATTAGTCGGGTTAATCTTTTAATGGTTCCTGATGCTGTTGTATTTGTGAACGATAGCCCTTTTTTTATTGAGTATGACCGAGCAACAGAACGTCAAACAATTCTACTTTCTAAAATATTTGGTTACGCAGAAGAACCAGCATTCGAAAATTCTAGTTTATTTTTCGTTTTCGAGAATAGTCGTAAAGATAATACGCAGGTATCTCAACGTTTAATGAACTTTTTGGAATATGTAAATGAGGTTGAGGTTGAAGGTGTGACTGGACATGACATGTTAAAGCGTAAAAATATTTCTTTATTCAGTCAAACAACAACAAATGCTTCTGACGTTATTGTCGAACTCATTCAAGAAAAGATGTTTTCAAATCATAAAGATTGGTGTGATTGGGAGGCTTATGATTTTTCTGAACTACAGAAAATAGATTATCTTGTAAAGGAGATATCAGAACCTTTGGATGATGATAAATTCCAGTTATCAGCTGTTGTTGAAACAGACTCTTGGGAATTGAAAGAGTACCCTATGGTACCTATGGCATATATCAAAAATGACTTGATTCCACACTTAACTAGTCTCTATGAAGAATTCTCAATAGAGTATGAACATATGATCATTGTATTCCCAAAAGAAGTTCTACCAGAAAAAATCAAACTCCCTTTTGATGATTATTTCTTGATTGTTTATAGATAGAGTAAAGGTATTTGTAAATGGATTATTTGGAATACTTAGGAAGAAGACTTGTATGGTTAGTTGTTTCGCTTGTAGTTGTAATCGTAGTAAAAAGACCAAGAATTTTGAAAAGGCTAGCCATAGTTAGTGATGAAGTTATTGGGGTAATCAACTACTATATTTTCTTAACGATTGCTTGGCTAGTTCTTGTCACCTATTTTATTTTGTACTTGTTTACGGTAGTTACTTTTTTCCTATCATGGCATTCGCTAACCCTGAATAATGTGCTGGAAGTGATTTTACAAACCGTATTAATCATACCAACACTCTATACGTTATTTGTTCCACATAACGAGGTTATCAAGAAGGTTGATGAATTCTTATCAGCGAAAAAAGAATAAGTCACGCGCAGCAACTGTAACATATAATCATTTTCTCAACTATTTAAAAATGTGTAAGAAAGTCACATGATAGTTTGAATTTGTTGTAAGTATCAGGTGTTGTTTTAAAGATAAAAAAGATTGAAAGGTAACGGTAATTAATGAAAATAAAAATTGAATCTGCTTGGAAAACCCTTTGTGATGCATTACCCAAGCTAAAGGATAATCCTCTTTACAAGGGGTGGTATATTAGCTATGCGATCCTTGTGACATTATCTATTTTGACGGTAGTTGTGGTGAACCATAGGGTTGTCTATGCATTTCCGTTTGATTGGTTTGGTTTGCTTTTTGGAATTATCTTACCTTGGGTTCTTACGACCTTTTATATCGTATATCAAGGTGTGGACCATGCCCACCAGTTTACATCGACTAAAGTTGTTCTTGGGTTATTTATGTTACCTGTAATTCTGATTGGTTTTACCTCTACTTATAAGAATGAATACAGTTATAGTAATCGTATGGTTACGACGGTTTTTGATCAGGAACTCACGCAACAAAGTTTCCACGCAACAAATATTACATCAAATCAGCTTGATTATTTTAAAGAAGATAATATCATTTATCCTTATAAGAAAAATTCAGCTTCAGAGATATATGTGTTCTTTAGACCTGATTGTCCTTACTGTCAAAAATCAATTCCAGTACTCAATAAGAGCTTAACTGAAAAAGAACGAAACAAGATTATCTATGTTAATGTTCTTGACGAAAGTGGTAAGAATTTAGCTAAAGCTATGGGAGTAGAGAAAGCAGCAACTGCAGTTATCTATCATAAGGATAAGACTTCTGGTGGATGGTCCAAACGTATCGAACGAATGGCAGGAGGAAAACATGCTGCACCTCGTCTTGATGAGGATGCCATTCATGATATTGTGTCAGTCGCAAAGGAGGAAACAAAATAATGTATTTGTCAAAAAAAGATATTTCAGAATGGATTGCTAGCCTAAAAATAGGTGACGAGGTTGCTGTCCAAATAACACGAATGGATGGTGTCATAGTTTCTAGTGAGCGTGGCCTTGTCGATAAGTGGCTAGGAAAGAGACTTATAGTTGTTAACGGAAAGCATTTTGTTCCTAGCACTGGTTTGAGACAAAGTAATTCTTTCGTACCAGGTCCAAAGACAATCGTGGAACAACTTTTCCCCTTGGATGCTTTGCTTTTAGATGAGGAAGAACTTGCCAAAAGAGACACCATTATTCAAAGGTTGAAAGAGTCTGCAGAACGTCTAGAGCACGCGCAGACTTATTCTTCATTAGTCGTTTCTAGGGTGCTTCGTAAGCTATCAGTTCTAGACGTTGGTGATGTTTATGATCTAAATGAACTACGTTCCTCTAGTGACACAGAAGACTTAGAAGATAGTGCTCTATTGGATAGACGGAAACTCTCAGAGAAGAAACGTTGTTTAAAGACTCTGGACCGCATGCTTGCCAATTTAAGTCAAGATAATACCTTGGGTGCTTTTAAGTTAATCTCTCTTTTGGGAGAAGTAGCTTCTGAATTTACTGATGCTGAAAATGAGGTAAGTGAATGTTAGCCTATGTCATTATGTTTGTAGTTATGTTTGCTATCAAGTGTGTAACTCTTACTTTTGTGAAGAATAAAGAGTCTACAGTTGTCAGTACTTTTCTGAGTGGCACGAATCAGATTTTTCTTAATACGATTGTCTGGTTTCTACGACTAACAGCCATGTTCCAGTTTTATCTTTTGGTGGTGGACAATAATCTAACTATTATCCCTATAATTGTTGGTTTCATTCTACCTAATGTCTTGTTCTGGTTTAAGGGAATCAAAGCTTCTTTATCGGATTTGCTTGTACGTTGGTTAAAATCATTTATTGGTCATAAGTATAGAACATGCCCATTTTGTCATGAATCACATTTATTCTTTCGATACACAGAAGACCGCACAGCTGCTTATTACTATCTCTTGACAGAAGATGATAGTCTTGTAGCCATTGGAGATTTTGATACTAGTGACCATCCTGCACGTTTCTTTTTAAGTAACGATGAATCACATTTTGATGAGCTGGTTGATACCATGCTACCTTATATGTTGCCTGGAATGGAAGAGGTAGTTTATGTAGGTGGCCGACAACAGCGATTGGCTAGAGAATTGTATTGTGTTGATTGCCAGGAACGAGTCAGTGAAGATAGTGGAGTACAATTTGGTGAAGTACTTTTATGTGAGCATAGGCATGAAGAACATAAAGCTCTTGTTTAGTTTTCGGTATTGAAGTTATTTTTGAATCAAAACAGCACCATTTCAAGTAGGACAAAAGATGCTGTTTCATTGACAATATTTTCCTTAATTGAAGTATATTTTAGTGTTTATTACTATTTTTTCGGAAGTTATATCTCTTGACAAGGATTAAATTTTTCGATAATATTAATATTCAATAAAATTAAAAGGAGATGTTGTGAAATTATTTGTTAAATATGGGATATTTCTTTTTGCTTCTGTTATAGCTTTGAACTCCTATAATATTAAAGCTGATGAAAGTTCAACAACAAGTACAGATACTAATGTAAGTGATACAAAGGAACCAGCTACGCATGAGATAATTATAGGAAATAATGCGAATTCACTTTCAAGTTTGAAGCAAGACGAAAAGAATGGAAGTACCGAACCGACTATTACTAATGTTGAAATTTCTGGAGGTGTAGACCCATCAGTTACAGGCACTGATTTCTTTAAGGATGTTGAAATAAATCTTGAAGGAAATAACTTAACTGATGATAACTTTTTAACAGAAGAGGGACTTCATTGGTCAGACAAGACATATACAGAAATTATACAGGGAAAAGAAAATGGTATTATAAATGATCCTGAGAGGTTTGGGGCTTCTAATACACCCTCTACACCTGTTATAGCTTATAGCACGAATGTAGGAGATAGCGGTCGTATCAATTATATAGGTAAGACTTTATCAGGGATAGAGTTAGACTTGCTGTGGACTGTTCTAGAAAGTGATAAAGATGAATGGGCCTCTAACTCTGGATACAATGATAATCGTCCTAAAGGACTTGGATTTGCTGGAGAGCAGTCAATCTTGGGTGCAACAGGAAATTCAATTGTTATCTTATATAATAATGCGAGCAATCTTGCTCTCCATTATCAAATTGTCAAGCATGGAACAAAAATAGAACAGCCTGTGGTAGTAAGTTTCATATCAACAGATATTGATGCAGCCCAAGGGGTACAGACCAATCTTGCAAATTTGGTTGAAATTATTCCAACGGAGTCTAATCTTGTAAAAAAAGATGGCATTATTTATGATACAACACCGGGTGTAGTAGGCCTTAATGGGTCTAAGGATTTGCCGAAGGGTGGCTATTTAGGTGCAGGTTTTATTTCAAATTTTGATTATACCTTTTATTCGCCAGCACCAGAAAGAGTAAATGATTCTTATTCCTATCCAATGGCTGTTCGATATGACATTTTTGGAAGCAGTTTACAAGCAAATATCAAATCTCGCATTTCTAGGTCCATTATAGTTCAGTATGTAGACAATCATGGCAAAGAACTGAAGAAGACAGAATTTTATAAAGGCTTTGATGATGAATCCTATAAGGTTGATTCTATAAGGATTAAAGACTATCGCTTAATTGATGTAAAGAAATTTTCAGAAAGCTGGGGTAGGACAAGGATTCAGTTTGCTTATCAGAAAGAATTTCCAGTTACTTTAAAATTCCAAGATGAAAATGGCAAAGTCTTATCTGAGAGTGTGAAATATATTGCACTTGATGGCCAAAAGGTGACACATACACCAAAAGTAATTAGTGGCTATAGAACGCCAGAAAGATTTGAAGTTTTGGTTAACCAACCACTTACAAAGGTTTTTACTTATAAGAAAATTCAACAACCTATACATCAAGTTCTGATAAATAAGAATAAAGGTAAAGAATCTCAGTCACAGATCGCTTTAGTTGGTCATCCTTTGGTGCCACCAAATAGTGCTAGCCAATCATATGATACTAATACTAGAGTGCAATACCATTCTTCAAAAAGCTATGTTCCAACGCCGACTTTTTCTCATTACGGCAATCATTTAGGAATAGAACAATACAATAGCCCAGGTTTACCAATTCCAAAAACTATACCTAAGAGGCAAGAAAAACCATCAAAAAACGAGAAGGACAAAGATCCATTTTTAGTCAACACCAATATGTCCATTGATGAAAAAAAGGATTTTCTTACCTATATTAAGTCGGTTGGTGATGAAGCTCGGAAAAAATATGGTAACGATCATGATAAAATTAATCATACAATTGCAAATGCCATCGCTCGAGTTTCATATGCTGATGATAAGCTACAATCAATGACAAATGATTTTGGCGAAGCTTCGAATAGTCTATCTAGGGAAGTAAGCAAATTATTATCTCGACTACATGAAAATGAAAATTATCCAATCGACTTTCCTCATCTGGCTGCTCCAATTGCTACCTCTTATAGAAGTGGATTTTTAAAAGAAATAGTTAAATTATTTGCAGGGCTGTCCCCGTATAATACTCGTTTATCTACTGAAGAGATTCTCTTCCAAAATAACTCCTTAGTGGGGGACCTGCTAACGACTATCGATAAAAAGGATTTGTTCACGGATATTGATGCTTATATCTTGAGATATCATAGTGAGTTTAAAGATATGGATCTTGATCAAGCCATTGAAAAATATTACAGTACAGATAACTTGGAACAAAAACGCCAAGAATATTATTATCAGGCCTTAGAAGAGCAGTCGAAAAATACACCTACAGATAGATATATGAGTCTCTTATTAATTGGAAGCGTTGCAAGTTTATCTGGTCTAGCATTGATTGCATTAAAAGAACTAAAAGACATTAAAGCTTTTGTAGGAAGGTTGTTTAAAGACCCGCTTGGAACTTTTCGAACAGACATTTGGGAACCATTAAAGTCTCAAGTTATTACCTTTATCAAAAAACCGCTAAAATTCTTCGAGAAAAACCTTACTACTCCAATTAGAAGAAATTTGGTTAGAATGAGCAATAATACCATACAAACCGTTTCTAAAATTAACAAAAACTTCATCAAACCAGTAGCTAATTTTACTATTAATAAAATCGCAAAACCAGTATATAATAGTATTAGAACCGTTGCTAAACCAATTGTACAGTTTGTTAATAATACAGTGGTTAAACCTGTTGGTAAAGTGGTTTACAACAATATAAGTAAGCCAGTCTATAATCGTATCGTTAAACCAGTATCTGGGTTTGTCAATAGGAACATTATAAAACCAGTTTATAATAAAATAGTTAAACCTGTTTACAACCGTGTTGTGAAACCAATTGTTAGACCAATTTATCAGAAAGTTGTTAGACCAATTGCAAAAGCAACAAAACGTTATATTGCAAGACCTGTCGTAAATGCTGTGAAACGTTTTGTTGTTAATCCAGTCAAGAGATTGTTTGGTCGTAGAAGAGGAAAGAGAAGATGACAATGAAAAAAAGAATTATTTTAGGGATTTTTGTGGGACTACTTACAGTCTTGTTTATGAGTCTCTATACTTATTGTAATTTAAAATTTAACTCTGTTTATTATGCTCAGCATATTCCTCATAAGGAGGGAACAGAACCGGATTTAGTTATGTTGGTAGAGAATATGGGATGGATTTATACTCCTAAAATTGACAATATTAGATATGATGATGATGGAACAAACGCTATTATAAATACTAAAAGTAAATCTTTTCTAACAAAATCCTTAGGAAGCTTTTTATATGATAAGGATAATATGACTGTCGGTTTTGACAGTACGTTTAGATTTGAGGACGTCAGTTATTTTTCAGAAGAAGCAAAAAGAATTCAAGTTAATGAATCGAAAATTAAACGAGAGATTAGGGAAGATTTTTCCCCAATTATGAAGGTTCAAACAAAACCCTTTATCAATCTTCAATGGTTGTTTAATTTAATTTATCAAAGTAGGTTTAATTAGAGAATAAGATAGCATAGATGCATTTTGTAAGATTATTTATATCTAAAGATGAGTTTATCTATATTACGACATTTACTGTGAATTTAATTCAGGACACCTTGCAGGGTGTCTTTTTTATTTACTAAATTTGGAGTATTACTACTGATTTTAAAGCTTTTTAGAGCATGTAGAATTATTCATGTGCGTGAGTTGTACTACTATGAGAGTATTTTCCAAATGGAAGTGATCTAACAATGGTTGATAATCAGTTCATTCAGCTGTGGGAGAACAAACTTAATAATAAGCCACGAAAATGTCATAACCGGAAAACATCTTATGAAGTCTTATAAGAGGAAAGTATGTACTTAATTTGATAATTCAAGAGATAAAAAAAAACTAGGGCAATGGCCCTAGTTGTAAAGGAGGTCTGTTCACATCTGGTTTTATAGGAGATTATGGATGTGAACTAGATTGATTAGGAGTCTCTGTTTCTATTAGGAGGATTAGAGACAGAAAGGATTATTTTTCGAGTGTAGTTTCATCGAACTACAAGAAAATTTTATCAATTTATGAGATAGGACACAATGGGCTTAGGGGGTGTCACATCTCTGATTATTAGAGAGTTAAGTTAGTAGAATTTGATGGACGCGTTAAAGAAAGCATAGTGCAATTAGCGGGGTAAAGATCAAATCGGTTATTATAGGTAGTTTTGAGAAATGAACAAGGAAACTATGTCTTAATCTTATATAAAAGCTTGAATAGGTTATATTTTTATAGTGAACCTTCTATTGTGGAGTGTTATAATATCTTTCGAAGAGAATAGCCTTAATGACATAAAGTATCTAACAGCAATACCTCATTATTTTTCTTCATTGTAGTCTTTTGTTATTTAAAGAATTAAGAAATATGAATTATGTAGCTCGAATTAACTTGAAAACTGCCACACCTTATCGTGACGAATTAATCGATTTTTGTTTAAAAGGAGAACAACAGTATTTGGCTATTGGTTGGAGCCGAATATATGGTGAGGGAGAAGTATTAACTTATTCTGAATTTTATGAACGACTTCGTCAAGAGCCTGGTCGATTAAATACTGTGTTGAATATCTTTAAGGATACACATGAAGATAATTTGTTTTGGACACGTGATTTAGATGGTAATTATTGGATATGTAGAGCTAAAGGTGAGGTACTTACAAGGTGTGACAAAAGATTAGACATAGGAGCACTTTTACCGATAGATGCTTATAAATTCGGTATGCAAGTGCCAGGACAAATCAAAGCAGCATTCAACAGAGCTAATGCTGGCACGGCTCAGAAAATTTATGATGCTATTATAGTTGAGTACTCAAAAGCTATTTATAATAAACTCTCTCAAACGAATCACTACGAGGTTGCTCGATTAGAAGGCAGTTTATTGGATAACCTGCCTGATTTTGATTTGGAAGAGCTAGTGATTTCCTATATACAGGTAAAATATGACTATTATGTTCTTTCGAATTCTATTGCAAGTAAATCGACGACTATAAAAGTAGAATGCGAGTTTTTATCTAGAGATCCTAAGCGGGTGAGAAAGGCAGTTGTTCAAGTAAAGGGTAGAAAAGCTGAAGCACTTGATGCGTTGCAATTTACTGATTTTACCCAGAATGGTTATGAAGTGTTCCTCTTTGCACCAGAAGTGTTGAATGCTGATAAGGTGGATAATATTGTCGTTATTACGCCAAATGAATTACTTGACTTTTACGAGAATTATAAAGTAATACTTCCAGACTCAATCACGCAGTGGGAGAATTTATTCTAATCTAGTTTACTATTTGTGAATCAGCCTATAATTAAAGACACCTTTACTGGTGTTTTTTTACTTATGACTTCCATAGTAATGTCTATATCTATGAGCCTTTAGTCTATGCAAAGTATTCATATGCGTGTGTTGTATACCACTATGAGTTTTTTTAAAGGTTGTGATTTGACATTGATTGAAGACTATATCATTCAGCTTTGGGAGAATAAACTAAATAATAGGACATGAAAATGTCTTAACTGAAAAAACCTTATGAAGTCTTCTATAGGAAAAGTGTTCACTTAATTTGATAATTCAAGATTTACATAACTAAAAAGATTGACTAAAGAAAGAAAACATAAGATAATAGTACTAAAGGAGGCGTAATAATGGCAGTATTAACAAAATCAACTGAAATTAACGTGGGGGCAGAACAACGCTTAATCGAAGTCTTAATGGCTAAACCAAACCCCTCAAAGAGTGCTTTTGAACGTGTTCAGAATGCCAAAAAAAGTCCTCTGTTTACTGGTAAAAAATAATGCCTAAGTTAATAGACTTCAGATTTTGGGGTGGTGACTTTAATACAGCTACATCAAAATTTGATTGCGGTAATGAAGAAATTAACCAATATCTGAGAAGTAAATGTAGAGATGAGTTGACCCAATTTACTGAACGTTTGATTCTAGTTGCTGATGAAAAAAATATTTATGGGTTTATATCTGTATCGTTGAATGAGATGAGAACTTTGTTTTTTAAAGAACAGAATTTTTCTGTCATTCAAGTAAATGCAATTGGTATCGATTGGAATCACCAAAATAAGGGATTTGGCACACAGTTATTACTAACAGCTTTTCAGTTAGCATTAACTATTAATCAATTCATTCCGATTGGAGGACTGTTCCTAGTAGCCTTGTCAGAGGCATTTGAATTTTATGAAAAATTTGATTTAATAAACCTTAATGCACCACCGCAAATGGTCCCTATGCAAAATGAATTTCAAATGGTTATCTCAATACAACAGATAGAGTCGCTAGGTCTTTCACCTTTTACGGACTTCATAAATTTTTTCTGATAACTTTTTACCAGAAGGAAGATTAACGAGAACAATAGGTAAGAGCGTAAACTTTACTGACTTTATGAGTAATTTACCTGGACAGTAAGTTTAATATGTGATGTAAAATCAATTTAAGAAGAAAATGAGACAAGACAGTGACTTCAGAATAGCTACTGTCTTATCTCTTTTTTTTTTACTTAAAGCCTTGATAGACTTGACAAATGGTAGAAAAGAGCCTACTTTGATTGATTTTATTAGTTCTATTGACAATTGCGCAGCTGAATTGGATAGTCGTCAATCTTGGAAAATTCGCTATCCTTTATCAACCATTCTATTTCTTGTCTTCGTTTGTCAGTTAGCAGGCATTAAAACCTGGAAGGAGATAAAAAATCTTATAGAAATGGATGAACCCTTATTTACGAACTACGTTGATTTGAGTGAAGGTTGTCCGTCTCACGCTTATTTTCTTACCCAAATCCAAACGATTAAGCACTGCTAAGCAAAATTTATTCATTACGTTCAAATTAATAGCTAAATGTTTATTCAAGGTCTTAATGGAATCTTCTCGAAAAACAACATCTTGCAGCCAGTGACCTCGGACATAGTCCGCAAATTCTCTAGCACTGACCTGACAACTCAATAGAAAGTAGCGGAACTCTTCACTTTCTTGTCTATTCTTATCAATATGGATACGAGCTAGTCCGATACTTTGAATATGCTTAAAATCAGAATGATTTTCCCTCAACCAACAATAATTTTCTTGCTCAGTACTCAGCTTAAAAAAGGGATAATATCCTCGTAAAATGTCTTATGATTCTCTTTAACGGCTAAGCAATAATCGCCTTTTTTCTTGATAATCTTATTGGTAATTGTAGTCTGAGTCCCCATCGCATCTATATTGGCCATACAACCCTCAACTGAAATTATATCCAATAATTCTAGGATAGCAGTAATTTCATTACTCTTCTCATTAGTCACTACTTGGCCATAAAGAATCCCCAAATCAGTCGAATGCGCGGTCACAGTTTGCAGATCTTTCTGCGTATCACTGCTATTACCTCGAATAGTTTTACCGTCAATGGCTACGAGTTGTTTGGAAAAGCTAAACAAAATCTTAGAGGACAAGTCTGCTTTTTCTAGAATTTTTGACTTCAGTAGTGTCACTTCTACTAAAAACTTGGGAATCTAAGGTTGCAAAGACTCGTTGAAGCGTGTCGTGTTAGGGAATTCCATTTTCTAGACTCAACACGGTCCATAAAGAGGACTCATAGGCATTCCGAAATACATCTATATTATCCAATGCTTCCGTACCTGACAAGCTGCAAAGAAGATGAGAAGGACAATGTTAGATAACAAATGTTTGATTTCCCATGACTCTCTATTATCTTGGACACTGACTAAGAAATTGATTATTCTATCCATAATAATATCCTCTACTATCAGTATAGCGAAGAATTTGAAATTGTCTCATGAAACTGTTTTCAAATAACGAAATTTTCTTCATGAGTTTGTCGTGTAGCTTGTGTTTTTGAAAAGAAACAAATTGATAAAAATGATACAATGGAACTATCTAATCGTTTTAGATTGTAACAAATATGAGAAGCATAATAGTGAATTTGATAATTTTTTTCATGCTTAGAACTCCTTCTTATTATATTGGAGATATTGTAGCATATTACTAAATTCTAAATCTTCTGTTTTGTATATCTGTAAAAGAGAGGGGATATATTGAAAGATTTTGGGAAAATTTTTAAAATATTACGAGAATCAAAAAACTTTTCTTTAAGAGAGGCCTCAGAAGGCACTATATCTATGGCACAATTATCAAGGTTCGAGAGAGGGCTGAGTAGTGTATCTATTGATTCATTTTTTCAATGTTTGGATAATATAAACGTACTGTTAGATGAGTTTCAAGCTATATATAATAATTATACTTTAACAGATGACATTAGGTTTAATAAAGAGTTATTTGAAGCATATCTAAATAATAACTATTTGAAATTAGATAAATTCTTAAATGATTTAGAGATGGAAAAACTCAAGTATCCTAATAAAAAATCTTTATATTTAAATAGTGTAATAGTGAAAATAGTTATATATACATGTGATCAAAGCAGAAAAGTTCCTAAAAAAGATGTAAACTATTTAGTTGATTATCTTTTTTCGGTTGAACAGTGGGGACGGTATGAATTGTGGTTGTTCATTAATAGTGTGAACGTTCTTACTATTGATACCTTAGTAACTTTGTCGTCTGAAATGCTTAGTCGAGTGCAATTTTACGACGAGTTGTTAGAGAATCGCAGAAAGGTTTATCAAATGCTTTTAAATGTTGTTACGATCTGCATTGAAAGTGACTGTCTAGCTCAAGCACTAAAATTTATGAAAATTTTAGATTCTCTCCAATTATCGGAAGCAGATATATTTGAGAGAATTATACTTCGTTTTAATAAAGCATTTTATTCTTTTAAAAGAGGAGATAAAGCTTCAATGAAATTGATGTTAGAATATATCGATATGTTAAAAAGGTTGGATTGTATAGGAACCGCAGACAAATTATTTAGTTCAATAAGTGATTTTGTGAATATGTAAAAAATAAAGGAAGATACAATTGAAGTTATAGAATAAGATTGAGGTGACGACCTCAGTCTTATTTTTTATGGAGGAAGAATTATGTATCAAAAACCAACAATTGAAAAAATTGAAGATACTAAGATTATTGCTACAGTTGTGGCAACTATCTTTGCTTAAACGATCATTCAATTTTTTTACGGGACGAAATATGGAACAAAAGTACTTTTGTTCCATATTTTTATAATTTTGAGGTTGATAAAATGTTAAAAAAACAGAAATTGTCACTAACAGTTCTTACGTTATTATTGTTGAGTGATATTGGTATACTTGGTTTTGGTCAATATTTTTTTAGGATACTATTTTCATTTTTTTTATTAGTTGTAGTTATTACTTTTTTACCATTATTAAGACAGAAAATTAATTATTCTTACTGGCTACAAGTAATTTTTTTTGGGCTACCAATGTTGCTCCCAGCTTTTTTGTTTCAAGTCAAGAGGATTTCATTCGCTGTAGGGGACTCAATGAGCTTCATAAGTTTTTTGTTAAGTTTTATTTTCTTAATAGTAACTTTAATTCTGTTACATTGTAAGGATTATGAGATGAAGCTATCAGGTCCCACTTTTAATTTAAATCTCTTAAAAAGAGAGGTATTTTTAACTATTTTAGCTATGTTATATAGTATTTTTGCAGAAGAGATGTATTTTCGCTTCTTTATTCTTAGTGAGTTGAAGGACTACAACAATTATTTAAGAATTCTGATTTTAATATTTTCTGGTTTTTTATTTGTCAGTGCACACTATTTAAATAGATGGGCAACGACAATGTTTACTTATAGAAATTATGTATCACAGTTTATTCTGAGTATGCTTTCTGGAAACATTTTTTTGATGACAGACTCACTATTTTATCCTTTAATATTGCACATAACCTATAACTTTCCAGAAATATTTTTTATTTTAAAGAGATTGAAATATCAGCAACGACATTATGAAAATGATGAACCTTTCTTTGATGATTATTAGAATAGGAGTATCTATAGAAATGTTAAATATAATTAAATCTGTGTATAAAAAAAATCGTGTCTCAATGTTACGTGCATACCCCATCTCATTTATTCTTCAACGTGTTTTAAGTTCAATTTTTGCTTTATTAACGCCAGTGCTACTATATTATTTTGTTTTCAATGGAAAAATTGGGAATGAGTTTTCTAATAAGGCTTCAGGAATGAACTATTTATTGTTTGTTTCACTGGGATATGGGGCTTATGCAGTTTCTATTGCAACATTGATGAATGTTGGACGAAGTCTTATTTTAGAGATTCGCGAAGGAACTATTGATTCGTTTCTTCTATCTCCAGCTTCTAGATTGGGTTACTTTCTAGGGACTTTCGTAGAACAACTTGGACGATCAATTATAGAATTTTTTTTAGTTATCATTTTTTCAGTATTCCTAGGAGTTAGATATAATTTTGAAAATATTATTAGTATGTTTTTATTAGTATTTTTTATTGCAATAGTGAGTTTTTCAATGACTTTAATCCTTTCCAACATTATGGTATATACAAGGGATACGTTCATAAGCCAAAATACACTTTTTATTATATTAAGTTTTTTATCAGGAGTATCATTTCCTGTTACTTATCTTCCAAAGCAATTACAATTTTTTAGTAATTTAATACCTTTGACTCATGCGATTAATGTTTTACGAGATGTATCTACTGGCAATATCGGTACATCTACGGTATTTTCAAGTATTCTAGCAATTATAGAAGGAGTGATTATTTTTTATTTAGGATATAGATGGTTTGAAAAATTAGAAAGAAAGCTAATTGAGGAGGTCTTTTCATAAATGTTAGAAATGAAACAAGTGTATAAAAGTTATTCTGAAAATAGTGAAAAAAACTTTTTTAAAAGATTTTTAAAAAAAGATAGACAAAGAAGAGATGTTATTAAGGGAATTGATATACAAATTCCTAAAGGAAAAATAGTGGGATTACTTGGCATAAATGGTGCAGGGAAAACAACTACTGTTAGAATGCTCTCAACATTACTAACGCCTAGTAAAGGTGAGATACTAATTGATGGTATTAATATTAATAGTGATGAAAAAGGTACTAAAAAAAGGATTAACGTTATCTCTGGGGGAGAGCGAAATTTATATTGGAGATTGACAGGAAAAGAAAATTTAGAATATTTTGGAAGTCTATATGGGATTGATAAAAAAGAACTAAATAATCGAATTGATAAGTGTTTAAAACTTGTTAAATTAGAGGATTCTTCAGATATTCCTGTTGAAAAGTATTCCAAAGGAATGAAGCAAAGACTTCAAATTGCTAAAGGTTTAATAAATAATCCAGAATATATTTTATTAGATGAACCTACCTTAGGATTGGATATTGTAATTGCAAAAGAGCTACGACACTATGTTCTAAAACTTGCAAAGGAATTAAATAAAGGAATTCTTTTAACAACTCATTATTTAAAGGAAGTAGAAGAGTTATGTGATTATATTTACTTATTGGATAATGGGAAAATTTTAAATGAGGGTTCTCCATCTGAAATAGTCAAAAGTGTTAGTCCAGAAAAAATTGTAAAAGTTAAATTTGTTAAAAAAGACAAAAAAGATGTGAAAGATGCAGTTGATAAATTAGATATCCCTATTAAGTGTACTTGGGATAATGATGAGTCAATTATTCTAAAATCAAAGAAAAATATTATTCAAGAATTTATATCTGTATGCAGTAGTTATAGTAGCATTTCTATTGAATCCATAAGTATAGTTGAACCATCACTAGAAGATTCATTAATGGAGATTTGGCATGATAAATATTAAAGAAGAATTTATAATGTTGAAAGCAGAAATTGTAAAACAACAAAAGAATTATCAAAATTCGTTAAGTAATATTATGTCCTTAATAGTTTGGCCAATTATAATTTTTTTCCAGACTTTTTATACTTATAAATCATTTGATTTATATTTTCTTAAAAGATTTGGAATAGAAAATCAAACGGATTTGTTAATATTTCTTATTACGGGGACATTGGTATATAACTGTTATTGGTCAATGGTACAAAGTGCTTTTCTATTAACATTTGAACGACAAAATGGAACTTTAGAAGCGGTTTTTATAACTCCTACTTCTTTAACTAATTTCTTGTTGGGACGTGCTTTAGGTGGAATTTTAACGAATATTGGAATGTTTTTATCCTTTATTATTATTTTGTTTGTAATAGTTGGAACAGTTTCAGTTGAGTTGATTTGTTCTTGTTTACTATCATTAGTGGTGATTATTATTTCATCAGCCATTTGGGGGGCTTTTATAAATTCACTATTTTTAACTTCTAGAGATTCAAATTACTTGTTTACAATTTGTGATGAGCCTATGAGAATTTTATCTGGGACAAGTATTCCAGTAAGTGCATTTCCAGTAATTGGAAGAATTGTATCATTTATTTTTCCATCAACGTACTGTTTATATATGGTTAGAGGAATATTTTTTAAAGAGCATGTATCACCAAATATTTGGGCAGGCTTCATAATGGTTTTATCGTGCTTGGTGATTATTACTATTATCATTTCAAAAGAAGCTTATAAGAGAAATAAGGTAACTGGAAAATTATTTGTTTACTAATTGAAAAGGAGAGAGGATTATTTGTATGTATTCAAAAAGTTTAAAGGCTTATTTAGCAAAGGTTGACGGGAAATTCATTATTACTGATACTATTGACGTTTATGAAGTTAATGAAGTTGGAGCTAGAATTTTTGATTTATGTAATGGTAAGAATACGGTGGAAGATATTGCAATTGTTTTAGCAAAAAAATATGGAGTAAATGAGGAGATCGTATTGGAAGATGTAAAAAATTATGTTTCTATTCTTCTAAACAAAAACTTTATTCTCAAAAACTAGGGGAGAAAAATGATTGAAAAAGAGTATAAATATTTAATAAGTGAAGAAGAGTTTTCATTATTAAAACAAAAATTAAATCCAGAGAAATTCATTGTTCAGGAAAACTATTATTTTGATACAGAAAATTTGGAATATTTCAAACATAATATGACTGTTCGAATTAGGAAGAAGGAAAATCTGCAACTGCAGATAAAGAATAAAGAAAAAGTAGGCTCTTATATTGAAAGTACTGAACAGCACTTTGATTTATCTTTGAAAGAAGTTCCTAGTGAGATAAATTTAAACACATTAGAAACTCAAGCAAATTGTTCAGGTTTACCTCCAATTGTCTGTCTGATAGGAAAATTAAAAACGGAAAGATATATAACATATTACCAAGATATAAAAATTTGTTTAGATAAAAATTTTTATCATGACAATGTAGATTTTGAATTGGAGTTGGAGTTTCAAGATAGAGATACAGTATTAAATTTTACAAGACTATTTAACTTTAATCACACTATAAATAAAGTAGGAAAATATGAGCGCTTTTTATCTTATAAGAGGAGAGGATAACAATGACTACAAAAGAGGAAATTATCAACAAAGTTTTATTAGATAAAGATTTAAGTTTAAAAACAATTACCGATAAATTATCCCAGGCTACTGAAGATTCTGCAATCCTATTGTACACATCATTTTTAGAGAGACTTGGTAATAAAAATTCTGATATTGATGTATATGTTTTTTTGAAAGACGAACAGAATTTTAAAAACCAGAACATGAGAAGGTATGGTAATTGTTTAGGGGTTGAAGTTATTAGAGTAGGAGAAATTGAACTTGATGTTGAATATTGGTCTATTAACGCAGTTGAAGAACTGATAGAAAATCTTATAAATACTAGGGGGTTGGTAGGTAGTTATGAAGAATTGAAATTACTTTTAAGAATCTATCATGGCTTCTTTATTGATAGGAATGAGGTAAGTGAACAGCTACTTTATTTATTGGAAACATCAAATTTTCTTGAGTTGATTACAAATAGAATTTCTCTAGAAGCGAGATCATACTATGATGATAGTTTAAAGATGTTTGAAGTTGGTGAATATACTTTAGCACTTGATTGTGCAAGACGAGCATTATGGGAATGTGCTTCATTATTAAATGCTAAAAATGGGAAACCCAACCTAAAGAGTAAATGGATTTCAAAAATTTATATTGACAATAGAGGATACGGTAATCAAGAACTACTTGAAAGATATATAAGTCTTCAGATTTATTCTACTGTAAATGAACAGAACTTAAACGCCGTCCTTTTAGATATGTTATCACTGACTCAGGATATGCTTAATTCAACAGTTTTTTAATAAGGAGAGTTTATGGAGAAAATACAAACATTAACTATACCAAATAAATATAAGAAAAGTTTAAATTACTCCAGTTTAATGGTAAAAAATCATTCAATGGGAAAGTATTTAAAACAGTACCTTGAATTGAAAGTTCATCATTTATTTAAAAATATATCAGAGAATAATGAAATAACAATTATCCCAGATTTTAGTCGAAATGCTGTAATTTCCAGTATTGAAAAGAATGATAAACTATTTAACTACATGCGACCTACAGTAACAATAGAAAAAGGAAAATATATTGTTCACTGTTATCCAGGAGTTGATTACGTATTTCACTATTTTTGTATTCTAAAATCCTACTTTGAGATAATAAACAAAAATGTTAATGTAAACTACTTTCTTCCAGAAAGTGAAGATTGTTTTAAAACATTAGAAAAATCAAATCTTAAAGAATTACCAAAGGCTAAAACAATAATTTTAGGCTATGTAGATCCAATTGGAAATTTGAATTATGATTGGGAAGGCGAAGGGGTATTTAAGTGGAAAAGATTTGATACAAAGAGTGGTAAATCTACTTTATTATTGGGATGTGAACATACTTATTGGGGAGATATTTCAGGTTGCCTAGTTTCAGAGTTAGCTAGTATTGGAGTAGATACTGTTATTTATGTTGGAAAACTAGGTGGTTTGAAGAGTAATTTTATTCCTAACGAGAGCATTGCAACAGGAAATGTAAGTTTTATTCCAAATATTGGTAAAATTGAGTGGAATAACATTTTTTCTAGTGATGATAGTTTAAACATATATGAAGGTGAGCATGTAACATTACCATCTGTTTTGCAAGAAACAGAAAATTGGTTGGATCTTCTTAATAATGATGGAAAATATGATTTTGTAGACCCTGAGATAGGTCATATGGCGAGAGCGGCAAATAAATTAAATATTAGATTTTCTTTTTTACATATTATTTCAGATAATTTAGAGTTGAGGTATGGAGAGAATTTATCAAATGAAAGAAGGGAAGATATTCGAGAGAAGAGAAAAAAGTTATTGGAAACAATTCAATCTATTCTATATCAGAAATTATAGGATTCATGAGAAACAAAGTGAATTTTGAGGAGTTAAAGAATGATAATTCAAACTATAAATCATATCACAGATATTGAGGGTTTAGAGAAGTTATTACGTGAGCTGAAAAGCATTGGGATTGATGGTGTGCGTATTAATCTTTCAAAATTACCGCAAGATGAAATAAGTAAAAAAATAAAAAAACTTTATCCTATATTTAATAACTTTAATTTAGAAATTTATTTAGATTTTCCTTATCCTAAAGGTAAGGCGAGGATAAGGGAGACAAACTTTTGCGATGATACAGGATTTAGATTTGAAATTCAGAAGGGTGAAGTATATACTATTACAATTTCACACGAAATTTATAGCACAGAACCTAACTGCATTTTACTCGATGAGAATACAATTTTCAGTTCAGAGGAAGGTGAATTAAAATTTTATTCGGATGGGGAAGGTGGTTTTTTGGTTCGTGAGAAGAAGACAAATTATCTTAAAGTAGAAGCTGTTAATTCATTTGAGGGCTATATTGGAAAATCGATTCAATGCGGATATATAGAAATAGAGAAAGATTTTGAAGATATTATTCAACAAATTAATTATCCCGATGTGAAATATATTTTTTCCTTTATAGAAAATTCGAGTGAGATTAGAAATCTAGCTTCTAAAATTAGCGGTAGTATTATACCTAAAATAGAGACAAAATTAGCAGTACAAGATATTCAAGATATTGTGGAGGAAAGCGATGAAATTCTAGTTGCACGTGGCGATCTAGCGCTTGATATTACATTATCAGATTATTTAGACTCAATAAAAAGAGTAGTAAATGAGTGTAAAGGTAAGAAAGATATTATTTTTTGTACGGATGTTTTAGCGTGTAGTGGTAATAGACTGGTGCCGTATCGCTCAGAAATATTTGATTTATTTTTGATAAAATCTTTAGGGTGCGATAAAATTGTTCTTCCTTGTTCTAAAGAGATAAATTTGCTTACAAAAGGTGAAAAAAGCCCTAATGAAATTATGAAAAAAATTAAGAAAGAGTTGACTTCAAAGGTTGAAGTTATTAATAAAATTGTATTTTAAATATGAGGTAAGTATATGGAAGGAAAGTTGATTACATTTGAAGGAATTGATGGAGTTGGCAAGACAACTGTTTCAAAAAAAGTATCAGATAGATTGAAAGAACAAGGAATGAATATAGTATATATTAATAAAAAGGACATTAATATATATGAATCAGAGTACGTTAGGAATCATATGAATACTATAAAAACTGTACTATGGGACTATAATCCTAAGGAGAGACTATTTGATTTGGGTGATAATCATTGGTTATATCTAAATCTCGCATGGTTTTCGACTTTGTATGATTACGCGATAAAAAAAGAATTGAGTAAAGGAAATCTTGTGCTTACTGATGGTTGGTATTACAAGCTTTATTCACGCTTTGTTATTAAAGGAAAATATGCTCAAAATGTTTTAGATGATATTTTTTTCAATGTTCCTGAACCAGATTTTGTATATTATTTGAATGCAGGTTTTTCGACAATTTTATCTCGAAGAACGGAATTTTTGCCAACTGAATTTGGTGAGATGGATGCTAATAAAAAGTTGTTAACAGATAAAACAAATAAATTTATTGACTATCAAGCTAGAGTAAAAAGTGTTTTAGATAGTTTATCTGAACAAAAAGGTTGGGAATTTTTCTTGAATGAACAACTAGAAGAATGTGTTAATGGTATAACAACAAGTATATTGACTAAATTTAGAACTAAAAATATATAATACACTAAAAACGGTGGGAGACTCTGCTTCAGATTGAAAATTTAGCTGTTACAAATGACTTTTAAACTGTGATTTGTGTATCAAAGTTTTGAAACAGAAATAAAATAAATTGGAAGCAAATTTCAAATTGGACATGACGAAGAGCGCTCCGCTGTCCTAGGAACGCTCTTACTCCGTATTTTTGATATTCTTTAACCCAACTATTTAAACTATTTAGATAAATTTCTAAAGTCGGACTAACGTTCTTGACATAATGATTTTCCTCGTTTTCACTTTACTTTGTGTCTACTTTATTATAATAAGTCCAAAGGATTGAATTCTATATTCCATAGGATTCAGTCCTTTTAATTTTTCTTTGATACATTGTTATTGTAATAATAAATATATTTTATAATAACTTGTTCCAGATCGTTTAATGCCCCATAGTCTTTATCATAGTAATAAAACATCTCTGATTTTAGGATGCCATTGTCTGGACTGCTTACTTTTTGTGGTATAGATGGACGAATATCTTTTAATTTAGGTAATAATGATAATAGTTGTGTTGATATTGCCAACCTCGATTACTATGTAATATAGGTTCGTAAAAGCATTTTTCTGAATAAGCTTTATCAAGCACAGTTTTAACTTGACTTAAGTTAGTAGAACGTGAAATAGTAAAGCTAATAAATTCACTATTATAACCATCTCTCTAATTGTTTCTCTTGCCCTCTCTAGAGCGCATCGTTACTTTATTCTAATCACTTTAAACTTTTTTAGGAAGGTAACCTTAGCTATCAAGAGTTAATTTTCCTCTTGTTTCATAACAATAGTATAACTTTTTTTCTTGCATTGGAAAAGTCAATTTGTAAGAATGTTCTTACTTGGAATGGCGTAGCTTAGAGTGGCATTCTCTCTGGAATTGACCTCTAATTGTTTTTCTAGTTTACTAATGCTAACCCCTTTCTTGTTTTAGTCCATATATCTCAAACTTACTATTTAAACTTAATTCAAAATAGAAAAAACACCCCAATTGTTAAATTTTGTGTCCAACTTTTGAGGTGCTGTTCATTTACAAGTGCTTTTGGATTTCTAGACGCATAAATCGTTTTAGCGTCTGTTTTCCTAGGATGTTCTAAGTGTGGAGAATGACCTTGCGCTAATTATGACACCTCAATGAGGCATAAAAAGAGAAGTACAGTACAAATATATACTGTGGAATGAAACTAGACACAAAACTGTTTGTAACTATTGAAGTCTTCAAAATATCTCGTTATGGAGTTTCCTTCGTTATTTTAATGGAAAAACAATTTAATTTATTCAATAATTTCTATATAAAGATTAGGCCAAAATTCAATCCAATTTTTTTTTCTAATTCTTTCGTTATAAACTACTTGTCGTTCTTTATCAAAAGAGTAATGTGGTGTAGGAGAGACTTTAAAATTAATCAAATCTTCTGTTCCATAGGGGGTGAACAGTTCTAATTCCTGATTGTTATCTAGTCTAGCAGCTATCGCCGTACACTTTTCGGGAAATTTCGAAACAGCATCTGTAGAACTAGTATATTTTTCGGTATTAGGACTATGGATATTCATATAGTATTGATTTTTTATTTCCCAATTATATCTAGGATATTTCTTTTTAATTTCGTTTTCTATTGAAACAGTTTGTTCATATGATATATTCTTATCAAAGAATATGACATCTATATCCGAAAAATTGATATCTGAAGATATATTCCTTTCACTAAGATAGTCCCAAATATAATTACGTATAGTTCCTGCACAAAGCCAACAGTCCTTAAGCTGAAAAGAGTAAATAATCTTTAAAAGTTCCATTAGTTCTGAGTTCTTTTTAATTATTTTTTCTAAATTAGCCATTTTAACCTCTGTTTCTTTTTGCATTAAAGAGATGGACTTGATAAAATAAAGTTGCGAATCTTATGTAGAAAGGCTATATCATGCAAGTTAACTATAACACAAATCAGATGACATTGCTACTAGACCCTCCAGTGTCTTACCACCAAATCATGTGGTCTTTATGGTTGAGAAGATGGTTAACGATGTGGAAGAACATTATTTTGGTTTTTTGTCAACTGTAGTGGGTGACGAAAAGCTAACCTCTAGAGAGGATCTGATAGGTCTTCTCTTTTTTTATGTTCAGAGTGATGAAGACACGTTTCTTAAAGTTGATGAAGTTTCTAAAACCGAAGCCCAACCGTTTGATGTCTTTAATCAACTTATTAGTTGCTTCAATTTTTGCGTTTGAATAGTCTGTTTCTAGTGCATTCTTGATGTATTGCTTGTGTCTAAGAAAAGTCCTAAAGACCATTTGAAAGTAGTGCTTGACCTTGCTCATGTTCTCCTCTATTAATTCAAAAAACTCATCTACTCTCTTCTCCTGAAAGTGAAAAAGTAAGAGCTGATAGAGGTTATAATAATTGGCGAGTTCTTCTGAGAAATTCAGTGTCTTCTCAACGACTTCATGTGGGCATAATGTTTGACGGAAAGTCTTTGAATAGAAAGAATTGAGAGATAACTTACGGCTGTCCTTTTGAAAGAGTCGCCAGTGATTTTTCAAGGCTCGATAGGGTAGAGACTTCTTATCAAACTGGTTCATAATCGCAATTCTTGTCTTTAAAGCCTATCTATCAACTGTAGTGGGCGACGATAAGCTAACATCTAGAGAGGACTAGATAGGTCTTCTTTTTTTGTACGTTCAGAGTGATGAAAATACACTTCCTAAAGTTGGTAAAATTCCTAAAACCGAAGACCAGACGTTTAATGTCTTTGACAAGCTTATCGATTAATGTTAGCTTGCTATCTGCTAATCTGTTTATTCACTACCTCTAAATGACTTGAAAGAAGCTTAAGCAGCTTTGCTTAAACAAGAGGATCCTCCGCAGACGAATCAAAGTTATTAAGTTAGGCTCTCTACCAAAAGTTTCTCGGTAGGGGGCTTTTCTTCTTTTTGTTATAGTTAATAACAGGTTCGTAACTTGCATATTGGTGTAAACGTGATATGATCACGCGCGTGAGCAGGATATCACGTAACATTTAACAAAAAAACTAGGGTCATCGCCCTAGTTTTAAAGGAGGTTTGTTCGCATCTGGGTTTGTAGGAGATTATGATGTGAACTGGATTGGATTAGGAGTCTCTATTTCTATTAGGAGGATTAGAGACTGACAGTATAAGTTTTCGAGTGTAGTTTCATCGAACTACAAGAAAATTATATCAGTTTATGAGAAAGGATACAATGGAGTTAAGGGGTGTCACACCCCCTATTATTAGAGAATAACTGACTTAAGGTGTAGTGGTATGTTTTATTGTGTGCTATCCTATAATTAGGCTAATAAATAATATGACTAACGAGGAAAAAGTGATTATGGTTAGAAGTAAAGAACATGCTTTAGATAGAGACAGAGAATTAATGATTATTCCCAAAGTTATCAATTTTTCAAGTGAAGACGGTCATGAGTATAAATTTATACTGGCAGTAGACGCTAGTAATAAATTTGCTACGGCAATCGATATGAGTGATAGAACTTCACTAGAAGTGTTAGAACATAGTTACTTGATTGATATTAATGAGTATCCAAATGCGATTGATGAAGTAATTAAGAGGTCTCTTACTTTAAAAGACTTTACTCAATTGTTTCCAAAGTTGGTAACAGTTTATGAATTTGTAAATAATAGAGCCCTATCTTATGGCTGGAGGTTTGGTTTTCAGAACCAAAAATTTGCAACCTCAGAGATAAATTTGGAATTAGTGGGACGTATAAATAAAGAACTAGCTTTACGAAAATCATACCTTAAACGTTTCATATCAAATAGAGAAATTGAGGAAGTAGTGTTTCTTCAAGATCTTGAAGAGGGCTTAATTGGGGGAACGATTTCTGAAAGAGTTGACCAATTAGGTTTTTATCCATTAGAACCTATTACTTTTGAAGAAGAAATTCCATTTTATTGGCCAAGATTTATATTATTTGGTCAAAGAGTTCGAAGACTTAAGGCTTATGGTTATCCTCTGATTGAGAATGAGAGGACAAACACTTACTTAAGTTTTGTTACTGAAGTACTATCAGTTTATGATGCGACTGTAGGCTCAGACCTTATACAAAAGATTTAATGGGTTTTATTTTTATAGTGAACCTTCCATTGTAGAGTGCTATAATATCAATCGAAGAGAATTGTCTTAATGACATAAAGTATCTAACAGTAATACCTCATTATTTTTCTTTATTGTAGTCTTTTGTTATTTAAAGAGGTGGAATTATGAATTTTGTAGCTAGAATTAACTTGAAAACTAACACACCTTATCGTGACGAATTAATCGATTTTTGTTTAAAAGGAGAACAACAGTATTTGGCTATTGGTTGGAGCCGAATATATGGTGAGGGAGAAGTATTAACTTATTCTGAATTTTATGAACGACTTCGTCAAGAGCCTGGTCGATTAAATACTGTGTTGAATATCTTTAAGGATACACATGAAGATAATTTGTTTTGGACACGTGATTTAGATGGTAATTATTGGATATGTAGAGCTAAAGGTGAGGTACTTACAAGGTGTGACAAAAGATTAGACATAGGAGCACTTTTACCGATAGATGCTTATAAATTCGGTATGCAAGTGCCAGGACAAATCAAAGCAGCATTCAACAGAGCTAATGCTGGCACGGCTCAGAAAATTTATGATGCTATTATAGTTGAGTACTCAAAAGCTATTTATAATAAACTCTCTCAAACGAATCACTACGAGGTTGCTCGATTAGAAGGCAGTTTATTGGATAACCTGCCTGATTTTGATTTGGAAGAGCTAGTGATTTCCTATATACAGGTAAAATATGACTATTATGTTCTTTCGAATTCTATTGCAAGCAAATCGACGACTATAAAAGTAGAATGCGAGTTTTTATCTAGAGATCTTAAACGGGTGAGAAAGGCAGTTGTTCAAGTAAAGGGTAGAAAAGCCGAAGCACTCGATGCATTACAATTTGCTGATTTTACCCAGAATGGTTATGAAGTGTTCCTCTTTGCACCAGAAGTATTGAATGCTGATAAGGTGGATAATATTGTTGTTATTACACCAAGTGAATTAATTAACTTTTACGAGAATTATAAAGCAATACTTCCAGACTCCATCACACAGTGGGAGAATTTATACTAATCTAGTTTACTATTGGAATGGAAAAATTGGCTCTGTAACGTTGAGGCCTTAAATACAACAAGTGAATGAGAAGGCATCATAAGAGGTGTCTTCGATATATGAGAGACTAGGTCTATATGGCAAATTAGCCAGAGGATGTTCTCGGAGAAAGGAGTAGGAGAGTGTATACTTTAGAGATCCCTTTGAATACCAAAGGTTATGCTGATTTTCTAGCCAAACGTTTTAAATATGGCTACAAGTTAAAACGAGCCGTAACAAATTGGATCAACTGTCAAGAGCATCGCCGTGTTAGCTCAGAGGAATATAAGTCTTTGTCTCTACGTACTAAAGAGCTAGCAGAGTTAAAGGAAGCTATCTCTAAAGAGAAAGACAAGACAAAGAAACTCTCTATGAAGGAAACACATAAGGAGCTTTCGGAGACACTTAAAGCAGATTGGATAGCCTTAAATGATAGATTTGGTCTTAATAGTGGCAAATTCATCCGATATAAAGAATTAGGACAAGCAACTGCTATGTATGAAAGGTATGCAGAAGAAGGGATAATCCACTGGTCTACTATGGAAATTCTTAGTCAGACAGTTAAAGGGGCCTATCTTCAGCGTCGTAAGCAAGGAGAAAGTAGCAATCATGTCTCAGTTGGTCGCTTAGTGGATTTTACGACTTTATGGTACCGTAAATGCAATAACTACGTGACTGATGAAGGGGTATTCTTTGCGACTGGTAAAGGCAGAAACGACAAGTTATTTATTCCTTTTGCTTTTCGTCGAGGCCAAGAGATTAAGGTTGCCTATGCACTGGAATTTCAAAAATTAGCGTTATATGCTCTTAAACGGACTCTTGTTAAGGGAAATGTTTGGAAATACAGTATCTTATTAGTCTTTGATGGTGTTCCTTATGGATTAGACCATGAGCTACCAAATAAAGGAAACGTGGAAATCAAGTTATCTGTAGAGCAGATGGCGATCACTGCTGCGCGTGGCTGCGCGTGATAATGAGACTATTGTTTATGACCTTTCCAATGATTTTGGGTATAGTAAACGGTTGGAGGACTTAGATAGAGCTATAGAAAGTAAGCGTAGAGCCTTAAACCCAGACAACTACGATGAAAATGGTGTTCCGAAAAAAGGGAAGAGAGCATGGATGCAGGACTCAGCCTATAAGAAACTTCTAGACCAAAAACGTTATATCTGGCATAAGGTAAAAAAAGCACGAAAGAACCGTTTTGGACGGATTGCTAATCAGATCTTGATGTTGGGTGATACCTTTACTCTTTATCAAGAGGACTTCAAATCCTTGCAATCTCGTAAGGATTATAACCCAGAAGAGATGTCTTGGTTTGACCAGCGTAAACAAAAAGGCTTTGAAATTATGTTTAATGCTCCATATGAATTTGTGGCTATTTTAGAGAATAAACTTTCTTTCAAAGACCTTAAACTGAACAAGATTAAACATAAGAATAAGTGATATAGGGTTATTTGCTTGATTCCTTGCCTCAAACGATAAATATGTTATAATAACTAAAAAGGTTTATTTAGGAACCTTCAAGGTAATTATGAATAACCTTGTAAATACCAGATAGCCTAACCGGAAGCCAAGGCAAGAAGGTCGGGAGCTGGTCCATGTCGTTTTGTTACTGTTCTAATTGACATGGGACTAAAACTTAGAGGAAGTTTAACCTTTATAGTACAAGGTTTTGTTACTGTTCTATTTGACATGGAACTAAAACTTACATTATATCTATGATTGCTGCCTAGAAGTTTTGTTACCGTTCTATTTGATATGGCACTAAAATGTTGCAAATAGGACCTCGCCAGTTACAAAGTTTTGTTACTGTTCTAATTGACGTGGGACTAAAGCATAAAATGTATATCATGCACCTTTTAGGTGTTTTTTTTATTTTACTGTAAGTCACCTTTAATCTTAAGTTGATATTTTTTCATGCGTTTGCTATACTAAAGACATAAATATTATTATTTATATCTATTTCACCACCTCAAACGGTGAACTCATAGTCACGTGACTTGAGAAAAGAGGAAACATGGAGGAGGAGATGCGATTACTGGTTCTGTCCCAGTGACATGCATACCATGTTTAAAAGGTTAAAAGGGAGCGTACTCGCTTTTAGCTATCAGTTAAGCCATCAGACAGAAGAAGGGGCTTGACGCTTATAACAGGTACGAGATAATTTTGCCTTTACTTACTTTGAAAGGCTACACAAACGTTATTAGCAACTGAGCATAACGAGAAGTTTTTCCTATGGTTTGCCATAGGCACGCGCATCCTTGTTTTTTGAGACAAGGCTTGCCGGCTTCTTTGTTATGCTTTTTTTGTTTTGAGTTTAGGTAGTTGGACAAAAAGAAAGGCGACATCTCGATGATTAGAGGTGAGGAAGAGGTGTTCCCAACTCTAATTTGTCGGCATACGGAGGAAAGTCTACGAACAGGTGTTCGAGGCTTTCCAAGGTCACTTTACAACAACAATTTTTAAAGGAGAAAGACAATGAGAAATTCTTTCAAAACAAGCTCTACTTATAGAGCAGCAAGAAAACAACAAATGACAGCATCAAAAAAAGTATTTTTTGATGCTGACGGCATGGTGATTTCTGCTTCAGATTGGGCTACTTTAGTTCTATCTGGGGAGGTAGATCCTAAGACTTCTTGGTCTAATGATAATGTTAAAGGGAAACTTGAGAGAGTTTCCCCACGTAGCCATTTCACCAAGAAAGGCTACAAAGAATTTTGTGGAAAAAGCCATAAGTTTTCTGATGTATTAGATGAAGGGGAAATCGTATTCCTCGACATTGAAGTCGTAGCAGAGGATTAAGAAAGGAGAAAAACATGGCAAAATTTGTTGAAATTTCAACTGAAGGTATTTTTTCAAGAACCTTCAGAAACGAAAAAGGGAATACCGACTTATGTAAACCTACTGGTAGGGAATTACGTGAGTCTCAAGACCCAGCAGATTGGTGGGTAGAGTATGAGGACACCTTAGGTGGTCTTCATTACGGTCGTTAAACAACATTCAATATCAAAGGAGAAAGCAATGATTAATAAAGTAATTCTAACAGGACGTCTTGTAGCCGATGTTGAGCTTCGCTACACACCTTCGAACAAGGCGGTGGCGACTGCTCGTATCGCTTGCCCTCGTGATTTCAAAAATCAAAATGGGGAGCGAGAAAGCGACTTTTTCCCTCTAGTTATTTGGGGGAAGCAGGGAGAGAATTTCTCAAACTGGATCAAGAAAGGATATCTTGTGACAGTTGAGGGACGTTTGCAAACTCGTAGCTACGAGAATCAGCAAGGTCAACGTGTCTATGTGACCGAGGTTAATGTGTCAAACTTTGACAACTTGCAGCCTCGTGATCATAGTAACACTTCTTCGCAAAGTCCAGATTTTGGACCTGCAGAAGGGGGCTTTCCTGGAGGTGGAGAACCTCTAGATCCTTCTATGTTCGAGAATATTCCTTTCTAGGGTTTCAAGAGAAAATAGAGAGAGTTCAGTCATACTGAGCTCTTTTTGTTTATGAAAGGAGAAAAATGATAGAAGAAGTAGCAATTCTACCTCCATTGACAGAGGATAATTACTACCAAGATAGGCATTACATGTCTACTTCTCGTTTGAAGGAGTACATCAAATGTCCCTTAAGGCAGGAAGTCGTTGACTTGGGCTTTTGGCCTGAGAAAACAGAGACAGAAAGCCTACTTGTTGGTAATTATGTTCATTCTTATTATGAGAATAAAGAAGCTCATGAAGCTTTTTTGGAAAGGAATCAAGATAAGATCATAAGTCAACGAGGAAAAACCGCTGGCCAAGTAAAAGCCCCTTTCAAACAAGCAGATAAGATGATTGCTGCTTTAGAAAAAGAGGAGCTTTTTATTCGTTTGTATCATGGTACAGATGATGAAATGGTGGAGAAAGAACGGATTATCACTGGTACGTTAGAAGGGATTCCCTTCAAGTGCAAAATTGATAGTCTGAATCTTTCAGGCGGTTATTTCATAGACCTGAAAACGATGGAGAGTCTTCAGTCGGAAAAATATTCGACGACACTTCATCGTTATACGAAGTCTCTTCTCTATAACATTGTAGAATATCAGTATACGCTACAAATGTACGTATATCAAGAGTTGCTGAAGCAAACCTACGGTTATGAGTTTACACCTTATATTATGGCGGTTTCAAAAGAACCTGTTCCAGATAAGGAGTTAATTCTAATCGATGATACTATCATTGAAATGGGGAGAGACATCTTCTATGGGCATGTTGAAGTACTTAAAGATGCTTTGGCACATAAGTCTGTCGAAGGATGTGGGCACTGTGATTACTGTTTAACGAATAAGTCGTTAGTAACAGCAAAAACAGTGGCAGAATTTTTACAACAATAAGAAAGAAACAGGCGACCAATAGGTTGTCTTTTTTTGCAAAAGGAGAAAAAATAATGACTGAAACTATGGTAAATAACACAAACATGCTAGCTGAACTTATTGAAGCTAAAGTAGCTTTAGCTAAGGCGGAAATGCAATTAGAATGGCAAAAGGCTGAACAAGTAAAAAAAGACCATTCTAAACAGGAGCCAGAGCTTATGGCTCCATTGTTTGAGGCTTTGGCCAAGGCTCAAGCTGAGTTCGAGTCTGTAACAGCAACAAGTAGAGTCACGTTTAAGAACGTGGACTTTAAGTTCGCCCCTCTATCAGAGATTTTAGGGGCTGTACGTCCAGCACTCAATAAGAATGGGCTAACTTTGACGCAACAAACCAAACATATCCCGTTTGGTAATGCCAATGGGATCAAAGTTGTGACGACACTACTTCACGAAAGTGGTGTCTCTTACGACATTGAGTCGGTTCCTGTATTCTATAATGTCAATGACATAAAGAATCTAGGAGCTCAGGTGACTTACCTACGTCGATACGAGGTCAAAACACTTCTTGGCATTGAGGCTGATAGCGAAGAACTAGATATGGACAATGTGCCAAATCAATCGCAATCAGTTCAACAGACTGGTAATTATGATAGTAACCATAAGTATCAGTCAAAAGCCCAAACGAAAACACCTCGTAAGCCAACAGGTGCTCGCTATGGAAAGACAGCCAAGTCTGTGTCACTTGCTACTTCTTTGAGTAGCAGTGAACAGACATCACTTAGTGAGGTGACATCAGATAACAAAGTGGCAAGTGATAGTGTATCACAAGCAACTAGCGAGTCTGAAGTAGTTCCACAAAAGAGTGAAACAGCTACAAAAGGGATAAAAGCTGCTTGTAACGATGATCAACTGATTCAAATGGTTGCTCGTGGTGAAGAAGCTGCATTGTCTCTTGGAGCGACAGAAAGCCAGTTGCTTGAGTGGTCTCAGCTAGGAGAAAGCCAAGGGTTGACTGTTCAACTCAAAGCTTTATCTGATTTTGTTTCTAAACAACGTCAGCAAGCACAACAGCAATAGGTGTAGAACAAAAAGTGGTCAGGCTTTATTACGGCAACAACATAAGAGAAATGTTCATTAGTGCCATTTACCTGATTGGCTTTAAGTGAACATTAGCCAGAAGGTAGAACTATCCCTGGGTGAGAAAGAGTATGATATAATAGGAAGAGAATTATACAACATGATATTATAAAGACGAAGGTAGGAATGGATATGCAAAACATTAACGATCTTTTTGAAGCATATATCGCAGAAGAGGACTCTATTAAGAAGGAATCTTTGCTAAATATGTACAACCATGCTTTGCAACAGAAGCAAAAAGAGGTGATTAGTCGTGACTACTTTGTCAGATAAACAATCACCAGTGTTTTAGATCTTTTCCATTCAAACCGAACTTATGTCGAACAACAAGTTTGGTACACTTTCTTTAAACAGACACTTCCAGAGTTGTTGTTTATTGGGTTAGTGGCCATTCTAGACTATTTTTTCCTATGTAAGTTACTTCGAAACAAATTGGTTTTTAAACCTGTAGTTGCCGTGGTATTTCTAATCCCTATTCTTTTGATAGAAGGGATTCAACACCTTTTTCGTAGTTGAACAAAGGAAGGAGACGTCTATTATTAATATACTGTGTTTTTTAGAGGGTGCCCATAAGCCCAAAAAACATAGGCAATGTATGGCGAAAGTGTGTACTTATCTAAAGAACGACGGGCATAAGGTTCGAGTAGGGTATGTTTCACTAGCGGGTCTTGAAGCTCTGGATAACAGAGGAGTCAATACAATGAGTGAAGCTGTCCCTGGAGAAAGAGTCTGGTTAATCGTTTATGATGAAGACCGTCCCTGTAAATCCTATACGAATGAAGATATTCATTACTACAAGGAATTTGTGGATTTGTTTTCGTCACGTCTGAAACGGAGACTTTACTACGAAGCCCTGCTTAACGAACTGACAGTCCTCAAAACAAGAACAGAAAAATGGTCCTAGGGGCCATTTTTTTATTTTATAAAGGAGAAAAACAATGACAAAAAGAGAAAAAGCCTTGTGGCTACAAGAGCACTACAAGAACTATTCCCTTAAATGGTACCTAGAGAATGATGCCAGATTAAATGCGATGTTTAGAAAAGCTTATCATCGTTATATGACTGACCTCAATGCACGTGCCTCGAAAGCGCAATTGTCTCATATTGAGGACCTGGGCAAACGTATGCGAGAGGTATACGAAGATGTCTACGGTACTAATTTTGATAGCGATTGTCACTTAGACCGTGCAGAGACGAATAGAAAGGTGCAAGCTATCCGCTCTATGTGGGTAGTAGCCCCAGCCTAGGAGGAGGTCGTTATGGATAGAATCAGTATTCTGCTAGAAGCACTTCCTCGAAAAAGTACCATTTCGGTTTTGTATAAGGGGAGTGCTGCTGTTGTAGTTGCAAGAGATAACAAAGAGCGTCTGCTTTTTAAAGTAAGCACAACCGTAGCCGTCGCTATGCAACTGCAGGCAAAATGGCTTGTGGTTTAACAGGTAAAGGAGAAAACAATGACTGATAAAAAAATTACTAGGAGGCAAGTAAGGCATCCTAGAGACTTTGGTGATAGAGAGCTATTCAAAAGGACTTTTTCTCACTGGATTCCTTCAGAAAAGATCGATGCCTTGTATTCTGAATTGCAAGGAGATTTTAAGAAGGTCTGTGAGTTAAGTATCGAGGAGTTAAAACATTATGGATTAACTCAGAGAGATGCTATTGCCTTTCTTTCAATGCTTGAACTTTTTAAACGTTCAGAAGGTGAGGAAGAAAAGCCAACTTGTGTCACTGGGACTGGATATTTTGCTCAAAGTATCCAAAAAGCCTATGGACATAAGAAGCAAGAGCATCTTGTAGTGTGGTACTTAGACGTGCATTATAACGTTATCGAGGAGCGAGTAGTTTTCATCGGTAGCGTTCATCGTAGTATGGCGTGTCCAAGAGAGATTTTACACTATGCAGTGAAGAATTTAGCTCGCTACGTGCTGGTAGCTCATAACCATCCCTCTGGAAGTGTATATCCTTCCAGTAATGATATTAATGTTACTGAGGCCCTTGAAGATGCTGCAAAGCTCTTTGAGATGGAGGTCTTAGACCATGTTATCGTAACGAAGGATAATTACTATTCTTTTAGAGATAACGGAAGAATGCGTTGTTTCTAGGAAAGGAGAAAAACAATGGGAAATATTTCTGATGCCTTTGGAAAGGTAACTATTTCCGCACCAACATTTTCAGATATTGAGGTGCTTGTGGCTACTCATAGGGTAATCAATGCCAAAGCTTGGACCCCAACGACTCTAAAAGGTCATCCAAGAAAAGCAGATTGTATCACAACTGAAGAAGGAGTTGTCTCAGCGACACTTCCTTTTACAGCTTGTGGGAACTGGAATATTCGAGAGAATATCGATAGCTTTTTGACTAACATCTTAAAGCAAGATAGCACTCTTAGTGATATCCCAATGTCTGCCACATTTGATTATGTGGATGCAGAGTCTGGCGTGAACTTTATTTATAAAGCAACCGTACTGACTCGCAATGTCCCAGGTAAAGGGGTAACCACTGAACTCTTAACAGATGAAGACCTTGGAGATTACTCAGAGTCTTATCTAAAAGAGCTAGAGGAAGTCTATGACCAAGAGCTTGCTTTAGGCCGACTGTCTATCTAAAAATGGTGTTATAATAGGTATAAAGAAAAAGATGTAGCGAGGAGACAAAGCATGAAAGAAACCTTCTTTTGGACCTTTAGTTCAGATGCGATTTCGACCTTATCTGATTTGACGTCAGAAGGTTTTGAAGTCGATTGGACGGTAAGGAGTTCATCTGATGCTATGACCAGTGGTTTTGTGATTCAAGGGGAGGTTTCTGGAATGATTGAGTTCACTCCAGAACCTAGAGATTTTTACACCTTTGTTCATAAGTTAGAGGTTCGTATGGATAAGAAAAATCAAGGGATAGCAGGGCTTTTGTTAGCACATGTTGCCCAAGATGCTTTCAATCGTGGTTTCGAGGGGGTCATGATCTGTCTTTCAAAGACTGCTCTTTTAGATTACTACGTACGTCGCTACGGTTGCAGTCGTATTGCAAACACCAATCGTGTGATGTTTCATACGGCAGCATGCCAGTTGCTCATTGACCGATTTTTGAAGGGAGGCGAAAGCTAACCATGAGGATAGTTGAACAATTTAAGGCAGACTGGAAGTCTTCAGGTTTACCGAATAAACCTTACAAGACACTAGAGGAGATTGAAATGATTAAGAATGGCAATCTTGTCTGGGCTGCGCGTGTTGAAGAAAAATTGGGGCGTAAGTTAAGCCCACGAGAACTTGATGAGATGCAGTGGTGAGTTACTGCTATAAATAGTGTATCGTGCAAGATACATCGCATATTTGATACATTAGAGAAAGAGGAAGGTATTAGCCCTAGGCTACACCTTCCTCTTTTTCTATGGAGGAGAAAAAACAATGACAACATTATCAACAAATTTACTAGGAAGAAAACTGTTTGAACGTATTTCCTCTGATAAAGAGGTTAATGGTTCATTTTCAGGAATGACCTTACATCAGTTTTTGAATAAGACTGGTAATAGCCATCTTTTTATTAAGAAGGATGGAATGGTTGCTATCAATACCTTGTTAGAACAAAGTGGGTTAAAGCCTATTTCTTATGATGAGGCGTTGGTAGCAATGGAAGACTTAAAGATGACTAGTTTAAGGTCACAATTTGGGTTTTTCATTAAACCAACCCAATATAAACGTCAAAATCCAGAAATTTTGGTACGTTTGGGAAGCAATCGTAAGGTTGTATTCCATCGCTATTACTTTGATAATGGCTACATGGCTAACCTGGTTTATCAGGTAGAAGATGACCAGATTGAGTTCTGCCAGTCTTCTGTCTTTAAGAGTTGGGACAATGGTGAGTATCATCTTACTTACTATACGCCAGTAACAGAAGATGTTGAAGACATCAACACGCGCAAGGAGCTGCTTTCTTTCTTACGTCGTGTCGAGGAGCTTCCTTCTGTTAAGTAGAGAAGTTATGGTAGTCCAGTTTCTAAAATAAAAAGGAGAAAAACAATGACAAAAAAACATATCTATATTTATAAAAACAAAAAAACTCAAGAGGTCTTTGCGGATCTTTTTGCCAAAGACCTTCTTGAAGGCGTTACAACTTTCCCTCAGATTGATAACGCTCAATCCTATTCATTCTTGGAACTCTCTTGTCTTTATCTCAAGAGAATTCTGGAAATGAAGGAGCGTAAGGTTCAAACCCTATTCGTTGAGGGAAAACCCGAACCAGCACTCGCTTCAGCATTGTTACAAGCACGTGCTATGGGGCTGAATGTTGTCATCAAATTGAAGACAACTGAAAGCAATAGCGAGACACAAGAAGAGTTCAAGGAGCTCGGTCTTGACGATGTTGTAATGGCTTGACCTGAATAAAAAAGGAGAAAACAATGACAATCACTCAAGGACTCTATTATATTGAAAAGGTTCACCAATATAATAGTAATATTGCTGGATTTCCGTCAGACCTAATTGATGACCGGATTGCGTCGATTATTGATAGCAACAAGTCGGATATGCAACAAAGTTTGCTATGCCGACCAGTTAGGAACGTGGTCTTGAATCGAGAGGGAGTATCTAACCTTCCTCCGATTGAGATCCCGTTTGAATCTTCACTTTATTATGAAGTTGAGGAAATCAATCCTGGTCTATCAAAGTTGATTATTACCACAGAGCATGCAGAAGCTTTTCAAGAAGCTGATATACACATGTTGGAAACTCGCTTGATTATGTTACAGCGAGCAAAAGAATGTGGAAATTTTACGACAAGTAATTTTCCGAGTCGTTTTCCAAAAGAAGCAAGAGATGATTTAAGTCAATTAGATCTTCTAGCTTGGGGAACAAAAGATATGCCAACCTATCTTTTCTGTCTGATGGAATCTGCATTAGACAGTTACCGAGGATTTTATTCCTTGAGAGACCTAATGGAGGATGCTAACGGTACCCTTCAGCAAGGTTACGATAAAGCTGTGTATTGGCTCTATAGTGGAGTCAAAGGTCAGTACGAATATTAAAGGAGAAAGATAATGACTAAACATAGTTATACAGCAACATTTAAGCGTAAAGACGAAACAGTCTTTACAAAAAGGTTTCTAGCTTCAGATTTGTTTGAAGCTGATGAGCATGCACTACAGTATGCGACTAAGCGAGACATTCTCTATCTCGACTTAGGGCCTGCAGTTCAGTAGAAAGGTAAGCTACGTATTTTATACGTGGCTTTTTTAAAAGGGTTATACGGTCTACTGGTTTTTATTGCTTGCCAAAAACTCGTGCTCTGGTGGATCCTTATTGAAGGAATTAAACCCGAAATAGTTGATAAAAAAGAAATAAAATGCTAACATTTAATAAAAGTGTTAGCATTTTATTTCTTACGAAAGGATAGTGCTATTATGAATAATATTGAAATGATTATGGCTTCTTTTCAACAACATCAAGGATTTTTGACCTTTCAACAAGTACTTGAAGAGAAATTACCTTACAAAATATTGCTGAGAATGATTGATGAGGGACAAGTAGAGATTGAAGGAAAGGGGTTATATCGCCTCCCTGATACTTATCTGGACGAATGGTTTGTGGCGCAGCAACGTTTTTCAAAAGGAATTTTTTCTTTAGAAACAGCTCTTTGGTTACATGGATTATCACTAACAGTTCCCTTTGAGATGACGATGAGCTTTCCTTATGGAACCAATACAAAAAATGTTAAATCAGAAGGTATACGTCCGTTAGTTCTTCGTTCTTATTATGATGAAGGAATTATTGAGCTTGAGCGACAAGTGGGGCAGAAGATTAAGGTTTACGAGCCGGAGAGAGTTTTAGCAGAATGTTTGAGACCAGTTTATCAAGTTGATGTTCAAGTTATAGCTCCTGCATTTAAGATGTATTTTCAAAATCACAAAGTTAACTCTTCAAAACTGTTTCACTATGCACAGTTATTCAAGGTGACTAATAAGTTGCAATCTTACATGGAGGTATTAACCTAATGTTTTCCAATGCAAATAGCTTTAAGGCAAAGATTAAGAATATGGCTAAGGATAGAGGTATTCCTGCCCAGCAGCTTCAGCAAAACTTCCTGATTGAACAGGTATTGAAATTGATTGCTAAAAGTTCCTATAAGGATTCTTTCATTGTTAAAGGCGGTTATCTAATAGGACACTTGATAAGCGAACGACAATGGATTTAGATGTGACGCTTAAAGGGACTACACTTAGTCAAGAAAATCTGATTACCATCTTTGAAGAGATTCTTTCGGATTCGGACGATGTCTTTTCATTTGAAGTAGATAAACTAGAGCCGATTCACCAAGATGACGAATACGGGGGATTTTCTCTAAAACTCAATGCTACATTTGATACTTTAAGAGAGGTTGTTTTCATCGACATTACAACGGGTGATAAGATTACACCTAGAGAAATTACTTATTCGATGTCATCCCTATTAGCAAATGAAACCATTGAGGTTTGGACTTATAATTTGGAAACTGTTCTAGCTGAAAAATTGGAAACGATCATTAGCCGAGGAGTAGCATCAACACGTCCTCGTGATCGTTATGACCTTTTTACCTTGTACCATACCAGAAAAGATGAGATAGATTTCGATGTGTTGCGTAAAGCTCTGGCCAATACTGTAGAAAAACGAGGAAGTAAAGAGGCTATTGATATTTGGGAAAGTCAGCTAAATAGTATTGAAACTGATGAGTATCAAAAGCAACTTTGGACACGTTATCAAAGACAATTCAAATATGCACAAGATATTTCTTTTGAGAAATCAGTTCAGATTGTTAAAGAACTCATGACAACTATTATGTAATATAAAACGGTTCATTACCATATATTGGGTAGTGAACCGTTTTTTGTCTCTAATCCTTCTGGTAAAAGGAACATTCATATCCATTCGCTCGAAGGTTGCTATCAGGCATCCAGTTAGGTGCTATACCCATTAGACTTGCTATATCTTCAAGGCTTTGGTCTTTATCACACTCAATGAAGACTTCATCATTAAGGAGTTGCTATGTATTGGTGGTAGTGTAAAATAAGTTGTGTAAACACAAAATAATTGACAGTATATTTTTGGTTGAAAAGTCTTTACAAATATGGTAAAATAGCTTTAGAAACGATAATATTGTTATTCATGGGGATATCTCACCATGATAATGGAACGTCGTGGAATATCAACATGACGTTTTAACGCAAGGGGGAAAACTCTTGCGTTTTTTGTTTTGAAAGTCTGTTATAGTTAAATAGACAAAATGTATTTAATAAAGAGTGTCCCCCAACCCAAGATTAATGTGATGATATTTATGTGTTAAAAAATTAAGCTAGGAAGTTAAGAATATGGAAATCAAAAATCACTTTGGCGTCTATGGAGTTTGTCTTCAAGAGGGGAAACTGCTCTGCATTGAAAAAACAAGAGGACCTTATCAGCATCGTTTTGATTTACCTGGTGGTAGTCAAGAACCAGGTGAGGGCCTGACAGAAACTCTCAAGAGAGAAGTTCTGGAAGAGACGGGCTATATGCTTAGCGATTATTCAAACCCTAGAATCTATGATGTGCTGGTTCAAGAAGATGGGCAAGACTTTGTCGTACACCATATCATGGCCTTTTATGATATAGTACTTGACTTGGAACACTCTCAAAAATCCCTTCCTCATGAAGTTCTTGATGGAAGCAATGATTCAGCAAATGCCATTTGGCTTCCGATCGAGCAGATTACCGAAGAAACTGCCTCACCCATAGTATTGAAGGTGAAGGCAGAGTTACTAGGATTTCCAGAATTAGAACTGACAAGCTATAGAAATTGGAAGGTAAAAGAAAAGAAGGAGCAATCATGACACCGCAAGAAATGTGGAATGCCTACAAGCAAATCACCCCCTCTATTGGAGATGAGATAGACGCCTGGGCTTTTGGTGTGGAACCAGACCTTTTAGCGGATTTGGTGTTTACAGGTGAAAAAACAGCAACTGCCTCAGCCTGCGACCTCTATGCAGTAGGGGACGAACCCCTTCCACAAGAAGGAACCTTTGATGTGATTTTAGACAGCCAACATCAAGCTATCTGCATTGTCGAAATCACCAAGGTTTCTGTTCAGCCTTTCAATCAAGTGTCAGACGACCATGCCTTTAAGGAAGGGGAAGGAGATAAGTCCCTTGCCTATTGGTGGCAGGTTCACGAGGAATTCTTCACGAAGTGGCTGGAGAAAGCGGGCCTGACTTTTACACCTGACAGCAAGGTTGTTTTAGAAGAATTTCGCAAGGTTTATCCATTATAGAACATGAGAGTGGGACAGTTGAGTAGGGCTGTAAAAGCTGATGCAATCAGCGTAGTAGAGCCCACTCAACCACTGCGTCTTGCTCGGCAATCCAAGGACAATTGAGAGGCTAGGACTTTTGTCCCGCCCTCTTTTTAAAGGGGATATTCGAGATGCGTTTTAATTCTAAAAGTGAAAGAAATTTGGCTTTTGAACAGGCTCTTTTGAGATATGATATCATAAAAAAAGGGCTACTTAAGATTTCGAAAGAAGAGCTGTCATCGGCACAAGAGACAACTTTAGAAGAGTTAGATGAAATGTCTGGAGTTGTTAAGCAACTAACGTGTGGGGAAGCAGTTGCAGATTTAATTGCCTATGCTTTCCTAGATGATATGGAGTTAAATTGGGATTTTTCCCAAGCTAGTGACTCCTAATAGTAGAAATTAAAAAGGCGCTTAAAGTTTTTTAACTTTGAGTGCCTTTTTTTGTTACTTTTTGGTATATTTTACGAATAGATATATTGTAGAAAATAGGAGGTATATAAAATGATGACTTATGATGAAGTAATGGAAGCGATAGAAAGAGGGTTTATCAAGGGAGATAAAATCAGCATTATTCGACGAAATGGCAAGATCCATGATTATGTTTTACCAGGAGAGAAAGTAGAACCTGGAGAAATAGTGGAAAAAGAGGACTTAGATGTTGTTCTTGAAGAGTTGAAGGAGTTCTAAAATGATGCAGCTTTTAAGTAAGATGATTCTTATGGTCTCGCAAAAGGGATACAAGAGTGATAAAATAGCCTCAATTATTTAAAATGGAATGACTGCGTACTATAAGGTAGGTGACTCAATAGGAAGGATAATTTCTGTTTGAAAATATTCTCCTTGTTCACTTGTGATTATCATACTACCTCCATGTAAATCAACAATTTGGTTAGAAATTTTTAGTCCCATACCACTTCTGCGAACTCCAGAAATATCAAAATTAAATTCCTCAATTTTATTAATATTTTTAAGTCTATCTGTAGAAGTTCCAATTCCATTATCACGTATAATAACTGAAAATTTATTACGGGAAATATAGTTAAGGACAATCTGAATATTACAACCAGAAGGGTTATGCAATACAGAATTATAAATGAGATTGTGAATAACTCTAGACATCAAAGATTTTTCAATGTACATTTTTTTACCCAACAATTTATTATCAGGAATAAACTCAAAATTAAAATCATTCCAAATCTCTTGATTAATAATTTGTATGATTATTTCCTTAAAGAAGGGTATAATGTCTGTTATTTCTTGATTTAATTTTAAATTACCGTTTGTTAGTCTAGCGAATATGTTGAGATCGTTTAGCAAATTTTGAATATAGTGACTCTCAATCAGCGTAGGTTTCAAATTTTTTAATAGGTCATCATTGTCTGTTTTTTCAATAGCTAATGATGCATTAGCCACGATAACTGAGAGTGGGGTTTTGATGTCATGAGCTATTCCAGAAATCCAATTCTCTTTGAATTCTTCATTTTTACGTAGTTTTTTGTTAGCAGAGTTAACCGCTAAAGTTAATCTATCTAATTCTTGAACAGAATTTACCTGTTTGTTTAAACCGACAGGTAATTTACCTATTGCGTTAATAATTGGCTGGATGTTGCGATTTAAGAAAGTAACACTATAAAGGTATAGGAATAGGCAAAATAGGCAGTTAACAAATATGATAACTAAAATTAAAATCGGGAAAATTTGAATTCTCTTTAGATCAAAGAAATTATTTCCGTATCTAATGATACTTTCTTTTGGAAATGCAATTATATAAATATCTTTTTGTTCTTTTTTTATTTGAGTGAATATTGGATAGTCATCTAAATAATAACGTGAAAACTTAATGACATCGGCATAATCAAATTGTGTTTTTATATTTTTAGGTTTTTTGATATTAAACTTTTCATTTCCACTTTTTTGATCAAGAATCATGACCCATAAGTTGTGCTTTTTAATCAGTTTTTTTGCAGTTTGATTAACTTTATATGTTCCATTTGATGGGGTGATGTTCGAAGATACACCTTGTATGATATCTATAGGAGATTGTTGGCTACGGATAAAGTTGGTTGTAGCTACTAATAGAACAAAATCGATAAATATTATGGTAAGAAAGGCGAGAATAAATTTTAATATACCTTTTTTGAAAATATTCATAGAGGACTCCGTAAATTCAGATAACTAACTTATAACCCAGCCCTTTGACTGTAATGAGGTGACGTGGTTTTGATGGGGATAATTCTATCTTCTCTCTTATATTACGAATATGTACCATTAAGGATTTTTCATATCCGAAACTATCTATTCCCCAAATAGTATCGCAGATTGCTTCTGTTGACACAATATAGTTTTTATTGGTATATAGTTTTCTTAGAATCTGTATTTCAGTTGGAGTTAGCGATAAATGCTGTTCCTCTTTTTTTACACTAGCATTATTTAAATCAATGATACAAGAAGTTAACGTTATTAATTCTGATTCTCCTTTATATGCTCTCCTCAGTAAAGCAATTATACGATAGATTAAAGTTTTTGGAAGAAATGGTTTTGTGACAAAGTCATCACCACCTGAATCTAATCCTTTAACTTCATCATCTGGATTATTTTTGGCTGTTAAAAATAAAATTGGTATATCAGAAGTTTTTCTGATGTACTGAGCAAGTAGATAACCTTCTCCATCCGGCAACATTACATCTAGGATAATGAGATCTATTTTAGAAATAGAAAAAATATCTATTCCTTCGCTAATACTGTAAGCATTACTAATATTTTTAAATCCCCTGCTCACCAAAACTTCTTTAATAGATTTACTAAGTGAAACATCATCGTCTACTATTAATATCCGTTTGTTTAATAGCTGCGCTTCGAAATTCATATACGCGCCTCCCATAAAATTTATTTTAATTATACCATAAACCATCTTACTTTAATAAACTGTAGGCAGATAGGAAATTTAAATTCTTAAAAATAATTTTAAGATTTCTTTACTCTGTCTTAACCTAGTCTTCGTAAAATTTACTTGTAACAAAGATACTTAGTCTCAAAATAATAACGGATTATCAATAGCTTTGAATAGTCATGTGCTAGAGGTAACTTAGCAGATTATTCTTAAATCTTAGAAAGAGGAAAAATATGAAAAAAGATGTAGTTATCGAATCAATTAAAGAAGTAAGTCTTGAAGAGCTTGATCAAATTATTGGAGCTGGGAACGGTGTGTTTAAAACTATCTCACATGAGTGTCATCTTAATACCTGGGCATTTCTTGCTACATGTTGCTCATAATAATTATTAATTTAGAGAGAGGAAAATTATGAAAAAAGATGCAATTATAGAATCAATTAAAGAAGTAAGTCTTGAAGAACTTGACCAAATTATTGGAGCTGGGAACGGTGTGTTTAAAACCATTTCACATGAGTGTCACTTGAATACTTGGGCATTTCTTGCTACATGTTGCTCATAATTTTTGATGACTAAGTATCTACATTGTTATATAAAGAAGAGGGAAACCTCTTTTTTTATATGATGAATTTTGTTTATTTATTCATTCATGTAGTTCATATAATTTATGACTATATATTAAATTAGAAATTTATCTTGACTTTACTTTGCCTTAAACTTGTCTTTATGTTGCAATTTTAGAATCAATTTATAAAGAAAAATAATTTCGAGCCAGACTCGACATGAAATTTAATGAGGTTATAGACTATGAAAAATAATAAAATTCATCTAGAAGCTTTGGAAGCGTTACAAGAACTAAAAATGGAAGAAATAGATAATCTTTTGGGCGGAGCTGGTCATGGAGTAAATACTATTTCTGCTGAATGTCGTTGGAATAGCTTACAAGCTATCTTTACCTGTTGTTAATTTTTAGAAAGGTAAGACAATGAATCATCAAGAACAATTATATAGTCAGTTTAATAAATTTCCTAAAGTTTTTATTGAAAAGAAAATACCTGAAGTTCTTAATGAGGATGTTAAGGTACTAAAACAGGTTGAGAAAAATATATCAGACTATTATCGATCTACATTAATTTATTTGATTAACGAAAAACGTATTGAAGGGAAGTTAATTGGCGATACAGCTGAGCTACGATATGATTATTTTAATAATGTATTATGTAAAAATGGTGATATTTTAGAAGAAATAGAGGAAAGATTTCCGACTATTAGTCAACGTGTCATCATCAGTATAGAGCAGTACCTTGATTTGCTTAAATGCGTAAAAAAACATTTTTCAATAGACTTTTCAATATTGAAAAAAATAAAATTTATTTGCTCAGATGATGAATATCCTAATTTAAACAATCTTGATATTAAAGTAACAGGTGATATTCATAATGGAAGTGGAGTTTGTATTTTATCTTATGAGGGACAAAAATTAGTTTATAAGAAAAAATCGTCAAAACCAAATCATCTTTTAAAAAAATTGGATAATCAAGTTAGCAAGTATTTAAAAAAAGAGATTCAGTTTGTACCTGACTTTTTAGATAGGGAAGGTTACTTTTGGGAAACTTTTATAGACAGTAAACCAGTTTGTTCGATTGATGAAGCGAAAGAGTTTTATAAAAGAATGGGTTATCTTGTAGCATATGCTTACATTTTAAATATTTCTGACTTGCATTTCGAAAATCTTATTTCACATAATGTTCAGCCTATCCTAGTAGATGCTGAGACAGTATTTTCTGTAAGTCCGTATGAAACAGTAGCGGATAATAATGCTACTTTAGAGATAATTCGGGATAGCAGAAATTCAGTACTATCTACAGGATTGTTACCTGTGTCTGAAGCCGATAAAATTTTTGGAGGAGATACTAGTGGAGTTTTAGGGGGCACTCTTATTGGTGAAGCAAGAGTGCTGATAAACCAGAATAGAGATGATATACATGTTGAAAAACAAAAATATAAAACAGAAAATCAAGCTCACTTACCTTATCGAGTAGGACAAACGGGATTAAGGAATTATTTAAATGCAGAAGATTACATTGATTCCATAAAAATGGGCTACCTAGAGTTAGGTCATTTTATTATTGATAATAAAGAATTTCTAAAACAACTTTATTTAAGTTTTAGTGATTTAAAAACAAGAGTTTTATTTAGAAATACTAGAGATTACAGTTTAGTCCGTCAATTGTTGACTTCACCAATTTATTGTAATCAGTCAAATGTTTTATTTGAAAAGATGTCTGATAAATTATCAAATTTTGAAAGTTTGAATTTATGTGAATCTGAAGAAAAACAATTACTTAATATGAATATTCCATATTTTTATTCTCGTATTAGTGATGTCGACATTAAAGATAATGAGACTATAGTATGGAAATTAAAAGAATCTGCTTTAACCGAGGCATTAAAAAAATTGGAAAGATTTGACTTGAGCATAATGAAGGAACAAGTCGGTTTAATTGAATTTTCTATTAAAACACCAAATGCTTTGTATAGTACCGAGCTTCAAGAGTCGTACAAAAAATTTAATAATTTAAATTCAGATAAAGAGGTTTTGTTTGCTGGTATCAATACGCTAGTTGATACCATTTTGAATAATGAGAAATGCTCTAAATTAGATGGAAGTACAAATTGGTTAACGCTTAAAGTTACAGATTATGATGCATTTAAACTTGAACCTATGGATCTATCTATTTATGAGGGAATTTCTGGATTATCAATTGCATTATGTGAAGTCTACGATCTAGTGAATAGTGAAAGACAGGAGAAAATTTATAATTGTATACATAGAATTTTTCTAACTCTCTCAAACTCTTACGATAGTGTGCAAAATCAATCGTACTACGTTGGAAAATTAGGTATTCTTTCTGCATTGAAAAGAATACAGTTGATTACGGGACAAAAAATCTCAAAGTCAATTTTAGATAGAAATAAGGATTACAGTTTAGATTTGAATGTTTCGAGTGCAGATTTTCTTTCAAGTTTTCCTAATGAGATTGTTGCTCTGTATAGAAGTGATTTGTCAATTAAAAATCTTCGACAAGCCTTAGATAAATTAATTGATTTAAAGGTTAATTATGAGAATTATATTGCTTGGGATAATTTGGAATCAAATAATGTTAGTTTAGCACATGGAAATCTAGGAATAGAATTGGCATTACACTATATTGCTGGAATTTTGGATAATTCTAAAGCCCTAGAGATGTTATTTCAAGCGAATAACTTTGATAATCGCCAAAAAATATCTCAAGGTTGGATAGATAAAAGAAATAATTCAACCAGTGCTAATTGGTGTCATGGCTCAACAGGAGTTCTTGTTGCAAGATTAGCTCAACTAGAATTGGATAAAAAATTTCAGCTAATTCCTAGTGCTAGAAGAAAAGAGTTAGAAGCTGATATTAGACATGCAGTATCTCAAATAATTGAAGTTGGATTCAATATGACCAATTTTTCTATTTGTCATGGAACTAGTGGAAATTTGTTAGCACTTAACTATTATCGTTCATATCTTAAAGGACACGAAGCACAAGAGTTGGAAAAAATTTTGGAAATTGAGTATAGGAAGTTGCATTCATTTGGTTTAGAAAATGGGTGGATGTGCAGTTTTAATACTAAATATAATGTTTATGGGATTATGAATGGTTTGTCAGGGATATTATATTCTACAGCCAAGTATCTAAAAAGAGATAATTCTCTAGACCTTCTAATCCCTACTCTATAATCAGCGATAGGAAGGAAACTTTATACATGAAGATTGTTTTGCAAAATAACGAGGAGGATTGCTTATTAGCATGTTATACAATGCTATTAAATGATCTGGGGCACAAAGTCCCTTTATATGAGGTATATAATAAAGATACCCTACCAGCGGATGGTCTGAATGTATCGTACTTACTATCTCTTAACGAGAGGTTTGGAGTAACCTTGAATGCATACCATGCTACATATGAGGATATATGTAAAATCTATAAGGAACAGAAACAAAGGATGATTCTCCACTGGAATAATGATCATTTTGTTGTTCTAGAAAAGATTACTGCAACCCAAGTTATGATAGTAGATCCAGCAATTGGTCGAGTAAAATATAGTTATGAAGAATTTATAAAACACTACTCTAAAACAATAGTGTTGATAAGTAAAAGTAAGAATTTTCAAAAGCAAAAATATAACCAAATTTTTTGGAAATATTTTATACAAACTTTGAAAACAAAAACAATTATTTTATTTTTAGTTTCATTAGTGTTAATCCAGATCAGCGTTTTAATATTTTCGGTAGTATTAAGATACATGTTAGCGGAAAAATTTAAATTCTGGGCCAGTATCATTCTTCTAGCGGGGGTAGTTTTATTCCAACTATTTGGATATTTTATTAAAAATAATGCACTGGATGAATATAATTTAGATTTTGATAATAATTATAGCAGAATACTTTTTGAAAAATTATTGAAAAAGCCACTTTTATATTTTAGAAATCATTTAAGCGGTGGAATTTCAGAAAAGATTAATTTCAAATCTACCTTAAGGGATAATGTTACTTTAAAAATTATTCCGTCATGTGTTAGTTTTATTTCAGCAATTGTTATTTTTATATATCTGATGACTATTTCAGTCAAATTAACAGTGATTCTAGTTACGATGATTTCAGCGTATAGTATTATTTCAATATTTCTTTATCGCAAACAAAACGAATATAATCAAACCTATTTGCAGTATCTAATTGATTTTAATTCGGAATTGCAAATGGATTTAGACGATATTGACTATATCAAAATTATGAGGCGGGAAGGTTTGACCTTTAGTTCATGGATGGATATTAATAAAAAAGTTACTGAAAAGTATTCACAGATTTTGAAATTTGAAAATCTTACACAGCTGATTGGTACGATTTTTAATTATATTAGTCTCTCGGTAATCATCATAGTAGCAGTTTACTATGAAAATTATATACATGTTTCCATTTCAGACCTATTAGTTTATCAGACTAGTATTTCGTTATTAGTATCAGCTATTGAGCAAGTTAAGGGGGCTGCTTTTGAAGCTATAAGGTTAGGTGTCTATGCAGAAAAACAAAGTGATTTATTAAAAGACAGTAAACCAATTTTAGTACAAAGCTCGAGTTCAGACGAGTATTTGATAAAAGCTGAAAAGTTGAATTTTTCTTATGGCATGAAGCCGATTTATAATGATATTGATTTAACAATTGGTAAAGGAGAAAAAGTTGCTATCGTAGGGAAATCAGGTAGTGGGAAATCAACGTTATTACTGTTATTAGCAGGTATGTTACGTTATAATGGCTCATTAAAATATGGTATCGAAAATTTTGAAGAATGTTTGAGTGTTGTTCTTCAGAATATGACCTTAAGAAAGGGAAGTGTATTAGAAAATTTGGAGTGGGATTCAGATGATTTAACACCCCTATTTCAAGTATTAAAAGATACCTCGGCAGATGAAGTTATTAACCAATTGCCAAATAAAGTTCATTCAAAATTATTAAAACAAGGGAAAAATTTATCGGGGGGACAAATTCAGAAACTATTAATAGCTAAATCGTTACTTAAAAATGAAGGTATCATTTTTTGGGATGAAGCATTCAGTAACCTCGATGAACAAAGTAAAAATAAAATTTACACCAATATTCTAAAAAATAGTAATTATTCAAAAAAGACTATGCTGATGGTTAGCCATCATCTAGATATTGTTGAATATGTTGATTACATTATCTATATAGACGATGAGACAGGTAAAGTCTATAAAGATACTCATAGTAATCTAATAAAAACCAATGAAAGTTACTTCAACTTCATTAATTCAAAAGTATAGAAAATATCTTGATCTATCTTAATGTTATCTTTAAGATGATAAAGTAGAATTACATTGTAAAGAAAGGAGTAATCCTGGCTAAAAGGATTACAAGGAAATTAATGAGATGAATAATATTATTGAATTGAAAAATCTTAAAAAGGTCTATAAAGATACTACTACAGTGGATCTTAAGAAACTGACAGTCAGAGAAGGGGAAATCTATGGTTTCTTAGGTCCCAACGGCGCAGGGAAAACAACTACGATGAAAATGATCTTATCTTTGGTGGAGCCTACTTTAGGAGAGATTTTAGTCAATGGTCAAAATATCAAAGAGAATAATGATTACCTAAATCAAATTGGATCGATGATTGAGGAACCATCTTATTATCCAAATTTAACGGGATATGAAAACTTATTAGTATTTCAAAAAATGGTAGGTTTTGATGAGGATAATATTTGGCCAACTTTGAAATTAGTTGGATTGGCGGAGGACAAAAATCGTAAGAAATTAGTGAAAGCCTATTCCCTAGGGATGAAGCAACGTTTAGCCTTAGCTTTTGCTTTAGTTAAAAAGCCCCAAATTTTATTATTAGATGAACCGACTAATGGTCTTGATCCAGCAGGGATTCATGAAATTCGTGAGTTGATTGTTAAATTAGCAAAAGAAGAAGGCTTAACAGTCTTTATCTCCAGCCACATCTTATCAGAGATAGAACAAATTGCTGATCGGGTTGGTATTATAAATCATGGTTGTTTAGTTTATGAAGGAGAGATTCGAGAGATCAAATCAAATACTTGGATTGAGATTGGTGGCGATTTTTCGCAAAATAATATTGTTCAACACTTAGTTGATTTCGGTTCAGTCAGAGTACGGGAAGCATCGGCGAGTGAGGTTAAATTAGACGATATGAGTAACGATCGTCTTGCGGATATTATCACCTATATAACCGACCTTGGCTTTAGAATTTTTCGTGTCACTAGAGAAAGTGAGACATTAGAAGATATTTTTCTGGAACTAACAAAGGAGGTATAAGATGAGAGGTGTGTACATTGAATGGTTAAAAAGTAGACGAACAAAATCTTTTTCAATTGTTACTCTTTTGATGATTGTAGCGACATTGTGGAGTATTGCAATGTTTATGTCTGCTTTTTCGCATCCAGAGTTAAAAAATGTCGGAACTTTATTTAGTAATCAGAATGTGAACCTTCTCATGCTTCCTATTGCTGTTTCTGTATTTGTGAGTCGAATTGTGAGTAATGAACGAGAAGGACAGACCTTTAAATTACAAGCTACAAATGGCTTAGGTTTGATGACGATCTTTAGACATAAATTTTTATTTACAATGGTCTTCTTCTTTGTCATGTCTTTTGCAGAAATTGTAGCTATCTGTTGCTTTGGAAAACAATCTGGTATCTCAATTCCTATGGACATTGTAGGAGTTCAATTTTTAGGACAATTACTATCTATTTTCGCTCTAGTTTCTATCTATTTAACGTTAGCAATGGTACTAGAAAAACAAGGCGTATTACTGGCTTTAGGATTGTTAGGAGGTTTTTTAGGAATCGTCTTAAATCCAAGAAGTTATGGTTTTGCTAGTTTGCTTAATCCGTTGACCGGAGCAGGCAGTTTAGCACCTTATAAGTATCACTTTCTTGGGGATGGGGCATATACCTACCTCTTGGATCAACAGTTACCTTGGAAACTAGTATTCTTTATGATTTATTGTTTGATGTTATACGGTTTAGCTAATGTTATTTTGAGAAAGAGAGGAAGTTGAAATGAGACCTTATGTTTTTGCTGAGTGGAAAAAGACTCGCAAATTACAATTGTTCATGATTGGAATGGCATTTTTGGTTTTTTCTAGCTTTATCGGTTTAGGAGTTTATTTTGCTAATAGGGCTGTCTTAATTGATAAGACACAATCCCTTGTTTTATGGGGACAATTAACATTTTATAACAGTACACTTCTCTATCCTCCTATGTTAGCCATTATTGTGGGACAGTTACTGATGCCAGAATTTGAGAGAAAAAACATTGAGATGTTAAAAGCTAATCAAGTTTCAATGGATAAATTGTACTTTGGAAAACTATTAAGTGGCTTCTTTCTGATTCTTTCCGTCCAACTTTTTTTACTACTTATTTTTGTTGTAGCTGCTAAAGTTGACGGGATTTCGTTTGACCTCAGTTTAGCAGTTCATATTAAATGGCTTCTGTTGTCAGTGGTGGCCTCTTTTCCGATAATGACGCTTCAATCCTTCGTAACCGCAAAGACTCGTAATTTTAGTAAAGTTGTTGGAGTTGCTACAATTGGTAGCATGTTAAACTTTGTGCTGATTTTTATTAACGAGAATCTTACAAAGTTTTTCCCTTATTCTCAACCAATGATTGCCCTACGTAGTCGTTCATTAACAGATATGTCCTTAATAGATTTGACGATTTTTCTAGTTGTTAATAGTCTATATAGTTTACTTTTCTATAAATTAACAGTGGCAGCTTTGAAGAAAAACGAATAATGTTTTAAAAATATATCCATTGTTTATGTCAGAATAAGGAAATTTCAATCAAAAATTTGGATACTGTCAATAATTATGTGTAAACACTCAAGTAGAGTTATGGAGTTTTAGTCAAATAAGGATGGCCATACGACAATAGTCGTATAGAGTCATTTCACGAAACGATCAAAAAGGAGTGTATTTACGCCGAAACTGATGTTAGTATGATTTTATGGACACGTTTTGGTAGAATAGTATCTACCTAAAGGAGATGTCCAAATGAGCCAAAAATATACCAAAGAGTTCAAGGAAACTATTGTTCAATTACATGAAACAGGCTATCCTGTTTCAGATCTAGTCAAAGAGTACGGAGTTGCCAACCAAACTATATACAAATGGCTTCAACTATACGGGAAGTCTGGCAAATCTAAAGCTGAAAATGTATCCCTTCATGAACTCCAACAAATGCGCAAAGAGATGGCACAATTTTTGATAAAATTATATCAAAGTGACGAAGTTGTTGGTTTAGTTGATGTTAAAAACTTTGAGTTCCACCTTAGTGGGCCATTGTTTAACCATTGATTGTTACATGTGATAAAAAAGCTGATGAATTTATATTTCATCAGCTTTTTTGAGAGCTTAATTTGACTATTAGCTTATTTTGATAGTTAGATTTTTATTCAGAGCAAGTGCAATTTTGCTCATTGTTTCAATGCTTGTGTTATGTCCACGTTCAATGCGAGCAATGGTAGACTGTGGGACATGAGATAGGGAAGCTAGCTCCCTTTGGGTGAGACCTGCTGTTTGTCGTGCGTCAGAAACTGCAATAGCACTTTCCAAAATAGCTTTTTCAGTTAAAAAGCCTTCTTTAAAATTTTTGTCTGCTAGTTCGTTTTCTAAAAAATCATCAAATTTAATTGTGGTCATGGTTGTTGTCCTCAAATTCTTTCTTTAAATCCTTAGCGTGTTTTATCTCACTCTGGGGTGTTTTTTGTGTTTTTTTGGTAAAGCCATGGGTGATGATGTAGCGTTCATTGATAACATGAAAATAAAGTGCCCTTTGAATGTTAGAAGCAACCTTTGAGCGGATTTCAAAGATGTCGTCATCTAGCTTTTTCACCCATTCCATACGTTGAGCAACTAAAAGACCATGCTCTTGTATAGTGGCGATAGTTGCCAGTAATTTTTGTTTGTCTTTAATTGGTATAGTTTGTAAAAATTCTAGGAACTCGGTGTGTCCATTTAACCGAGTATAAAACTCAAATTTTGGCTTTTTCATTGTATCTCCATGATAGCATATATTGTTCTTTTCTTCAAGAATAATGGTGTGAACTTTATCCAAATGCTATGTTGCAATCATATAGTAATTATGTATTTTTTATTCTTAATCTTAGTTTTGGTTGTGAAAATAGTTGCGAAAATAGTAGTAAATTTATTCCATCTGTTGACGGTTGAGATAAACTCTAAGTGACATATATGTATGCCAAAGGAACACTTTGGGTATTTCTTGTAATTTTAGATTAATTTCTATATTCGGATAGTGTTGTAGTATGTCACTAAATAAATGGAAATTATAACTAAAGTAGAATTGGATTTGGTATAATAGTAATTGAATTCACTGCACAGTAATTTTATGTATAACTTGAAAATTATTGACAGTATCGAAAATCAAAAACTGTTAGAGCAAATGAAGCAAGATGTTTTTTCAAACTTTTCTCGTTTTGCTAGAAAGCAGTTGTTAAAACCTGATTTTGAAACATTGATAAGATGAATTTACAAGCTTTTGTTAATGACAACTATGATGTTTTAGATATCAGTACAGGTCAAACTGAAATTATACAGGATTTCATTTCTATACAAGAGATTTCAGAGACACTAAATTATTACATGGAAAATATGTTAAAGTTAAATTGTAAAGGCAAATTTAGCTGAAAGGAGCACTCATGACACCGCAAGAAATGTGGAATGCATACAAGAAAATTAACCCCTCTATCGGAGATGAGATAGATGCCTGGGCTTTTGGAGTGGAAGCTGATCTCTTGGCAGACTTGGTTTTAAAAGGTGAAAAGACGGCAACTGCTTCAGCTTACGATCTTTACGCTCTAGCGGATGAAGCCCTTCCACAAGAAGGGACCTTTGATATCATTTTAGATAGCCAAGATCAGGCTGTCTGCATTGTCGAAATAACAAAGGTTTCTGTTCAGCCTTTTCATCAAGTGTCAGCTGACCATGCCTTCAAGGAAGGGGAAGGTGACAAATCCCTAGCCTATTGGCGTCAGGTTCATGAGGACTGTTTCGCTGAGTGGCTGAGAGAGGCAGGAATGACTTTTACACCTAATAGCAAGGTTGTTTTAGAAGAATTTCGCAAGGTTTATCCATTATAGAACATGAGAGTGGGACAGTTGAGTAGGACTGTAAAAGCTGATGAAATCAGCGTAGTAGAGCCCACTCAACCATTGCGTCTTGCTCGGCAATCCAAAGACAATTGAGAGGCTAGGACTTTTGTCCCAGTCTCTTTTTAAAGGGGATATTCGAGATGCGTTTTAATTCTAAAAGTGACAGAGATTTGGCTTTTGAATAGGCTCTTTTGAGATATGATATCATAAAAAAGGGGCTACTTAAGATTTCGAAAGAAGAGCTGTCATCGGCACAAGAGACAACTCTAGAAGAGTTAGATGAAATGTCTGGAGTTGTTAAGCAACTAACGTGTGGGGAAGCAGTTGCAGATTTAATTGCCTATGCTTTCCTAGATGATACGGGGTTAAATTGGGAATTTTTCCAAGCTAGTGACTCCTAATAGTAGAAATTAAAAAGGCACTTAAAGTTTTTTAACGGCTCTTTGTCAAATAGTGTTGATGAAGAATTTTAGGAAGGGATTAAGCA